>RCUH01002365.1_pt1 | contig 11103 bp, 10 predicted proteins | sample 2166191 | NCBI WGS metagenome assembly RCUH01 (sample SAMN09932848, study PRJNA488358) | compost metagenome | feature: garden; material: soil; isolation source: compost soil in an enriched community after 214 h of incubation | place: Germany: Experimental Botanical Garden Goettingen | collected...
CCAGCAACACGTGTTTGCCATCCGGGGTCAGGTACAGCGCCATGCCGCGATTCTGATACTGCGCCGCATACCCGCGCAGGCCATCGGGGGCGTCGAACTGGCCGACGATTTTCGCGCCTTTGGCTTCGATCTGCTTGATCGCCGCGGGCAGTTCTTCAGCAGCCTGCACCGACGGCAAGTGCAGCAGGGCGGTGCCCAGAGTCAGCGTCAGCAGGTGGCGGAGGCGGGGCATGGCAGTTTCCTTGCAGAGGTGGCCGGTGCAGTGGCCGGGTTCGAATTCGGGGTTGGGGTGGCGAAGTTTTCCAGCGCGCGCGCCAGGCTGGCGTTGGACAGCTCACCCAGGTGGCTGGTCAGCAGCCGACCGTCAGGGCTATAGAACAGCGTAGTCGGCAATGCCATGGAACCGACGGCCTGACCCAGCCGACCACTGCGGTCGAACAGCACGTTATTGAGGCTCAGGCCCTGGGTTTCGAGAAACGTCGCCACGCTCTGCATGCTTTCGGCCTGATTGACGAACAGGAAGGTCAGATCCGGGCGTTGTTGCTGAGCGCTTTCCAGCACCGGCATCTCGCGCCGGCACGGCGGGCACCAGGTCGCCCACAGGTTGATTACCAGCGGGCCGCCCTGATAATCGCTGAGCTGGATGGTTTCCCCGGCCGCGTTGCGCAGAGAGATGTCCGGCAGTCGGGTGCCTTGTTCGTAGAGGTTTAACGACAACGTCGCCAACAGCCAGAACGCCACGCCGCTGGCCACGCCAAAACCCAACGGGCGACGCAGCCCTGGACGCCGCCAGCCGCGATACAGGGCGACCAGCAACAGCACGATCACCCCCGGCCAGGCGAGGAAACCACCGTCGCGCAAATCGATGATCTGCCACGGGTCATTGCGATAGTGCGACCAGTACAGCAGCACAAAGGCAATTCGCGCCGCGAGCATGCCCAGCAGAAACAGGCTGAACAATGCTGACTCGGGGTTATCACCGCCACGCTTGGCCACCCGCCAGCCGACAAAGGTCGCCAGCGCCAGGGCACTGATCAGCAGCAGGTGGTTAAGCGCGATGGCAAAGGTGCCGAGGGTGAAAGTCAGCATTAATGGGCATCTCGGGTGGCAGTCCAGTGTTGCAGGAACGTCTCGGCGTCGACTTCGCCGGTGATGCGCTGGCTGCGGCGCTCCAGACCATCAGCACCGATCCAGATGAACGTCGGCGGTCCCGGCACTTTGTAGCGGCTGAGCAGTTCAGCGCTGGCGGCATTGTCGTCGGTGACATCAAGCCTGAGCAGGCGCACGTTGCTCAACGCCTGCATCACGTTGTCCTTACCGAACACCTGCTTCTCCATGATCAGGCAAGACTTGCACCAGTCGGCGTAGTAATCGAGCAGCACCCACTGACCCTGAGCCTTGGCGGCATCGAGTTCGCGTTGCAGCGCCGCCGGCTCCTTGATCGTGGTGAACGCTTCATGACCCGAAGGCGCGGCGGCGCCAGCGCGGCCGGCACTGTAGACCTGCAACGGTTGATACGGATCATCGCTGCCGCCCGCCGCACCAATCACCAGCAAACTGCCCCACAGCCCGAGCAGCAGCGAACTGGCGCCGAACAACTGCGCAACGCGGCCAAAACCTTCGGACTGTTTCCAGGCGCAGAACGCGGCGATCAACAGCAGCGCGCCGCACAGGCCCAGCCATAACGACGCATCCAGCACCGGGCGCAACATCACCAGCGCAGTGGCGAGGAAGAAGAATCCGAACACCCCTTTGAGCAGGTTCATCCACGCACCGGGTTTGGGCAGGAAGCCATTGCCAACGGTCACCAGCAACAGCAGCGGCACACCGATGCCGATGCCCAGCGAAAACAGAATCAAACCACCGTGCAGCGCGTTGCCGGTCTGCGCGATATACAGTAAGACACCCGCCAGTGGCGCGGTCATGCACGGGCCGACCAGCAGACCGGACAATGCACCGAGCGCTCCGGCACCGATCACGCTGCCACCGCTGCGACTGCGCGAGGCGTGTTCCAGGCGATCGCGCAGGGCCACCGGCAATTGCAGTTCAAAGAAGCCAAACATCGGCAACGCCAACACCACGAAGATCGCGGCAAAGGTCCCCAGCAGCCATGGATTTTGCAACCATGCCTGCAGGTTCGCGCCGAGCAGCGCGGCAATCACGCCCATCGCTGCATACACCAGCGCCATGCAAATCACATAACTGCCGGCCAGTACAAATCCGCGACGCGGGGTGGCACCACTGCCGACGACCATTCCGGCCAGAATCGGCAGCATCGGCAATGAGCACGGCGCAAATGCCAGCAGCAAGCCGAAACCGAAAAACGCCAGCAAGCTCCAGCCCAACGCGTGTTCTTGCAGGCTGCTGGCCAGGGCTTGATCCGGTGCCTGGTCGTTCGTTGTCGCTGTTGTCGCCGGTGTTGTCGTGGCTGGCGCTTTACCGCCCAGGTCGATGACCCGGGTTTGCGGTGGATAGCACAGGCCGGCATCGGCACAGCCCTGATAGCCGACCTTGATCTGCCCCGTGGCCGAGGCTGGAATTTTAATTTCCAGCCCTTGGCGATAGACCGGTTGCTCACCGAAAAACTCGTCGCTGTGGGATTCGCCTTCAGGCAGCGCGGGCTGTTGCTCTGCGCTCAGCCCTTCGAATTTCAGGCGTTTCTGATACAGGTAATAACCGTCGGCGATTTGCCAGAACAATTGGGTCTCACCGGATTCCAGGCGCTCGGACGTCAGCACGAATGCCTGGTCGACCAGGAGAAACTCCGGTTTTGTCTCAAATGGATTGTTCCCGGCCTGGGCCAGGCTGGAGATCAGCAGAGCAAACAAAAGAAAAAAATGACGCATGGAGGAGCCTTGTCCCTGTGCAAGTGAGGTGCACAATGGGCGGCGGCGATTAACCGATGATTAACCGCCACGCCCTTGTCGCTGTGACGTTCGGGGCATAATGTCAGCTTAATCGGCCAACTGCCTAATCGGCTTTTTTCTACGGGACTCACCATGCACGTACTGGTTTGCGAAGACGATGAGCTGATTGCCAGCGGCATCGTTGCCGGTCTCACGGCTCAGGGTTTGACCGTTGAGCACGTCAACACCGCATCGAAAGCGCGGGCGATGCTCAAGGTTGCCGAATTTGACGTGATGGTGCTCGATCTCGGCTTGCCCGACGAAGATGGCCTCAAGTTGCTGCAACAACTGCGGCAGAGCGGCCTGGAAATTCCGGTGCTGATTCTGACCGCGCGCGACTCGGTCACCGACCGCGTTGACGGCTTGCAGGCCGGGGCTGACGATTACCTGCTCAAGCCGTTTGATCTGCGTGAACTGTTCGCCCGCCTGCAAACCCTGTTGCGCCGGGTCGCCGGGCGCAGCGTCAACCTGATCGAGCATGGCGCACTGACGTACGACCCGAGCAGCCGCGAAACCACGCTGGCCGGGCAACCGGTGGACCTGTCGCGTCGCGAGCAGTCGCTGTTGCAGGCGCTGCTGCACAATCGTGGCCGGGTGCTGTCCACCGAGCAATTGAAGGACAGTGTCTACGGCTTCAACGATGAACTGGAAAGCAACGCGCTGAACGTGCACATCCATCACCTGCGCAGCAAGCTGGGCAAAGGCATCGTCGAAACCGTGCGCGGTCTGGGCTATCGCCTTGGCCCGGCCGACGGTGGAGATCAAGGCAAGTGATGAGTCTGCGACTGCGCCTGAGCCTGACCCTCGGCGCTGCATTTGCGCTGATCTGGGCGCTGGCTGCGGCCTGGATGCTCAGTGACCTGCGCAATCAGATGATGTTTTCCCTCGACCAGCGTCTGGTGGCCTCGGCGCGCATGGTCGCCGGGCTGCTGGAACAGTTGCCGACGCTGCCGAGCAAAGGCGAGGGCACGCATTTCAGTGCCGAACAACTGAATATCCCCGGTGGCATGGCCTGTCAGGTCAGCTCCTTGCGTGGGGAAATTCTTGCGCGCAGCCACAACAATCCCGAACAAGCGCTGGAAGCCGAGAAAATGGGCTTCCATGACCAGATGATCGACGGTGCACCGTGGCGCAGCTTCACCCTCGCCCGGGGCGATGTGCGCATTACCACAGCCGACCGGCAGATCGAGCGCGAGGCGCTGAACATGTCGATCCTGCTGGCAGCGTCGGTGCCGGTGGGCGTGGCGCTGCTCGGTTGTCTGTGCCTGTTGTGGCTGGGTATCGGCCAAGGGCTGGCGCCGCTCAACCGTCTACGTGAAGCGTTGATGCGGCGCAATGCCGACTCGCTTGAGCCGTTGCAGATCCAGACCTTCCCCAGCGAATTGAAGCCGCTGCTTGAAACGCAAAATCAGTTGTTTCAACGCATCGGCAAAACCATTGAGCGCGAGCGGCGCCTGACCGGTGACGCGGCGCATGAACTGCGCAGCCCGCTGACCGCGATCAAGACCCACCTGCAAGTTGCGCGCATGACCGATGGCAGCGCCCGCGATCAGTCGCTGGCGCGGGCCGAGGAGGGCGCCGATCGCTTGCATCGCACCCTCGAACAGTTGCTGTTGCTGGCGCGGGTCGAGGGTAGTCTGTCGTTCGATGACGGTTCGCAGTGCAGCGCCGAGCAAGTGGCACGCCTGGCCATTCAGGACGCCACCGGTGGCGAGCACCAGCGCATCAAACTGCAACTGCCGACCGGACTTTCCGTTGCACCGCTGCAAATGCCGGCGGTGCTGTCGATTGCGGCGCTGCGCAATCTGCTCGACAACGCCCTGCGCCATACGCCAGAAGACTGCGCGGTTGAGCTGAGCCTGGAAACCATTGGCAACCGTGTGCGGTTTGTCGTGCGCGACCATGGCCCGGGGATTGCGGCGGATGATCTGCAACACCTGACCCAACGCTTCTGGCGCAACGGCCAGAGCACCGGTTGCGGCCTTGGCCTGGCGATTGTTCAGGCGATCGTCCAGCGCTGCGACTGCGCCCTGCATTTCGACAGCCGCCCGGATGGCCTGAGTGTCGAGCTGACCATGCCATTGCAACCTGTCTGATTCCAGTAGAACTTGTGTAGGAGCTGCCGAAGGCTGCGATCTTTTGATTTTGTTTTTCAAGATCAAGATCAAAAGATCGCAGCCTTCGGCAGCTCCTACAGGAAATCGCGCCAGACACATCAAATGTAACTTTTCGACATTCGCTATCCGGCAGGGGTGGGGGTAAGGTCAACGCAGCTTTGACTCAATGGATTGAGGGAATTGCGCCATGGAAGCACCCATCTGCATTCGTCCCGCCACACTGGCCGACGCCGGCATCATCAGCCGCATCATCGAACGTTCGATCCGTATCGGTTGTGCGCTCGACCACCGTAACGATCCGACACGGGTCAGCACCTGGATCACTCAGCAATCCGCCGACTTCATCAGCGCCCGCCTCGCCGACCCGCACTTCTATTTATGCATGGCTTTACTGGCGGACAAACCGGTCGGTGTCGGCATGGCACAGGCCAGTGGTGACATTTCCCTGTGTTACGTGCAGCCGGAATCCTTTCGCCGGGGCGTCGGGCGCGCGTTGATGCACGATCTGGAAGGCTGGTTGCGGGTTCGCGACGTTGCTCAAGCGAATCTCAACAGCACGCGCACCGGCCGTACTTTTTATCGCCGTCTGGGCTATCGCGAGTCAGCGCCGCCCGTCGAATACCAAGGCGTGCAGACCCTGCCCATGCACAAGTCGTTGGCAGCGCCGGCCTGACAACACGATCACGGGCTAAATCCTCAGGCCCCTTAAGCGTTTCCAGAACAGGAAAACCTGCAAGTGCGCCCCGCGATCGGAATGCGCACCTGTCCGGTGTGCTGTTTTGGTCACTATCCATAGCCAATTGAGGGGTCGAGAGATGTCAGTCGCCACCAGCCTTATCGAAGAGTCGTCGGCCCGGGTTACCTCGGCGCCGGCCGAAACGCTGTACCAGTTCAATGAATCGCCATTGCTGGCTCGTCAGGCCCGGCAGGAGTCCAACGCGCGCAGCTATCCACGACGCATTCCATTGGCACTGAAGCGCGCCAAAGGCCTGTATGTCGAAGACGTTGAAGGTCGCACGTTCATCGACTGCCTCGCCGGGGCCGGCACGCTGGCGCTGGGGCATAACCACCCGGTGGTGATCGAAGCGATCCAGCAGGTACTGGCCGATGAATTGCCATTGCATACCCTCGACCTGACCACGCCGGTCAAGGATCAGTTCGTCCAGGACCTGTTCGGCCTGCTGCCATCTGCCCTCGCGGCTGAAGCGAAAATCCAGTTCTGCGGCCCGACCGGTACCGATGCCGTGGAAGCGGCATTGAAGCTGGTACGCACGGCGACCGGGCGCAGCACCGTGCTGTCGTTCTCCGGTGGTTATCACGGTATGAGCCAGGGCGCGCTGAGCCTGATGGGCAGCCTGGGGCCGAAAAAACCGCTAGGTGCGTTGCTCAGCAATGGCGTGCAGTTCATGCCGTTCCCGTATGACTACCGTTGCCCGTTCGGCCTTGGTGGCGCGGCGGGCGTGAAGGCTAACCTGAGCTATCTGGAAAACTTGCTCAACGACCCGGAAGCCGGCGTGCAACTGCCCGCAGCGGTGATCGTCGAAGCGGTGCAGGGCGAGGGCGGTGTGATTCCGGCGGACATCGAGTGGTTGCGCGGCTTGCGCCGGATCACCGAAAAGGCCGGCGTGGCGTTGATCGTCGACGAGATCCAGAGCGGTTTCGCCCGCACCGGCAAGATGTTTGCCTTCGAACACGCCGGTATCACCCCGGATGTGGTGGTGTTGTCCAAAGCCATCGGCGGCAGCCTGCCGTTGGCCGTGGTGGTCTATCGCGACTGGCTCGACACCTGGCAGCCGGGCGCGCACGCCGGCACGTTCCGTGGCAATCAAATGGCCATGGCGGCAGGTTCTGCGGTGATGCGTTATCTGGTTGAGCACAAGGTCTGCGAACACGCTGCTGCCATGGGCGAGCGCCTCAGCGAGCACCTGCGCATCCTGCAACGGGACTTCCCGCAATTGGGCGACATTCGTGGTCGCGGCCTGATGCTCGGCGTCGAGCTGGTCGAGCCGAACGGCACACCGGATGCGCTCGGTCATCCGCCGGCGTTCGCACGACTGGCGCCGCTGGTCCAGCGCGAATGCCTCAAGCGTGGGCTGATTCTGGAGCTGGGCGGTCGGCATGGCGCAGTAGTACGTTTCCTGCCGCCGCTGGTGATCACTGCCGCCGAAATCGACCGTGTCGCAGAAATCTTTGGCCGTGCTTTGGCCGCTGCCACCGCTGCGCTGTAAATTTTTCGCCGCGCCGAACGTTCTTTCTACATACCCGGCTGCACTCAGCGTGCAGCCCACCCTTATAACGATGGAGAACCAGCATGACGTCAGTATTCGACCGCGAGGACATCCTCTTTCAGGTCGTGGTCAACCACGAAGAGCAATACTCGATCTGGCCCGACTACAAAGCCGTGCCACAAGGCTGGCGCACCGTGGGCAAAAGCGGGCTGAAAAAGGAATGCCTGGCCTACATCGAAGAAACCTGGACCGACATGCGCCCGTTGAGCCTGCGGCAGAAAATGGACGAGCAGGCGGCTGTGGCGCACTGATCCGTCATGCAAAAAGAAGCCCGCTGGACTGGTGACAGTCAGCGGGCTTTTTCATGTCGTGCATTTGTGTTGTCTGTAAGGCCGCTATCGCGAGCAGGCTCGCTCCCACATTGGATTTATGGCGCGACACAAGTCCCCTGTGGGAGCGAGCCTGCTCGCGAAGAACGATAACGCGGTCCAGCCGAGGTTACACGCCACTAAGGCCCTTGATGACCAGATCCACATTCCCCTCCAGCTCAGCCACCGGATCCTCGGCATCGGTGCTCAACACCAGCAACCGGCTACCCGACCCGGCAATCACCGCTTTCAGCGCATCCGACGGCTGCCGGTGATGCAGCACCACCGCCACGTCATTGTCCTTGAGCGTCGTGGCCAGTTGCGTGAGCGCCTCCGGTGTCCACTCGGCATCGGCGCGTGCGTCCTGGTCGATCAATTCCAGATTGAGACTGCCGATCAGGTAGCCGAAGTGATCGCTGAGGCTCATCACACTGAGGTTGTCCACGCTGGCCAGCCGCGCCTCGCTGGCGGCACTGAGCTTAAGCAAACGCTGCTTGAGCGCTGCCAGGTTGGCGTCGATTTTCGGCTTGGCCTCGGGAGCCAGACGTACCAGATCCGCCGCCATCACATCGGCCATGCGCCCCATGTTATTGCTGGAGAACCACGGCTGACTGTTCAGCCCGTCGACCTTGTTGTCGGGCTGTACGGCTATGCCGGGCAGGGCGCCGTCCACCGGGCGGGCGGCGTCGACTTCGACGATGCGGATATTGCTGCGCCGGGAGATCGGGTACAGCGGGTCATCCGGCCACAGTGAGCGCAGGCCGATCACCGCATCGGCATCGTTCGCCAGCTTGGCCAGCGCCGGGGCGCCACGGCCGGTGAAGTAGGCGGTCTGGCGGCTGCCGGGCAGGTTGGCCGGGGCCGCACGTTCGAGGCTGACATCGGTGCCCTTGAGCAACACTTCACCCAACCCATAAGTAATCGGCAGAGAGGCCAGCACCCGCAGCGGTTTGCCGTTGTCGGCGGCCATGGTCGTTGTCACCAGCCCGCACAGGGCGACGGCGAGGGTCAGTTGGCGCAGTGAAAAAATCATTTATCCAAGGTTCCCTTTCAGGCTGGGGACGACGCCGCGCGCGATGGCGGCCAGGGCGAAGGCGATACCGGCCACGAGGATGATCGCGGCACCGGACGGGATCGGCAGGTCAAAGACGATCGGCGCGAGAATCCCGCACAGGGTGCTGACGGTGGCGATCAGCACCGAACACCAGAAAAAGCCCTTCAGCGATTGGCTGAGCAGGCGTGCCGCGGCGGCCGGAATCACCAGCAGGGCGCCGACCAGAATCGCGCCGATGACCTTGACGGCGGCGACGGTGATCAGCGTCACCAGAATCACGAACAGGTAATCCAGGGTTTTCACCGCCACCCCGCGTACCGCCGCCAGTTGCGGATTGAAACTGGCGAGCATGATGCGGTTGTACAAAGGCAAGGCCAGGGCCATGACCAGCGAACCGACGATGGCCAGCACCAGCAGGTCATTGCCGTTGACCGTCAGCACCGAGCCGAACAGTACGTTTTCCAGAATGTGCACGTTGATCTTGCCCGCCAGAATCAGCAGCAGGCTCGCGCCCAGGGCAAGCGACACCGAGAGAAACACACCGATCAAGGTGTCCGGCGCCAGGCCGGTGCGGTTGCGCAGGTAGTTGAGCAGGATGCCGAACAGCAGGCAGTAGCCGAACAGGCTGCCGTAAGGCCCGGTGTAGGGTTCGCCGAGCAGAATGCCGATGGCCACGCCGGTCAGTGCGGCATGACCGACCGCCTCGGAGAAAAACGCGAAGCGCTTGACCACCACCAGCGTGCCCAGGCCGCCCAGCACCGGGCCGATCAGCAGTCCGGCGATCAAGGCGTTGACCACGAACCCATAGGCCAGCGCCTCGGGCAGATAACCCGACGACGCCCAGCCCTGGACCATCAGGCGAAAAGCTTCGTAACTCATCAGGCAAGGCTCCGTGGGTGGGTCGAGAACAGGGTCAACAGACGTTCCGGTGTCAGCGCCTGTTGCGGCGTGGCGTCGAACAGCACCCGGCGATTGAGCCCGGTGACGTGATCGGCCAGGCGTCCGACCGCTTCCAGGTCGTGCTCGATCCACAGCACGGTGATGCCCGCCGCTCGCCAGTCGCCGAGCAAGCGTTCGAACACCCGGATACCGGCCTCATCGAGGGCGGACATCGGTTCGTCGAGCACCAGCAATTGCGGAGACGGAATCAGCCCCTGGGCCAGCAACACCCGCTGGCGTTCGCCGCCGGACAGCGCGCCCATGCGGCGCTTGCGTTTGTCCTGCATGCCGACCCGCTCCAGCGCCTCGCCAATCGCCGTCGCGTAGTGTTTGCTCAAGCCGAGAAAGGCCGGGCGACGCTGGCACATGGCGGCCATGAAATCGTCGACGGTCATCGGCAAGCCCCGGTCGAACTCCAGCGCCTGTGGCACATAGCCGATGGTCCCAGGCACCGCAGGCCACTGCAGGCTCAAGCGACCCTGGTGCGGCATTTGCCCGAGCAGGGTCTTGATCAGCGAACTCTTGCCACCGCCGTTGGGGCCGACCAGCGCGTGCACACTGCCGGGCTGAACCTGGAAGGTGACCTTGTCGAGGATCGTCGTGCGCCCGAGGGTCAGGCTGATGTCGGCAAAATCCAGAGTCGGCCCCGAACTCTGTAGGAGCGAGCCTGCTCGCGAATGCGGTGTGTCAGTTGACGATGATGCTGACTGACTGGGCGCCTTCGCGAGCAGGCTCGCTCCCACAGGGGATTCTGCATCGGCCAGGATGGTTTCTTTCGATGTCATGCACCCGACTCCTGAATCGCCCGCACCACGGTGTTGAGGTTGCCGGTCATTTCCTTTTCGTACTTGTCGGCGGTGTACTCGCCGTAGGAAATGTGCGACAGCGGATACAGCTTGACGCCAGACTCACGCTGAATGGTGTCGACGTAAGTGGACGGGAAATCCATCTCCGAGAAGATCACTTTCACGTCCAGTTCACGCAACTGGTCGATGGTCTTCTTCAACTGGCTTGGGCTCGGCTCGATACCGTGGGCCGGCTCGACCACGGCGGTCACTTCCAGGCCGAACTCACGCAGCAGATAGTCGTAAGCCGCGTGCACCGTGGCCACGCGCAGTTCCGCGTTCGGCGCTTGCGTCAGTTTTGCCAGCGCGTCGGCGCGCATCTGCCGCAGGCGTTTGCCGTAGGCGCGGGCGTTCTGGGTGTAGGTCTTGGCGTTGTCCGGATCGAGTTTGCCCAGTTCGCGAGCAATGTTGTTGACCTGGGCAATAGAAGCGCTGATCGACAGGAACGTGTGCGGGTTCACCACTTTGCCGGCCCCGCGTGCGGCGACCCCGGTGGCCGCCAGCAACGGCACGTTTTCGTTGGCTTCGATGGTTTTGATGTTTGGCGTTTCGCTGGCGGCGATCATGCGGTCGGCGAAGTCGTCATGGCCAACGCCGTTGAGCACGATCACGTCCAGCCCGCTGATGCGTTTGATGTCTTCGGCCC
>RCUH01002372.1_pt1 | contig 11090 bp, 8 predicted proteins | sample 2166191 | NCBI WGS metagenome assembly RCUH01 (sample SAMN09932848, study PRJNA488358) | compost metagenome | feature: garden; material: soil; isolation source: compost soil in an enriched community after 214 h of incubation | place: Germany: Experimental Botanical Garden Goettingen | collected...
TTCTTGCCTTCGACCTGATGCAGCACCTCGGCGCCGGTGATGTCCGACGGCAGCAGGTCCGGGGTGAACTGGATGCGGCTCATCTTCGCGTCCAGGTGTCTGGCCAGTGACTTGACCGTGCGAGTCTTGGCCAGGCCGGGCAGGCTTTCGAGGAGCAAATGCCCGTTGGCGAGCAAACCGACAAGCATCTGCCGGATCACCTGGTCCTGACCGAGCACCGCTTCGGCGATGCTGGCTTGCAGGGCGTTGAGGTCGTTGAGTGCGCTCATGCGGTCTCCTAGAAAAACGCCAGGGTCATGTTGACGCTGAATCCATTGCCTTCAGGGCGGTTCTTGGTGTCGAACTCCGGCACCCAGCGCGCATTGAAGTTGGCCTGGGCGTCGGCGAACTTGCCGGTCCAGCCCACTGTCGGGCCGGCACCCACGGAGCGCCCACGGAAGCCGCTGTCGGCGCCGGACCCCGAGTCATCGGTGATCTGCTGGATGTAACCGGCGGCGATGCCGGCGTTCCAGCCATTGCCAAAGCCGTGGGTCCACAGTGCATCGAGGGTGTAGATGTTGCCGTTGCGATAATCGGTGGCGTCGTTCTCGGTGTAGAACTCCAGGCCGCTCGACAGCGTGAATTCGCCGCCCTTGCCGTCAAGGTGGGTGAACGCCACGGTCGGCATGAAGGTGTAGTTGTTCTGCCCGGGGTTGGCCAGGCGATCGTCGTTGTAGGCGCCGGTGGGCACGTAGATCGGTAGCGAGAACGCGATGTGGTTGAGTTCGTCGAAGTGATAACCGGCGGCAATCGGTGTCACCAGCATGTCGGCGAACTGGGTGCCGGTGTCCGAAGAACCGAGGGTTCTGCCGCGAGGGCCGGTGATACTCGCGGTGATGTCGGTGTACTGCACCGGAACGCCAATGGCCGAGGCGTAATTCCAGCGACCCTTGCCGGTGTCCCAGACATGGGTGAAGTTGGCCATGGTGTAGGACACTTTCATGTCCAGCCCGGTACTCAGGGCACCGACGATCGGCACCTGGGCGTTGCCCTTGAGATCACCGTCGTACCAGATGCTGGTCAGGGACATGACCCAACCCGGCTCCGGGGGCACGATCCCGGCATTGGAGAACACTTGCTGGCCGGTAATCGGCCGTCCGACACCACCTTCAGCCGCCAGTACCAACGGGCTGCCGCTGACCATGCACAGCGCCAACAACAGGGGGCGCACTACGAAAGGCCTGATCATGACTGACTCCACTTATTGTTTTTGATTGACGGGGTTCAACAGCGGCATTTTCCATTCGCCGTTGCTGACTTCAGGTTTTGGCAAATACAGGCGCAATATCCCGTAGAAGGGTCCGTTCGGTGCCGGCAGCCAATTGCTTTGCAGGTCTTTGGCCGGCGCCTTGTGCTGCACATAAAGAGTCAGGCCGCCATCGGCATCGAGCTTGAGGTCAGGCAGCATGCGCGAGTTGATCAGGTAGCGATTGAGCGGGTTGGCCACCAGCAGCTTGTTCTTGCCGTCGTACATGGTCAGGGACCAGAACGCATCGGCCGGGGGCAGGGCGCCCTTGTCGAAATGCAGGGTGTAGTCGTTTTCCGAGGCGTCGACCGGTTTGCCGTCCTTGTCGACGAAATAACCGATGTAGTTCGCCTCTTCGGCGGAGTTGCCGAAAATCCCCATGTTGGCGCCGGCATAGCGGTACAGGTAATTGCCCTTGAGGTGATCACGGGTGCCGAAGAAATCACCACTGGTGACCTCGTGGGTATCGACTTTGGTTTTCTTGAATTCGGCAAACCCGGCCTTGGCATCGCTGATGCCGTCTTCCAGGGCCTTGCGCTGCTCGGCGCTGAGTGTGTTGACGTTGAAAGGCTTGCCGGCCTCGATACCGATCCTGGCGAAGCGCGCCAACAGGTCCTTTTCCACGTCCTGGGCCGGGGCGAACGCCAGCATGAAGTTCAGGTAGCGGAACAGGTCCGGGGTTTCGCTCATGGTCGGCGTGGGTTTTGGCCAGTCGATCTTCGGTGCGGCGGCCGGCGCTTTGTGTTTGTCGTAATGGCTCAGGGTTTCAACCTTGTAGCCCTTCTGGATCTGCTTGACCTTGGCCATGTCCTTCTCATCGAACAGTTGTGTGCGGTACAGCGCATAGGCGATGTTGCTTTCACTGCGCAGCAAACGGTCGATGTTCAGCGGTTGCTGGCCCTGCCAGTTGGGCCCGGCGATCATGAAATGCCCGCCATTGTTGCCGGTGCTGCGGGTGCCCAGGTACGCAAAGTTCTGCGTATAGGCGTCGATCAGTTGCACCGAGTAGTAACGATGCTCTTCGATGGGCGGCAGGGTCAGTACCAGCGGCTCGGCGCGCAAATCCATCCAGACAAAGGAGTAGGGCGTGTCGGCGTTCGGCGTGACAAACGCGGTGTCCCTGGCAGTGAAGGCCTTGGCGGTGTTGCCGATCTGATTGAACGGCGCCTTGAAGTTCGGGCTCTTCTTGTCCACGGCCTGGGTGTAGAGCGTCTTGTACATCTCCACCACCGGAAAGCCGTACAGGTAGGCCTCCCTGGCAATGGCCCGGGCTTCGTCCGGGGTGGCGGTGAAGTCGGCCCAGGCGCTGGTGCTGAGGGTCAGCGCAAGGCCGGTGAACAAAATGCGGTGATTCATATACATCCCTTATTGAACGTTCGGCGTCATTGCACAGCCGTGATGTCATCGAGTTTCCAGCTCTTGTCGAAATAGGCTTCTGTCGGCGCATACAGACGGAAGTAGCTGAACCAGTGTTTGCCCGGCAGGGTTTGCACCCAGTTGTCCTCAAAACCTTTTGGCGCGGTCGGGCCGAAGTACAGGTCCACCGAGCCGTCGGCGTTTTTCTTCAAGTCCTGACGGGACGACAGGTCGGCCTTGCGCTGCGGGTTGTCGATCAGGCAGCGGCTGTCGATGTCGTATACGGTCATCGACCAGAACTGCCTGGCCGGCGGGTTGGCGCCGACGTGCAGGCGATAGCTTTTGCCGCCGTCGAGCCAGTTGCCCTTGCTGTCGGTGTAGGCGCCGAGGTAGGTCTGGCCCAGCCCCGGGGTTTTCGAGACCATGCCTTTGGTGTTGGTCACCGCCTCGTAGAACCAGGCGCTGCGCTCCCACAACTGGTCGTAATAGGCCACGCGCTGGGACGGATCGGCGATGTTCAGCACGCTGTCCCATTGCCGGTCCGGCCAGAATCGGGCATTGGGGAAACGCTTGGCGAAGGTGTTGGCCTTGGCGATCAGTTCACCGACCTGTGCACCCTGTTCCAGGGCCGCGCGTTGCTTGTCATTGGGGTTGAACGGCTTGTCCTTCTCGATACCCAGGCTGGCCAGCATGGCCATGTAGAAACGGTCGCGCTCGTTGACAGGTTCCTTCTGGATGATCTGGTGCAAGCGCTGCCAGTACGCCAGGCCACGAGGCTGGGTGCCGGACCAGGCTTTACCACCGGGAGACAGCAGTCTGGTTCTGGCAGGCTCCGCTCGCTTGGCATACGGGTACATCTTGAATTGCTCGACCAGCGCCTTGCCCTTGGCCGGGTCTGGATCAAGCACACGAAAGCCCACCAGCACATTCATGGTTTCGGATTTGGCCAGGTAGTATTTATGGGCATCCGCTGGCGGCTCGGCACCCGGTGGCAATACCAGGTACTTGCCGCCCTTGCCTTTGTCCGGGCCGGTCTGGCCCATGTCGATGATCGCCCGCTGCCAGAAATCGCCCACGCCACCGGCAGTCGGGCCTGGCGGTAGTTCAATCACCAGCGGCCCGGTTTCGTTGAGATCGACAAACCCGAGGATATACGGCGTGGTGGCGTTGGCCGTGATCACCCCGAGCTTGTCTTCGTAACTGTTGAGCACCATCAGGTCGCCGTTATGGGCACCCAGTTTGTCGCGGAATTCTTCCTGCCACTGGGCGTAGGACACCAGTGGCAAAGCCCACAGATAACTCTGGGTGGCCTGCTGGAAATCCAGTTCGGCGTAGAGCCTGGCGATCGACTCGTGGGCTGGCAGTTCGCCTTCCATGGCAATTTTGCCGATGCGAGTATCAAGTTCCTGGGCGCCCACGCCGCAGCTGGCGAACAGGGCCATCAGGCTGAAACCGGCTGTGCGAATTGCACCGTGCATATAAAAGTCCTTATTTACCGAAGGTGACGTTGATCCCGGTGTACAGCGTGAACTGTGGCAAGCCGTCGCCTTTGCGGTCGGCGGTCGGCGCGGTAATTTGCGGGCCGACGCCCAACTGCACGCCTTCAGTCTTGAGCAGGAAAATATCGAACAGGTTCAGGTCGCCGATGCCGGTGCTGTAACCGTTATGCGGATCGGGACGGGTGCTTACGGGGAGGGTGACGCGCAGTAATTGCGGGACACCGATAAAGTCATTCGGGGCCATCGTTGGCCGTCTCGGCGTTATCCGCGTGAGCACAAAAAGCAGGTGCGAGCGAAGTCACCCGGACAAAGGCGTACTTCCCCAATTTCTTAGACATTATTCCCCCGGTTCCCTGGTGGCTGATTGGGCATACGGCCGTTATCTTTGGCCGTGACTGCGTAATCCCTTTCCGATCAAGCCTGTAGGACTCGTCGGATGAAGTTAGCAGCTAACCACGGGTTATCCAGTTGAATGGCTTAATTCTTTCGTTTTGTGTGTGGTTTTTTGTTAATTTCGTGTACTAAAAAGTTGATACAGATCAAAGGCTTACCATAACAAGCTAAACCGCTATCTAGTCAGTGTGGGAGCGAGCCTGCTCGCGAAGTCGGCCTGTCAGTCAACATAAGTGTTGAATGTGACGACCTCTTCGCGAGCAGGCTCGCTCCCACAGGAAACTGAAGAAACAGCCGGTTCAGTCAGTGCATCTCAATTCTTCTTTGCTTGCTCCCAAACCCGCTCTTCCTGCTCGCGCAGTTCAGGTGTGAACTCGGCACCAAAATCTTCGGCTTCAAACACCTGGCGAATCTCGATCTCGGCCTCGGTACCCGGCATCGGGTTGGGGCAGCGCTTGACCCATTCGATGGCTTCTTCTTTGGACTTCACTTTCCACAACCAGAAACCGGCAATCAGTTCCTTGGTTTCGATGAAGGGACCGTCAATCACCGTGTGTTTGTCTCCTGAAAACTTTACACGAGCGCCTTTGCTGCTCGGGTGCAGGCCTTCGCCCGCGAGCATGATGCCGGCCTTGACCAGTTCTTCGTTGTAGTTACCCATGGCCGTCAGCAGTTCCTGGCTGGGCATGACACCGGCTTCGGAATCCTGGCTGGCCTTGATGATGATCATGAATCGCATGGTCTTGTCTCCGTTGCAGTTGAGTGGCTCGATTTGTAGTCGAACGACGGTGGGGCAATTCGACAGAGTATTAACAAAAGTTTTCGTCGATGACGTGTCCCGTGCCTTTCGTCATGAACATCGGGTAGCGGCGGGTGAGGGCGTACTCTGTACTTTTACCGACTTGTTCGGCTGACACACGAACCCTGTGGGAGCGAGCTTGCTCGCGATGGCGTCAGATCAAACACCAGCGATGTTGAATGACATTGCGCTTTCGCGAGCAAGCCCGCTCCCACAGGTTTGTGGGTTGTATCCAGTTTTGTGCCCTGTTACATGACAATTTATGTTTGACCATAGGTCGTAGGACAATTTCGTGGTTAACTTCGGCCTCGTCAAAATTCTCCACCACAACGTTCAGAAGGACTCCGTTCATGGCTCAAGTCACTCTTAAAGGCAACCCGGTTCAAGTCAACGGCCAACTGCCACAAGCCGGTTCCAAGGCGCCAGCCTTTTCCCTGGTTGCCGGCAATCTGTCCGACGTCACCCTGAAAGACTTTGCCGGCAAGCGCAAAGTGCTGAACATCTTCCCAAGCGTTGACACCCCGACCTGCGCCACTTCCGTGCGCCAGTTCAACGCCAAGGCCGGTAGCGTCGACAACACTGTCGTGCTGTGCATCTCCGCTGATCTGCCGTTCGCCCAGGCCCGCTTCTGCGGTGCCGAAGGCCTGGAAAACGTACAGAACCTGTCGACCCTGCGCGGTGCCGAGTTCATCCAGAACTACGGTGTTGCAATCGCCGACGGCCCGCTCAAAGGCCTGACCGCCCGTGCCGTGGTGGTTCTGGACGAAAACGACAACGTGCTGCACAGCGAACTGGTTGGTGAAATCGCTGATGAGCCGAACTACGAAGCGGCCCTTGCCGTATTGAAGTAAGTAAAGCTTTACAATTGTTAACGGCCTGGCTCTGTCCAGGCCGTTTTCATTTGTGTTTCAGTGTCTTGGATAAATCTCCTGCTACGTAAGCCAAAGGTAAATTGCCGGTAAAGGCGCTTTGCTTAAAACCCGCCAGTGCTTATCGTTCAGCCTCATGTAAAAAAGCCCACGCGCCCAATGGTTGATCACTCAATGCAATCCTCCGCTTCCCGTAGTCCTCGTCGCTGGCTGTTCGGCCTGCTTGTCCTGTTGGTCATCGCTGGCCTGTGCTGGAAGTTCTGGCCCGGCAGCGCTGCACCCAAAGAGGCTGCGGGGCAGAAAGCCGTCGCCGGGCAAACCGGCAGGTCAGGCGGAATGCGACCTGGATTCGGTGGCGCGTCCGGACCGGTACCGGTGCGAGTGGCGCCGGCGGTCAAGGGTGATTTCCCGCTGTATTTCAAGGCGCTGGGCACGGTCACGGCGCTGAACACCATCAATGTCCGCAGCCGCGTCGGCGGTGAGCTGGTCAAGATCTATTTCGAAGAAGGGCAGATGGTCAAGGCCGGCGACCTGCTCGCCGAAATCGACCCGCGCCCTTACCAGAATGCCTTGCTCCAGGCCGAGGGCACCTTGCTGCAGAATCAGGCGCAGCTGAAAAACGCCCAGGTCGACGTCGAGCGCTATCGCGGCCTGTACCGCGAAGACAGTATTGCCAAGCAGACCCTGGACACCGCCGAGGCGCTGGTCGGTCAGTTCCAGGGCACGGTCAAGACCAATCAGGCAGCGGTCAACGACGCCAAGCTCAATCTCGAATTCACCCGGATCCGCGCACCGATCACCGGTCGCGTCGGCCTGCGTCAACTGGACGTCGGCAACCTGGTCGCGGCCAACGACACCACCGCATTGGCGATCATCACCCAGACCCAACCGATCAGCGTGGCCTTCACCCTCCCGGAAAACAGCCTCGACACCGTGCTGGCCCGTTATCGCAGCGGCGCCAAACTGCCGGCTGAAGCCTGGGACCGCGGCGATACCAAACTGCAAGCCACTGGCGTGCTGCAGAGCCTGGACAACCAGATCGACGTCACCACCGGCACCCTGAAATTCAAGGCCCGTTACGAGAACCGCGATCAGTCGCTGTTCCCCAACCAGTTTGTCAACGTGCGCCTGCTGGCCGACACCCTCAAAGACGTAGTACTGGCGCCTTCCGCCGCGATCCAGTTCGGCACCAACGGCACGTTCGCCTATGCCCTGGACGGTGACAAGAAGGTCAAGATCCGTCAGTTGAAAGTCGGCGCCAGTGACGGCGTGAACACCGTGGTCACCGAAGGCCTGTCCGCGGGCGACCGGGTCGTGTTGGAAGGCACCGACCGCCTGAAGGACGGCAGCGACGTGGAGGTGGTCAACGACAGCCAGGACGTGCCGACCACGCCAACCGAACACCTGCAAGGCGGGTCGGCGGTCAACGCGGCTGAGCCTGCGACCACTGACAAGGCGAAAAAGGGCGGCGCATGAATCTCTCGCGGCTGTTCATCCTTCGCCCGGTAGCCACCACGCTGAGCATGCTGGCCATTATCCTGGCCGGCGTGATCGCTTATCGGCTGCTGCCGGTGTCGGCATTGCCTCAGGTCGATTACCCGACCATTCGCGTCATGACGCTGTATCCCGGCGCCAGCCCGGATGTCATGACCAGCGCCGTGACCGCGCCGCTTGAGCGGCAGTTCGGGCAGATGCCCGGCCTGACGCAAATGACCTCCACCAGTTCCGGCGGGGCGTCGGTGCTGACCCTGCGGTTCAGCCTCGACATCAACATGGACGTGGCCGAGCAGCAAGTGCAGGCGGCGATCAACGCCGCGACCAACCTGTTGCCCAAGGACCTGCCGGCACCGCCGGTGTACAACAAGGTCAACCCGGCCGATACGCCGGTGCTGACCCTGGCCATCACCTCCAAGACCATGCTGTTGCCCAAGCTCAACGATCTGGTCGATACCCGCATGGCGCAGAAGATTGCCCAGATCAGCGGCGTCGGCATGGTCAGCATTGCCGGCGGTCAACGCCAGGCCGTGCGCATCAAGGTCAATCCGGAAGCCCTGGCGGCCAACGGCCTGAACCTGTCGGACGTGCGCACGCTGATCGGCGCCTCCAACGTCAACCAGCCCAAGGGCAACTTCGACGGCCCGACCCGGGTCTCGATGCTCGATGCAAACGATCAACTGACGTCGCCCAAGGACTACGCCAACCTGATCCTGGCCTACGCCAACGGCGCGCCGTTGCGGCTCAAGGACGTCGCAGAAATCGTCGACGGCGCCGAGAACGAGCGGCTCGCGGCGTGGGCCAACGAGAACCAGGCCGTGCTGCTGAACATCCAGCGTCAGCCCGGCGCCAACGTGATCGAGGTGGTGGACCGGATCAAGGCACTGTTGCCGAGCATCACCGACAACCTGCCGGCCGGTCTCGACGTGGTGGTGCTGACCGACCGCACCCAGACCATCCGCGCCTCGGTCAAGGACGTGCAGCATGAATTGCTGATCGCCATCGCCCTGGTGGTCATGGTCACCTTCCTGTTCCTGCGTCGCGCCAGCGCCACGATCATTCCGTCGGTGGCCGTGCCGCTGTCGCTGATCGGTACGTTCGGCGTGATGTACCTGGCCGGGTTCTCGGTCAACAACCTGACCCTGATGGCCCTGACCATCGCCACCGGTTTCGTGGTGGACGATGCGATCGTCATGCTGGAGAACATTTCGCGTTTTATCGAAGAGGGCGACAGCCCGCTGAACGCGGCGCTCAAGGGCGCCAAGCAGATCGGTTTCACCCTGATCTCCCTGACGTTGTCGCTGATCGCCGTGCTGATTCCGCTGCTGTTCATGGCGGACGTGGTCGGGCGGCTATTCCGCGAATTCGCCATCACCCTGGCGGTGGCGATCCTGATTTCCCTGGTGGTTTCCCTGACCCTGACGCCGATGATGTGCGCGCGGTTGCTCAAGCGTGAACCCAAGGAAGCAGAGCAGGGTCGCTTCTATCGTGCCAGCGGTGCGTTCATCGACTGGATGATCGCCGCCTACGGACGCAAGTTGCAGTGGGTGCTCAAGCACCAGCCACTGACCCTGATGGTGGCCATTGGCACTTTGGCGCTGACGGTATTCCTGTACATGGTGGTGCCCAAGGGCTTCTTCCCGGTGCAGGACACCGGCGTCATCCAGGGCATATCCGAAGCGCCGCAATCGATTTCCTTCACCGCCATGAGCGAGCGCCAGCAGGAACTGGCCAAGGTCATCCTGGCCGACCCGGCGGTCGAGAGCCTGTCCTCCTACATTGGCGTGGATGGCGACAACTCGACCCTCAACAGCGGTCGGTTGCTGATCAACCTCAAGTCGCACCGCGACCGCGACCTGAGCGCCACGCAAGTGATTGCCCGGCTGCAACCGGAACTGGACAAACTGGTCGGCATCCGCCTGTTCATGCAGCCGGTGCAGGACCTGACCATCGAAGACCGGGTCAGCCGCACGCAGTACCAGTTCAGCATGTCGTCGCCGGATTCGGCGTTGCTGAGCCTGTGGAGCGGGCGTCTGGTCGAGGCCCTGGCCGACCGGCCGGAATTGACCGACGTCGCCAGCGATTTGCAGGACAAGGGCTTGCAGGTCTACCTGGTGATCGACCGCGATGCGGCGTCGCGGGTCGGTGTGTCGGTGTCGAACATCACTGATGCGCTGTACGACGCCTTCGGTCAGCGGCAGATTTCCACGATCTACACCCAGGCCAGTCAGTACCGCGTGGTGCTGCAATCGCAGTCCGGCGAGAAGATCGGCCCGGATGCGTTGAACCAGATTCACGTCAAGACCACCGATGGCGGGCAGGTGCGCCTGTCCAGCCTGGCGCATATCGAGGAGCGTCAGGCGCAACTGGCGATCACCCACATCGGCCAGTTCCCGGCGGTGATGATGTCCTTCAACCTGGCGCCCGGCGTGGCGCTGGGGCATGCGGTCGAGATCATCGAGCAGGTGCAGAAGGACATCGGCATGCCGATTGGCGTGCAGACCCAGTTCCAGGGCGCGGCCGAGGCTTTCCAGGCGTCGTTGTCGAGCACGCTGCTGCTGATTCTGGCGGCGGTGGTGACCATGTACATCGTGCTGGGCGTGCTCTACGAGAGCTACATCCACCCGATCACCATTCTTTCGACCCTGCCGTCGGCGGCGGTGGGCGCCTTGCTGGCGTTGATCCTCAGCGGCAACGACCTGGGCATGATCGCGATCATCGGCATCATTCTGCTGATCGGCATCGTGAAGAAGAACGCGATCATGATGATCGACTTTGCCCTCGACGCCGAGCGCAACCAGGGCATGGACCCGCAGACGGCGATCTATCAGGCGGCCTTGCTGCGTTTCCGGCCGATCCTGATGACCACCCTGGCGGCATTGTTCGGTGCCGTGCCGTTGATGCTGGCCACCGGTTCCGGCGCGGAACTGCGCCAGCCGCTGGGTCTGGTGATGGTCGGCGGCCTGTTGCTGAGCCAGATTCTGACGCTGTTCACTACGCCTGTGATTTACCTGTATTTCGATCGTCTCGGTCGGCGCTGGGGCCGCAAGCCTGAGTCCGTGGAAGCGGTAGAGCAGCCATGAATCTTTCGGGACCTTTCATCAAGCGCCCGGTCGCGACCATGTTGCTGAGCCTGGCGATCATGCTGCTGGGCGGCGTGAGCTTCGGTTTGCTGCCCGTGTCGCCGCTGCCGCAAATGGACTTTCCGGTGATCGTGGTCCAGGCCAGCCTGCCCGGGGCCAGCCCCGAGGTGATGGCGTCGACCGTGGCCACGCCGTTGGAACGCTCCTTCGGCAGCATTGCCGGGGTCAACACCATGAGCAGCCGCTCAAGCCAGGGTTCGACCCGGGTGATCCTGCAATTCGACCTGGACCGCGACATCAATGGCGCGGCGC
>RCUH01002373.1_pt1 | contig 11087 bp, 7 predicted proteins | sample 2166191 | NCBI WGS metagenome assembly RCUH01 (sample SAMN09932848, study PRJNA488358) | compost metagenome | feature: garden; material: soil; isolation source: compost soil in an enriched community after 214 h of incubation | place: Germany: Experimental Botanical Garden Goettingen | collected...
CAAGATGCTCGCTGCCGGCAAGCAGCCCCAGACTCTCCTCGCAGAGGGCGATGACCTCGGAATAGCGGCCCTGACGAAACAGGGAGAGGCCTTGATCCTGGCGGATACGCGCGAGGCAGAGGCGGTCGGGATCTCCCGCCAAGGTCTGCAAGCCTTCCTCGTAGCGTTCCATGGCCTCCGCGTACTTGCTTTGCAGGTTGAGGACGCTGCCCATCCGCCTCAAGGTCTCCGCCCGCGCCGACGGGGCCGCCTGCAAGGCGAGGGCCGTTTCCAGGTGCTGGAGGGCCGCGTCGTACTTACCCGTCGTCGCGAGGATCTCAGCCAAAGGAAGCAGGACGTCGACCGCGGTCGGGGAGGCAGGATCGGCAGGCGCCGCCTCGATCAGTGCGAGGCACTCCGTGAAACAGCGCAGGGCCTCATCGTTGGCAAAGTTGCGGTGGGCCTGCTGGCCGGAGAGATACAGGTAGCGGAGCGCCTTCGCCGGAACGTCTCCCAGCTGGAAGTGGCGTGCGAGCATGCGCGGGTTGTCGGGAGGCAGATGCTGAAGCGCGTCTTCAATCCGCTCGCCGATGCTGCGGTGTAACTCACGGCGGGCGGAAAGAAGCAAGGAGTTGTAGACCACCTCGTGCGTGAGGGCGAGGTAGAAGAGGTACTCCTCTCCGGAGCGGGCCCGAACGAACTCGGCCTCGACAAGCTCTCCGAGCGCCCGCTCGGCGGCCGCATGACCGGCGGGCTTGCTCATCAAGGAAACGGTGAACTGCCGTCCGATCACCGAGGCCTCTTGCAGGAGCGTGCGGTGGGCATCGGGGAGGCGGTCGAAACGTGCGGCGACCACGCCGTTGACGGTAGACGGCAGGTCGGGCATGCGAACCGAGGTGGCATGCCAGGCGCCATCCGGGTTCCGGGCGATCGCCCCCGAGTCCAGCAGCGATCGCAAGAGTTCGGTGAGGAAGAGCGGGTTGCCTTCAGCCCGCTCCTCGACCTGGCGGATCACCTTCAGGAAGGCCTCGGGTTGGGTGTCGAGATCCTCCACGCCGTCGAGCATGAAGCGGACCAACTCACGCGACTCGACGGGGCTCAAGGGCGCGAGGTCGAGGACGATCGGCTCGACGCGCGGCTTCCAGCTCGGTATCGGATTTTCTGCGCCGGGACGGGCCATGCAGACGATCAGCAGGCGCGACTCCTGGTACGTCCGGGTGGCCAGCATGTCGAAAAGGCTCTGGATCCATTCGATCGAAGGCGTATCGGCCCAGTGGACATCTTCCAGGTCGATCACCATGGGCCGGGCCTGAACGCTCGAGAGCAGGGCCGTGTTGAAGGCATGGAACGCCATCGTCCGGCGTTGCTGGGGGCTGAGTCGCTCGAAGGCGGCGTTTCCGGTTTCCAAGCCCAAGAGGTAGGCGACCGCCACCGCGGCCTGAGCGACCATCTCGGGCGGCAGGAACGGCACGCTCTCGGCCCAGGCCTTGAGGCGGGGCAAGGTGATCTCGGCCGATGCTACGCCCCTCAGCCCCAGCCAACGGCGGATGAAGGAAGCGAGAAGGCCGTAGGGCGTTCCCTGCTCATAGGAGATAGCGCGCGCCCGTTGGACGTCCGCGCCGAAGATCGGATCCAGGCGGGCCGCGAACTCGGTGAACAAGCGCGACTTGCCGATGCCGGCATCTCCGACGAGGAAGAGCACCTGGGGCTTTGCATCCATGCAGTGCTCGAATGCCCGCATGAGCGACTCGAGCTCCGCCTCGCGACCGACCATCCGGCGAGCCCCGACGTTCTGGGGCTGATCGGCCTTCAGGCCGACCACCTCGTAAACCGCGACGGGCTCCCGCTTGCCCTTGACCGTGATGGGTTCGAGCTCCTGGAAATCCGCGACCGCCTTTGCCAGCCGGAACGTCTCGCTGGTCACCAAAATGGTTCCCGGACGCGCATTCGACTCCATCCGCTGGGCCAGATTCACCGTATCCCCCATGACGGTGTAATCCTTCTTCTGGGATCCTCCGACCACGCCGGCCACCACGAGGCCGGTGTTGATCCCGATGCGCACCCGCAGCCGCATGCCCGTGCGGGCTTCGAGCTGCTCGGAGAAGGATGTCGCCGCCGATTGCATCTCGAGGGCCGCGCGCACGGCGCGCTCGGGATCGTCCTCATGGGCGATGGGGGCCCCGAAGAGCGCCATGATGGCGTCGCCCATGTACTTGTCCACCACGCCGCCGAAGCGGTAAATGGGCTCGGTCAGCACCTCGAAGAACTGGTTGATGATGTCGGTCACCTGTTCCGGATCGAGCGTCTCGCTCATGGCCGTGAAGCCCGAGACGTCAAGGAAGAGGACCGTGGTCACCCGGCGATCGGAGCGCGGAGCCTCCATGGGCGCGGCGCGGTGCCGGACCAGGGAATCCGTCGCCCGAGCGGAGGGCGCGCGCCCGCAGGTTGGACAGCCCGACGAGAGGCCGGGCGTCTGCGAAGCTCCGCAGGCGGGACAATACTTCGCATGCGCGGGAAGCGCGCTGCGGCAAGCGAGACAGGTTTCGGTGGTCGGATAATCCACGGCGGGCGCCTACTTCAAGATGATGCCAATCTCCGAGGGCGGAGTCGGGGTGGGAGCCGGAGGCAGGGAGGGCAGCGGGACCGGGGGGAGCTGGCTCCGGACTCTTTCCGCCTGCCGGCGAACCTCCTTGAGGTCGATCGAGTTGGCGATCGCCTCGAAGAGGTTCTGAGGACCGGATCCTGGGGCAGGAGGCGTATAAGATCCCATGCGCTGGGCCATGCTGCCAAGCGCGGCCGATTGGAATCCCAACCGCGCTTCCGGACTGAGCGAATCGGTTTCCGCCGCCGCCTGCACCACCTTCTGGACGTGATGCGTGAAAACGGCCGACGTCGTGGCCGTCGACGTGACGAGCTGGTGGAGGCTTCGGGCGTCGGCAAACGCTTCATCGCGGTCGAGCAGTCGGCTCGCCTGAGTCAGCACCTCAGAGTTGAGCTCCTGGAAAAAGGTCGCGAGACGCTGGCTGCTGAGGCCATCGAAGCCCGAGTTGAGGTTGAAGTCATCCAGGGACGCCCCCATCAAGACGCCGCTGAAGGCAAAAACGGTAGAGCCCGGCGTGACGTCCACGGCCTGGCGCCGTTGACTGATCCCCGAGATGTTCGCGCCCAGCGGAGCCGCCAGGAAGCCGGCGAGGTCTCCGTTCGCGTTCAGCAGCTGGGTCTGGAGGATGAAGGGATGGCGCGCTCCGTTGACGACCATGCGAAGTTGGTAGCGGCCCGACGCATCGGTACGGGCCTGGGCGACCACCTGGCCGGTAACGGGGTCGATGACCACGACCCGCGTGTTGCGAACCGAACCGTCCGGGTTCCAATCGGAGGCATCCGGGGGAACGCTCAGAGCCTCGAAGAGGCGGTAAGGCGCAACGGCGGTCAAGGGGGCCACGGCGGTGAGCGGGGCCACGGCCGTCAAAGGCGCGACAGCGGTGAGCGGAGCCACCGCGGTCAAGGGCGCCACGGCCGTCAGCTCGGCGGGAACCCGAACCTGACCTTCGAGCGTGAAAGCACGCTGCTGGACTTCGCCCGTCGTCTCGAAGGCGTTCTCCGAGGATCCGAACAAGCCCATGCCCACCAGGCTGCAACCGGTCACGTGGAGGACCAGGGCAGCGGAGACGAGGTTTCGCAGGCTCAGCGAGAGTTTCATCACGGCCCCCTAGATGCCGAACAGCGACAGCGTGGCGAGGAAGCCGCCGGCCGAGCGGTCATATCCCGAACCGAGCATGCGCTGGTAGGCATAGCCGAACGAGAGGCGATCGCCCCAGAGCGTCACGCGCGGATCCACCTTGATGCTCGTCAGGTATCCCGGCATTGCGAGCCGCGCATCGCTGAGATGCGCAAAGACGAAGGGTTGCCACTCCATGCCGACGCGAAAGCCCACGGGCCCGATGAGCGGGATCCGCAAGTCCGCCAGCATCGCCGGGCCGTGGTAGGCCTGCCATGGCAAGAAGAGAAACGCCGGATCATCCTCCGCCAGGGTCGCCGAGTTTTCGACTTGCATGACCTCCAGCCCATAGCCGAGCCCGAGCCCCGCCGTTCCGAAGGCCATGTCGAAGGTCCGACGCGCCCCCGCCATGAGACCCGTCTGCTGGCGCCGATGCTGCGTGCCGGGGAAGGTCGCGTCTTCGAGCCGGTAGCTGGCGCGCGTCAGGTTCAGCACCAAGCGATCCGTCTCCCCCAGGGAGCTTTGCCAGCCGAGCGAGAACTGGTCGAGCGCATTCAAGCGCGAATCGAGTTCCTGGGCGAGATACCCCTCGGAGAAGCTGGTTCGCGCCATCCCCAGATGAAGCTCATGGGCCTCCACCGGTCGGGCCATGGCCGTCGTCATGCAGGCGAGAAGGCCTGCCGCCACCCAACGCCGCATCACGGAACCTGCGGGCCCACGCCCGCGAAGACACCCCGAACGATCCGGTGGTTGTCCGTGTCCGCGACGTAGAAGTAAGTCGCCTGGGATTGAGACTGGGGTGGAATGGGCTCGACGACCATGCCGTATGGCCAAACGAAGCTTGCCCCGCCAGGAGGGCCCTCTCCCATGCCTGACCCTCCGCCTCCCATGAACTCCGTGACGTAATCGGCATCGTCTTCAAGGAGGCCGAGATCCAGCCGGCAAATCCGGTAATTGCGTTGATCCAGGATGAAGAGGCTACCGGCCCATGTCCCTCTGCCCCCCCAGATGACCGCCGCAGGATCATGAAAACGCGTCGTGCCTCCCGGTCCACCGGTGCCGACGGCCTTCCCCGAGGTCGGGCCGCCCGCCACGGTCGAAACGAGCCCCCCTCCGATCTCCCGGATCGCATGGTTACCCGTATCCGCCACGTAGAGCCTTCCCGACGGGGCCATGGTCACCCCGCGCGGCGCCATGAATCGGGCCGTTTGGATGAAGCCGTCCTGGTAACCGGGGCCTGCATGGCCGGCGTAGGTCGCGACCCCACCGTTGAAGCGATCGATCTGGCGAACCTTGTGATTCCCGGTATCTGCCACGAACAGGAAATCCCCGAACAGCGCGAGGCCCTCGGGTGAGCTGAAAGTGGCCTCCGATCCGAGGCCGTCGACGTCACCCTCCTGACCGGCGCCCGCCAGGGTGGTGACGAAGCCCTGATCGCCTGGATTCTGATCCAGGTGAAGGACGCGAATCTCGTGGCGCAGCCTGTCACTGACGTAGAGCCTGCGGCTTGCCGCATCGAAGGCCAATCCGGTGGGACCTTGAAACTGATCCGCCCCCGCGATCGTGGAGACTTGACCGTCCGGGGCGACCTTGCGGATGCTGGAGTTCCCGTAATCAGCGACGTAGAGGTTGCCTTGATCATCGAGAGCAAGTCCTCTTGGTGCATTGAAACGTGCCTCAGTCCCCATGCCATCCGCAAAAGCATCCATCCCGTTCCCGGCGAAGGTCACGATGGTCGACAGTACGGTGCTCAGTTCAATCGTGACGGAGTTCGCCCCCGGACCGACCTGGGCCTCGGAGCTGCCGCTCGCCACGACCTGGCCCGAATGGAGCAGATCCACACGGACGCTCACCATTCCAGGAGGCACGTTGAAGGTATGCGTCAGCGGAGTCGCGCTTGCCAGAAGGATGCCCGAGTCAAGAGGCTGCTTGAGGTTGTAGGAGCTGACGACGATCCGAGCGGAGTCCCAGGCGGCCGGAAGGGCCTGGGTGGTTATCTTGCCGCTCAGGGAGACCGAAAGCGAGGATCCCGTCAGCGAAATCCGTAGAAGGGGGACATCGGTCCGAAGCCCTGGCAGGACGGCCGGTGCGCAAGCCGTAGCGAGCAGGGAGAGGGGCAAAAGGAGCTTGAGCCAGCGCAACCCGGACCTCCCCTACTGGAGTTCGACCGTGATCGATGCGCCCTTCAAGAGATAAAAGGGGTGGCGCCCGTTCTTGGTCGTGATCACCTGTGAATTGCTGTTCAGGCCGTAGATCCGGCCTTGGTAAAGTCTCCAGGGCTCGTTGCCTGGGAGCATGGGAAAGGTAAGGTCGATGACGCCTACCCGTGGGCTCTCGGGTTCGTTCGCCGACGCCACGACCGTTGCCCGGGCGGAAGCCGACGAGACCAAGATCTCCTGGGTCTCGTCGTCGAAGATGTCGAGGGCAACCTCGGTCACCGTCTGATCCGTGGGGGAGGCCGGGTCCCACGGGAATTCGACTTCGAACGAGACGGTGCTACCTTCCATGAGGCCCTGGAAATAGTCGGGAAGGCCAGGCAACTCGCCGCGCACCTCGTACTCCGTGCTATCGAAGTACGACTCGCCGACCGAGTTGATGTAAACGGTCACGGGGGTGACTTGGCCAGGGAAGAGGTGGATGCCGGTAACGGCCCCCTGAGCGACGACGGTACCTTCCGAGGTGAGGGCGACCAGGACGCGGTAATCGTCCGAAGGCGGAAGCGCCTTCAAAGCGTCGGTGGAGTAGGTATCCAACTGGCGATTGCCAGCAACGGTATCCACGCGCATCTGTTTGAGCATCTTCGCGCTGGAGACGCCGATCCTCACCTTGTCGAAGTCGTCGGCGTCCCAGAAGGCCTGGGTCCCGTAGCCCTTGCGCTGGTCGACCACCCGAACGGCGATGGACCCCATCCCGTTTCGGTTCGGAAAGAGCGAGATCTTGCCGTCGGCTTGGGCCTCGGTGGCCGAGGGGGGGAGCGCCGGCGCACAGCCGGTGAGGGTCACAAGGGTTCCGAGCAGCAGCGCCATGCCGTGAAGCCTTCTTTGGTAGCTCACCCGTTCGTCCTCCCCCTTCGTTCTTCCGAAAACTGTTGCTTGATTGACATGTACCCGTGGTGGCGTTTCACTACGCATCAGCGGCTCTCATCCGGGTCCTTCGGCTTGGTCAGGCCTTGGAAAGTGTCCCACGGGCTCCAGAGCGTAATTCCGACGAGCCCTAGCCCGCCGAGGACCTGCAAGGAGCGATCGCCCTGCTCGCTGCCGGCCTTGAAGGCCATCAAGCTGACGGCCATCAAGCCCAGGTGCGAGAGGCCCTGCTCCCAGCGGCCCTGCATGGCCTGACCACTGCCCGGCACGATCAGAGACGAGGCGACCGGCAAGTACGAGAGGTCCAGGGAGCGGGAGGCCGAGCCCAGATCCGCAGAGGTCGTCGGGCGATCGTCCGGACGCGCTTCCGCGAGGGGCGGCTCGACTTTGGTTGCCACCGGGAGGGGCCGGACCGCCTCGGGCTTCAAAGGGGCCTCGGCTGGCGCCGCGGATGGCAAAACCGGCGGAGCAGGAACGGGCCTCGGCTTCGCAATCGACGTGAGCGCGGGCCCGACCGACGCGGAGCGCGCGACGTCCAGGCGCAGGCGCATTCCAGGGCGAATCATGCTCGGATTCGACCCGATGACCTGGCGGTTCGCGTGGTAAAGGCGAGGCCAAAGTGCCCCCCGCCCGAATCGCAGCTTGGCGATCGTCCAGAGGCTTTCACCGGGCTTCACCTGATGGAGGGCGTCGGATGTCGCGGTCTGGGCGAATACCGGCCCAGGGAGAGCCGTCACGAGAAGCATGAACGCAAGCCCCACGCCGAGCGCGGGTCTTGTCTTAAGCATCCAGCGACGTCGCACCAAAGCCCCCCTCGCGTGCAGCCTCTATCCCGAGTGTCTCGGCAATATCCAAACGGATATTCGTATTCTAGCCCAAGCAGCGTCAGATTAACAGGCCGACGGCCGGTCCCCTACCCGGGAGCCGGCCGTCGGCGGGATTGGCTTACGCGTGGATGGCGCGCTTGTCCACGGCCAAGGCCGCTTCCTTGAGCACCTCCGAGAGGGTCGGGTGCGCGTGGATGGTCCGCGCGAGATCCTCGGCGGATCCGCCGAACTCCATCACGGTGACCGCCTCGGCCAGGATCTCCGAGACGTTGGGGCCGATCATGTGGACGCCGAGAATCCGATCGGACTTGGCATCCGCGATGACCTTGATGAAGCCGCGCGTGTCGTTATGACCCAGCGCACGGCCGTTGGCCGCGAACGGGAAGCGGCCCGCGCGGTACTCCACGCCTTCGGCCTTGAGTGCCTGCTCGGTCTTGCCGACCCAGGCGATCTCGGGCGAGGTGTAGATGACCCAGGGAATCGCGTCATAGTTGACGTGACCGGCCTGACCTGCGAGGATTTCGGCCACCGCCACGCCCTCGTCCTCGGCCTTGTGGGCGAGCATGGCGCCGCCGATGACGTCGCCGATGGCCCAAACGCCGGGCAGGTTGGTGCGGTAGTGGTCAGTCTTGATGAAGCCGCGCTCGTCGAGCGCAAGCCCCACCGCCTCGGCGCCGAGGCCGTTGGTGTTGGGCACGCGGCCGATCGAGACGATCAGCTTGTCGACGTCGAGGGTCTTGGCTTCGCCGCCCTCCTGGTAGCGGACCGTGACGCCCTCACCGGACGCATCGACGGACGCGATCGATACGCCCATGTGGAACTCGAGGCCCTGCGCCTTGAGCTGCCTGAAGGCTTCCTTGGCGACCAGCTCATCGGCGGCCGCGAGGAAGTCGGGAGCCGCTTCGAGAACGGTGACCTGGGCGCCCAGGCGGCGCCAGACGCTGCCCAGCTCGAGGCCGATGACGCCCGCGCCGATCACGCCGAGGCGCTTGGGCACTTCGGGCAGGTCGAGGGCGCCGACGTTGTCGAGGACCTTCTGGTTGTCGACGGTCGCGAAGGGGAGGTAGCGGGGCGAAGAACCGGTCGCCAGGATCACGTTCTTGGCGCCGATCTCGGTGTCGCCGGCCTTCACGATCCAGGTGTCGCCTTCCTGGCGCACGAGCGAGCCGCGCGCGTGGATGGGCGTCACGCCGTTCTTCTTGAAGAGCATGTTGATGCCGCCGGTGAGCTTGGAGACGATCTGGTCCTTGCGGGCGATCATCTTCGAGACGTCGAGCGAGACGCCTTCCACGGAGATGCCGTGAACGCCGAGCTCATGGAGCTTCTCGTAGTTCTCGGACGAATCCAAGAGGGCCTTGGAGGGAATGCAGCCCACGTTCAGGCAGGTACCGCCCAGGCTCAGCTTACCGTCCTTGCCGGTCGTTTCGTCGATGCAGGCGGTCTTGAATCCGAGCTGAGCGCTGCGAATGGCGGCCACGTAGCCGCCGGGGCCCCCACCGATGACGACGACGTCAAATACTTGCATGGATACCTCTATTCCGAATTGGGTTCGATTGATCACATTGAGCTAAAACAGGGAGGCCTCGTGGGTATCCTTTCGGGAACCCACGAGGCCCAGACGTTTAGACGTCGAGCAGGAAGCGCGCCGGATCCTGGAGCAGGTCGCGGACCTTGACCAGGAAGCGGACGGCGTCGGAGCCGTCGATGATCCGGTGGTCGTACGAGACCGCCAGGTACATCATCGGGCGAACCACGACCTGCCCGTTCTCCACGACCGCGCGCTCGGTGATGTTGTGCATCCCGAGGATGGCGCTCTGCGGCTGGTTGATGATCGGGGTCGAGAGCATCGAGCCGAAGGTGCCGCCGTTGGTGATGGAGAAGGTGCCGCCGGACATGTCCTCGAGCGTGAGCTTGTTGTTACGCGCCCGCGTGGCGAAGTCGCCGATGGCCTTCTCGATGTCCGCCAGCGACATGGTGTCGGTATCGCGGAGGATGGGCACGACCAGGCCGCGCTCGGTCGCCACCGCGATGCCCACGTCGAAGTAGCCGTGGTAGATGATGTCGGTGCCGTCCACCGACGCGTTGATGATCGGGAACTCCTTGAGGGCCTCGGTCACGGCCTTGACGAAGAAGCTCATGAAGCCGAGCTTCACGCCGTGCTTCTTGGTGAAGGAGTCCTGGTACTTCTTGCGAAGGTCCATCACCGGCTGCATGTTGACCTCGTTGAAGGTGGTCAGCATGGCGGCGGTGTTCTGGGCCTCCTTGAGGCGCTCGGCGATCCGCTGGCGGATGCGGGTCATGGGCACGCGCTGCTCAGGGCGCGCACCGGCCGGCAGGGGAGCCGCAGGCCGGGCGGGAGCCGCCTGGGGAACGGCCGCCGCAGCAGGCTGGGGCTTGGCGATGTGCTCAAGGACGTCGCCCTTGGTGACGCGACCGCCCTTGCCGGTGCCGGCAATTTCCTCGGGCTTGGCGCCGGTCTCGGCGACCAGCTTGCGGACCGCGGGGCTGAGGGCCTCGCTGACCGCGCCGGGTTGCGCCGCAGCGACGGGCTGAGCCGCGGGAGCCGCAGCAGCCGGAGCCGCAGCGGCAGTCGCCGCCGTAGCGCCTGCGGCTGCCGAAGTATCGATCGTCGCAAGCAGCTCCTGGCTCTCCACGACGTCGCCGGGGTTCTTGTTAAGCGCCGTGAGGACGCCGGCCTGGGGGGCGGTGACCTCGAGGACGACCTTGTCGGTCTCGACCTCGATCAGGACTTCGTCGCGCTCGACGCGCTCACCGACCTTCTTCTGCCAGTTGAGAAGCGTGCCTTCGGTGACCGATTCGGAAAAGACGGGGACTTTGACTTCAACGAGCATGAGTTCTCCTTAGATTCGATGCGTTCTGAATTCGGATCCACCGATTAGGCAAGGCCCAGGGCCTTGTTGATGACATCTTCCTGCTGCTTGGCGTGCTTGGCGGCGTAGCCGACAGCAGGCGAGGACGAGCGCGGACGGCTCGAGTAGTCAAGCTTCTGCCCCTCGGCCAGACAGGCCTGCAGGCTGTCGCGAATCCACAGCCAGGCGCCGTTGTTCTGCGGCTCTTCCTGGGCCCAGATCACCTGAGCGTTCGGATACTTCGCCAGCTCCGCGCGGATCTCGTCCTCGGGGAACGGATAGAGCTGCTCCACCCGGATGATGGCGACGTTCGAGAGGCCGGCATTCTCGCGGGCATCCACCAGCTCGAAGTAGAGCTTCCCACTGGTGAGGACCACCTGGGTGATTCCGGCCGCGGGACGCGTTTCGGGAATGACCAGCTGGAACGAGCCGTTGGCCAGTTCCTCGAAGGTCGAGGTCGAGGCCTTGTGACGCAGGAGGCTCTTGGGGCTCATGATGATGAGCGGCTTGCGGAAGTCGCGGATCATCTGCCGGCGCAGCATGTGGTACATCTGGGCCGGGGTGCTGGGCACGCAGACCTGCATGTTCTGCTGCGCGCAGAGGCTGAGGT
>RCUH01002378.1_pt1 | contig 11048 bp, 8 predicted proteins | sample 2166191 | NCBI WGS metagenome assembly RCUH01 (sample SAMN09932848, study PRJNA488358) | compost metagenome | feature: garden; material: soil; isolation source: compost soil in an enriched community after 214 h of incubation | place: Germany: Experimental Botanical Garden Goettingen | collected...
CGCCGACGGGGAGCCTTGCTCCGCGAATGTCCCCCGGGGCTTCGCCCCTCCTCCTTGATTTCGCTGCGCAAGGCACCCCATCGGCGTGAGCGAGTTCAGAGCGGTTGTTGATCGGCCGCGCACCAGCAGCGCGTCCATGTGCCCAGGACACTGGGTGCTTCCCGCAGCGAAATCAAGGAGGAGCCGAAGGCGGGGGACATTCGCGGAGGGAAGTACCCGGTGGCCTGGGCACGCGCCCTGAACAAACGACACCCAAAAGAAACTGAGAAGATCCAAAAATGACGCCCGACCAAAAAGCCCTCACCGAAGCCCTCATCGCCGCACGCCAGGCCAACCGCACGCTCGACGCCACGCCCTGGACTGACGCCCTGCCAGACGCAACGCAAGCCTACGAAGTGCAAGACGCCGTAGCAGCAGCCCTCGGCTGGTTCGACGGCGTCCCGAAGACCTGGAAGTCCGGCGGCGGCTCCCGCAGCGCCACGCTCACGCACGCCCCGCTGCCCCCGTCCGGCGTGCGCCAGAGTCCCGCCAACTTCAGCGACCTCACATTCCACACCCCCGGCATCGAGGCAGAAATTGCATTGCGACTCGGCCAGGACGTCACCCCCGCCCAAGCCGCCGCACTCGACCACGACAACTCGGCAGCCCTCATCGACGCCATGGCCGTCTCCGTCGAAATCGTCGATGCCCGCTGGCAAGACCTGGCCGCCACACCCGCCCTGCTGCGCCTGGCCGATTCGCAAGTCCACGGCGCACTCGTGCTCGGCGACTGGCAACCGTACGCCGCCGTCGACTGGGCCTCGCAGCGCTGCGAAACGAAGATCGGCGACGCAGAAACGGTCGTGCGCGAAGGCACGCATCCGCTGGCCGACCCGGCCTGGCTGCTGCCGATCTGGCTGCGCCACCTCACGCGCCACGGCCAGACCGTGCCCGCCGGCACCGTCGTCACCACCGGCTCGTGGGTCGGCGTGCTGCCCTGCCGCCGCGGCGATCAGGTGACGGCCGAATTCCCCGGCATCGGCGCCGTGCGCTTGAGCGTGTAACGCCCGCCGCCCACGCCCGAACACGCCACCAGGAAGTCGAGCACCGCCCGCACCCGCGCGGGCAGCGTGCCGGCCTTGCCGATGTACACCGCGTGGATCGGCTCGATCTCGCCCGGGTTGAACTCCTCGAGCAGCGGCACCAGCCGGCCGGCATCGATGTCGTGCTGGATGTGATACAGCGACAAGCGCGCCACACCCGCCCCCGCGATCGCCAGCTGCCGCAGCGTCTCGCCGTCGCCCGCGCGCACCGGCCCCGCCACCGGCAGCATCACCATGCGGCCGTCGACACGCAACGGCCAGTCGGGCGTGTTGCGCCGGTAGCTCCAGCCCAGCCGGTTGTGCGCCTCCAGCTCCTGCGGCGTGCGCGGCGTGCCGTACTTCGCCAGGTAGTCCGGCGCGGCCACGATGGCCTGGCTGGTTTCGCCCAGGCGCCGCGCCACCAGGTCGGACGACGGCAACTGGCCCCAGCGGATCGCGATGTCGGCGCGCTCGTCCATCAGGTCGACGATGCGGTCGGTCAGCGCAATGTCGAGCGTGATCTGCGGATGCATCTCGAGCAGGCGCGGCACCAGCGGCACCAGCTTGTGGTGCCCGAAGGACACGCTGGCGTTGATGCTCACCCGCCCGCGCGGCGCCGCACCGGCCGCGGCGCAACGCTCGGCCTCGTCCATGTCGGCCAGCACGCGCGTGCTGCGCTCGTAGAAATGCAGCCCCTCGGGCGTGAGCTGCAGCTTGCGCGTGGAGCGGTGCACCAGCTGGATGCCCAGGCGCAGCTCGAGCCGCGCCACCAGCTTGCTGACGGCCGAGGGCGTCATGTCCAGCAGCCGCGCCGCCGCCGAGAAACCGCCCGCCTCCACCACCTGAACGAAGGCCTCCATTTCACCGGAGCGGTTGACGTCGATGCGCGGCATGGGCTTCCTTCGTTGTGACTTGAATTCACAAGTGCATGTACTGGCGGCATTCTAGTCATCGAGGCCGATCGTCCGCACAGTACAGGCATCATGCCCATCGCTCTTCTTGCCCTCACCGCCGGTGCCTTCGGAATAGGCACCACCGAATTCGTCATCATGGGCCTGCTCCTGCAGGTGTCGACGGATCTTCAGGTTTCCATCACGGCCGCCGGCCTGCTGATCTCGGGCTACGCGCTCGGGGTCGCGGTCGGCGCGCCCGTGCTCACCATCGCCACCCGCAAGCTGCCGCGCAAGACCGTGCTGCTCGCGCTGATGGCGATCTTCACGCTCGGCAACCTCGCCTGTGCGCTGGCGCCCAACTACGAAATGCTGATGGCCGCGCGCGTCATCACCTCGCTGGCGCACGGCACCTTCTTCGGCGTCGGCTCGGTGGTGGCCACCGGCCTCGTGGCGCCCGAGCGCCGCGCCTCGGCCATCGCGATCATGTTCACCGGCCTCACCGCCGCCACGCTGCTGGGCGTGCCGGCCGGCGCATGGCTGGGCCTGCAACTGGGCTGGCGCTCGACCTTCTGGGCGGTGACGCTGATCGGCGTGCTGGCCTTCGTGGTGCTCGCGGCCTTCGTGCCCCGCATGAAGGGCGAGGCCAAGCCGGCACCGCTGCGCGAAGAGCTGGCCGTGCTCGCCCGCCCGCAGGTGCTGCTGGGCCTGGCGATGACGGTGCTCGGCTTTGCCGGCGTGTTCGTGGTCTACACCTACATCCAGCCGCTGCTGACGCAGGTCACCGGCCTGTCGGAATCGGCCGTGTCGCCGATCCTGCTGGTGTTCGGCGGCGGCCTGGCCGTCGGCAACATCCTGGGCGGCAAGCTGGCCGACCGCGCACCGATGGCCGCCGTGCTCGGCACGCTGGTGGCGCTGGCCGTGGTGCTCGGCGCGATGCAGTTCACCATCGGCACGCCGTTCACCGCCGTGGTGTTCGTCGGCCTGCTCGGCGTGGCCTCGTTCGCCACCGTGGCGCCGATGCAGCTGCGCGTGCTCGAGAAGGCTTCGGGCGCGGGCCAGAACCTCGCCTCGAGCCTGAACATCGCGGCCTTCAACCTCGGCAACGCACTGGGTGCCTGGGTCGGCGGCGTGACCATCGACCACGGCCCGGGGCTGCGCGCGCTGGGCTGGGTGGCCGCGCTGCTCACGCTCGTGGGCCTGGCGATCGCGCTGTGGAGCCGCGCGCTCGACCGCCGGGCACAGCAGACCGGTCAGCTGCCGGCCGACGGTGCCGCTTCTTCCGCACGGGCCTGATCCGCAACCCCCAGGCGGCGCGCGAAGAACGAAAGAATCTCGTCGCGCGCCGCAATCGTCGGCTGGCCGGCCTCGTCGATCAGGTGCGCCGTCACCACGCTGTGCGGGCTCGCCACCACCTGCGAGAAGAACGACGGCAGGTCGCGCGTGTTGGCGGCGCTGTCGGGCAGCACACGGGCCACGAAACGGTCGCCCAGTGCCTCTGCATACGCCGCGAAACGCTGGGCCCGGCAGAAGCGGTCGCCCTCGAAGCGGTAGGCCATCACGGTCAGGTCCTCGCGCTCCAGGCGCTGGCGCACCTGGGCGATCTCTTCCGGCGAGATCTCGATGCCGCCGGGGTTGTCCAGCGGCAGCGACGGCTGTGACAGCACGGGTGCCAGCACGGCAGGCTCCAGCATCATGGTGAGCGCGAAGTTGCCGGTGAAGCACATGCCGATGGCGCCCACGCCCGGCCCGCCGCATTCCGCATGCGCCAGCCGCGCGAGCGCGCGCAGCCACTGCGTCACCGGGCTCGAGGCGTTGCCCGCGAAGGCGCGGAACTCGGCGCTCACGCAGGCGCGCTGGAACACGGCCTTGCCCTCTTCCGCATCCGGCACCGCGCCGTCGCGGCCGAACATCGACGGCATGTAGACCGTGAAGCCGGCGTCGCGCACCCAGCGGGCGAAACGCGCCACGTGCGGGCTGATGCCGGGCATCTCGGTCATCACGATCACGGCCGGGCCGGAGCCGGCGACGTAGACCGCCTTGGTGGCGCCGTCGAGCGTGATCTCGCGGCGGGTGAAGTCGTCGAGCGGGTCGGTCATGGCGAGTTCTCTCTAGCGTGCAGGTGGGCACCGTGAGGAGCAAGGGCAAGGATGTGGGACACGAAGGCACTTTCGGTGTTGCGACGATGCCCATTGCACCCGAGCACGCACTAGACTGCCAGTGTCCATTCAGACGCCTATCGGGCGTTTTCTGCCATGCACGATTTCACCGTTCTCGTCCTTCCGGGCAGCTTCGCCACCAGCACCGCCGTCACGCTCGACGTGCTGGCGGCCGCCGCCACGCTCGCACCGCGCCACCAGATGCCCCGCCCCACCTGGCGCGTGGTGTCGCCCGATGGCGGCAGCGTGCCGCTGAGCAACGGCCTGCAGATCGACACCCTCGCCATGCCCCGCCGCGCGCGCGCCGACGGCTCGACGTGGATCGTGCCCGGCCTCGGTGTCGACAAGCCGGCCGACCTCGCACTGCGCCTGACCGACGACCACGCCCGCGCCGCCATCGATGCGGTGCGGCGCCATGCCGCACGCGGCGGCGCGGTCGCGGCCTCGTGCTCGGCCGTGTTCCTGCTGCAGGCGGCCGGCCTGCTGGCGCAGCGCCGCGTCACCACCTCGTGGTGGCTGGCGCCCGAGCTGCGCCGGCTCGAACCGGCCTGCCATGTCGATGCCGACCGCATGGTCTGCGCCGACGGGCCGGTGAGCACCGCGGGCGCGGCCTTTGCGCAGTCGGACCTCATGCTGCACCTGCTGCGCACGCGCTTCGGCCCCGCGCTGGCCGAGGCCGTGAGCAAGGTGCTGCTGATCGACGGCCGCCAGGCGCAGGCCCCGTTCGTCGTGCCGTCGATGCTGTCCAACGGCAACGAGCTGGTCGCGCGCCTCACGCGGCGCATCGAGGCCGCGCTGCCCACGCCGCCCAGCGTGGCCGCGCTGGCCGAAGAGTTCGCGATGTCGCAGCGCACGCTGGCCCGGCGCGTGCGCGCCGCCACCGGCCTGGGGGCGCTGGCGCTGGTGCAGAGCGTGCGGCTGAACCGCGCGCGCCTGCTCATCGAGAGCAGCCGCATGACCATCGAGCAGGTCGCGGCGCAGGTCGGCTACGAAGACGCCACGGCGCTGCGGCGGCTGATGCGCAAGTCGGCCGGTGCGCCGCCGAGCCGGTTCCGGTCGGCGCTGCAGGCGGCGTGACGCGCTTGTCGCAGAATGCGCCGCACCATGAACCGTCCGCCTGTCACCCTTCGCCCCGCCACCGCAGCCGACGCGCACACGCTTGCCGCGCTCGCGATCCAGGTCTGGCTCGACACCTACGCCACCGACGGCGTGAACGACGTGCTCGGGCGCTACGTGCTCTCGACCTTCACGCCGGCCGCGTTCGCCGCGTGGTCGGAATCGCCCCACGTCGCGCTGCGTGTGGCGCAGGTCGGCGACCAGCTCGTGGGCTATGCGCTGCTGCAGTTCGGTGCCGCGCAGCCGCTGGTGCCGGGCTGCGACACCGAGCTGCGCACGCTCTACGTGCAGTCACCCTTCCAGCGCAGCGGCGTCGGGTCGATGCTGCTGCGCGAAGCCCGCGACGCCGCCCACGCACGCACGGGCAGCGACGGCCTGTGGCTCGCGGTGTACGCGAAGAACCCGCGCGCCGTCGCGTTCTACGAAAAGCAAGGCTTGGTCGCGATGGGGCTCACGCAGTTCATGCTCGGCGGAAAGCCGCACGACAACCACGTGATGGCGACACCGCGCCGCTGATCAACCCAGCGGCAGCTCGATGCACGCGGCCAGCGGCACCTCCGTGACGCGCTCGCTGCTCGCCACGACCACCGCCCGCCCCGGCTGCGCAACGCGCCGTTCGATCGCCTGCCACAGGCCGTGGATCGAACGCGCATCGAGCGCGCCCACCGGGTCGTCCAGCAGCACCACGGGCCGCCCCGACGCGAGCGCGGCGGCCAGCCCGACCTTGCGGCGCGAGCCGGTCGACAGCATGAACATCTGCTTTTCCAGGTGCGGCGTGAGCGAGAACGCGTCGACGAGGCGCTGCCACTCGGCCTTGTCGAAACCCGCATCGCCCTCGCCCAGCAAGGCCGTGCAGGCCTGCACGCTGAGCGCGTCGAAGGCTTCCGACGCCGGTTCGCAGAAGAAGACCTGGCGCCGGTAGGCCGCGGGTTCGGCGTCGAGCGCCACGCCGGCCGCGCGCAGTTGCCCGGCCGATGCGGGCTGCTGCCCCGCGAGCACGCGCAGCAAGGTCGACTTGCCGCTGCCGGTGTCGCCGTACAGCAGCGTGACGCCCTCGCCGATGGCGGCGGACCAGCGGTCGGCCAGCGCGGGCTGGTCGGGGTACGCGAAGCGCAGGTTCTGGATCTCGAGGAGAGAGGGAGCTATGGAAAGCCTCATGCGGAATATGTATCTGTAACGCTAGACTGAACGCCATTTGTAACCGCACCCGCCGCGAGTCGGGCAGGACAGGACACAACGCCGTGAGTCTCTCCGATCTTCTGGGCAGCGCCTGGCAGGGCCTGCACGCCGCATCGACCCCCGACGAAACGCACGCCGCCGAAGGCCTCGAGGACTGCCTCGTCTTCTTCGCCTGGAGCGACGGCACGACGCAGGCACGGGTGCTGTCCGGACGCGGCATGGACCTCGAAGCCGCCTGGGCACAAGGCACGCGGGCGCTCGAGGCGCAGGCCACGGGCGTGCCGCGCGACCTGCGCGTCGACTGGGTCCGCCGCCTGCGTCCGCTGCGCTGGGCTGCGTTCAAGGACGGCCTTGGCGTCCCCGCCGCCGAAGGCCTGGCCTTCGACGCGCGATGCGAGTCCGCCCTGCTCGCCCCGCAGGTCGACAGCCAGCGCCACCGCCTCCTCAACGCCCCCACCGACGACGACACCACCGTGTGGGCCTTCCAGACCCGCGCGGTGCACGTGGACGCCAGCGGCGTGCACATCCTCGCCGCCGATGGCCTTCGCGAGCTGCAGCCCTTCGACGTGCCCTTGCTGCGCCGCCTCGTCGCGGGCGGCGCCGACCATCTCGCCGCCCGCGTGCAAACGGACGGCGCGCTCGCGCCGAGCACGCCCGATGCCGACGCCCCCCGCGCCGCCGACCACGCGCACGCCGTGCACGCGCTGCTGGAGGCCTGGGACCCGGCGCAGGCCGAAACCCGGCAGGCCGCGATCCACCGCGCGCTCGCGCGGCTGACGCGCACGCTGATCCGGCCGGCCGCGCTGCCCAACGGCACGCACGTCGCCTGCCTCGTGGAGCCCGGCAGCAGCGACACCTCGCTGGGCGCCAACGCCGCCTGCATCGGCGCGCTGGTGCGCTACACCGAGCTCAGCCGCGACCGGCGCTACCTGCCCCTGCTCGACCAGCTCGCGCGCACCGTGCTGCACATGCAGGACCCGATCTCCGGCCGCTTCGCCCACACGCTGCACCACCCGTCGATGGCCGAGAAGGCCGAAGCGCCCGGCGATGCGCGCGAGGACGACCAGGCCGTCGTCGCGTTGCTGCGTCTGTACGGCCTCACGGGCAACCGCCGCTGGTTCGGCGCCGTCGAAAAAGCCTTCGAGCACTTCGTCGCCGCCAGCTACGCCAACGCGCAAGACCACGCGCTGTGCCGCGCCACCAGCGCGTTCGTGCGCTACCGGCCCGAGCCGCGCCACTTCCAGTTCGGCCTGCAGAACCTCCACGCGTCGCTCGACTTCGCGCTGGCACAGACCACCGCCGTGGCGGCGCTGCCGGCCCAGCTGGCGGCCGGTGCCGAACTGGTCGCGCGGCTCGACGCCAACCCCGCCCAGCAGCCGCTGCTCGACGGGCTCGATCGCGCCGCGCTGCACCGCGCGCTGCTGCACAGCATGCAGCGCCTCGCGGACAGCCACGCCGGGCCCGAGCGCGCGATGTTCTTCGCGCAGCCGGCGGCCGTCGAAGGCAGCTTCTTCGGCGACACGGCGCAGGCGCTTGCCGACGCCATGGCCTGCCTGAAGCTGATGCAGTCGCCGGCCGGCGCGCCGTTGCGCGACGAGGCCCTGGCCGAGGCCGTGCGCACCGCCGCGCGGCAGCCGCTGGTCGACGCGGCGCTCGATGCCGTGCCGCGCGACGTCCGCTTCACCCACCCGCTCACGCTGGGCCCGCTGCGCCTGCTCGGCGCGCGCGTGCGCCCGCGCGAGATGACCGGCCCCGGCCCGCTCACCGTCGAGACCTGGTGGCAGGCCGACGCGCCCGTCGACACCGACTGGCGCCTGGACATCGGCACGCGCCCCGCCACCTGCGTCACCGCGCCGGCCTGGGGCCTGTCGACCGGCCACGCGCCCTGCCAGGGCCGCCATCCCGTCAGCCGGTGGACGCCGGGCAAGGTCTACCGCGACGTCCACGTGCTGCGCCCGCCGCTGGCCACGCGGCTGTACGACGTCGACATGCAGATGGAAGCCGGCCTGATCGGCCCCGGCCAGCGCATCGAACGCCTGCGCATGCCGCGCTTCTTCGACTTCGTCGTGCAGGAAGGCAAGGCGTCGCCGGCGCCGATGTGGCGCTATCCGCCGGTGCCGCGCTACCGCGTCGTCGCGCCCGCGTCGCTGCCGCCCGACCAGCCGGGCGAGCCGCGGCAGACCTGGAACGCCGCGCAGATCGAAGCCGTGACGGGCGGCACATGGCATGTGGCCCCGCCGCCGGGCTGGTTCATTCGCTCGCTCACGCGCGGCGAAGGCCACACGCCGCTGGTGCCGCCGCCCACGATGTTCGTCGCCTCCGACTACTGGACCCTGGCGACCCACGAGCGCTTCGGCGACAACGAGGGCGAGCGCAACTGGGACTGGTCGGAGTCGGTCGCGCGCATGCAGCCCACGCTGGCCGGCGCGGTGCTGCGCAAGCCCGTGCCGGGCCTGGCGCCCGACTTCCCGGTGCTGCTGGTCGACGACCCGATCCAGGCGCTGGTCGAGCTGGGCATTGCCGCGCGCGAACGGCTGCAGGGCAAGGTCATCGGCATCACGGGCAGCGCGGGCAAGACCTCGGTGTGCCACATGCTCGATCACGCCTTCGCGCCCACGCACACGCGCTTCGCGACCATCGACAACTACAACTCGCGCGTGGGCATGCTGTCGATGCTGGCCAACGCACCCGCGCAGACCGACCTGGTGATCCTGGAGGTGGCCGTCAGCGCGATCAACGCGGTGGACTACCAGAACATCAAGCGCGTGCGGCCCGACCTGGCCGTGGTCACGAACATCACGGCCTCGCACCTGGGCGAAGGCGAGACCGTGATGGACGTCGCACGGCGCAAGGCCAACATCTTCGAAGGCATGCAGCCCGGCGCGTGGGCCGTGATCTGCACCGACACCGACCACTTCGACTACCTCGTGGAGCGTGCGCGGGCGCGTGAGTTGCGTGTGCTGACCTACGGCAGCGCCGCATCGGCCGACTTCCGGCTCGACGCGCACGACCCGGCCACCGGCCACGTCCGCGCCAGCCGCCCCCACAGCGACGGCCAGCGCTTCGAATACACGCTCGGCGCCAAGGGCCGCCACATGGCCGTCAACAGCCTCGTGTGCTTCGCCGTGGCGCATGCGCTGTCGCTCGACAGCGGGCGTGTGCCCGAGCAGCTGGCCTCGTTCGCCGCCGTGAAGGGGCGCGGCCAGGAGCTGTCGTTCACGCTCGGCCACCGGCGCTTTCGCGTCATCGACGAGTCATACAACGCGAACCCGCTGTCGATGACCGCGGCGCTCGCCTCGCTGGCCGACCAGCCCGGCGAACAGGGCCGCAAGCTGCTCGTGCTCGGCGACATGAAGGAGCTGGGCGACGACACGCAGCGCCATCACGATGCGCTCGTCGAGCCCATCGTCCAGTGCCATCCGGCGCGCGTGTTCCTGCTGGGCGAGTGCATGACGCGGCTGCACGACCGCCTCGCCGCCGCCTTGCCGCAGAGTGCCACCGTGCAGGCCTTCGACACGCTGGAGGCGCTGGAGCGCGCGCTGCTCGAACAGGTCGCCACCGACGACACCGTGCTCTTCAAGAGCTCCAACGGCACGGGGCTGTGGCAGATCGTGCGCAACATGACCGAGCTGCAGGAAGAAGAAAAGGAAAAAGAGCAGCAACAACAGGCGCGCCTCGCGCGCGAACGCGCGGCCGCGGCGGCTGCTGCTGCGGCAATGCCGAAACCGCCCGTGCTTCCCCCCATGCCCCAGCCGCCCGCCGTCGTGATCCGGCGCACCGGTTCGCCGGCGGAGAGCGCGCAGCCCACGCCGAGCTGGGTGCTGTACGACCTCACGCACGACCGGCTGCTGACCCATCAGCCTTCAGAACACAGCTTTGTGCCCGCCTCGCTGTCGAAGCTGGTCACCGCCGCGCTGGTCGAGCAGAAGCTGCGCGACGACCGGCTCGACCGCCATGCCGAAGCCGTGCAGGTGCCCGTCGACCCCGTGCCCGCGCGCGACGATCCGTCGGCCGCGCTGTATGCGGCCGGTGCGCCGCCGCTGCCCGTGCATCGCCTGCTCGAAGCGGCGCTGGTCGTGTCGTCCAACAAGGCGGCGCTCACGCTGGCGTCGTGGCACAGCGGCGACTTCGACAGCTTCGTCGCGGCGATGAACCGCCAGGCGCAGGCCTGGGGCATGCACGACACGCACTTCGCCTGCCCCGCCGGCCTGGTGCGCACGGCGCGCACCACCGCGGTCGACATGCTCACGATGGCGCGCCACGTGCTGCGCGACTTTCCGGCGCTGCTCGAGATGGCCGGCAAGGACCGGCTCGACGGCGTGCCCGCCGAAGCCCCGAGCACCAACCTGCTGCTGGGCCGCGTGCCCGGCGTGGACGGCCTGAAGACCGGCTCGCTGCCGGGCCTGGGCGCGCACCTGATCGCCACCGCGCAGCGCGACCAGCGCCGGCTGGTGTCGGTCGTGCTCGGTGCGCCGGATCGCCAGACCTGTGCGCGGTTGTCGGCGTTGCTGTTGCAGCGCGGGTTCGAGACGCCGGCGGCGCCTGGGCTGCAATAGGCAGGCTGCGCCGGGTCAGCGCCCGGTGGTGGCGGCGTCCAGCGGCGACAGCCCCTTCACCCACTCGAACACCGCCGCCACGTTCGG
>RCUH01002379.1_pt1 | contig 11044 bp, 8 predicted proteins | sample 2166191 | NCBI WGS metagenome assembly RCUH01 (sample SAMN09932848, study PRJNA488358) | compost metagenome | feature: garden; material: soil; isolation source: compost soil in an enriched community after 214 h of incubation | place: Germany: Experimental Botanical Garden Goettingen | collected...
GCCGTTGGCCGAGGCGCTCACCACCTGCTGCCCCTTGTGCACGGCATGGCGGGTCTCATCCACCGCCTGGGCCGTGATCTGGGCACTGCTGGAGACAGAGTCTGCGGTCGATGACATTTCGTGGATGGCCGTGGCCACCAGCTCGACCTGCTCCAGCTGATGATGGCTGTTGTCCAACCCCTGCTGGGCCTGGCGGGCCGAGTTCGCCGCCGCCTGCTGCAACTCGTGCACGCTGGCGGCCGTGTCGGTCACTATGCCCTGCACGGTCGCGACAAACTGGTTGATCCCCTCGGCCAGTACCCCGGTCTCGTCGCGCCGGCTCTGGTTCAGCCGCTGGGTCAGATCACCACCGGCACTGGAGAGGCGCGCCACCATGCGGGCCGTCTGCTGCACCGGCCGGGAGATGGAGCCTGCCGCGAAGGCGAGCCCGACCAGCCCGGCGCCCGCCACCAGCATGCCCACCATCAGCTGGGTCCAGATCCCCTTGCCAAAGGCCTCGGCACGGGCCTGCGCCATCAGCTCATATTCGGCGTAGAGGGCGTTGTTCGGCACCTCGATGGCGATCCCCCAGGCCTGCTTGACCTTGTTGAGGCGGATGGGCGCGAACACCCTCAGCCGATCGCCGCTCTCGTCGCTGCCCGCCTCACTGCGTTGCAGCTGGGCCAGCAACTGCGAGTCCTGCAAGCGCTGGCCAACCCCGCCGCCATCGCGCGAGTCGGCGGCTATGATGCCCATGGGGCTGATGATGCGCACCCTCCCCTGCCCGTCGAACACCCGCTGGCTGATGCTGGCAGCCAGCCGTTGCAGGTAGTTGAGCGAGTAATCGATCCCCACCATGCCGAGGTATTGATCCCCGCTCAGCACAGGCACCACGAACGAGGTGAGCAGGGTGGGCTGACCGTTGACCTGATAGACGGAGGGGTCGACCGCGCAGCTTGCCTTGCTCTCCTGGGGGCAGAGATACCACTCGGAGGCCCGGATCCCGGTCGCGCTCGGTGTCTTGCTGTAGAAATCACCCAGGGGTTTGAGGCTGAAACCGGCGGGGCCGCGGCTCCAGTAGGGGGCGAAGTTGCCCGATGGCTGGCTATGCTGGCCATTGCCGGTATGAAGTGCATCCTGACCGTCGAAGCTACCCGCCTCCCAGCCGCTGTAGATGCTGAGGAAATCCGGGTTGCGATCCCCAATGTCCTTGAGCAGGGCCGTGACCTCGTCCCGGTTCAGGGGCTCCCGTTGCTGGACATTGCCCGCCAGCAGCGCCGCCAGGGTTTCCCCCGCATCCAGCGCCAGCTCGAAGGAGCGCGCCACCTCGCTCGCCTGACCATCCGCCAGGGTCAGCAACCACTGCCTGGTCTGCTGGCGGGCTGCGTCGTGGCTCTCCTGCTGGATCTTCTCCTGCATGCTGGCCAGGGAGAGGTAGCTGTAGCCCACCACGCTGAGGACGGTGGCCAGCAGGATGCAACCCGCAAAGAACATGACTTGATACTTGATGGAACGAAACATGGAGGATGGTGGGTCTCTTGGGCCAAAAAGGTGGGCATCATAAGGGCTGACAAGCAGGGCGCAAACGGCCCTGCATCATATTCATCGCCGATTTGTGAGCGAATTCGAACATCCGGCCTGTCATCCCCCCATCCGGTAGGTGACGGGCTAACAGGACGACTGCCCGCCAGCAGGCTGGCGCGAGTCGTGCGGCGACAAGCACAAGGCCCCGCCAATTGACGGGGCCTTGTGTTGTCCATGGACCATGGGCTTAGAGGGTGAAGCGCTGGGTCATCTGGTGCAGGTTGTTGGCCAGCTTGCTCAGCTCGACACAGGCCTGGGCGGTCTGCTGCGCCCCCTGGGCGTTCTCGTCGGCGGCATTGTGGATGTTCACTATGCTGCGGTTGAGCTCCTCGGTCACCGCGTTCTGCTCTTCGGTGGCGGTGGCGATCAGGGTGTTCATGTCGCTGATCTGGGTGACGGCGCCGTTGATGCTGTCGATGCTGCCCCCCGCTTCCCGTGCCAGTCCGACGCTCTCCTGCATCTGCTGACGGCTCAGTTGCATGGCGTTGCCCGCTTCGGCGGTGCGCTCCTGCAACAGCGCTATCATCTTGCTTATCTCGGCGGTGGAGGCCTGGGTACGCTGGGCCAGGGAGCGCACTTCGTCCGCGACGACCGCAAAACCACGCCCCTGCTCGCCGGCCCGGGCCGCCTCGATGGCCGCGTTGAGTGCCAGCAGATTGGTCTGCTCCGCGATGCCGCGAATGACATCCAGCACCATGCTGATGCTGGCGCTGTCCGCTTCCAGCTGCGACACCACAGTGCCCGCCTGCTCTATCTGCTGGGACACCTGCTCTATGCTGCCGATGGCGCTGCGCACCACCTGGTTGCCCTGGGTCGAGGTGCGGGAGGCATCCTTGGCCGCGCTCATGGCATCCGTGGTGTTGCGGGCCACCTCATTGACGGTGGACTGCATCTCGTTCATGGCGGTGGCCACCTGGGACACCTCGCTCTGCTGGCTGGCCATGCCCTTGGCGGACTGCTCGGAGATGGCGCTTACCTCCTCCACAGCGCTGCTGAGCTGGCTCACCGAGCCGGCTATCTCGCTCACCAGGTCCGCCAGCGCGCCCTGCATGCGGTCGATGGCCGAGCCGAGCTGACCCAGCTCGTCGCGGTTGAAGCGACTGCCACGGATCCACTCCTGCAGCTCCCCCTTGCCGAGATCGCCACCCGCGATGCGCTGGGCCTGACGGGCCAGCATGATGAGCGGGTCGCGGATCTGGCGGGTCAGCACCACGGAGAGGCAGACCACCAGCACCAGACCGACCAACAGGGACAGGGTGACGCTCAGTTTGGCGGAATCATAGGCCGCCACCACCACCTTGCGGGAGGCGTCGGCATAGCCATGGTTGATGCGTACCAGGTCGCCAACCGACTTGGCCAGGTTGGTGTAGAGGGTGATCCCCTCCCCCATGAAGAGGTGCTGGGCCTCGCTCATCTGACCGGCGTCCTGCATCTGCCTGATGCGCTGGTGCAGGCCGAGGTATTTCTCCCAGTCCCCCTTGACGATGTCGAAGGTGCGGCGCTCCTCCACATCCTCCGCCCAGATGGTGGCATCGTGGGCCGCTATCTGCTGCCCGGCCTCCCTCAGGCTCTTCTCGCTCTCGTTGCGGTAATGGGCCTGCTGCTGGGGATCGTCCGCCACCAGAAAGACATCCAGCTCATAGCGGCGCACCGCATTGATGGTCTCCCCCAGGGTGCTGGTGCGCACCACGGCGGGCAGTATGCTGTCGGTGAACCCGGTGGCGGCCCGGTTCATGGTGCTGAATTCAAACAGTGAAAAACCGCCGATAAAGGCCATCATCAGGCCGAGTACGGCAAAGCCGGCGGTGAGTTTCTTGCCTATCGTCATGGTGTTCATGGCATGTCCTGCATATGGGTCATCAAGTGGCATTCGTCGGCGCCGGCCCTTCGAGGCGCGAGCACGCTAGCTGCCATCCATAGCAGTCATTCAAATCTCATCCGTGTCGGCACGGACGAGGGGGCCAAACGGGTGTCAAACAGACCATCTCGCGGCACGGTGAGCTGTATCGGCGCACGCGGGCATCCCTTTAGGATTTTTTCAGAAAATAAACCGGGGTGGGCAGACGGGAGGGAAGAGGAAGTCGGGGCATGTCGGTGGGACATGCCCCTAGGTGACTAGCCTTTCAGGCCACCGAGAAACTCGGCACGGGTGTCTGGCTGGGTCTTGAAGACGCCGCCGAGGGAGGTGGTGGTGGTATAGGAGGTCGAATCCATCACCCCACGGGCCTTCACGCAGAAGTGGGTCGCCTTGATGCTGATGGCCACATCCCTGGTGCCGAGCAGGGTCTGCAGCGCCAGCAGGATCTGCTGGGTGAGCCGCTCCTGCACCTGGGGACGGCGGGCGAAGAACTGCACTATGCGGTTGATCTTCGACAGCCCGATCACCTTGCCACGGGGGATGTAGGCCACGTGGGCCAGCCCGTCTATGGTGACGAAGTGGTGCTCACAGGTGCTGGTGAGACTGATGTCCCGCACCATGATCATCTCGTCCACCTTCATCTTGTTCTCGATCACCGTCACCTTGGGGAAGGTGGCGTAGTCGAGGCCGGAGAAGATCTCGTTCACGTACATCTTGGCGATGCGGTGCGGCGTCTCGGCCAGACTGTCATCGGCCAGATCCAGCCCAAGCGTCTCCATGATGGCGCGCATATGGCCTTCGATGTTTTCCTTCTTCTGCTGGCCGTTCAACCCATTGGCCACCAGTGGTGTCTCCAGGCCCTCGGCCTCGAGCGCTGCCCTGACCAACAGGGCTTCCTGGCTAAAGCTCGTCATCTTGTTTCTCTCCCACGCTCAGGGACTGTGCTGGCCATCGACGTGGTGCCGTGGCGCAATGTTACAGGGCGATTATTGTCATAATTCAAACTAACTCAAGCCCGCTACCCGACTTTATGCCAAACCACCCCGTTTTACCCTCTCCCCCCCTCCCCGTTCGGGGGGCATAGGGTCAATGGTCCGGCAACTCCCCATGCCCCCCTTCCACACCACCCACAAGGAGGTAATTCAAGGGAATGACAGCCCCTCTCATCGCGGCAAAAGCGGCTTTCTCCCCCCTTCCTGCGCGATCCGCCTGCCCATGGGGGCAGATTTTTGGGATAATCCGCCCCCTATACACCAGAGAGGTCATGATGATGGGATTCGATACCGGTGCACTCCTCCCCTTGGACAAGGCCCTGCAAGGGATGCTGGAACAACTCAGCTGCCGCTGCGAGACGGAGCAGTTGCCGCTGCCCCAGGCGCTGGCTCGGATACTGGCCGAGGAGATAAGCTCCCCCCTGTCAGTGCCCCCCTTCGACAACGCCGCCATGGACGGCTATGCCCTGCGCCTTGCCGATCTCGCCGCCGGCGCCCCGCTCCCCGTGGCGGGCAAGGCCTTCGCCGGTCAGCCCTATGAGGGCGAATGGCCGGCCGGTCACTGCATCCGCATCATGACAGGTGCCCCTGTACCAGCGGGCACGGAGGCCGTGGTGATGCAGGAAGAAACGCAGGAGGGTGCCAACGGGATCACTTTTCTGACAACCCCCTTCCTTGGCCAGAACATCCGCCGCCGCGGCGAGGACCTGGCCGAAGGGTCCCGGGTGCTGGCCAGCGGCCTGCGCCTCAGCCCCCGGGAGCTGCCGCTGCTGGCCTCCTTGGGCATCGCCACTGTGACGGTGCGCCGCCCCCTCAAGGTCGCCATCTTCAGCACTGGCGATGAACTTAAGCCGGTGGGAACCCCCCTCGCCCATGGCGACATCTATGACTCCAACCGCTACGGGGTCAAGGCCATGCTGGCCCGCATGGGCATAGAGTGCCTGGATCTTGGCATCATCCCCGACGACCCCGCTCAGCTGCGCGCCGCCTTCATTCAGGCCGACCGCGAGGCCGATGCCCTGATCACCACGGGGGGCGTCTCGGTCGGGGAGGCAGACTTCACCAAGCAGTTGCTGGAGGAGCTTGGCGAAATCGGCTTCTGGAAGCTCGCCATCAAGCCGGGCAAGCCCTTTGCCTTCGGCCGCCTGCCAAACGCCTGGTTCTTCGGCCTGCCGGGCAACCCCGTCTCCGCCATGGTCACCTTCGATCAGCTGGTGCAACCGGCGCTGGCCAAACTGGCCGGCCACCACTTCGCGCGCCCCCTGCCGTTGCAGGCCATGGCTGCCGAGCCCCTCAAGAAGGCGCCGGGGCGCCTGGACTTCCAGCGCGGCATCCTGAGCCTTGGCCCGAACGGCCTGGAGGTGCGCAGCACCGGCTCCCAGGACTCCGGCGTCTTCAGCTCCCTCTCCCGAGCCAACTGCTACATAGTCCTCGAGCAGGCGCGGGGCAAGGTGGCCGCCGGTGAGACGGTGACCGTCGAGCCCTTCTCGGGGCTGCTGCTGTGAGCGAGATCCTGAGCGATGCCGAGCTCCTTCGCTACAACCGCCAGATAGTGCTCAAGTCTTTCGACTTCGAGGGGCAGGAGGCGCTCAAGCAGGCGCGGGTGCTGGTGATAGGCGCCGGGGGACTCGGCTGCGCCGCCAGCCAGTACCTGGCGGTGGCCGGGGTCGGTCACCTCACCCTGGTGGATTTCGATCGGGTGGAGCTCTCCAATTTGCAGCGCCAGGTGCTGCACAGCGACGAGCGCATCGGCATGTACAAGGTGGACTCCGCCGCCCTGGCGCTGCGGGCCCTCAATCCCTGGCTCGAGGTGGAGACTCACGCCCTCCTCGCAGACGAGGCGCTGCTCGATGCCCTGCTGCCCAACCACCAGCTGGTGCTCGACTGCACCGACAACGTCGCCATCCGCAACCTGCTCAACCAGCGCGCCCGCCAGCATCGGGTGCCCCTGGTGTCCGGTGCCGCCATCCGGCTGGAGGGGCAGCTGTGCAGCTTCACCTGGCAGGCGGACGAGCCCTGCTACGCCTGCCTCAGCGCCCTGTTTGGCGAGCAGTCACTGACCTGTGTCGAGGCGGGCGTACTCGCCCCCGTGGTCGGACTGGTGGGCAGCCTGCAGGCGCTGGAAGCCATCAAGCTGCTGGCCGGCATGGGCAAAAGCCACAGCGGCCGCCTGCTGATGATCGACGGCCTGGGTGGCAGCTTTCGCGAGATGAAGCTGCCCAAGCGCCCGGATTGTCCGGTCTGCTCCCAGCCCTGAGTGGCAAAACGCACCCACCAAAAAGCCGAACCCAGGGGTTCGGCTTTTTTGCATGGGAACGCAGAGACCCAGCCATGCGCCCTAGAAGATCCCCTTGGCCTTGACCTTCTTCATGTTCGCGACCTGGCTCGAGAGATCCTCCACCAGAGGCTCTGTCTCGGCGCCTGCCGCACCCTGGCGAGCCGGGGCGCTGGCCAGTCGCTGGATCAGCCGGTGCTGCTCGCGAATGAGCCGGGATTGCTCCTCCAGCTGGCGCGAGAGCAGCTGGATGCTGCTGGCAAGGGGGGTCAGATCCTGCTCGGCCGCCGCCACGGGCAGCTTGCCCGCTATGGTTTCTGCCAGCAGATCGTGATCGAGCGGGGCTGGCAGCCCCTGCCTCAGCTCATCCCACAGCTCGGTGGGCTGCTGCTCGCCGAGCCGGCTCACTATCTCGTTCACCAGATGATCCGAAGAGGGCAGGGCCTGGGGCTGACCCAGGCGTTGCACTATCTCTTCCACCATCTGGGCACTGTTGTCCTGACCAAGGTGGGGGGCCAACCTGGCCACTATCTCATCGATCAGGGTGTCGCTCACGGCAGGGGCTGCCCCCTCCCCCAGCGCGAAACCACAGCTGGCAAAGACATGGCGCAAGGTTTCGAAATTCACCTGCTCGGGGCCGAAGGCATTGGCCACCGCCTTGCACAGGCTGGGGGCCAGCACATACATGAACATGCCGGAGAGGTAGATGTCCTTGTGAAAGCGACTCTTGGAGAAGTCGAACTCCTCCACATCGTCCTGGATCTTGCGCGCCCGCTGGTACCAGCTCTGCAAGACCCCGGCGGCATAGCGATCAGACTCCAGCGCACCCGGATCCATGAAGATGGAGAAGGTCATGCGCTTGAGCTGGCTACTCATCCGCCACCCCGGCCATCACGGCCGCTTCCCGGTAGACTTCTTCCTCTTCCGTGGTGTAGAGGCAGATCTCCCGGGCCAGGGCGGACTGGGCATCGTCCAGCAGCTCCACCCTGTCACCCAGGGTCGGGTAGGCGGCCTTGATGGCCTCATGGATCAGGGAGGCGCCGCCGCCGACCAGGTAGACCCGGTTCGGGTTCTTGGCGAACTTCTTCGCCTCGTGCGCCACCTGGGAGCCCAGCTCGTCGATCTTGTTCTGCATCTTCTCGAGGATCTTGGGGATCTGGCTCTCGTCGTTGACCACGTCCCGCACGAAGCTCATGTCGTGGCGACGCTTGATGAACTCGTTGGCCACCAGATAGCTGGAGTCGCTGTCCGCCGCCGCCAGCGCCTTGCGAGTGGCGTCTGTCACCATGGAGACGCCGATCTCGTTGTTGCCATACACATCGGAGACGTCGTCAAACTCGCCGACGATGATCCCCATGTCCAGGGTGGTGCCGCCGCAGTCGATCACCAGGGTCTTGGTGAACTCGTTGCAGCCGGAGCCGATCAGGCGGGAGAGTGCGGCGGGCAGGCTCTCCGGCATGACTTCCACGCTGACGATGTTGAACAGCTCCCCCTTGTTGAGGCTGATGGCCCGCATCAGGTTGCGCCGCTTCTTCTCTATCTTCTCTTCGTTGCGCTGACAATCGTCCGGGTTGTAGAACTCGGTGATGGGCAGGGTGACAGTGATGGCCACGTCGCAGGGGGTCACGCCGGTCTGCAGCAGGGCGTGGTGCACGGAGAGCAGGTTGAGATCGTCGTACTGGTACTCCACATGGGTGGTCGCCAGGGACTTGTCCGAGGTGGCGTCATAGGTGTACTTGGTGTTGCCTATTTCGTAGTTGTAGATCTTCTTGTCCTTGCGCAAGGCGGCGCTCTTCCAATCCTTGCGAAAGGAGTTGGGGGAGATGATGGTCTTGAGCACCTTGTTCTCGATCCAGCTCACCTTGACGTTGGTGGAGCCATCATCGATGGCCATTTTCATTACTTCAGACATGAGGAAATACCTGTTAAATAGAGCAAAATGGGTCCGATTGCCTTGCCTTGTGCCATTGGCAAGGCGATCGGACCAATACATACACGGGTAATAAGGCTAAGGGGCGACAAGTTTAATGAGTTTCTAAAATCCGGTGAAGCAAATGATTGAACCCGGCGGGATCTTCCGCGGGCCAGGCGTGATGGCCCTCCGGGGTATGGATGCTGGCGTTGGGCAGGGAGGCGAACTGCTCCACCCGTTTGGCGAGCGGCAGGTAGTCGTGACTGGTGGAGATGATGGCCACCGGCTGCCAGAGGCTACCGAGCCGGGCACGTACCGACCAGCCGGGCAGCGCCTCCAGCAGCGCACGATAAGTCTTTTTCTTGTTGCTGCGCACGAAGCGCAGCCGGAAGGTGTGGCGCACCTGGGCGAGCTCGGGGCCGGGGAAGAGCTCGCGCCCCAGCCACCAGGCCAGCGGCCGCATGCCAAACCAGCGCAGCCACTTGAGGCGCATGGCATGGCGCTCCTGCTCTTTGGGGCTCTCCAGCAGAAACTCGCTGAAGCCGTTGACCAGCACCAGCCCCCGCACCTTGTGGGGCAGTCGCAGCGCCAGCTCCAGCGCCACCATGGCCCCGAGCGAGAGCCCCACCACCCAGGCGGGTTCCGGCTGCTCCCCGAGCCAGCGGGCCACGTCCGCCGCCAGGGTGGTCACATCGAAGGGGCCCTCCTGCATGCTCTGGCCGTGGCCGCGCAGATCCAGCGCCACCACCCGGTAGTGCTGGGAGAAGTGCTCGATCTGGGCCTGCCAGTCGAGGCTGGAGGAGCCAAGGCCGTGCAACAGCAGCAGCAAGGGGCCCTCCCCCGCGCTGCGCAAGGCCAATCCATGGGATTTCATTACCTGGTTGCGACGCACCCGTGCTCTCCCTCTCGACTCGATAGCGGCCACCGACGGCCTTGCTGCCCATGCTGTGGCGACACGCCCCTCAGCCCTCTCCCACCAGGCTCACCGCCTTGATGTAGGCGTAGAGGCGCTGCCCGGGCACCAACGCCAGCCGTTTCGCGGAGCGGCTGGTGATCCGGGCCAGCAGTATCTGCTGCCCCAGCGCCAACTGCAACAGGGTTTGCCCCGGCCTCACCTCCCTCACCTCGAGCAGTCGGGTCGTGAGGCAGTTGGAGAGGCTGGAGTGCGCTATGGGAGCGGTGGCGATCACCAGATCCCGCCCCGCCACCTTGATCTGCAACTCCCCTGTCTCGTCTGGGGCGTGCTCCATGGTGACCATCAGGGTCTGATCCCCGAGTTGCAGGGTCGCCATCTGTTCATCGTTGTCGTAGTGGGCCAGGGTCGCCGTCAGCATGACGCCCACATCGTCGCGACTGGCGAGGGAGAGGTCGGTGCGAGCGAAGATCTCGCTCGGCCTGCCCTGCGCCTCCAGCCTGCCGTCAGCCAGCAGCACCAGCTGATCGCACAGCAGGCTCACCTCCTCCATGGCGTGGCTCACGAAGATCATGGGGATGCCGCTTTCGCGCTGCAACCCCTTGAGCACATGGGCCTGATGGATGCGGCTGCGGCTGTCCAGCGCCGAGAAGGGCTCATCGAGCAGCAGCAGATCGGGCTCCGCCAGCAGGGCCCGCCCCAGGGCCACCCGCTGGCGCTGGCCGCCGGAGAGGGCGTGGGCGGGCTGCCCCAGCAGATCGGCAAAGCCGAGCCGCAGCGCCAGCGCCTCGGGCTGCCAGCGCCCTCGCCCCTTGCCCGCCGCCAGCTGCAGGTTGCCGAGCACGCTCAGATGGGGGAAGAGGCGGGAGTCCTGGAACACCAGCCCGATGCGGCGCGCCTCCGGCAGCAGGGCCGCCAGATCCCGCCCCTGCCAGTGCAGGACGTCCGAGGGGGCGCGGTCCAGCCCGGCGATGATGCGCAGCAAGGTGCTCTTGCCACAACCGGAGGGGCCAAAGAGGCCGAGAATGCCGCCAAGGGGCAGCGCCAGATCGCATGCCAGGGTGAAGGAGCCGAACGCACGGTTGGCCTTGAGGTGCAGGCTCATCCGAACAGCCTCCGCTGCCGGCGCTGCAAGACCCCATAGACCAGCACCAGCATCACCAGGGAGAAGCCCATCAGACCGCCGGCCAAGTAGTGAGCATTCTGGTAATCCATGGCTTCCACGTGATCAAACAGGGCGATGGAGAGCACCTGGGTCTCCCCCGGGATGTTGCCCCCTATCATCAGCACCACGCCAAACTCCCCCAGGGTATGGGCAAAGCCCAGCGCCGCCGCCATCACGAAGCTCGGCAGCGTCATCGGCAAGATGATATGGAAGAAGCGCTCGAGGGGCCCCAGCCCCAGGGTGGCGGCAGCCTCCAGTTCCTTGTTACCCATGTTGACGAAGGCGGAGGTGAGGGGCTGCACCACGAAAGGCAGCGAATAGAGGATGGAGGCAAACAGCAGGCCGAGGAAGCTGAAGGCCAGGGTT
>RCUH01002383.1_pt1 | contig 11030 bp, 8 predicted proteins | sample 2166191 | NCBI WGS metagenome assembly RCUH01 (sample SAMN09932848, study PRJNA488358) | compost metagenome | feature: garden; material: soil; isolation source: compost soil in an enriched community after 214 h of incubation | place: Germany: Experimental Botanical Garden Goettingen | collected...
GTGGTTGGTCGGTTCGTCGAGCAGCAGCATGTCGGGCTTGGACAGCAGCAGGCGGCACAGCGCCACGCGGCGCTTTTCACCGCCCGACAGCAGGCCGATCTTGGCGTCCCACGGCGGCAGGCGCAGCGCGTCGGCGGCAATTTCGAGCTGGTGCTCGGAATCGGTGCCGGCGGTGGCGATGATGGCTTCGAGCTGGGCCTGCTCGGCCGCCAGCGCATCGAAGTCGGCGTCTTCGGCACCGTAGGCGATGTACACCTCTTCGAGGCGCGCCTTGGCCGCGAACACCGCGCCCATGGACTCCTCGACCGATTCGCGCACCGTGTGCTCGGCGTTGAGCTTGGGTTCCTGCTCCAGATAGCCGATCGTCATCCCCGGCATGGGCAGGGCCTCGCCCTCGAATTCCTTGTCCACACCCGCCATGATCTTGAGCAGCGTGGACTTGCCCGAGCCGTTCAGGCCGAGCACGCCGATCTTGGCGCCGGGGAAGAAAGAGAGCGAAATGTCCTTCAAGAGCTGCCGCTTGGGCGGCACGGTCTTGCTGACGCGGTTCATCGAATAGACGTATTGAGCCATCTGTGAATGATTACCTTGGGTAGCTTGGGATTTGCGTAAAAGCACGGTCGTCCGGACAGTGATCCGGGCGCGGCGAACCCATGATTATCGACTCATGCGACAATAGTCCTCGTTGCCGGGTCCAGTTGCCCGCAAACCGGCTCTCTGCCGGGGACGAAGAAAACCCCAAATCACCGCGGGTCTTCCGGCTCCCACCCCTGACCTTCATCTGCCTTGACTGGCTCGGCGTCACCCCAAAACGACGCCTGGCGGGCCGATGCCACTGCGCCGTGTATGGCGCTTGTTGTTTCCACAATGAATTTTGACGAACTGAAGCTGGCTCCCGCCATCTTGAAGGCTGTGCACGAGCACGGCTACGACACCCCCACCCCCATCCAGGCGCAAGCCATTCCCGTGGTCCTCGACGGCCACGACCTGCTGGGCGGCGCCCAGACCGGCACCGGCAAGACCGCGGCCTTCACCCTGCCGATGCTGCACAAGCTCACCATGAGCCGCAGCGCCACCAACAAGTTCGGCGGCATCGGCATCCGTGCCCTCGTGCTGACCCCCACGCGTGAACTCGCGGCCCAGGTCGAAGAGTCGGTGCGCACCTACGGCAAGTACCTGCAGCTCGACTCCACCGTGATCTTCGGCGGCGTGGGCATGAACCCGCAGATCAGCAAGCTCAAGAAGGGCGTCGACATCCTCGTGGCCACCCCCGGCCGCCTGCTCGACCTGCAGCAGCAGGGCATGCTCGACCTGAGCCAGGTCCAGATGCTGATCCTGGACGAAGCCGACCGCATGCTGGACATGGGCTTCATCCACGACGTGAAGAAGATCCTGGCCCTGGTGCCCAAGGAAAAGCAGAGCCTGCTGTTCTCGGCCACCTTCAGCGACGAGATCCGCGACCTCGCCGGCTCGCTGCTCAAGAACCCGCAGAGCATCCAGGTCACGCCGCGCAACACCACGGTGCAGCGCATCACGCAGGTGATCCACCCCGTGGGCCGCGGCAAGAAGAAGGCGCTGCTCGCGCACATCATCAACGAGAACAAGTGGAGCCAGGTGCTCGTGTTCACGCGCACCAAGTTCGGCGCCAACAGCGTGGCCGAGTTCCTCACCAAGAACGGCATCGAGGCGATGGCGCTGCACGGCAACAAGAGCCAGAGCGCCCGCACGCAGGCGCTGGCCGGCTTCAAGAGCGGCGACATCCGCGCCCTGGTGGCCACCGACATCGCCGCGCGCGGCATCGACATCGACGAGCTGCCGCACGTCGTGAACTACGAGATCCCGAACGTCAGCGAAGACTACGTGCACCGCATCGGCCGCACCGGCCGCGCCGGTTCGAGCGGCGAGGCCGTGAGCTTCGTGTGCCTGGACGAAGAAGGCTTCATGCAGGAAATCGAACGCTTCACGAAGCAGACGATCCCGGTGCAGAAGGTCGAGGGCTTCGGTCCTGAAGAAGGCGAACGCGCCGAGCCGATCGCCATGGGTCGCCAGACGATCTGGGGCGGCGCCGGCCGTCCGCCGAGCCGCGAAGTCATGCAGGCAGCCGCCAAGGCCGCCCGCACCGAAATGATGTCGCGCATCCGCGAGAACAAGGCCGGCCAGGGTGGCGGCAACGGCGGTGGTGGCGGCGGCAATGGCGGCGGTCAACGCCGCGGTGGCGGCCAGGGCGGCGGTCAAGGCCGCAATGCCAACGGTGGCGGCCAAGGCCAGGGCCAGGGCCCGCGCGGCCAGGGCGCAGCCCGTCCCGCACAGGGCCGCGGCCCGCAGCAAGGCCAGCCGCGCGCACCGCAGCAGCCGCATCACCACGCACCGCACGAAGAGCGCCAACCGCGCCATCACGGCAACAGCCACAGCCCGACGCAGGCCAACCAGGTCGCGCACCTGCGCGCCGAAGCCGTCGCAGGCGGCGGCGCCGGCCAGCCGGACCCGTTGCGCACGAGCGTCGACCACATGGGTGGTCGCGGTCGCGGCGGCCGTCCGGGCGGCGGCGGTGGCTACGGCGGCAACCGTTCGGGCGGCGGTGGCCGCTCGGGTGGCGGCGGTGGTGGCTACGGCGGTGGCGGTGGTGGCGGTGGTGGCCGCTCCGGCGGCGGTGGTGGCCGTTCGTTCGGTCGCTGAAACGCGCACACGCGTCGATTCCACAAAGGGCACTTCGGTGCCCTTTTTCGTTTCTGCCGGCGCGGCAGGTTCGTTTGCACCGTCTCAGGACACAATGTGCGGGCCATGCCCTCCTACATCCCGCCCAACTACGCCACGCTCTTCGTCGCGACCTGCAACCTGCTCAACCTCGCGAACCCCAACCGCGTGTACTACGAGAACCAGGACGCCTACAACGAGCGCGAATACGAACGCAAGATCGACTGGATCGGCGAGCGCATCCACGCGCTCAACGCCGACGTGCTCGCGGTGCAGGAGGTGTGGGACGAGGCCGCGCTGAAGGCCGCCATCGGCCGCAGCGGGCTGCGCTACGACTTCGTCTCGGTGCCGGGCGCCGAGAACTCGCCGCCGCCCGCGAGCCCGCCGGGCACGCCCGGGCGGCCGGGCGCACAGGGCACGCCGCGCGTCGGCATCGTCACGCGGCTGCAGGTGGACAGCGTGCAGTCCTTCGTCGACTTTCCCGCGGGCTTCGGCGTCGAGGTGCCGGGCATCGGCCCGCACACGCGCTTCGAGCGCCCGCCCCTGCTGGCCACCGTGCGCATGAAGCACGGCCAGCAGGTGCATGTGCTGACGGTGCACCTGAAGTCCAAGCGCCCCAAGTTCCTGCAGGACGCGCAAGGCAACTCCCTGGAAGACCGCGACGACCGCAAGATCGGCGCGATGGCCTCGCTGCGCTCCTTGCTGATGCGCGGCGCCGAGGCCGCGGCCCTGCGCTGCATCGTCATCGACCTGCTGCAGGGCACCAACGTGCCGCTGGTGGTGATGGGCGACTTCAACGACAACCCGCACAGCGTGACCACGCAGCTGGTGGCCGCCACCTCCGAGGTGGCCTACGACAAGGCCGCGCGCGACGTGGCGCTGTTCAACGCCTACGAGATGCAGGGCGAGTCGGCGCTGAAGAAGGACGTGGCCTATTCGCACATCCACCAGGGCTTTCCGGACGTGCTCGACCAGATCCTCGTGAGCGAGGAGCTCGTCGCCACCAGCCGCCACAGCCTGGGCGACGTGCGCCGCGTCGACTACTTCAACGACCACCTGCACGAAGGCCGCGACCGCTCGCGCTCGGACCACGGCTTCGTGCGCGCCCTGCTGCGGCTGCGCACCGACGACAACCGCTGACGAACGGCGCTACGCCGCCTTCGACACCCGCACGATCGCGTCGGCGCGCTTGTGCAGGTCGGGCAGCAGCTCCAGGCCGAGGCCGGGCTTGTCGTTGAGGCTGATCATGCCGTTCTCGACCTTCGGCAACTCGGTGACGAGCTCCTTGTACCAGCCGGTGAAGAAGGCGCGCACGCTCTCCTGGATGAGCGCATTGGGCGCATGCAGGCTCAGGTGCGTGGACGCGGCCCAGACCACCGGCCCCGTGCAGTCGTGCGGCGCCACGGGCAGTTGCCAGGCGTCGGCCATGGCGGCGATCTTGCGCGCCTCGGTGAGGCCGCCGCACCAGCTCAGGTCGAGCATCGCGACCCCGGCCACGCCGGTCTGCAGGTAGTCCTTGAAGCCCCACTTGTAGCTCAGCGTCTCGCTGGCGCAGACGAGCGCCTGGCAGTCCTTCGCGTACTGCTTGAGCAGGTCGAGGCTGTCCATGCGGATGGCGTCCTCGTGCCAGAAGGTGTCGAACTCCTGCAGCGCGCGCGCGATCTTCTGCGCCATCGGCAGCCGCCACAGGCTGTGGAACTCGACCATGATGTCCATCTTGCCGCCCACCGCCTGGCGGATCTTGCGGAAGGGCTCGAGCGCGGTGTCGAGATCGGCGTTGCTGATGTACTGCCCGTGGCTCTTTTCCGCCGCCGGATCGAAGGGCCAGATCTTCATGGCCGTGATGCCTTCGGACAGCAGCGACTCGGCCAGTTCGTCGGCATGGTGCAGGAAGCCCTGCAGGTCTTCGTACGGCCCGTTGTTGTTGGCCAGGCCCCAGTTCGAGCTGGTCTGGTTGGTGGCGCTGCGGATGTACTGGTAGCCCGCGCAGGTGTTGTAGATGCGGATCGCATCGCGGCTCTTGCCGCCCAGCGCCGTGTGCACCGGCATGTTGGCGGCCTTGCCGAACAGGTCCCACAGCGCGATGTCGACGGCCGAGTTGCCGCGCGTTTCCACGCCCGATCCGCGCCAGCCCAGGTAGCCCGTGATGTCGCGGTTGCGCGCCTCGATCTGCAGCGGGTCGGTGCCCAGCAGCTTCAGCGCCGCCCACTCGTGCAGGTAGGCCTCGACCGCTTCGGCGCCCATGAAGGTCTCGCCGAGGCCGACCAGGCCCTCGTCGGTGTGCAGGCGCACCCACAGGATGTTGGGAAACTCGCCGAGGCGGATGGTTTCGAGCTGCGTGATTTTCATGACAAGGATTCCGCAAAAAGAAAAAGCCGCAGCGGCAGGTGCCGCGCGGCTCTTGCACACATTCAGCGCATGGCCGAACGCCTCGATCAGCCCCCGCGCGCCTTCTTCAGCGCGTCGGTCACCACGCCCACGGCTTCCGTGCCGATGTTGGGCACGTTCTTGTCGTACACGGGCTTGACCTTCTCCAGCATGCGCTTCTGTTCGGCCGCCGAGACTTCGTTCACCGTCATGGTCTTGCGCAGGCTGGCGAGCGACTTCTCGTTGAGCGCCCGGTTGGCTTCGCGCTGGACCTTCTGGCCTTCCTTCGCGGCCTCGCGCAGCACCGCCTGCTCCTGCGGGTTGAGCTGGTCCCAGAGCTTCTTGCTGTAGAGGATGAGGAAGGGCGTGTAGGCGTGGCGCGTCACGCTCAGGTACTTCTGGACCTCGCTGAACTTGGAGGTCTCGATGGTCACGAAGGGGTTCTCCTGGCCGTCGATGGTGCGGGTCTCGAGCGCAGTGAACACCTCGCCGAAGGCCATGGGCACGGCGTTGGCGCCCAGGGTCTTGAACGAATCGAGGAAGATGTTGTTCTGCATCACGCGCAGCTTCACGCCTTCGAAGTCCTCGGCCTTGGCCACGGGCTTCTTGCTGTTGGTGAGGTTGCGGAAGCCGTTCTCCCAGTAGGCCAGGTTCACGAGGCCGGCGGCTTCGAGCTTCTTGTTGAAGTACTCGCCCGCGGGGCCGTCGAGCACCGCGTCGGCCTCCTTCTCGTTGGCGAACAGGAACGGCAGGTCGAAGGCGCCGAGTTCCTTCACGATGCCCACCAGCGGCGAGCTCGAGGTGCACACCATTTCCTGCGTGCCGGCGCGCAGCGCCTGCGTGGCCGGCAGGTCGCCGCCCGCGGCGCCGCCCCAGAAGGCCGTGATCTTCATCTTGCCGCCGGTCTTGGCCGCCAGCACTTCCTGCATCTTCTTCACGCCCACGCCCACGGGGTGGTCTTCGTTCACGCCGTTGGTGAACTTGATCGTGCGTTCGGCAAATTGCGCGAGGGCGCCGGTCGACGCCAGCAGGCCGCCGGCCACGAGGGCGGCGGTCATCAGGGTTCTGCGAAACAACATGCTTGTCTCCTTCGATTCGAGGGGTTGGTTGAACGAACTGACTGACAGGAAAAAAGAAAAACTAGCGCCCCATCCACCACTGGAGCGGCACGGTCACGAGCTGCGGGAAGAACACCAGCGTGAACAGCACCACCAGGTGGGCGATGAAGAAGGGCATCACGCCCTTGAAGGCATCGTCCATCGAGATGCGCGCCACGCCGCTCACCACGTTGAGCACCGTGCCCACGGGCGGCGTGATCAGGCCGATGGCGTTGTTCATGATGAACAGCACGCCGAAGTACACAGGGTCGATGCCGGCCTTGAGCACCACCGGCATCAGCACCGGCGTGAGGATGAGCACGGTGGGCGTGAAGTCGAGCGCGGTGCCCACGATGACGATCAGCACCATCATCACGAACATCAGCAGCGTCTTGTTGTCCAGGAAGGGCTCCAGCAGCGACACCACCTCGGTCGGGATGTTGGCCACCGTGATGAGCCAGGCGCTCACCATCGCGGCGGCCACGAGGAACATCACGACCGCCGTGGTCTTGCCCGCCGCGAGCGTGAGGCGGTACAGGTCTTTGACCTTGAGTTCGCCATAGATGAAGAGACCCACCACGAGCGAATAGACGGCCGCGACCACGGCGGCTTCGGTCGGCGTGAAGACGCCGAACTTCATGCCGCCGATGATGATGATCGGCAGCGCCAGCGCCAGGCTGCCCTGCGCCGTGACCTTCAGCCGCTCGCCCCAGGGCACGCGCGGCGAGGACTTCACGTTGTCCTTCCGGGCCACGATCCACCAGGCCACGCCCACCGCGAGCCCCATCAGGATGCCGGGCACGATGCCCGCGAGGAACAGCTTGGTGATCGACACGTTGCCCGCCACGCCGAACACGATGAGCCCGATCGACGGCGGGATCACCGGCGCGATGATGCCGCCCGCGGCAATGAGGCCGGCCGAGCGGTTCATCTGGTAGCCGGCGGCCTTCATCATCGGGATGAGGAGCGCGGCGAGCGCGGCCGTGTCGGCCACGGCCGAGCCCGACAGCGAGGCCATGATGATCGCGGCCAGCACCGCCACATAGCCCATGCCGCCGCGGTAGTGGCCGACCCAGGCCATCGCCAGGTTCACGATGCGCCGGCTGAGCCCGCCCGCGTTCATGAACTCGCCGGCCAGCAGGAAGAACGGCACGGCCAGCAGCGGGAAGTTGTCGGCACCGTCGACGAAGCGCTGCGCAATGATCTGGCTGTCGAAGGCCGGCAGGCCGCCGGTGTAGGCCAGCCAGCCCATCAGCGAGACACCGCACACCAGCAGCGAATACGAAATCGGAATGCCCAGTGCCATGGCGCCGAGCAGGGAGACGATGAAGATCGTGACAGTCATTGCGCCACCTTCCCGTGTGCGGCGGCGTCGAGCACCTGTTCTTCGGATTCCATGATCTGGATCAGCTCCTGGTCGGGCACCCGGCCCCTGAACAATCGCCAGAGCTTGTCGATGTTGAAGAGGGCCATCACCACCGACACCACGTAGCCGATGCCGTAGACCCAGATCATCGAGATGCCGACCACGGGCGAGATGTTGGTCACCTGCAGCTCGTGCATCTCGTAGGTGCCCATGAAGAAGAGCACGTTGCAGAACAGCATGAGCGACTGGCTCAGGAAGAAGCAGACCTTCTTGCCCATGAGCGGCAGGTGCTTGATGAGCGTGTCGACGCCCAGGTGCGCGCCGTCGCGCATGGCCACCATGGCGCCGATGTAGGTGAGCCAGATGAAGCAGTAGCGCGACATCTCGTCCGACACCGAAATGCCCGAATTGAAACCGTAGCGCAGCACCACGTTGCCGAACACCATGACGACCATCGCCACCATGCACACGACGACGAGGAACTCCAGCAGGCGAAAAAATCCGTCGATAGCCCTTTGCATCAGCATCTGCGTCTCCTGACTTTCCAGTGTTGTTATGGGATGTCTGCGCGGCCGCCGCGTCTAGAGCGGGAAGGCCTTCAGCTGCGTCGCCGGGCGGCTGATGCGCGGAATCTTCTTGCGCGAGGCCAGCACCGTCTCGATGTCGTGGCGCGCACCGTCGATGAGCACCAGCACGGCTTTTTCGGCGGCGGCCGGATCGCGTGCGATGACGGCGTCGAGCACCGCGCGGTGCAGCGGCAGCGAACTCGCGGGCCCGTTCTTGCGGGTGGTCGAAATCTCGAAGCTGGTGCGCAGCAGCGCGCCCAGCGCACGGCTCATCTGCACCAGCATGCGGTTGTGGCTGGAGCGGATGAGGCCCTGGTGAAAGCGCAGGTCGGGCGTGATGTAGTCGCCGCCGAATTCGATGGCGCGCTTCATGCCCGCGTAGGCGTCTTCCATGTCGGCGATGTCTTCGGCGGTGGCGCGCTGGGCGGCCAGCGCCACCGCGGCGGGCTCCACCACGCGGCGCAGGTCCTGCAGGTCGCGCAGGAACTCGGCCGACAGGCCCGCCTGCGTCTGCCAGACGATGACGTCGGCGTCGAACCAGTTCCACTGGTCGGGCGGCTGCACGCGCGTGCCCACCTTCGGGCCGCTGGTCACCAGGCCCTTGGCGATCAGCGACTTGATCGATTCGCGCACCACGGTCCGGCTCACGCCGAGCTCTTCGCACAAGAGCGGCTCCGGCGGAATCGACGCGCCGGGCGCATAGCGGCCCGCGACGATGTCGCTGCCGATGCGGTCGACCGTGTTGCCGTGAACGTTCTTGATCATGCCTGCCTGTGGGTGTGTGGTTCTGGTGGTGTCCGGTGCCTGTTTGCCTGCCCGTATCGGGGCCGGATTCAGGCGGATTTGCCTGTGCCGGCCACTCGAAAACCCTGAATGCGCGACAGCTCGTCACGCTTATCATATGATGATTGAAACGGGCGTCCCGCAGGAAAAACCCTGAGGATTTCCGCAAAGCATCAACGACGAAGAGACACATCCCATGAGCAACGCCCCGAAGAAAAAGCCCGCCAGCGAACTGCGCAGCCAGCAGTGGTTCGGACGCCACGACCGCGACGGTTTCATCTACCGCAGCTGGATGAAGGGCAAGGGCGTGCCGCACGACCAGTTCGACGGTCGCCCGGTCATCGGCATCTGCAACACCTTCAGCGAACTCACGCCCTGCAACTCGCACTTCCGCACGCTCGCCGAGCAGGTGAAGATCGGCGTGTACGAGGCGGGCGGCTTCCCGCTCGAGTTCCCGGTGATGTCGCTGGGCGAGACGCTCCTGCGCCCCACCGCCATGCTGTACCGCAACCTCGCGAGCATGGACGTCGAAGAAAGCATCCGCGGCAACCCGCTCGATGGCGTGGTGCTGCTCATGGGCTGCGACAAGACCACGCCCGCGCTGATGATGGGCGCGGCCAGCGTCGACCTGCCGACCATCGGCGTGTCGGGCGGCCCGATGCTCTCGGGCAAGTGGCGAGGCCAGGAACTGGGCTCGGGCACCGGCGTGTGGCAGATGAGCGAGCAGGTGCGCGCCGGCACGCTCAAGCTGCAGGACTTCTTCGAGGCCGAGAGCTGCATGCACAGGAGCCACGGCCACTGCATGACGATGGGCACGGCCAGCACCATGGCCAGCATGGTCGAGTCGCTGGGCATCGGCCTGCCGGGCAACGCGGCCTACCCTGCCGTCGACGGCCGCCGCAACGTGCTCGCGCGGCAGGCGGGCCGGCGCATCGTCGACATGGTGCATGAAGACCTGAACATGTCGAAGATCCTCACGCGCCAGGCGATCGAGAACGCGATCAAGGTCAACGCGGCCATCGGCGGCTCGACCAACTTCGTGATCCACCTGCTGGCCATTGCGGGCCGCATGGGCGTCGAGCTCACGCTCGACGACTTCGACCGCCTCGCCGCCGACCTGCCCTGCCTCGTGAACCTGCAGCCCTCGGGCCAGTTCCTGATGGAAGACTTCTGCTACGCGGGCGGCCTGCCCGTGGTCATCAAGGAAATCGCCGACCACCTGCACAAGGACATCCTCACCGTCACCGGCCAGAGCGTGTGGGAGAACGTGAAGGACGCCGAGAACTACAACCCGCAGGTCATCCGCACCCAGGCCGAGCCCTTCAAGGACAAGGCCGGCATCTGCGTGCTGCGCGGCAACCTCGCGCCCAACGGCGCCATCATCAAGCCCAGCGCGGCCACGCCCGAGCTGCTGGTGCACAAGGGCCGCGCGGTGGTGTTCGAGAGCGCCGACGACCTGCACAAGCGCATCGACGACGAGAACCTGGACATCGACGAGCACTGCATCATGGTGCTCAAGAACTGCGGCCCCAAGGGCTACCCCGGCATGGCCGAGGCCGGCAACATGCCGCTGCCGCCGAAGGTGCTGCGCAAGGGCATCACCGACATGGTCCGCATCAGCGACGCACGCATGAGCGGCACGGCCTACGGCACCGTCGTCCTGCACACGGCGCCCGAAGCGGCTGCGGGTGGCCCGCTGGCGCTGGTGCAGGACGGCGACATCGTCGAGCTCGACGTGCCGAACCGCAAGCTGCACCTGCATGTGAGCGACGAGGAACTGGCGAAGCGCCGCGCGAAGTGGGTGGCGCCCAAGGCCCCGCTCGATTCGGGGTACTGGAAGCTGTACGTCGACACGGTGCTGCAGGCCGACCAGGGAGCGGACCTGGCCTTTCTGCGTGGTCGTCGTGGGGCTTTTGTGCCGCGAGACAATCACTGATTTGGAGAGATCCAGGGCGCGCTCCCGCCGACGGGGTACCTTGCTCCGCGAATGTCCCCCGCCCTTCGGGCTCCTCCTTGATTTCGCTGCGCAAGGCACCCCATCGACGTGAGCGGGTTCAGAGCAGTTGTTGATCGGCCAGCACCACGACAGCGCCTCCCGGGCTCAGGGCACTGGGTGCTTCCCGCAGCGAAATCAAGGAGGAGGGCGAAGCCCGGGGG
>RCUH01002387.1_pt1 | contig 11015 bp, 13 predicted proteins | sample 2166191 | NCBI WGS metagenome assembly RCUH01 (sample SAMN09932848, study PRJNA488358) | compost metagenome | feature: garden; material: soil; isolation source: compost soil in an enriched community after 214 h of incubation | place: Germany: Experimental Botanical Garden Goettingen | collected...
GTGATCGCCGGTTTTTTATTTTGCATGAAATTTACATAAGCCTCATTGACATGGTTAATTCTGGACATTATACTGTGTATAAAGATATATACAGTAAGCACACATATCACAGTATAGATACACCACAGACCTGATAATTTCATCAAGACAAGAGAGGTTGATTTTCTTTGAATACGTGGAGAGAAGGTTGGTTTATTTTTTGGAACAATTTAAGGAGTGCGCCATTCTATCTCGTATGGAATGTCCTCTTCATGCTCTATATGGGCCTTACGACCAGCTTTTTGTTCACATCGCAGGATAGGGACCCAATAAGTCCCATAACTGATTTCATGCTGCTGCTGCTCGTTCCGCTTACCGGCTTTCTATTTTGCAGAAGAGGGTTCAGGTACCTTAAGGATGATACCTACACCAAGATGCTGTACTATTACCGGATTCTTCCCATTCCGCTGAACTTCGTAATGAGCAGCAGAATCATCCAGTTGTTATTTGCCTTGGTGTTCAATAACATAATCTTCTTTGGATTCATGCTGTTTATGTCATACTCCTATTGGGTGGAATTGAGCACAGTTGGCTATATCTCTTTCGTTCTAACCTGGGTGGGTTACGGCTTACTTATGACCGGAAGTTATATTTACTACGAGTTCTTGAAGCGGGGAGTCATCTACATGTGGGCGAGCATTATAGTTAATGGCTTAGTCGCCTCTCTGGCTTTCGTAGTCTATCTGAGCGGAGGCAATCTGGTTCGCTTCGTAATTGAATATTCGAAGCAATACGGGCTTCTCTCTCCATTAATGTGGGGGACCTTAGTGGTAGGAGGACTGGTTCTAAGCATAATATGCCGGATCACACTCCGGAAGATGGCCATGAGGGATTTGGCTTAAGCCTATGGGTGAACGACAATTTAGAGCCTTCAGTCCCGCTGCACACATAACAAACATAATTGACTTTGAGAACTGAAGGTGAGGTGCGAAGGGTGTGGATTCCCATTCAAATAAATGAGAACAGCGCCGAGCCTTTGTATCACCAGATCAAGACACAGCTTCGCTCGCTCATTGTCAGTGAGCAAATTGAGGAAGGGACGCTGCTTCCTTCTATCAGGGAGTTCGCAGGAAGTCTGAACTGCAGCGTGATTACAATTCGGCGCGTATATCAAGATCTGGAGAGCGAAGGATTTTTACGAACAAGGCAGGGAACGGGTACTTTTGTAGCCAAGGTAGATCAGGGTGAACGAATTGAGTACCGCAGGACAGTTGTACAGGTAGCCGTAGAGGCAGCTGTTGACGCAGGGCTCGCCGTTCAATACGGAGAAGACGAGCTTAAGGCGCTGTTCTTACAAATATTGAAGAAGAAATATCATAATGAGCAGGAGGAGGAAGATTCCAAGTGACGGAAGCATTGGCCGTACAGATGAATGGGATTCGCAAGAGCGGTAGGCGAAAGCCGATAGGCCCTCTGAATCTGGAAATACCGTCCGGTTATGTGGTGGCATTGGTTGGACCGAATGGTTCGGGGAAAAGCACGATTATGAATCTTATTCTGCAGACGCTCCAACCCGATGAAGGGGAGCTGAGCTGGTTCGGTAAGAGCGCTGCCGGGGTGCTGCCAACAGAACTTAGACAGCTGATTGGTTATGTACCTGAGGTTCCTCTGCTTGAAGAGAATTATAAGACGGTTGAGGAAGCGGCGGCGTTCAGGGCTCGCTGGTATCCAAGGTGGGATCAGCAGCGGATGGAGGAACTGCTCAGACGCTTCGAGGTGCCAGAGAAGGTGAAACTGAGCAAGATGTCAAAGGGTGAGCGGCGGAAATTCGAGATTGCGGCAGCGCTGGCCTGCCGCCCCAAGCTGCTGCTGCTGGATGAGCCGTCATCCGGACTGGACCCTTTTGCCTGGAAGCATATGATTGAAGTGCTCCGCAGCTGCCTGGAGGAAGAGGAGATTACAATTGTGCTCTCCACCCACATTGTGGACGAGGTGAAGCGTCTGGCCGACTATATCGCTCTGGTCCATCAGGGTGAGGTCAAAGGTATGGTGGAGAAGGATGCGCTGATAGAGAACTGGAAAGAGCTGTGGGTCCGAACAGACAGAGCCCAGCTCGAAGGGCTGCCGGATATTCTTGAAATTCATGAGGATGGCCCGTCGAACTGGCGGCTTCTGGTACAGAATCTGGCGCAGCTTGAAGACACCTTGATGGACAGGGGAGTTAGTATCTTGAAGAGCCGGGGACTTGAGCTTGAAGACATTCTCACGCTATGGATTAAGGGCAAATTGCCTGAAGAGATCAAATGGAAGAGGGGAGAATATTAATGACACAACCATTGGTAATTGACAATCTGTTCAAGCAGTATGGGGAGAAGACAGCAGTTAACGGGGTCTCGCTCGATGTGAAAGAAGGAGAGATCTACGGACTGCTTGGTGGGAACGGCGCCGGGAAGACCACGACGATGCGGATGGTTCTGGGGATTATCTACCCGGATGGAGGACGCATTCAGTACCATGGTAAGGACTATAGCAGTGAACTTCAGCACGGTATGGGTTACCTGCCTGAAGAGCGGGGCTTGTATCCGAAGGTGAAGGTCAGTGATCAGATTATTTATTTGGCCCGCCTGCGCGGAATGTCTGCCAAGGATGCCGATAAGAGCCTGCGGTACTGGCTGGACCGATTCGAGGTGCCTGAGTATTACGACAAGAAGATTGAAGAGCTGTCCAAAGGGAACCAGCAGAAAATGGGCTTTATCGCGGCGGTTGTTCACCGTCCGAAGATTCTGATTCTGGATGAGGCCTTTAGTGGTCTGGACCCGGTAAATGTGGAAATTCTGAAGTCCACCGTGAAGGAACTTCGCGATAACGGCACAAGCATCCTGTTCTCCACCCACCGAATGGAGCATGTCGAGGAGCTGTGCCAGCGGATTACGATTCTTCACCGTTCCAATCCGGTTCTGCAGGGCAGTATCCGGGAGATCAAGCAGCGTTACCCAAGAGAGCAGATTGTACTTAACACCATAGGGGAAGTTACAGGACTTGAGCAAATACAGGGTGTGCAAAGTGTAGAGAAGCGTGAACGCGGCTACCTGATACATATTAACAACGTTGCGGCCGCAAAAGAGATTTTGAATATGGCAATGCAGCAGAGTGAAGTCGAACATTTCGAGATTAAAGAACCGACGCTTAACCAAATCTTTATCCAAGAGGTGGGTGAATCCAATGAATAAGCTGGGTACGGTAATTGGCTTTACATTTTGGAATAAGGTGAAGACGAAGTCTTTTGTAATTACGACGATTATATTTGCACTACTTGTCACGATTGGAGTTAACGTTCCTTATCTGATCAAATTGTTCACTGGCGATGATGGCAATAAGGAGACGAAGATTGGACTGATCTATGGCAGTCAATCGGAGATTGCTCTTCGTCTGGAGCAATATGCGGCGAATCAGCCCAAAGCTGGCTTCAAGCTGGTGAAGTATGATGCGGTTGATGAGAAGGTACTCAGCAAAGACATTGAAGATAAGAAGATTGACGGGTATTTGCAGTTCAAAGATGCCCCGGCTGGGCAGTTCCCGGAGGCTGTATATACCTCTAAGGATGGCAGTCTCGACATGGGGCTTCAGAACGCCCTGCAAAGTGGACTGCAAATTGTGAAGACGCAGTATATTACAAAAGGGTCTTTGAGTGATGCGCAGGTAGCGGCGCTGAACCAGCCGGTTCAGATCGACGCCCAGCAGGTTAAGGGGCAGAGCGGTTCTGAGGCTTCTGGCAAAGGTAAGCAGAACGGGGCAAATTATGTTTTTGTCTATATTATGATCCTGCTGTTCTGGATGACGACCATGATGACCGGGAATATGATTGCTGCGGAAGTGACTTCCGAGAAGAGCTCGCGGATTATGGAAATTCTGATTACAAGCGTGTCTCCGTTAACGCAAATGTTCGGTAAAATTGTGGGCATGTTCCTGATCGGTATCACGCAAATCGGGATCTTTGGAGCCGTGCTAGCCATCAACGTAATGCTGCCTCATAACCGTGAAGCGTTCACTCAATTTAATATTGATATCAATCAGCTTGATTTAAGCGTGCTGGTCTATGGATTAGTGTTCTATGTACTCGGATATATGCTGTTCTCGACCTTGTTCGCTGCGGTAGGCTCCATGGTCAGCCGTACCGAGGATCTGGGTCAAGCGGTTATGCCGATTACCATGATCAGTCTGGCTTCGTTCTACATTGGAACTTTCAGTGCTTCATCACCTAACTCGCTGATTCTCAAAGTCGCATCCTATATCCCATTCACTTCCCCGGTATCGATGCTGATCCGTGTGGGCCTTGGAGATGTAGCGATGTGGGAGGTAGGCTTATCTCTCCTGATCCTGCTTGTCTCGATCTTCTTGTTCGGATGGATATCCGCCAAGATCTACCGTACCGGGGTGCTTATGTACGGCAAGCGTCCTACATGGAAGGAAGTCCGCAAGGCCATGCAGGCTTATAAGATCTAAGCAAGAGAAGAATTCCAAAGAAAGTATAGATTTCGGATAGCCGAACAGCAGACTAACAGACAAAGTGAGGTGCTGCCAGGATGAGAAAGAAAAGCTTTGGAAACAGCTTGGCAATAGGTATTGCACTTGGAGCTGCGCTTGGGGTAATCATGCACAATATAGCTGTGGGAATTGCTCTTGGAGTCGCTCTTGGAGCCGCGTTCGGGGCTTCATATGACAGGAATAATCGGAACAAGTAATAGGATAGAAAAAGCAGTGTAGACTAAATGACCAGTAGAATCAGAATGTTGATCTTACTGGTCATTTTCTGTCCAATCGCGACTATGATACGCCGCGGATTAGTTCAAGTTTTCAGCAGAGGCCTCGAATCCTTTTTTCGAATCAAACAACTTTATTTTTAACCAGATGCATGCTGATGCAAGTAAGAGAAAGAACACTCCACTCCAAGCAATCAGGTATGTTCCCATCTGGGATAGAAACCATCCGCCTATGGTGGTGCCAATCGTGATCCCTAGGTTTCCAAAGGAGACAAACAGGCTATTAGCAAATTCAGGTGCTTCTGAGGCTTCAGAGGTTAACCAAGTTTGACTTACAATCAGGCCGCCGGTAAATACAGCCCCCCATATAACTATGATAATACTCATGGGAATGGAATAGCTTCCGAGGTAGTAGATCAGACAATAGATAGCTCCTAGCACAAGGGGATAACAAATAATGGTTTTTACCATGTTTCTGCTCACATATTTAGCGGCCTGCATATTGCCAATGATCCCGCTTGCGCCAAATAGAATTAACATCAAGCTTACCATTTTACCGCTCATCCCTGTCACTACCTCGAGATATTCAGCAAAATAGGCATAGACAGAGTATAAGGACGCCAGGATGAAACAAGCGGCTGCAATATTAAGCCACAATTGAGGCTTGGTCAGGACATTCAGTTGTTTCCCATAGGATAACCGTTTAGTGACGGGCAGAGATGGAAGGAAGATCAGAATTCCAAGCAGTGAAATGGCATTGACGACGGAGGAAAAAAGAAAGGCGGCTTCAAGTGAAAACTGATCTCCTATAAAGGATGTGATCGGAACGCCTAATACCATCCCCACCGTTAACCCGGTGAACACTTTAGCCACCGCTAGGGCACTTTGTTCTTTTGGGACAGAGCTTGCCGCTGCCGCAAAGGCAACTGAGAAATAGACAGGATGGAGAAAAGCAGGAATTAGCCGAACCATCATCAAGACGTTATAACTCGAGGCAAAGGCGGATAGAAGGTTAGAGAACGTAAAAACAACTAGCACGCCAGCCAAAATCTTTTTCCGATTTACTCCAGAGAATAATAAGGTCATGAATGGACCGGAAATGGCAATGATCAAGGCAAACATGCTTACGAGCATACCAGCTTGGGATGCGCCTATATGGAATTTATCGGCTATGATGGGTAAGATGCCCACGATGCCAACCTCGGTATTTGTAATGCCAAATACGCCGAGGGCAATAGCATAGGTGAGAAATGATTTTTTGGAACGCAAAGAGATCATCCTTTCATTATACATATTAATCAAATATGTTTAGTTGGTATTGTGAGCAAAAAATCTCCAACACCAAATGAAAAATAGTCATGAACTCATTCCATCTGATGTTTGTGAGTTTTTAATAGAGAAGATCTGTGGTGTCTACCCGGAGGATTCCTGCCTTAATCGGTAATTATCTTCCATTCCTTTATACGTCACGATTTTATCAGCCAGTAAATCAAGATTTGTCTGAAGTTCCATAATTCTGTTCTGAACCTCAGTATAATGCTCTTCGAGAAGAATCCTCCTTGCCGTTAAAGTTGGATCACCTTGCCTCCGGAGTTCAGCGATTTCCAGCATTTTGGTAATCGACATTCCAGTTGCTTTAAGACGAGTTAGAAATTCAATCCAAGTAACGTCCGTTGAAGAATAACAACGATACCCATTTTCATCGCGATCAATGGAACAGAGCAGACCTATATTCTCATAATAGCGAAGGGTATGGACACTAAGACCAGTGACAGCTGCGACCTGACGAATGGTTAATAACTTTTCCATGAACCCAATATACACCTTCGAGTTAACTCTAGAGCAAGCTTTTTTTGTTATGAACTAGCCGCTTTCGGAGTTTCTTATGACAGAAGGAATCAGACAAGTAAATAAGATCAAAGAAAGGCTCAATTTAAAAATTAGTGGTTGAACTATTCAATTCGTTAAACAGCGTCGATTGTACTCAACTAAAATACCTGCTTTGTAGCAATCCCGGTTTCTAAATTTGCTACGCTTTAGTTCCTCGTTTGTTAAACCCCAAACTCCATTGAACCTTGCTTAGAATCCGTAAAAATATCCCTCTTGACTGGTTTCGCTTTTGATTCTAAACCTTTAAGCTTTCAGGCGCTTTATATCTTGTCTAGGCGGGAAGCCAAACATTCGGGAATATTCACGACTGAATTGAGAAGGACTTTCATAGCCTACGCGAAATGCCACATCAGTGGCATCCTCTGATTCAGTTAATAATAGACGGCGGGCTTCCTGAAGCCTCAGTTTTTTTTGGAACTGAATGGGGCTCATAGCGGTTACCTCTTTGAAGTGTCTATGTAGCGATGAGACACTCATATTCACTTTTTCCGCAAGTTCCTCAATCCGAAAAGACTTATCATAGTTAAACGTGAGACTGCAGCTAGCCGCAGTCTTTTTGCTATCAACGTTAGCTTCTTGGGATGCTGAGATAATCGGCAATTATTGATAATTTGTTGAGTATTCCACACATCTTGAGAATTTGATTATTGCAGCCCTTTTGTTTCAGTTTAGAATTATTATAGATGCGAGTTGAATAATCAATCACTGTTCTATTCATTTAGAGTTGCTGGAAATATTAGTCCTACTCGAACGCCTGATATACATTAAGGAAGTGTTCATTGACCATTATTTTGAAATAAGAGGAGGAATAAGGTAATGGATTATACGAAACTTGGAAATACCGGATTGGATATATCTCGGATTTGTCTTGGTTGTATGGGCTTTGGCGACGCGGAGAAAGGGCATCATCGGTGGGTGCTTGATGAAGAGCGGGCACGTGAGGTAATCAAAAAAGCCTTGGGGCTTGGAATCAACTTTTTTGATACAGCAAATGTGTATGCCGACGGGACAAGCGAGGAAATTGTCGGGGGTGCACTAAAGAATTATGCGAACCGTGATGAAATTGTGATTGCGACTAAGATACATGGACGAATGCATCAAGGGCCCAACGGTGCTGGACTCTCCCGCAAAGCGATCATGAGCGAAATCGATAAGAGCCTTAAGAGGTTGAAAACCGACTACGTTGATTTGTATCAAATTCATCGTTGGGATTATAACACGCCCATCGAAGAGACGATGGAGGCACTTCATGACGTAGTCAAAGCTGGTAAGGCGCGTTACATCGGTGCTTCGGCCATGTGGGCATGGCAGTTTCAGAAAGCGTTATATGTAGCTGAGAACAATGGGTGGGCCCGATTTGTATCGATGCAGAATCATTTAAACCTTATTTACCGCGAAGAGGAGCGGGAAATGCTGCCGCTGTGTAAGGAAGAAAAAATCGGGGTCATTCCCTATAGCCCGCTCGCGGGAGGAAGATTGGCCTGGGAGGCAACCACGCATCGTGCAGAAACGGATGAAATTGCAAAACAAAAATATGACGGAACAGCAGAGGCGGATCAATTGGTGGTAGACCGGGTTGCGGGTCTCGCGGAGAAACATGGCGTTCGCCGCGTTCACATCGCACTTGCGTGGCTTCTCCACAAAGAACCAGTAGCTGCTCCAATTGTTGGCGCGACAAAGATATCTCAGCTCGAAGATGCGCAAGCTGCTCTTTCCATTAAATTAACAGCTGAAGAAATTGCATTTTTGGAAGAACCGTATGTACCGCACCGAGTCGTGGGCCATTTTTAAGTGGAATAAGGACAAGCGTTCTTCACTCAAATGTCAGTCGCCAAACACCAAACAGGAGGATTATTTACTATGAATCGAATTGAAAAGAGCCAAGAAACGTATAAAAAGCTATTTGGCGATGGAGTGTCGGCGGCACAAGCAACCGATCCTGATTTTCAGGACATCCTAAGCCGATTCATTTTTGGGGAGGTTTTTTATCAAGGCGATCTGGACGATCAACTACGCGAGCTGATCACACTTGTAGTGCTTGCAACCAACCAAACTTTGCCACAGCTCAAAGCACATGTTCATGCGGCACTGAACATTGGGCTGACACCAGTAGAAATCAAAGAAGCCATTTACCAATGTGCTCCTTATTTAGGATTCCCCAAAACGTTAAACGCCTTAACGGAGATTAACGAAGTTTTCAAAGAAAGAAATATAGCGCTACCCCTCGTAAGCCAAAAGCAGGTTGAAGAAGATCATCGCTTGGACAAAGGACTTGCCGTGCAGGTAGAGATCTTTGGCGATATTCTTAAAAAGAATCGGGAGAGTGCTCCATCCAACCAGAAGCATATACAGGATTACCTATCCGCCTTTTGTTTTGGTGACTTCTATACCCGAGGTGGTCTTGATTTGAAAACACGTGAGCTGCTTACTCTATGCGTCCTAGGCGCACTCGGAGGAGCTGAAAGCCAAGTCAAGGCGCATGTGCGTGGTAATTTGAATGTGGGTAATGACAAGGAAACCATGATTTCCGCGATCACTCACTGCCTACCCTATATGGGGTTTCCTAGAACACTAAATACTTTGAGCTGCGTAAATGAAGTCATTCCTGAGGGTTAAACTTGCCGCGTGTGCGCACAGCTATCGGTACGAAGGATAGCTGCTTTGTACACTTAGCACTCATACCCGGGCAAACAGACTGGTTAAAACCAGTAACTGATAATGATTATAATAAACTCTAATAAAAAACCTGCTAGCGATAGCCAGCAGGCTCCCTTTTACATTTAATAATCTCCGAATGATACACCGTTAAAAGATACAGGTCCTGTGACACTTGCTGTATTGAGCAGTATATTCGCACTGTTGTTGGTGACCACCAATAAATAAGAATGGTATCCTTGAGGGGCGTTATCAAGAAATGAGATATTGACGGGTGTTATTGCCAGAAGGGATAGGCCGGAGGCTCCCACATTAAATATGGGTTGGCCATCTCGATAGATTGTGAAAACTACACTAGGCGCTCCCAAAGTGGTCTGAAAACCTACAGTCGCACTCAGCAACGCACTTCCACCAGCGGGAGTGTAAAGTCCAAAATTAGCTAGTCCCACCGGATCAGCTGGACTTAAAATAGGGATACTTAATGTCTCGGTACCCGTTGACGCAACTGAGCTTCCCCAGTCTATTACATATGCCATAACTTTTCACCTCCCTTTTATTTTACATAATATGAGAGATTAGATTGAATGATTGGACTTAAACAGCACTCTTAAGATATTGTGGCATTCCTCCCTGAAAATTAGGTATATGCAAGATAAATAGCCTGCTGAACTTATCAACAGGCTGTTTCGCTTATATACAACTATCCTACTGAAATGAGGGCTTCTTAAGAGAGCAATTCATAGCTACATCCCTTAACTCAGGTGCATAAGTGCTTAATTGTATGATGAAATAACAAGTTTCCGGGAAGTGATGCTCAAGGAACCGGAGGGTCGTTTTGTTGAACACATCCGTGTTCTGGTAACGTGCTACCACCATACTGATGAAGCTATTCAATTCAAGTACGGTTATACCCACTTCATGTGCCATAAGCTGCTGGCGTCTAAACCCGGGGGGAGAGAATCGCAAATAGCCTACCATTGCCCGGTTCTGCACCATGAATCCCTGGATCTTGAGGGAGTAGGCATCTATTCGTTGAATAAGATCAATTTCTATGGGATCAAGTGTATTTCGAAGCAGAATAGCATGCCCAAGCTGGTCTTCCAGCCATAGATCGAGCAGCTCAACTACTGAGAGTGGAGGTGCTGGTTGTCCCTGTACATAATAGGACAGCTGGCGTAAGTACTCCTGATTCTCATTAAGCGTACCGTTGAAGTAAGTGGGGGATAGGCTAACCTGAACCTCGTTGTTGATACGATGTCTCTGCAAATTCCCCTCAAATTCATAATATCCTTTGGCGACGGGCCAGATTTCTTTGGCTAGATTAATCATCCCTTCGGAGCTGACATCCTCTTCTCTAGGCAGGGCATTTAATTTATTGAGGAGTTCTCCAAAAGCTTGAATATACTGATCTGCCTCCCCTATCCACTGCTTCTCATAGGGCGCCAGACCTTCGAGTACGAATATAGCGTGATCCTGCAAAATGGCAACCCAGAAAGCATGTTCCTCCCAAATGGTGATGCTTCTATTCACTGACAATATGACTCACCCCGTTCTACCGATATTTCCCTGAGATCAATGCATCTAATTATATGTGCCGGTATGACTGTAAATACCGGATTACGGGCATAGTGATTGAGAATTATTCTTTACATTGTGCGGTGCCCCTTGTTATAATTACGCTAGAATTTGATATCGGAGATCACCGGAGGAGCCTGCCAACAGCGGGCTCTT
>RCUH01002388.1_pt1 | contig 11007 bp, 12 predicted proteins | sample 2166191 | NCBI WGS metagenome assembly RCUH01 (sample SAMN09932848, study PRJNA488358) | compost metagenome | feature: garden; material: soil; isolation source: compost soil in an enriched community after 214 h of incubation | place: Germany: Experimental Botanical Garden Goettingen | collected...
TTTCACACACTGCCATCGGCATGTTTGGCCTGGCCGGCGTCGCCGGTGCCCTGGCTGCCAGAAGAGCCGGACGCTGGGCCGATCAAGGTCTGGGACAGCGAGTGACCGGCTTTTCGCTGGGGCTCCTGACGCTGTCCTGGTTGCCCATCACGTTTGCCGAGACGTCCCTGATCGCGCTGGTCTGCGGCGTAGTCCTGCTCGACTTCGCGGTGCAAGCAGTACACGTCACCAACCAGAGCATCATTTTCGCTGCACGCCCCGACGCCCAAAGTCGCATGGTCGGCGCCTACATGTGCTTCTACGCGGTCGGTAGCGCGCTGGGAGCCGCAGCCGCGACTCAGATTTATGCGCTTTGGGGCTGGATGGCAGTCAGCCTGCTGGGTGCCTTGATCAGCGCTGCTGCCCTGGTGCTGTGGTTTCTCACATTTCATCTCTCAACGGTCAATCAAGGAAGATCAACATGAAAGCCAGGCACCTGCTACTCGCCATCTCGATTACTGCCATATGGGGCGTGAATTTCTCGGTTATCAAACTGGGGCTCACCACCGTTGACCCATTCATCCTTGCTGGCATTCGCTTCACGCTATGCGCGCTCCCGGCGATCTTTTTCATTCCGAAACCTGATGTACAGTGGCGCTATATCATCGGTTACGGCCTGGTCTTCGGTATCGGACTTTGGGGCATCGTTAACCTGGGCATCAAGTCCGGTCTTTCCGCAGGCATCGCTTCACTGGTGCTGCAGTTCAGCGCGTTTTTCACCATTGTGTTGGGCTCATGGATATTCAAGGAAACCATTTCCCGCTTTCAGTACGCGGGCATGGGTCTCGCTCTGTGTGGTTTATTGAACATCCTCTCCATCGTTGACGGGACAGTAACAACGGTCGGGTTGATTCTGGTGCTCCTGGGAGCGGTCGCCTGGAGTGCGGCCAACGTAATCAACAAAAAAGCCAAGACCACGCAGGTTTTCGCCTTCCTGGTGTGGTCGAGCGCGTTTTCGCCCATCCCCCTTTTCGCACTTGATTACGCTGTTAACGGCTCGACGGGGTACTACGCACTGGTGAATCAACTCGACTACCGCGCCGTCCTTTCGATCCTGTTCCAGGTATACCCCAATACACTGTTTGGCTACTGGGTGTGGAACTCACTTCTGAAACGATATCCAGTGTCTACCGTCGCGCCATTGTCGTTGTTGGTGCCGGTATTCGGCCTGCTCGGTTCAGTCATGATTTTCAATGAGAGCCTGTCAGTCAACAAAATCGTTGCAGTCGTTCTCATCGTGTCGGGTCTTGGCGTCGGCTTATACGGACAGCGTGTCCTAAGTGCGGTGCTCAAGCGTTCTGACCGATGCCCATCGTGATGTAACAGCACGCGCTGGAGCTATGATTTCTGAGGATTTCATCGCAGGGATCGCCCATGAAGCGCTTTGTCCAAGGTGAACATCGAGGCCAAGGCACCTTACTTCCCGAGAGCCTCGACGACTACGTCAGCGATACCAATCCGATGCGCGTAGTCGACGTCTTTGTCGACGAACTCTACCTGGTCAATCTGGAAGATGATGCGAGTCCGAAAACGGACGGTTGAGTATCCCTTCGGGACGCTGAAGGCAGGGAGGGTCGGATTGAGGGTCACACATAAGTGACTCATGGTCGGTCGCGAGCCCGGCGATGCAGTGACTTTCTTTCGCAGATTCGTTGTTGACTCGATCAGCGAAGCCCCTTCCCTTTGTTTATCGGCGGCGAAAGCCTGAGAGGCATTGGCAATTCACCTTTTTTTTGGGGGGGGCCGCCGAGCGGAATCAGCTCCAAGGGCAAATCTGCGTTGATAGGCTCACCACGGGTAACTACTTGAGACTCCCGGCCAGGAACTGCTGCAACCGCTCGCTTTGAGGCTGTTCCAGCAGCGTGCCTGGCGCTCCCGACTCCTCCACCCGCCCCTGATGCAGAAACATGACGTGGTTCGACACCTGCCTGGCAAACGCCATTTCGTGGGTGACGACCACCATCGTCCTGCCCTCTTCGGCCAGTTGCTGCATGACCTTGAGCACCTCGCCCACCAATTCAGGGTCAAGGGCTGAGGTCGGTTCGTCGAACAGCATCACCTCAGGTTCCATGGCCAGCGCACGGGCAATGGCCACCCGCTGTTGCTGACCGCCGGACAAATGCACCGGGTACTGGGCCTCGACTTTTTGTGGCAGCCCCACCTTGGCAAGGTAATGACGGGCCCTTTCCAGCGCCTGCGCCCGACTGATACCGAGCACGCTCATCGGGCACTCGATGATGTTTTCCAGCACGGTCATGTGGCTCCACAAATTGAAGTGCTGAAACACCATCGACAACCGGCTGCGCAGGTTCCGTAACTGCCCGGGGTTAACCACACACAACTCGCCCCTTGAGTTTCTGCGGGTGAGCAACTCTTCGTCATTGACGACAATGCGCCCGGCCGACGGTTGTTCCAGATGGTTGATACAACGCAAGAAGGTACTTTTCCCGGACCCGGAGGAGCCGATGATGCTGATCACATCACCCGCCCTGGCCTTGAGCGAAACCCCTTTCAACACTTCATGGCTGCCGTAGTTTTTATGAACATCTTCAACGATCAATTTATACATTTGAGCAAGTCCGATAGGGGTCAGTGCGTCCGCGGTTTGAGGTAGGCCAGCCAATGCAGTTCGCCGCGTCGAAACAGCCAGATCAGGAAAAAAGCACTGGCGGCGTACAACACCCCGGCAATGCCAAAGGCGGTAAAGGATGCATAGGTCGCCGAGTTGACATCCCGGGCGATCTTCAGCAAATCGGGCACCGTGGCGGTAAAGGCCACCGAAGTGGAATGCAGCATCAGAATCACTTCATTGCTGAAAAACGGCAGTGCTCGGCGCAACGCCGACGGCAGAATGATCCGGCGATAGAGCGAGAACCGGCTCATCCCGTAGGCGCTGGCGGCCTCGATTTCGCCGTGAGCTGTCGCTCTGATGGCGCCGGCGAAAATCTCGGTCATGTAGGCACAGGTATTGAGCCCGAAAGCCAGTACAGTGCAGTTGAAACCGTCACGGAAAAACGCGTTGAGAAAGTCCTGGGACCGCACCACATGCAAGCTGTACACCCCGGTGTAAAAGAACAGCAGCTGGATGTACAACGGGGTGCCACGAAACACGTAGGTGTAACACCAGACCGGCAGGCGCAGCAGCGGGTTGCGGCTGACGCGGGCAATCGACAACGGCACCGCGAGCACAAAACCAATCACCACCGAAAGTATGAGCAGCCACAACGTCACCGCCAACCCGGAAAAATATGGCCCGTCACTCCACAGGTAAGCCTGCCAGTAGTCCTGGAGAATGCCGTTCATAACGCAGCCTTCCTGACACCGACCGAGTAGCGGTGCTCCAGCCACAGCAACACACCATTGGAAACCGTGGTAATGGCGAGGTAGATCAGGCCGCCGACCAGCGTGAAGTAAAAGAACTGCATCGAGCCCTTGCCCGCATCCTGGGTGGCCTTGACCACATCTGTCAGGCCGATGATCGATACCAGCGCAGTCGATTTGATCAACACTTGCAAGTTGTTGCCGATGCCGGGTAGCGCATGACGCAACATTTGCGGGAACAGGATTTTGCGAAAGGTCTGCCCGTGGGTCATGCCGTAGGCCTTCGCCGCTTCGATCTGCCCCGCCGGAACTGCCTGGAAGGCGCCGCGAAAAGTCTCGGTAAAGTAGGCCCCGTAAATGAATGCCAGCGTCACGACACCGGCCAGAAACGGGTCGATATCAATTTGGGCGATGCCCAGCCAATCGGTCATCCGGTTGAGCACCATCTGCAGGCTGAAGAACAGCAGCAACATGATCACCAGGTCCGGCATGCTGCGGATCATGGTCGTGTAGGCCGTGGCCAGCGTGCGCAACAAACGATTGGACGATAACCTGGAACTGGCGCCCATCAGCCCGATCAGGACGGCGATCAGCAATGAACAAAGCGCCAGTTTGATGGTAGCCAGGGTGCCCAGCAGAATCTGCGGGCCAAAACCTTCCAGAAGCATCTCACTCTCCTTGTTCTTGTTAGGGTGAGGTGAAGGGGGGCAATAGAGCGCTCGAACGAGCGCCCTGTTCAAGGTAACAACGACGCGTTAGTTGGCGCCGTTACCGGGCACCGTTACCGGGCACCGTAGACGTCAAAATCGAAGTACTTGTTGTTGATCCGCGCGTAAGTACCGTTGGCGAGAATGGTTGCCAGGGCTTTGTTCAAGTCTTCGCGCAACGCGACATCCTCCTTGCGCAGACCAAGGCCATCACCGACGCCGAAGAAGCCCGGGGCATCCAGAGTGGCACCGGCAAATTCATAGTCCTTACCCGCCGCTGTCTTCAAGAAGCCGTAACTGGCTTGAATGGAACCCTGCAACGAGGCATCAAGTCGCCCCACGACCAGGTCGGCGTACACCTGGTCCTGATTTTGATAGGAAAGAACGTCCACGCCTTTGGAACCCCAAACCGCTTTGGCGTAGGACTCCTGGGTCGAACCCTGCACTACACCAATGCGCTTGCCCTTGAGCAATTCGAGGGTCGGCTGTAATCCCGATCCACGCTTGGCCACTAACCGTGTCGGTGCATTGGACACCTTGTCGGTAAACGCAATCTGCTCCAGGCGTTTGGGTGTGACGGTCATCGACGACGCCACCGCATCGAACTTGCGCGCCAGCAGTGCCGGGATCATCCCGTCCCAACTGCTTTCCACCCAGACGCATCGGGCTTTCAGTTCGGCGCACAACGCCTCGGCGATGTCGACCCCGAAGCCGGTCAGCGTGCCATCCTGGTTCTTGTATTCCAGCGGTGGATACGTCGGGTCCACCCCCAACTTCAACACTTTGCCAGACCAGTCGGCCGCCCCCGCCAGGCTCGAGGCCGTCAGGAACACCAGGGAAACGGCTGCAATCATCTTGTTCATTTTTATTCCTCTTCAGGCCGCAGATTTTTTACCGGCACAACAGGCGAAAATGCGCCGTCTCAACACAGAAAACGTTCGACCAGCTTGACCCAATAGCTCGCGCCCACCGGCAGGCAGCCGTCATTAAAGTCGTAGCCGGGGTTGTGCAGCAGGCACCCGCCTTCTCCCTCACCGTTGCCGATCACCAGATAGCTGCCGGGGCATTTTTCCAGGACAAAAGCAAAGTCCTCACTGGCCGTGAACGGTCGCAAGTCATCGATCAAGTGTTCCTCTCCCAGCCAGTCGCGGGCGACTTCATGGGCAAATGCTGTCTGTTCGGGATCGTTGATCAACACCGGATGGCAATGCTGGTAATCGATGTGGACCCGGGCGCCAAAACTCTCGGCCTGGCCCTTGACCAATTCAGTGATTCTGACCTCCAGCAAGTGGCGAATCTCGGGGGTCAGGGCGCGTACGCTCAGGCTCAGGTCGGCACTGGACGGGATGACATTCGAGGCACTCCCGGCATGCAGGGAGCCCACCGTGATGATCGCCATCTCCTGCGGGTTAACGTTGCGCGAGACGATGCTTTGCAGGGCCATCACGATCGAGGCACCGACCACCACCGGGTCGACGGCTTTGTGCGGCACCGCGCCATGGCCACCGTTGCCGATGATTTTGATGTTAACCGTGTCGGCGGACGCCATGAACGGTCCGCTGTAAAACCCCAAATGCCCGACGGGATAACCCGGCACGTTATGCATGGCGAAGATCGCGTCACACGGAAACCGTTCGAGCAGCCCTTCCTCGAGCATTTTCCTGGCACCACCCAGCCCTTCTTCCGCCGGTTGGAAAATCAGGTGCACGGTGCCATTGAACGCCCGTGTCCGGGCCAGATACTGACCGGCTGCCAGCAGGACTGCTGTATGACCGTCGTGACCGCAGGCATGCATGACACCGTCGATCCGGCTGGCATAAGGCAAACCGGAGGTTTCCTGTATCGGCAACGCATCCATGTCCGCGCGCAAGCCAATGGACCGACCCTCGCCATTTTTCAGGGTGGCAACGACCCCGGTCTTGCCCACCCCGGTGCTGACCTCAAAGCCCCACCGAGTCAAACACGCTGCAACCAGTTCACTGGTGGCGAATTCTTCAAAACCCAGTTCAGGGTGCGCGTGAATGCTGTGACGTATCGCGATCATTTCATCTTGCATCGCGGCAATACCAGGCAGGACCAGGCCGGCATTCATGGGTGTTCTCCTTCGACAGGGGCTGTGCAGCAGCGAAAGCGCTGTTGGGGTCGATCTTAGGGAACGGACGCTGGGCTGGGGAGGCGCAGTTTGGTTATGATGACAACCATCAGTTGTCACCAGGGTGGGCAGATGAAACTGCATCAATTACAGGCGCTGATTGCCAGCGCCGAAACCGGCAGTATCCGCGCGGCCGCGCGTTCGCTGGAGATTTCCCAGGCCGCTGTGACCAAAGCGCTGCGCGAGTTGGAAACCAGCCAACAGCTACCGCTGTTTACCCGAACCGCCAGCGGTCTGAACTTCACCGAATACGGCAAAGTGCTACTGACTCACGCCCGGCTGGTGATCAAGCAACTGGAGCACGCACAGACCGAGCTTGATCACATGCGTGGCAAGGCTCAAGGCCGGCTCTGCGTCGGGATCACCCCATGGGTCGCCCTGACCTTCCTGCCCGAAGTCGTGCTGGCTTTTCGCGAACGTATGCCACAAATCAAGCTGGAACTGTTCGAAAGCCTGATGGCCGTTGCCCAACCGCTGCTGCGCGACGGCAGCATGGACTTCGCGATTGGCCAACTCCATCCCACACAATCGACCCAGGAATTCGCCTGCGAAACCTTGCTCGATTACCAGACCTCGGTGCTGGTACGCGAGGGTCACGCCCGACAGCATGCGCGATCGATCCACGAGTTACTGGAAGAAAACTGGACCCTGAACTACGCGCCGGACGGGCACGATGGGCTGATGCAGGAACTGTTCTGGAAACACGGCGCGCAGATTGATGAAAATCGAATCGTGCGTGCTCATTCGCTGGCCATTTTGCAGATGATGGTCGAGCGGGCCGACATGTGCACCTGGGGGCCGTCCATCGTGAGCACAGCTCCGCCATTTCTGGGGCGTGTGGTATCCCTGGGGCTGACCGAGCAGTTCGAGCCCCGACAGCTGAGCATCGTGACGCGCCGCAATGGCGCACTGAGCAATTCGGCGGTCTGCTTCACCGAATGCCTGTTGCTGGTCATTCGGCGCCATGCGCGATCGGCCAAAAAGGAAGACCGCGCGCTGTTTGAAACCTTACGGCTGCGGCTGTGAGGTGACCCTACGGTTTTATGCCTGATACGTCAGGACGTCTTTGGGTCAAATCTGGCTGTAGGTACCGCCGCCAAGCGTTCACTTCTGACTGATTTCTGCACGTGGCCAGAGGCGGCTCTCGACCATGTGAAGTCATTAGTAGTTGCCACGTAACCAGCATAAAAAGGGACAGACCACGATTTCAGGTAAATGCCGAGCCGTCGTGATCTGTTCCCTGTTTCCGCGCGGCCGTTTTCTATGTCTGGCACAACTACCCTGACATCGGTGGGCCTATACTTTAACGATCGGCACACTCGATGTGGCATGCAGTCGTGTTTGATGTATGGGAGACGCGTCGAGCGATCGTTCACGCAGGCCACGGCCTGCCTTCGTCGTAGGGAGGAAAACATTCATGGCGCGTAAATACATCGACTGCCGCGAGTTTCCGAGCGATTCCCACTGCTCAATCGCACTGTCCGCAGACTCTGAAAACGAACTGCTCGAGGCCGCCGCGCAGCATGCGGTCAGTGTTCACAAGCACACGGACTCACCAGAACTGCGTGCTCAACTGAAGACGATGTTTCACGACGGAACCCCGCCTGTTGAAGCACCGCGTCCTGCTTAGCACCCAAGGGTTTCAGAGGAGTGAATGTCATCGATAAGCACCTATCAGGCTCATTTCGATGAGCTCCGCAGGCCTGAGGGTAGTTTTTTATGCCTGGCACAATCTGAATGACGAAGGAGATCCCCAAGGAGCTACCGATGGCTGCTCCTTGGGGGTGCTTTGGAGAGCTTGTTTAATGTGGCTGCGTGTTCATTCAAGCTAAGTTCAAGCTGATGCCGAGGCTGTGTAAAAACGTTTTAGAACACGTTTGACAGTCGGGGCTGGAACAAAAATCGCGCTCCTACGCAAATTACCAGTCTGCTGATTACACAAGCACCAGCAGATTTTACGTAGCAACGCAGACTTCAAAACGGCGCATGCGTTTTTACACACTCTGGGCCAGAAGCGGACGTCAGCCTTCTCGCTAAGACCGCGAATAAAGTTAACGATCAAATTTATGCGCGGCGGTTCGAATCTGGGCTTTAATGTCCCTGCTTATATGCAACTACATTAATTTCGACTCCGTAGAAAGGTGGATGTGCCTTACGGCGGGGTCAGGTGCTATGCACTTGTCTGATCAAGGAAGAAACGACATTGAAAATAACTTTCGGCGCCCTGTTGTTGGCTTGGCTGACGACTATCGCATTTGCTGACGAGAACCCCGTCGGCTTCCAATCTGCCACACTGCCGGATCCGCAAAATAACCGCGCACTGGAGATGGTTGTCTGGTACCCGAGTGCAACGACCGCAGCCACGCAACTGATTGCCGATAATGCGGTGTTTGTCGGTGCTTCTGCCGTTCGTAACGCGCCACCATCTGCCGGCGAACATCCATTGGTGGTGCTATCCCACGGATACAGGGGTAACTGGAGCAACCAGATTTGGCTTGCCAGTTCGTTGGCCCATAAGGGTTACATCGTCGCCGCAATCAATCACCCTGGCACCACGACCCATGACCTCAGCCCTCAAGCAGCTGCGCAGTTATGGCAGCGGCCCGTTGATCTGCGCCGAGCCATTGATAGGGTCACGACTCAACCTGAAAAATTTGGCCTGGTCGCCAATGGCCGAATTGCAGTAGTGGGCCATTCACTCGGCGGCTTGACCGCCCTGGAGATCGCCGGTGCTCGTTTCGATCCAGACCTCTTCGCCCATGACTGCAAAGCCCACCCGCAGTTATCCGGTTGCACCGTTTACGGACAGATAAACCCCGCAAGCACCTCGGAATCAAAGGCCGCGCTGGCCGCCGATTGGCGCGATAAACGCGTCACTGCTGTGGTTACATTGGACCTGGGCCTTTCACGGGGCCTAACCAATGAAAGCCTGGCCGCGCTGCCTGTACCAGCTCTGGTGATCGCTGCCGGCGTACCGTCGCGCGACCTTCCCGCTGAGTTGGAGTCTGCCAACCTGGCCAAACGCCTGCCTGCGGCGTCAAGCCATTACGTCGAGATCAGCGACGCAAGCCATTTCAGCTTCATGTCGATGTGCAAACCTGGCGCGCAGTCATTGCTCGAAGCAGAAGTACCAGGCGATGGCATCATTTGCCGGGATGGCGATAACGGTCGCGCTCGTGGGTTGATTCAGCAGCAAATTACATCACTGATCGCAGCGTTTCTGGCGCAATCACCTGGCTACAAAAAAGACAGTTTGTAAACTGTTAGTACTGACTTGCCGCGGCTCAACGAAAACGCCGTAGGCAGTCAACGGTTCCAGTGCAGTAACAACAGCACCAATACAGCCAGGAATACGGTCTCGCCAATCATCAACAGGATCGGCTTGATGCCGACTGCGGCCAGTTCCTTGAGCTGGGTCTTCATGCCTAGCGCGCTGATGGCGATCACCAGGCACCAGCGCGACAGCTCATTGACCCCGTTCTGGATCAGCGCTGGCACCCAGCCGGTGCTGTTGACGCAGGCGAGGATCAGGAAGCCGACGGCGAACATCGGCAGCAGCGGAGGTCTCTTGCCTGTCGGATCGGCACCCTGCATGCGAGTCACGAGTGCGGCGCAGACAATCACCGGCACAAGCATGGCCACCCGCATCAGTTTCACCACGGTGGCGGTGTCTCCAGTCTCGGTGGACATGCTGTAGCCGGCACCGACTACCTGGGCGACGTCATGGATGGTGGCCCCCAGGAACACTCCGGCTTCTTGTGGGGAAAGGGCCGCCCAGTTGGCAATCATCGGATAGAGGATCATCGCCAGGGTGGATAGCGCCGAAACACCGATCACAGTGAACAGGGTTGCACGCTCCTTCTGAGGGTGATTGGGAAGCGCCGCGGCGAGTGCCAACGCAGCCGAAGCTCCACAGATAGCCGTGGCACCGCCAGTGAGCAGGCCGAAGATGCGTTTGAAACCCAGGAACTTGGCCGCGATCACTGAAACCACAATGGTCGCCACCACCACGATCACCACCAGTGCCACTGGCTTCCAGCCCAGAGCGGCGATCTGTTCAAGCGTGATACGCATGCCCAACAGCGCCACGCCGATGCGCAGCACATTGCGCGCCGTGAACTCGATGCCGGCCTTGCACTTACCTTCCCCGGCGAGAAAGTTCACGGACATGCCGAGCAACAGGGCGAAGAGCATCACCGGCGCACCGTAATGCTCGGAAAGGAAGGTCGCCGCGGCGGCAACGATCAGACTGACGACGAGGCCCGGCGCCAGCTCACTTGCGCGACTCTGGACACTGGCAAGCACGATGTTGCTCATGGGATGTATTCCTCGGAAACAATGACAATGAACGTTTGGCTGTCGCTGACTTCAACTGGATAACTGGCGACCCGCAGCCGGGTCGAATTGAGCAAATAGCCGCTGCCCAGATCGAAACGTAAACCGTGGGCACAACATCTGATCATCTGCCCTTCAAGATGCCCGCCGCACAACGAAGCCCCCTGGTGCGGGCAACTGTCATCGATGGCGTACAACTGACCACCGACGTTGAACAATGCAATGCTTAAGTCTTCGTCCACGATCAGGATTCGTTCGCCGGGTGCCGGCACCTGCGACGTCGTTATTGCGATCCGCCGACTCATGTCACAGGCCCGGTATTGCACGGGACGCGAACAGCATTCGCTGGTGGCATGTAGAGCACCTGCTCCGGTGATAGGCGAATGCTCACCCCGTTAGCGGGCGGAATTATTTTTGTCGCCATCATGATTAAGGTTCCTTGTCCTTTCGATC
>RCUH01002389.1_pt1 | contig 11002 bp, 9 predicted proteins | sample 2166191 | NCBI WGS metagenome assembly RCUH01 (sample SAMN09932848, study PRJNA488358) | compost metagenome | feature: garden; material: soil; isolation source: compost soil in an enriched community after 214 h of incubation | place: Germany: Experimental Botanical Garden Goettingen | collected...
ACACATCAGAGCTCTCCACCTGCTACTGATCCAACTTCACGGATATGGAAGGAGTTGCGCATGCGCCACACATCAGCCCTCTCTGGCTTCGTCTGGCCCATCTTCACGGATACGGTAGCCATGGCGCTACCCCGATCCAACTTCACGGATACGGTAGCCACGACACTGACCGCCAAGGTTCAACTTCACGGATATGGTAGGAGTGGCGCATGCGCCACATATCAGCACTCTCAGCTGCACAAAGCCTATATTCAAGGATACAGTAGCTGCAATCTGAGCAACCAATCTCAATAGGCTTACTCTGACTGCCTCAGACTACAACATTGCATCTCAGAAATAAGGAGGCAATCATCGTTAACCTTAAGAATCCATATGCAGAAAATAAAATGGCGCCAACCAAGTGTTGCGCCATTTTATTAAGCTAGCTGAATTTCAAAAATAACTATTTATTTTTGAACGAACTGCTCGCTCATCATTTTGCAAAATTTATCAAAATCAAAGTCGCCACTATGAGAGATGCTAATCCCATCAGGAAATTGTTTTATCTCAATATTTCCAATCACTCGCTCATTTATTACAACAGGCTTATCTTTTCTTTTTGGCTTGTGCGATTGACCAGTAAATGATTCCTCAACAGAAGTAATCCACTTCATTGCCTCTTTATCTGTTTTGAATGGACTCATCTCTTTAGCCATAGAGTCCAGTCTTTCTATGAGACCGTAATCACACTCTTTAATTTTGTTGATTGAAGTTATCAAATTACGAACATCATTTACTTTCAGATCGATACCTGATTTAAATAGATTATAAACCGACATTGGTATCAGTTTATATGCATTTATTTGCCGATGATATGTAGACTTATCTATACCGAAATTAGCACAGCACTCTTTAATCCCTAAGCCAGACTCTTCTTGGAATAATGACATCATGCGTCCCTTCTCATAAAGGGAGAATGATTTACTAAGGGTGCCGGAATAAATAAGAAAAATCTTTTCAAGTCCAGTAAGAACCTCATCTGTATACAGTACAGGCAGTGGCTTTCCACCATGTATTGCTACATGTCTCCTTCTTGATCCATCAATTAATTTATATCGTCCATCTTGGCAATATTCTGCCCACACGGAGTACACAACACCATTGCTAGCAATTGAGCCTGATATATCAGACGTTGATTCATTATTGAGGCATGATTGCATACGTGGATTAAATTCATCCACCACTGTTATAGCTTCAACATCCTCATGCGGAATTAGTATTGAACAGAATCGAATTCTCCGCCCAGTTGGGAATGATATAAAGACGCTACCCTTCTCATTTTTTACCGACTGAACCTCTATCTGCTCAGGAGTCAAACTTCTTTCTATGATCATTCTGCTGGATGGGCTTGTATGATTTTCTGCTACAGCAGGAGTTGGGCCAGCTTCATTGCCAAGCCTTACTCTTGTCATGTCTTTCTTTTGATACTTAGCCATTTGCTTCACTTCCAGATTCATTGTCAGCAATCAAAAACCGATTAAACACTTCGTAAACAACACGATCCATGGCTGTTTTTGCAAACATAAGGCTCTTTGGATCGCCAGGATAGTGTTTCCTGGGAATTGTATAAATAGTTTCATTCGTGTCAAATGGAAGAGAAAAAGCCTTCGTATTTGGAATGACACTATTAAACAACATACCAGGAAAATATGCGTTCAGTATATCCAGGTTATCTCTGTGTAAAGCATTATTCTCATCAAACTTAGATGCAATAAATTTAATCTTGTTTGAATCTAGATTTATTGGCTTTGCGATTGGCAAAAGCCAGTCAAGCTTTATTATGAATCTAAGTGTGGAATCAAAGTCTAATGGATCTAGTGCTGTTGGAATAAGCATTGCATCAGCAGCGTTAAGAACATTTATAATTGGTTGCTCAATGTTTGGCGCACAATCTATAATTATTACATCATAGTCATCTTTCAATGGCTCAATAACATATTTATGCAGCAGGCCATTAATATCAGTTTTTTTGTCGTCTTTGAATTCATGGTTAATGTAAACGCTATAGAATGCATCTTCTGTGCTGGCAGGAAGAATTGACAGTCCATCGTTGTTCTCAACAGGTACAATCCAGCTTTTCAACACATCAGGTGAGACAGCCTCCATAATCGCTTTTGCAGCAGAATGATTATAAGGGTTATTGTCATCGGAGAGGCCGAAGGCTTTGCTGGCAGAACCTTGTGGATCCATGTCAATTAGCAAAACTTTTAATTGATGGCAAATTAGGTTTTTAGAGCTTACCAAGCCAGATGCAACAGAAACAGATGATGTGGTTTTTCCAACACCTCCCTTTAGGTTCATGAATGCAATAGTTATTGGGTTTAACTTATTGCCACCCAATCTGGTTTTCATTTGCTCAAAAGACTCAATTCCGGATTCAGCGTAAATGGCTCTTACATCACCCAGAGAAAACTGAACGGTTGTAGCTGCCCCCCATTTAACACTTTTGCCCAGTTCAATCCCACTCTCACCTAATGACTTGTAAGCTGCCTTTGCCATCTTAAGGCTCATTCGAGGCATCTTGCTAATCTCGTTCAAGGTGTAGCGAATGATCTCATTGCCTGAGTCATCCCTATCCAACTTGCATTCAGAGGCATAGCTAGACCCTCTCAAAAGAAGATCTAAGGCACAATCTTTTAGGTCGGCAACCTTCTTACTTAGCCTGGAGCGGGAAAGGGATGTCATTTGAAGCTTCCTGTGCATGCTGATGTCAGATGGATTTTATTATGGAATCCATAAAAGCTTATAGCAACAGAAAAAAGTATCTTTTTATGACTTTTCTCAAAAAAATGACTTTTTATGACTTTTTTAAAAAAAGTTTGTTTGAGGCATTTTTGTCAAAGCATCGCATCAACAAAAAAATAACACATTAAACAAAAAGCCCCGCTCATCACAAGCGGGGCTTTTGTTTATAAATCAAATACTTGGGCCTGATGCCTGATTTTCCTTGCTGTTACCAAACAGCTTTTCTATGATCTTTCTTAACGCATCGATAAACGATTTTACAGTTTCTGCAAGATCATCCAGGTGTTGGTTGCCAGGATTTTGAGCCTTGAGTTTGTCAAACTCAGCCTCTACTTCTGCCGCCTCATTGATCTTATCATTGAGAGCAGATGCGTTATCGGGAGTCAAATGAGGCGACCTAAGAAGCTCTGTGGACTCGTCTATTCTATGCTTGTAGTCTCTGATCAGGTCTTTGACATTCGAAACAGCAGCATTGGCTCCATCAGAAGTTAATGGCTCTCCATTAGAGTCCACTCCTTTTGCAAGGTTACGCATTGCATCAAACAACTCTTCCTTGCCGTTATCTAGCATCCTCTGCCGATTAGAAGCGGCATTATTGAACACCATGTGCTGCTCCTTAGCGACTCTTCTTTCCTCCTGCTGCTCAGCAAGCCTGCTCTGTCGATTTTCAAAAAATCTATTTAGCATCATCCCCATAACACCCATTCTTACCGGAGGCGATTTTGGCTGCTGCATTGCTGCTTGCTGCATACCTCTATCAGCAACAGGGTTATGAAATGACCTACCATCAGGCATGACAGCCTCATGAGATAGATCTGGATTCTGAGTGTCAGTAAATTTAGCGTTCCTTTTACTTTGAGCGTCTTTATCAGCGACATGCTCGACCGATGGCTTTTCTGGCTCATCTGAATTGTTATCTATATTCAACCCGCTAGGATTAGCGGAAGACTCATTCCCCTGGAGTTCTTGCTCACCAATAGGGCTGCCTACTATTGGTGAATCCCCTTGCTTGAGCGTTGGATCTGGCTCATTAGCAAGCTCTTCCTCTGTTGGCATGATCATAAAGCCAGTCAGAGGATCCTTCATGTATTCATACTTGCTTTTGCTTTCAACCACCACTTCATCAGCAGGAATGTCATGAATCGCACCTGCATGATGCTCATCAAAGTCCAGAGCGATGCTCTCAGCATCAATCGCTGGAGGTGAAGAAAGTCGATGGTCAACGATATCGACCGCATCAACCGCATCATCCGCAGCGACAGTATTTTCAGCTTGCTGACTTACGTCAGCATCTCCAACCAGTTCCCCTGGCCCCTTCTCTCCTGAACCATCACTCATACCAGGAACATAGTCCTCCTTAAGAACAAAGTTGCCTTCACTAACTTCGACAAGCTCATCTCGACCATAGATCGAGTTATTAAAAATAACTGAATTATTATCCTTGAGGAATTGTATCATTTCTGGACTTTCATTAGTTATTTGAGGGAGGGGGCCAATCCATGGCTTGAAGTCAGAAAGACCTCTAGCTTCCAAAAACACAACCAAGTCGTTGTATGCGATAAAATTTGACCCATCAAAAAAGCGATCATAAAGATCAATGCCAAGCTGATGATCCATCTTTATGCCCTGATCACTAAATTGATTAAATACCGATCTCCCATCAATATCCAGGTCGCCCCTCATCAAGCTATAATAATCCATAGCCTTATGAATGGCGGTCAGCTCTTCGTCGGTATATTCATATTTGTGATATTTTGGATCAGCCACGATGAATTCCTTTTTATAGTTATTGTTATTATTATTATTTTACATCATGTTGATTTTTTTAGCCAACATAGTAGCCATTAAAATCTCTTTATTAATGTCAATCTTATAAGACTCCAGCATAGCGTTAATCTTAACAGCTTTCATCGCAGCAACAGTTCTCCATATGGAGTCTGGGGTAGCAAGTTTTGCTAGAGAAATCCTGGTTGCAACGGAATCAATTCTTCCGCCATTTGAGGTTGCTCCAACGTCAACATGGCTCTTGTTCTGATCCAGCGCTCCAAAATCTTCAAACGAATAGTATGAGTTTGCCATATCATGCATACTATATAATTTAGATGGAGAGGAATCATCAGAAGAAACTCTCAATGATAAAATGTCATTAAAGGCCATATTTGGAACATTCATCATTGCTCGTTTCATTGCTGTTTTTACAGCGGTCTTGTCATTAAGATCTGTGATTTCTTTCTCTTGCTTAGTCTCAGTATATGGTGGGGCCACAAGAAGAATGTAATCCTGCATTTTTTCTTTCTGAGCACCAGTTAGCGAATAATAATTTTTGTCAGATGTAAGCAGATAAAATGGCGTTATGGGCGAATCAATCATTGCCTGACTATCCAAAGCGCCAAGATTAACAGTGCCGCCAGAAATAGCCTCCCCAGCTACCTGCCTGGACTCTTCCAGGCTACTGGAAATACGATCCCTGAACTGTTTCAGAGCAGAATTGTTTGCTGCACCATCAGGGACTGCCGCCAAACCAACATTCCTAGAGACCGAGCCCTTTACAAAAGATGAAGATGTACAATCAACCTCTTTTGCAATTACCACCGAAGCAAGTATGACACAGGAATTGATTCCTGGTTGACTGGATTTAAGCTCTTCTAGCTTAGAAACTTCCTCCTTTCTTTGTTGCTCTGCGGTTATCTCAATTACTGATGTTGCATTGCCATTCTCAATACCAAATGCCGCTATCTCCTTTTTCATCTCCATAGCGCCCTTATAAATGGCCTGCACCTCTTTCCCTTTTAGTACCTTTTGTGCATTTTCAAGTACCTTAGCGCCAACCATGCCAACGTCGATTTTAGGCATTGGAATAAAAGCATGACTAGATGATGGAGCCACAAGAAATGCTAACAAAATCATGGGCGCAACAACATTTTTTGGGCTCAGTCCATAACCCCCGCAGAGAGATTTACTTTTCATTACGCCCTCCATTAATTTGATTTAGATGTCTTTACTCTGCACACAGCATCAGAGAGCCCCCACAGCACCGATAGTTTTTGCTTGGAAATTTTCTCGGCATCTATATTTTGTTGTTTGCTAAGCTTAATTAGATTTTTTTCAGCAGAAAGCAACAAATCAAGTTCAATAGTGAACTTCTCTATAGGCATTGGTCTTTGTCCATCATCGGACTTTCTCCACTCTTGCAGCTCTTCTTTGGATAGGCTTTTAAGATTAGCAATGATTTTAGCTGCCGCATCTGACCATGCCTTAGCTGCAATAGCATCAATTGCACTAACCAATCCAATTTCAAAAATTGATCTTTTATCATCAGGGACAAGAGACAGGTTATAAGATGACAACTTTCTCTCCAGGATTTGCTCTACGGAGGAAATAGCCTGCTCTAAAGACATCTCCTTATACTTCTCATACCCCATGCTCAATTCAGTTATTGAAGCTCTGGTTTTTTGCCATGATCGACTTCTGTTCTGATATTTCATTGCGTCTTCATTTAACTGAATCGACTTAGAGGCAGCATCAAGCCAAGAGTCAATAACCATGTCCGCACAGAATCCAATAACCTCTTGGAATAAAACCTCGCGATCTTTAAATTGAGAATCTTTATCCCAGTTAAAAGCAATATCCTTGCCAAGAACCACTGATGCTTGATGAAACCACCTGAGATGCTCAACAGACGTGTCGTAATCAACCCCAAGACCAGTCAAAATCTTTTGGAGCCTAATTGCTCCTGACAGCAAAACAATCTTTACATTTACCAGAATATCACTACTGACAGTATTATCCTGAATTAATTCACCAAGCTCTCTTCGCTCACCATTCATAACAGAAAGAAAATTGGCGATATCATTAACCCTAGTTAGATCCACCTCTGAGTCGTTGTGACCCAAAGAAAGAATATTACTAGATGCTCTAGATAGTTTTGCAAAAACGATGGCATCAGCAAGATCATCTGGGGAGATTGACCATGAATCTGCGAGAACTGAAACAACGGACTTTTGCTGATGAAATAGTCTAGCCAGCTGAATCCTAAAATCACCATGCGTCAGAGCCATTCTTTTTGCTGACTCTATCATTGGATGCACCTCACGCAGTGACTGCAAGAATGTACCCATTTTCTTTCTTCTGATCTGAGTCTCAGAGTCCTTGGCATTCAACCTTCTGTTTTTGCCTGGCAACTGAGCCTTTTTATTCTGAAAATTATTGTTCATATTGAATCCTATCTTCGCGCCACATCGATGGTTGGTGTATTGTTAAATTCCTTACTGTGAACCTCTCCCATCTTTCTGGTCAGATCGTGAAGTAGGCCAACAAAAATCGAGCCCTGATCATGCATCGGCAAGATATCACCTGGCTCAAAACTTTTTTCGCACAGGAGGCGTTTATAAGGCATGGAAGACACTTCTGTTCCTTCAATGCGCAAACACTTCATCATTGCCATTTTGCATATGAAATGACGCAGTGAATACGCAACATTCATATCTTCGGCAATAGCGTATTGTCGGTACGAGTCAATTTCGATGTCATTCGGATCTGCATCTTGCATGTTAACAGGACGAAATCCTTCCACGCACTCCATGTCAGCAACATAGACCACGTTCCACATCCTGCTTCCGAGTAAAGAGATGCAAATCTCATCGCTTTTTATCATAAACAAGCCAAGCCAGGCCTGCGGGTCTACGAGGATAGGAATCGTCATATCCCTCCCCCACCCTTTGACTGTATACTTATCCATCCCATTTAGGGAGATGATTGACCGAAACATGTCAATGGCATCCTGGACACGGGTGCCATCATGAAGACGGGATGTTGCAACTTTAGACATTATGGTGTCTCTATTGTTTTTCGATATTTTATCAAATATTAAATGACTCTTCAAGGTCGATGGATTAAAGATTATGCAACAAAATGATTGCCTTGTAAAAAACAGTGAGTTATTATCTGTTAAAATATTACAGGTGTTAGCATGAAGGCCACATTTCAGGATGAAAGAGATCTCTTAATAGAGTTATCCTTTGAAATATCGAACTTTTCCGATAAATTTAAGGGAAAGGTTCAGCACACATATGTATTGAGCCCTTTCGCATCAAGCCTGTTTGAGCCAAGAATTGTTGGTTCTGAGGTCTATGTTGGTGTTCCAGAAAGAATTTTTGATCTGATGACGCAGGTAAAGTGGTACACAGTAAGTTTGATTGCTAAAACTGCCGGTATGTTTTTGGTCTTTGAGATGGGAAAAGGCGAAAAAAAACATCCAGCAGCTATCAGGGTCTTTTTAAGATCCAAACAAGCTGATGCCATTTCTTGTTTTGATAAGATTACGTTTCTGTGCTGCCATCCTAATGGAGAGCCATTTGAGCTTTCTCGCAGGCGCTGCTTTGATCTTCCCATTAAAAAAGAGAAAGAACTTGCATGGGAAAAAATAAAGCTAATATCAAGACGAAGAAAATAATTTATCTGAGACATAGCTCGACACTGGAATAAAAAGAAGCACTCATATCTTATAAAAACAAATAAAAGGGTCATATATGTTTAACTTAATTATTGCAATTATCGCCATTGCTATTATCGTGGTCTTAACCATGGCAGGTATTTATCATGGTGGGGCCGCCTTTACAGGCAATAAAATAAGTGCAGATGCAGCTAGATATAGAACAGAGGCAGGACAGATTGCTTCTGCAATCACATTGTACAAAAATGATGGGAATGAAGTTAATGCAGATTTCCAGCTGCAAGATCTCATAACTCAAAACTACCTAAAGCAACTACCTGTCGGCTGGGAGCCTGGAGATAACAAGGTTATTTTCCCTCTAGACACAAGCAATCCAGCCTCCGAGGAAATCTGTATCACCGCAAACGATCAAGCTGGCTATAAGTTTAGTGGTACTGACAGCGATGTTGATGCTTTTACTCAAGATCCCAGCAGAGGGATTCCTCATTGCAACAAAGCAGGACTAGAGACTTTGGTTCCATGCTGCGTTGAAGAAACAGGCACGGAGTGAAGGAGAAACCTGGTGAACTGCAAACAGGGCTTTTAGCCCTGTTTGGTTTTTTAAAACATTTATTATTATTATCCATGCATGATATAATCGTAAAAAACATAATATGTTGGTGCCATGATGACTGAACAAGCTGTCCTTAATGTTATTGATGTTATCTCTTATGCTGAGCATGTGGTTGCTCAAAATCTGCCAGAAAGAGATGCAACCAGGCTGATTTGCAGTCTGTTTAGGGCATCTATTAAATTTAATAAACCAAATATGGCAATTGTCTTATTCCCAAATAAAGAATATGCATTAAATAAGTGGGGGGAGAAAGTGCTTGGTTCATTAAATGACTCGATGGCTATCGCTGAGGCTATGGGACTTCGTACATTTTCCTGTGAAAATGCCAATAGCTTTATGATTTCACTAAAAGAACTGGGGATTCTTGAGTCAAAAAGCACAATTGTATCAACCTCAAACCTACTGCTGACTCGTTATGTTTCAGACTCTCTTTCTGTAGAAAATCTTGTTGTTGGTGACCTTGTTACAAATAGCAATATCATAAAGAAAGTGGGCGTTATACCAGAATACATCCCATCTTTATTATCAATGGTAGGTGATGAGCATAATGACATTCCAAAAGTTCCTAAGGTTGGTTTCAGAAACGCTATAAAGTGGATTTCTGAAATTGGAGATGTTGATAAAATATTATCATCAGGCGACATTGTTTTTGGGGCATCGGCCACAGAGCTTTTTAAGAATAAGTCTGTGATTTTTGAATCTATCTCAAAAATGAATAATGGAATCAATAACTTATCCTTTTCTGACTCCGATTTAATGCGAAGGAAAATTAATGTTGAGCAGCTTTACCCTCTTTATATCAAGGGCGAGATGTATGAGTGGCTGCCAGATGACATTAAAGAGCCGTACCTTGCAAATAGCATTTCTGAAATTGGTGCTATTTCATCAAAAACAATAAAAAACAGCATCGAATTATCAGATCTCCTGTCAGAACTCTCGGTTAGTAAGAGCTTTTCAATATATTTTGAGAAAAATAAAGAAAACTCTCTTTTAGGCGCAGGCATTTCAACTAGAGATGATAATGGCTATTACATACCATTTAGTCATAATGGTGGTTCAAATAGCGACATCAATGAAGAGTTTTTCTTTTCCAAGGCCAAGGACTTGCTAGAATCTAGTGCTGTCAAGAAAGTCTCATTCGACAGTAAAAATCTATTCAAGGCTCTATCTCTGCATGATATTACGATTGGAGGATTCTCATCTGATCTAGATACTCTAGTCTACACCTTAAACACCAGGGATAGCTTTGCATCATACGATGAATTGATAGTGGAAAAAATGGGAGTCTCATCCAGGAAGCTATCTTCGTTTCGTGGGAATGATGGGCAAAAGGTTTCTGATATAACGGATCTTGAAGCAAAAGATGCTGAGCTATTTGTTTGTGAAAAAGCATGTATGATTTTAAAAGCAAATAAGCATTTTTACCTGGCAGCAAGCAGAAATCACGGTGTTGCCAATAATTACCGCAAATATGAATTGCCACTAATCCCCGTTTTGGCAAAAATGGAAGATGATGGTATTTTCATCAATAAGAATCTTCTTATTGAGGCTGGAGCAGGATTTGAGAGAAGGATGACTGAGATCAGAACCATTCTTTCAGATTTTAATGGGGAGGCTCTAAATCCAGATTCACCAGAGCAAATTTCGAATTTACTGTACACCAAGCTATCTCTTCCTATCACAATGAAGACATCGGCAGGTGTAGCGTCAACATCAGAGGGCGCATTAAAGGCCATATCTTCTTTGCATGAGGCTCCTGCGTTAATCACAGAATATAGAAGTCTCTCAAAGCTAAAGTCATCTTATGTTGATAGTCTTTTGAAGAAAATAAGCCCAATAACGGGGCGCCTTCATACATCATTTTTCCAGACTGTGACCGGCACTGGGCGCCTGTCATCAAGAGATCCAAATCTTCAAAACATCCCAATAAAAACCGAAAATGGAAGAAAAATTAGACAGGCCTTCATTCCATCAAATGGCAACTATCTTATATCTGCGGATTACTCTCAGATTGAGTTGAGAATTCTTGCTCATCTTTCTGGTGATGAAGGATTAATAAAGGCGTTTAAAGCTGGTGCTGACATCCACCAAGCTACAGCTTCTGCTGTTTTTGGGATACCTATTGAACAGGTCACTCCTACACAGCGCCGATC
>RCUH01002391.1_pt1 | contig 10995 bp, 10 predicted proteins | sample 2166191 | NCBI WGS metagenome assembly RCUH01 (sample SAMN09932848, study PRJNA488358) | compost metagenome | feature: garden; material: soil; isolation source: compost soil in an enriched community after 214 h of incubation | place: Germany: Experimental Botanical Garden Goettingen | collected...
GACGAACGGGATACAGGGAAGCCGCACTCATCTTTCTTACCTCGGTGGAATAGTTATTCTTGTTAAATGTTTTGCACTGATTGAACGTGCTCGGCTCGCAAGCGCTACAGCCGACGTCTCAAGCCCGCCCGTGATGGTGTTGTGCTCTTTTAACGACAAGTCATATTCGGAAGCGGTTGAGCAATATGGATTTGGACTTCGTACTGTTTCTCACTTCGTCTGATCCAATTGACCTGAGTGGCATCAGTGACGCAATAGCCTACGTAGCGGGACCCCATCTTTGAGTACTGGGGATTTAATGACGATATAACTGAAATACTTGGAGATACCGATATTCTTGTCCAGCAGCCCTTCAATCACTTCCTGATAATGCTGAATACTGCAGGTCATGAAGCGCACCAGGTAATCGTAACCTCCGCTGACTAAATGGCACTCAAGTACCTCATCGACCAAACGAATATTGGATTCGAACTTGGCGAAGTCCTCTCGTTTATGGTCGCTGAGCGTGATCTCAGTAAATACCGTGACCGAGTCGGTGATCTTGGCAAGGTTTAGATGAGCTCTATACCCGGAAATATAGCCGGCCGACTCAAGCCGTTTGACCCGCTGCAAGCATGGACTGGATGACAGGCCCACCGCATCGGCCAGACTGACGTTGGTCATTCGACCGTCTTTTTGAAGCTCAACCAGGATACTGATATCAATTCGGTCTAGTTTAATTAAACCTTCCATCGGGTACCTCTTGATTGCCGTTCAGATAGACAGTGGTTTTAGCAAACTCAACGTCGCAAAGATAGCTGATGCTGAGCGACCAGATCAGCCATGCTAGTGATGTAAAAATCTGCGGAATATTCCTGAGTATAATTCTCATGGCTACGGCGGATCAGGCACAAACCAGCCGATTTTGACGGCTGCGCAGGAGGCCTGGAAACCTGCAGAATATTTTCAGGCTCCAGCTTGTTGGCCAGCAACCATGCACCGTCCTCCAATGGATTACTGGCTCGGGAATGCAGGTCTTCGGGCACAATCCCCAAACGCTCACAGAGCTGTTCGCGATCCTCGGCATCACGATCGCAGTACACCAGCAGCCGATAGAATTTGCGCAAATACAACATGGCACCGGGCGCGTCCTCGAACAGCGACCAGTTGCATGCCGAACGGGCGAAACTCATGCCCTCTTCCCAACTGGCCTTGAGCCCAAAACGCTCTGCCAGCTGACGATGGGCAAAGCACAATAAGCCACTGAAGCCCAGCTCGGAAAAACGTGGATAGAGCGTGCGCACCGCCTCGTCAAACTCAGCCAATACCTCTTCCCTGCCTGGCATGCCCGAATGGTTTTCGAGCAAAGGTTGCAGGGCCGTCCAGATACCGGAATCCCGATCGACCAGGACTTCGTCGCAATCGATCAGCAGTGCACGATAATCAGTCAGGTACATGGTGTGTAGCCTCCCATGATGCATTCATCAATCCATGGCTCTAAATGCCCTCGGTCGGCGCATTGCTACATTGCGCCAACCGAGACCTGAGATTAATCCAACACTCGCAACAATGCCGCTTCAAGAATTGTCAGCGCTTCGTCGATCTGATTTTCTTCGGTTACCAGAGGAGCCAGGAAGCGCAGCACATTTCGGTACACCCCGCATTTGATCACCAACAGCCCGCCAATCCTGGCCTGATCGATCAGTTGTTGGGTGAGCTCTGCATCGGGGCTGCGGGCCTCATCGTCTTTGATCAATTCGATTGCCAGCATGAAGCCGGTGCCGCGCACGTCACCAATACGAGGGTGACGTGCCTGCAAGCGCAGAAGGCCCTGACGCAGCCGCTCGCCCAATACCTCACCACGCTCGAGCAACTGATCCTGCTCGTAAGTTTCGATCACCGCCAACGCAGCCGCACAAGCCAGGGCGTTACCGCCGTAGGTACCGCCGAGACCACCGGGTAATGGCGCGTCCATTATGTGCGCACGACCTACCACGCCCGATATTGGCAAACCACCTGCAAGACTCTTCGCGACGGTGACCAGATCCGGCTGAATCCCTGCGTGCTGAAAACCGAACCATTTGCCGGTACGGCCGAAACCGGTCTGAATTTCATCCAGAATGAGCACGATGCCATGTTGTTCGGTCAGAGCCCGCAGCGCCTGGAGAAACTCCGGCGGCGCGCTAAGGAAGCCTCCGTCGCCCTGCACTGGCTCGATGATGATCGCAGCTACTCGATCCGGAGCGACTTGGGTCGCCAACAATTCGTTCAGAGCTTGCAGCGCCATCTCGCTGCTGAAACCGCGATAGGCGTTAGGGTATGGAGTATGGAAGACTTCGGGAGCGAAGGGCCCGAAGTTCTGCTTGTAGGGTTGGCTCATGCCCGTCAGCGTCGTACCCAGCAAAGTGCGCCCATGGAAACCGCCACGAAAGGAGATAACGGCTGGACGATTGGTATGTGCGCGGGCGATCTTCACCGCGTTCTCCACAGCCTCTGCACCGGACGTAAACAGCGCCGCCTTGTAGGCTTCTTGACCACCCACCAACTCGCACAAACGCTGCACCAGGTCGATATAAGGTTTGTAGGCCACCACCTGGAAGCAAGCATGGCTGATCTTTTGCAACTGGGTCTGCACTGCCGCGACCACCTTCGGGTGATTGTGACCGATGTTCAAAACGCCAATGCCGCCGACGAAGTCCAGGTAGCGCGTCCCGTCCACGTCCCACACCTCAGAACCCTGAGCCCGGTCGATGACCAACGGGTGTGCCGTGACCAAACCCCGTGGCACGAATTGATCGCGCTGACGGAGCAAACTCGGGGTTTCTTCGACTTTACTGTTCATGGCATCTCCCATAGTGAACCTGGCAACCGGGAAACGGCTGCAATGTGCTCCAAAGGTTAAGCTTTCGACGCAATTGTCTAAGCCGAACTTGGCCTCTGAGAAATTCGGATCGACTGTTTTCACCCCGGTAAACAGCAGAATCCTTCAGCTGTAGCCAGCTTCCATGGAATCTGCCGATGTGTACCCCATACAACGCAACGTTATGCGTTTAAGCAGATTCTTTCGACATATCCTGCTCTGCCACTCGGGCATGCTGGATACTCCCAATCTAAAGCGAGAAGTTACCCATGGCCCTGCTCTATAAAGCCGACCCGGTGCGCGGTGAACAATGGAAGCGGTTATTCGCCGAGCACGCTCCGGATATCGAATGGCGTGCCTGGCCGGACATCGGCGATCCGAAGGATATTCGCTACCTGGCGGCCTGGCAGGCACCGGACGATCTCGAAACACTGTTGCCAAACCTGCAGGTACTGTTCGCCTTATCGGCCGGGGTCGACCAACTTGACCTTGACCGTCTGCCAACGACCCTGCCGGTGGTACGTTTACTCGACCCGAGTATCACCCGGGGCATGTGCGAGTACGCCAGTTTTGCGGTGCTTAGCCTGCACCGGGATATGCTCCGTTATCGCCAGCAACAAATGGCTCGGTGCTGGCAGGCTCACCTGCTGCAACCGGCAGCCAAACGTCGGGTAGGTGTGATGGGGCTCGGCACGCAGGCTCAACAGATTCTAGCCACCTTGCAGACCTTTGGATTCGACTTATCAGGCTGGGCACGCAGTGAGCATCGCATTGCCGGGGTGGACTGCTTTGCGGGTGCCGAGCAACTTCCGGCCTTCCTCGGCCGTTGCGACATCGTGGTTTGTGTCTTGCCATTGACCGAGGAGACTAAAGGGATTCTCAACCGACAGTTGTTCCAGCACCTGCCCAATGGTGCTGCCTTGGTCAACATGGGCCGGGGTGGGCATCTGATAGAAGAGGATCTGCTTGAGGCTTTGGCCAGCGGCCAACTCAGCGCGGCGGTGCTAGATGTACTGCAACAGGAGCCAGCGGCGCCGGACCATCCCTTCTGGCACCATCCGCAGATATTGCTGACACCGCATATCGCCGCAATGACCCAACCGGAAAGTGCGTTTAGCGTGTTGCTGGAGAATATCCGCCGTCATCAACGCGGTGAGTCAATGCTTGGCCAGGTTGACCGCGAGCGAAGTTACTGACCAACGTCTGCCACCCCACCGGTAACAACCAACCGGCGCCAGATTTTTTACTTCTCTGAGGCAAATCTGGCGTTATACAAAACAGACCTGTTGTTCATCCCATTTTGCTGTTTCTGCGCATACCTCCCCCCCCAAAAAACCAGCCGACATTTGCTGCTGATCCCCCCCCCCCGATTGAGTAGTAATTGCGGCCCGTTAAGCCGCAACTTATGCAATCTACCGAATTGACTACACCCCATTGTCAGGTCTTGCCGTAACTGCGATACAGCCATCGCTGTGTGGAGCCCGGCGGCAGATCAAGGCCACTGCAAGGCGCTGATCGACAGGAATTTCCGGGTCTACTTCGCAGTGGTTTACCTGAGCTGCCGCAAGGGCATCGCCTGCCGCGCAGATTACCAACACTAATAAGATCAAATGGGGTAAGCGATGAACATCGCAAAACTAAGCTCTCTCTCCTTGGCTGTCATTGCCGCCACCACGCAACTGGCATTAGCGGGTCAGCAACAGGAAGCCAATGGCTTCATTGAAGACAGCAGCCTCGGGTTGCTCAATCGTAATTTCTATATGAATCGCGACTTCCGTAATGGCGGCAGCAATAGCCAAGGTACCAACGGCTCCAAGCCGGCCAGCGAGCGCAATGGCTATCGCGAGGAGTGGGCACAAGGGGCCATGCTCAACTTCGCCTCCGGATTCACCCAGGGCACCATCGGTTTCGGCACCGATGCCTTCGCGTATGGTGGAGTCAAGCTGGACACTGGCCGTGGCCGGGTCGGCAACGGCCTGCTGCCAATCAGCAACAATCGCACCGCCGAAGCCGAAGTGCCGGACAGCTACGGCGAGATCGGCGGCGCAGTGAAGATGCGCATTTCCTCCACCGTGCTGAAGTACGGCGAACAACGCCCGACTGCTCCGGTATTCGCCACCGGTGACAACCGCTTGCTGCCGGAAACCGCTACCGGCTTCCAACTGTCGAGCAAAGAGTTCGACGCTGTTTCTTTTGAGGCTGGCCACTTCACCGCCTTCAACAATCGAGCCTCGACCAACTCCGATGACAAACTGCTCACCACTTACGGTGGGACCGAAGCTGACAGTGTCGACTTCATTGGCGGCACCTATAAAGTCAACAGCAACCTCAGCCTGATGGCGTACACCAGTGAGGCCGTCAATGTCTGGCGTCAGCACTTCGGCAGTGCCTCCTATACGATCCCTCTGACTGATCAGCAATCGCTGAATTTTGGCTTGACGGCCTATAAGACCCAGGACCAAGGCGAAGCGCGTGCCGGTAAACTGGACACCACGAGCTGGTCGGCAAAGGCGGCCTATTCCTTGGGGGCCCACAAACTCACCCTGGCTTATCAGAAGATCGATGGCGACGAGTATTTCGACTACATCGGCGTGGACTCGATCTGGCTCGCCAACTCGATTCAGTACTCCGACTTCAACGCCCCCAACGAGCGCTCCATCCAGGCTCGTTATGACCTGAACATGGCTCCATTCGGCATACCGGGGCTGAGCTTCATGGCCCGCTATGTCAAAGGTGATCAAATCGATGGTACCAAGGCCGATCCGAACGGTGCCTATGCCAACAAGGTGGGTGACGACCAGAAGGAGTGGGAGCGTGACCTGGAAGCCAAATATGTGGTCCAGGCAGGGACCGCCAAGGACCTGTCCTTCCGCCTGCGCCAGGCTACGCATCGCGCGACCTCGTTTGAGAGCGATATCGACGAAGTCCGCCTGATCATCGAGTACCCGCTGAGCATTCTGTAATGTTTGGTCCTGGCCGGTTTTACCTGTGGACCGGCCTGTTTTGTTGAAGGTCTGCTCCTCGCTCCCTTAGCCTTGAGGCGCCCATCCGGGCGCCTTTTTTTTTTAGCAATCTCCCCATCAGAAGTGCCTTTTGCTTTGGTCTGGATCCTGAAAGTCGATCCAGTATTTGCTGCCGATCCTGCTTCTCATTTGAGCAGTAAATGTGGCCTACAGAGCTGTCGCTTAATGAATCTACCGAATCAATGGGGGCCTCTTGTCAGGCCTCGCAGCAGGTGAGATACAAATACTTTCCGCGGAGAAATCCGACCGGTCACGCTCCCTGTATACGGAGATCTGTCATGTCCAACTCGCAACGCCCTGCGTATAGCTATCGCCCCATGACCCCGGCTGATGTGCCGTTGGCCCACGCCTTGTCCGTACAGCTGAAATGGCCCCACCGCCTGGAGGAATGGGCCATGTTGCAGCGCATCGCGCAAGGTTTTGTCGTAGAAGATGGAGGTCGCCTGATCGGTACCGCGTTCACCTGTGCGCAGGGAGATTACGCCACTATCGGCTTGGTGATCGTCAGTGATGAGTACCAGGGCCAGGGTATAGGTCGCAAGCTGATGGAACTGGCACTTGAGGCTTGCGGATCACGTACCGCCATGCTCAATGCGACGCTAGCCGGTGCCCCACTTTATGCCAGCCAGGGATTCATTGACTTTGGACATATTCAACAACATCAGGGACATGCGCTCTCCCCTGTACCAAATGTTCTTCCAGCCGATGAGCGCTGCCGTCCGCTGACCGAAGCCGATAGAAACGATCAAGTCGTACTGGCCAACGATGGCAGCGGCCTGAACAGGCACGCCGTGCTCAATGATCTATTCGATGCTGCCGAACACTCGGTCGGCATCGAGCGCGAGGGTCAGCTACGCGCCTTCGCCATGCTGCGCCCATTCGGCCGTGGTCGCTGCATCGGCCCGGTAATCGCGGAAAGTCCAGAGCAGGCCAAGCACTTGATCGCGGTGTTGTTGGCCCGAGTTCCGGACGCATTCGTGCGCATGGATATACCGTCCGATAGCGGACTGGCCCCCTGGCTGGAAGAAGCCGGGCTGAAGCAGGTCGACACCGTTGCGCAAATGGTTCGTGGCACCCCGCCGCAGGCTATCGGCGCAGTGCGCCAGTTTGCGCTGGTGACTCAGGCCATCGGCTGACAACCCCCCCCCGCAAATCCATCCAACGCCACACGACGCATATTTCTGGAGAAACTCCTTCATGCAAGAGCCCACTGCAGTGCTGCTGGCACACGCCGACGGCAGTCCCGTTTCAACAAAATTTACCCCCGGCTCGCTAGGGGCCAACGATCCGTTCGACAGGCACATTGCATATGTCGGGACGGATGACATTGCTGCCGGCGTGGTCCAGGCGGGTGGACAATTCAGCATCAATGAATATCCCTACAGCGAAATGATCGTGCTACACACAGGACAAGTCACCCTGCAGAGTCAGGATGGCACGCTCCAACTCAATCCCGGTGATAGCGCAGTGATTGCCCGGGGTACATCTCTTCAATTCGAAGCGCAACCCAACTCTCTCTGGGCATTCTGCGCCGATACCCAGCCGGTTGACGCGTGCAATCCCGGGTTAACGCCTCTCCCCCCGCTAACCCTGCTCTCACCCTCGGCAGCACCGGATGCAGAAATCCTGCTCAGCCCGGCGCCTCAGTGTCGCTCGCACAATGTGTTTGTCGAAGAAGCGACCAACCTGCGTATCGGCGTCTGGGACTCGACACCCTATACCCGCAAGGCGAGGCCGCACATGCTGCATGAACTGATGAACTTGCTCGAAGGCAGTGTGACCCTCCAGGTAGCGGACGGGACGCATCTGACGGTCAACACTGGCGATACAGTGTTCGTGCCCCGAGGCGCACCATGCGCCTGGAAGAGCAGCGCCTATGTACGCAAGTTCTACGTCGTCAAATAACTCGAACCGCGTTAGCGCCGGCAGATGGATTTCTCCTTCGCCGGCCCACCACAAAACCGATCAATCGCTTGCGGAGTACAGACAATGGGATTAGGTGGCTTCAGTACTGGAAAACTCCTGATCATCCTGTTGATCGTGATCATGCTGTTCGGAACCAGGCGCCTGAAAGGCTTGGGGGCGGATCTCGGTGACACGATCAGGGGGTTCCGCAAATCCATGGGCGACGATACGCCAGTCACCGAGGAGCCCAGGGACCCGCCCATTGACGCTCAGGCGCGCACGCTCGAAGACTCGGTAAAAAAATACTAACCCCTAATTTTATCGGCTTTTAGTGAACTGCTATTGATGGTTTAGGCAGCTCCAAAGAGGTCACTAATCGTGGCGTTGAAGATCGTGGGTGTGGCGCGCACCCAAGCCACAGTCACAATGCAAACAGAGGTGAGAAGCGGGAATGGAAGTGCAGTTGATGTCAGACAAGTCTGTCGGTGGGGAAGCATTCTGGGAGCGCGTGTGCGCAGCCTATCCTGAGCAGCGTCCCCTATTGAACCTGAACAACGCGGCAGTGAGTCCGCCACCGCTGGTGGTAGAGCAGGCTATGATTGATGCCTATCAGCTGATCAGCCACAACCCGGACGTCAATATGTGGAGCAAACTCGACGCCGAGCTCCCTGCGATCAAGCAACAGCTGGCTGACATGGCTGATTGCGATCCCGATGAGATCGCCCTGAACCGCAACTCATCCGAAGGCTTGTCGACAGCCATTTTCGGCATTCCATTGAAGGCCGGCGACCAAGTGCTGGTCTCACTGTGGGACTATCCGAGCGTAATAGCCGGATGGATGCAGCGTCAGCAGCGCGAAGGCATCGAAGTGGTGACCGTCGACTTCGACCTGATGGACGATGAGAATGTCATCGTGCAAGCGTATGCACAGGCAATTACCCCGCGTACCCGGGTAATCCAGCTGACCCACATGCTGCATTGGACCGGGCGAGTCCTGCCAGTCAAGCGCATCTGTGCGCTAGCCCGAGCGCGGGCAATTGTCACTGTGGTGGACGGTGCCCAGACGTTTGCGCAGATGCCGCTCAGCTTCCGCGAACTGGATTGCGACTACTTCATCACCAGCCTCCACAAATGGCTGGGAGCGCCGGTCGGCAATGGCATGCTAATTGTCAGGCGCGACCGAATCGACAGCACCTGGCCGTTGCTGGGGCCTTTCGACCCTCCGCCGCTACAGATCGATAAGTTCGACCACTGGAATCTTGGCACCTATAACTCAGCGATACAGGCGGGCATTGCCCCGGCTATCCGATTCCATACGCAAATCGGAACGCAAGCCATTCACGCGCGTCTACAGGAACTGACCCGCTACTGGGTTAACCTCGCCAAAGACATTCCCGGTTTCAGGCTCCACACGCCACTTGATACGGTCGAGCTGGGCGCAGTAAGCCTGTTCTGTATCGATCAATGCGATGCACGATGGGTGGAACAGGAGCTTCGAAAAACCCACAACGTGCATGTCAAGTTCCGCGAAATCAGGCACATAAGCGGACTTCGGGTGTCGCCGAGCATCTACACGCAGAAGAGCGATCTAAGCCGCTTTGTCGAGGCGCTAAAGCAGGTGGTTGCAAGCAAATAGGCCGGAGGGCTAAGGGAAGGCAATATCGAACGGGCCGCCGAACTCCGGCTGCCCGATTGTCGCTTGGAGGAAAGCAGTTCCTATGCCAATCCAAAGCGCCTCGCAAATATCCTATCTGGTCTGAGCGAGCCGAACTCGTAAGCCATCGAGGACAGCAACCGAGATGAGTTGCTTGAGCGACGGCAAGGCTTGAGCATAAGACGACTTTCATCCCCGCACGCCATTAATGCTGCCTGACAACGAGTAGAGGATGCGTCTGCACACGCCTTTCTGATCTCATCGTTCTAAGCATTGAGATCAGAAAGCTGACTTAAGTTTTTCGAGTCCGGCAATCTGCTAGATTCCATCACCCGGGGAGTACAGAGGGTTGACCAAATCGTAACTTTTTACCAGGCGCTCGATGCTGCCATCACCTTCCAACTCCGCCAGAACCTTATCGAGACGCTGCACGAACTCGGGCTTGTAAGGATAAGCCGAAGCATTGAGCCGGGTGTAACCAAGGTATCCTGCCTCACCGGAAAGCCAAGGTCCTTCGACCAGCCAACTGAGATCATTTTGGGCAAAGACGCCCGCGCGCTGCATCTGGTCAAGCTCCCATTGGACCGAAAGGCGGTCATTGATGTAGACATCTATTCGTCCGTGATAGAGCCTGTCCAAGTTGGAACGGTTGTCATTGGCATAACTCTGCTTCAGCTCACCTGAGGCCAGCATGAGTTGGTAGTCGTTATCGTCAATGCTCATGAACCCTCTGTTCACGCCAATTCGTAGACCGCTATAGGCGAACGGAAACCGTTCTACCGGCTGTTTTCGCGCCATTTCGGTGCGCACGAAAACGACTACCTTCTCCTTCAATATAGGCCGCGAGTAGTCCATCCAGGGTCGTGCGTTGGGACGAAAGTAGGGCGGATAGAGAGCAAAGACACGGCCGCTGGCAACTTCCGCCAGACCGCGCGCCCAGGGTACGGGACGAATGTGCACATTGTATTCCGGCATGCGGGTAAAGGCGGTCCGCAGAATATCGGTGTAAAGCCCTTTGGCTTCATCCCCCTCGGCATAGCTGTATGGCGGATAGCCGGCGTCACAGAGAATGACCACGTCTATGGGAGAGCTCGCCCAACTCTTGGCGTGCAGCGCGCAGCCCAGTAAAACCACAAGCAACATTCGCACGCAAGATTTCCTTCCGTTGATCTCTCTTTGCTGCGCCATCGCAACAGTAAAGGAAAGGGACGTTAAAACAGTTTCACAGCACTCGCGCAGACAGGCCCGAACGGCGTCTGCGGGAGGAGAGTTTGGGCGCTATAAACCAAAAAAAGCCCGCAGTGTCGACGGGCTAAAAGGGTGACCAACCCAGAAATGAATGAAGCTTTCCAGCCGGCCTGTTGTTATCTCGGCTCAAAGCACCGCAGCGATTGCCATTCCGACATCCTGGGTCGAGCCCTGTCCACCCAGATCAGGGGTGATCGGTCCCTCGGAGATGACCTGCTCGATGGCCTTCAGAATACCGTCATGGGCCGCCCGGTAGCGCTCATCGCCATTACCCAGGAAGTCCAGCATCAAGGCACCGGACCAGATCATCGCAATCGGGTTGGCGA
>RCUH01002394.1_pt1 | contig 10989 bp, 12 predicted proteins | sample 2166191 | NCBI WGS metagenome assembly RCUH01 (sample SAMN09932848, study PRJNA488358) | compost metagenome | feature: garden; material: soil; isolation source: compost soil in an enriched community after 214 h of incubation | place: Germany: Experimental Botanical Garden Goettingen | collected...
CTTATGCACCTGCAAAATAATCTTTTAGGTCAACTTTATAAAATGTAATTATGGCAGAAAATACAGATATCGGAAGGCGTTCATTTCTAAAGGTCGCACTTCTAGCAGGAGGTGGAATGATGTTGCAATTCAACTGGTCACTGGCCAATGTACTGCTTGATAAAAAAGATGATAGTTCAGCTGTAGATGTTGAACTGAACAGCTATATTAAAATTTTATCTGACGGAAGAATTTTGCTTTTCAATCCCAACCCCGAGTTCGGACAGAATGTTAAGACCTCACTGCCAATGATGCTTGCCGAAGAATTGGATGTGGATTGGAATAAGATCATTGTCGAGCAGGCAGATTTTTTCCCTGAGCGTTTTGAAAGACAATTTACAGGAGGAAGTCTTGCAATGCAGTCAGCTTGGAAGCCACTTCGGACAGCTGGTGCCACAGCTCGGAAGATGCTGGTTAAGGCATCTGCAAGATCTTGGAACGTTCCAGAAACAGAAGTTACCACTGATGCAGGAATAATTTATCACAAGATTAGTGGAAAGCAGGCAAAATATGGTGAGATGGCATCGCTGGCCGCAAAAATACCTGTGCCTGAAAAAGTTGATCTGAAGAATATAAAAGACTTCAAGATCATTGGGACATCAAGATCAAATGTCGAGATCGACAATATCACGAGTGGCAGGCCAATGTTCACAAGCGATTTCAAAGTTGACGGAATGTTGTATGCCATGATCGTCCACCCGCCGGCATTTGGCATGCAGATCAGATCATTCGACGCTTCTGTGGCAAAGTCAATGCCTGGGATACGATCTGTCTTCCAAATTGAGACCATTCCTGATACCCAGGACCAGAATAGTTTTGATATTACCAGTTTTACGAAATTGGTTGTCGTCGCAGGCGATTCCACCTGGCAGGTGATGCAGGCGAAAAAGGCCGTCAAGATAGCATGGGAGAAATCTCCGGAGCGGACGATCATATCGGGAGGTAAAAAAGTGAAAGTTCCTGCAGGTCTGGAAAGTACTTCGGAACACCGTTCAAAAATGAATGCCTTTATTAAAGGCCGAGGCGATATTTTGCGACGCGACGGGAATCCTGAAGATGTCTTCAAAACTGCGGCAAAAGTTCTGGAACGCACCTATACTGCACCTTTTTTGGCACATAACACTATGGAGCCTGTTAACTGCTTTGCCCATTTCAAAAATGGCAAACTGGAACTTTTCGGGCCTATTCAGGCACCGGAATTTATTACGGGAACTATTGCTACACGTCTGGGCATTTCAAAAGATAATATAAAGATCCGTCTTGCCAGAATGGGGGGTGGATTTGGTCGTCGTGCCTACGGGCATCACATGGTAGAAGCTGCCGTGATCTCAAAGCATCTCAATGCGCCTGTCCGCTTGATCTACACCAGAGAGGACGAGATGACAGCGGGCATCTACCGCCCAAGCTACAGTGCAACATACAGAGCTGCTTTGGATGAAAACAATAAAATGATCGCCTACCATGTGAAAGCCGGTGGAATTCCCGAATCTCCAATTTCACCCGATAGATTTCCTGCCGGTTCTGTAGACCATTATCTAGCTGAAAGTTGGAAGATTGAATCTAATATTACAATTGGTGCGTTTAGGGCGCCAAGGTCTAATTTCATGGGTGCATCCGAACAGTCGTTTTTGGATGAGGTGGCCTTTGAAGCAGGAAAAGACCCTATAGAATTTCGGTTGGAACTTTTAGAAAGAGCAGAGAAAGATCCTGTAGGGAAGAAGAATGACTATGATGCGGGTCGCTATGCTGGTGTATTAAAATTGGTCAAGGAAAAAGCAAATTGGGGCAAGAATGATTCTGATGTCCACCGCGGAGTTTCCGCTTACTTTTGTCACAATACCTATGTGGCAGAAGTGGTCGATCTCTCTTTTGAAAATGGAATTCCTAAAGTTAAGAAAGTCACGGCAGCCATCGATTGTGGCGTCGTCATCAATGTAGATGCAGCAAAAAATATGGCGGAAGGCGCTATCACAGATGCTATCGGAAATGCTTTCTTTGGTGAATTGCCATTCGTTGACGGACAGCCACAGAAAAATAACTTCAATACCTATCGACTGATCAGAAATAATGAAGCTCCAAGGAAAATTGAGATTCATTTTGTGAACAACGGACAGGATCCAACCGGTTTGGGTGAACCGCCTTTTCCGCCCGCATTCGCAGCAGTTGCCAATGCACTGTTCAAGGCAACAGGCAAAAGATTTTACGATGCGCCTTTCATCAATGATCTAGAAGCTTTGCAGAAAGCTTAGCAAACTTTTGCTTCAAAAAATGATTTTCGATATAAAGAAAATGCAAGCAGGAATCATAAACAATAATAATAGAACTTAAGTATATTTGTTTTAACACAAAGGTGAAGAAGCTATTGTTTTTATTAAATATAAAATCATTAATGACTGAAATCGGAAAAATAATTACAGCTTACAATAAAGCAGCATCTGAAGATAAAAAAACAGCGCTGGCCACAGTCGTCAAGGTTGAAGGGTCATCCTATAGGCAAGCAGGAGCAAGAATGCTGGTCACTGAAGACGGAATTTTAACAGGTGCCATCAGCGGAGGTTGCCTTGAAGGTGATGCGTTGAGAAAAGCGTTGCTCGCAATCAATCAGAGAGAAAACAAACTGATCACCTACGATACAAGTGACGAAAGTATTCTGGAATTTAGCGTACAGCTTGGCTGCAATGGAATTGTACATATTTTATTTGAATATATCAATACCGAGGATCCATATAATCCGCTTGAACTTTTGAAGAAAGTCGAAGAAAACCGGACTGAATCAATAGTTGTAACATTGTTTTCTTTGAAAAGAAATGCGAAACAGATCGGAACGGTGAACGTTTTTCAGGAAAATAAAAGTTTTGCCGATGACAGTTTTTCTTTAAAAAATGAAAGTTTAAATGTTGTAAAAAATAAATCTTCACACATTAAAAATATTCAGATCGAAAACGAAAAGCAGACCGCATTGTTTCAATACATCGCTTCACCAGTTTCACTGATTATTGCCGGTGCCGGAAATGATGTTCAGCCTGTTGCTAAAATGGCGGATTTATTGGGCTGGGAAGTAACCGTGGGAGAAGGCAGAGTTACCCATGCTACGCAGAAGCGTTTTCCGGAAGCTAAAAATATAATTGTTGCAAATCCAGAAGAGCTGATTCAGGATGTTATTATTGATGACCGAACCTATTTCGTTCTGATGACTCACAATTATAAATATGACCTTGAAGTTTTAAAATTGGTTTTAAAAACAAGTTCTCCGTACATTGGAATTTTGGGACCCAAAACAAAACTGCAGAGAATGATTGATGACTTAAATACGGATGGAATAATTCTCACAGACCAAGATTATCAGCGCATCTACGGTCCGATTGGTCTGGATATTGGTGCAGAAACGTCGGAAGAAATTGCATTGTCAGTAATTTCTGAAATTAAAGCAGTGATGGAAAACCGAAAAGGAAATTCCCTTCGCTACAAAACAGATAAAATTCACGGGTAGTTCATCTGTCCAAAACAAATTTAAATGATTACAGATACTTTCGGACGAGTGCATGATTATCTGAGGATTTCCCTTACAGACAACTGCAACCTGCGTTGTTTTTACTGCATGCCGGAAGAAAAATATGCCTTTGCTCCGGCAGCAAAACTGATGCAGGTGGATGAAATTGAAACCATTGCAAAACTGTTTGTAGAAAATGGAGTAAAGAAAATCAGATTAACGGGTGGCGAACCTCTGGTGCGAAAAGACGCCCCGAAAATTTTAAAATCTCTTGGGAAACTGGATATTGAGCTCGCCATAACAACCAATGGAATTCGTGTCGACGAAATGTTAAATGAATTGCTGGAAGCCAATATCAAAGCCATCAACATCAGTCTTGATACTTTACAACCTGAAAAATTTCTAAAAATTACAAGACGCGATCTGTTTCAGCGTGTCAAAAATAACATTGAACTATTATTGAGAAATAATATTCGTGTGAAAATAAATGTAGTTGTTATGAAAGGTTTGAATGATGTTGAAATTCTTGATTTCATTGCTTTAACAAAACACCAAAATATCGAAGTTCGTTTTATTGAATTTATGCCTTTCAGCGGAAATCAGTGGACGAGCAATCAGGTATTTACGTTGCATGAAATATTATTGAACGTTAGTTCGAAATATGATGTTATTCCTCTGGAGCCGGAACCGAATGACACCTCAAGCCGATACATCATCGATGGACATGTTGGATCATTTGCTGTAATCAGCACAATGAGCCAGCCTTTTTGCGATACCTGCAACCGGATGAGGCTGACTGCAGACGGAAAATTAAAAAACTGTCTTTTCAGTAAGGATGAAACCGATTTATTGGGAGCATTACGAAACGGTCAGGATATTTTACCATTAATTCAGCAAACGATGAAGGCCAAAGCAAAAGCTCTTGGCGGACAGTTCAGCGGTGTATTTGAAAATATCGATGCATCAAAATTAGAAAACAGAAGTATGATTACAATCGGTGGTTAATGGAAACAGGAATATTGATTTTAGCCGCAGGAAATTCCTCCAGACTCGGCGAGCCAAAGCAGCTGTTAAACTTTAAAGGAAAAAGTCTGCTGCGAAATGTTGCCGAAGAATCACTCAAAACAACAGGTTCTGTAGTAGTGGTGACAGGATCAAATCACTCTGAAATTTCACAGGAAATCGAAAATTTAAAGGTTAAAATTATTGAAAATGTAAACTGGAGAGAAGGAATGGTTTCCTCAATCCATATCGGGTTCAAAGAACTTTTAAATTCATTTCCAACCATTGAAAACTGCATTATTTCGGTTTGCGATCAGCCATTTATTGATGCTGAAATTTTTTCAGATTTAATTCAAATGCAGAAAGATTCTCAAAAAGGAATTGTTGCCTCAAAATACGCCGATACTTTAGGAACACCTGTTTTATTTACCAAAAAATACTTTGAGGATCTATCCAATCTTACCGGAAAGGAAGGTGCCAAAAAGTTAGTTCAAAAATTTAAAGATGATACCGCTGAAATCAATTTCGAAAAAGGCGCAATAGATATCGATACAAAAAACGATTACCAACAACTGATTCAATGAAAATGATTTCCGTCCACGAAGCCAAACAAATCATTCTGCAATCCGCTTTAGCCAAAAAGAGCAGTGTCATTCCGCTTTCCCAAGCTTTTGGATTGGTGACTTCCGAAGATGTAATTGCTTCAACCGATATTCCCGATTTCGCACAGTCATCGATGGATGGTTATGCTCTGAAGTTTGCAGATAAAGATCAGCCAATTTCAATCATTGGTGAAATGGCTGCTGGAGCATCAAAACAATTGACAATAAATAAGAACGAAGCTACCAGAATTTTCACGGGAGCACCATTGCCTAAAAATGCGGATACTGTTGTGATGCAGGAAAAAATTCGTCTGGAAAATAAAATGCTGATTATCGAAGACGAAAATCTTTCTGAAGGACTCAACGTTCGTCCGAAAGGTGCCGAAGTAAAAAAAGGTGAGGTCGCCATGAAGGAAGGAACCCATCTTACGGCTGCTGCCATCGGATTTCTTGCAGGAATCGGTTGTGCTGAAGTTTCAGTCTACACGCCACCCAAAGTTGCTGTTATTCTAACAGGAAATGAATTGCAGGATCCCGGAAATCCATTGGAATTTGGTCAGGTCTACGAAGCCAATTCTTTTCAGTTAAAGGCTGTTTTAAATCAAACTGGAATTCACAATATTGAAGTCTTCAAAGCCGAAGACGATCCCAAAGAACTGCACAAAGTTCTTGAAAACGCAATCGAAAACAATGACATAGTTTTGCTGAACGGTGGCGTAAGTGTGGGAGATTACGATTTTGTCACTCAGGTTGCCAATACCTGTGGTGTGGAAGAAAAATTTCATAAGATAAAACAAAAACCAGGTAAGCCGCTTTTCTTTGGAATAAAAGAAAATACATTCGTTTTCGGGCTTCCGGGAAATCCGTCTTCATCGTTAACCTGTTTTTATGAATATGTATTACCGCCACTCGAAAAAATGATGGGACTTCCTTCAAGCATTGTTGAAACAACAGCGACCGTAAGTCACGATTATCCTAAACCTGCAGGGTTGACGCACTTCCTGAAAGCATTTTACTACAATGGAAAAGTAACCCCGCTTCACGCTCAGGAATCATTCAGGCTGCATTCTTTCGCACAGGCGAACTGTTTTATTGTTTTGCCTGAAGAATCATTGGGTTGCAATGAAAATGATCAGGTAACTGTCCATCTTTTGCCATAAAATTTAAAACAATAAAAATCAACGCATCACGCCTATGTCTGTAGAAATATTTTATGTTATTCTTTTTTTTGTTGCCTTTCTGTACGCCGCAGTTGGTCATGGCGGCGCCAGCGGATATTTAGCATTGATGGCTTTGTACGGCGTAGTTCCCGAAGAGATGAAACCGACCGCTTTGGTGCTTAATCTTTTTGTTTCTTTGACTTCATTTATTCAATATTATAGAGGCGGATATTTTTCCAAAAAACTTTTTATACCCATTGCGGCAGCCTCGATTCCGTTAGCTTTCATAGGTGGAATGATTACGGTGGAAGAAAATATTTACAAACGAATTCTGGGAATCTTGCTTTTGTTTCCTGTTATCCGTTTTTTCTTTTTTAAAAATGTGGATGACAGTGAACTGAAACCTCACAACACAGCAATTGCAGTCATTACCGGAGGAGTTGTAGGCTTGCTCTCAGGGATGATTGGCATCGGTGGGGGCATTATTCTTTCTCCGATTTTACTTTTGTTGCACTGGACCAATCAGAAACAAACCGCAGCCATCAGCGCGGCATTTATTTTCGTCAATTCAGTGGCAGGGCTTGGAGGAATGGTCACACAGGGAATATCTTTCACTGGAGATATGATGATGTATATTATTGTAGCTTTCACAGGAGGATTATTGGGAGCTTACCTAGGTTCAAAAAAATTCAATCAGAATGTTTTAAAATATGTTCTGGCGACCGTTTTATTAATGGCATCTTATAAATTATTACTGACAAAAGCTTAATTATGAAAAGTCTTTCAATTCTAATCCTTTTTTTCGGTTTAACATTAAACGCGCAGGTTTCCAAATCGATTTCTGTAACTGGAGATATTCTCAAACCGATCACCATTAATTTTAATGATCTGAAAAATTATCAGATACATTCGGTAGACAGTTTGTTGATTCATAATCATAAAATGGAGTATAAGAGTACACTTAAAAAAATCAATGGAGTTTTACTGAAAGACGTTCTTTCAAAAGTGGAGTTTATGACCGATTCACCAAGATCATTAAGTGAATTTTATTTAGTCTGCGTTGCTGATGACGGCTATAAAGCACTCTTTTCATGGAATGAAATTTTCAACAGCGGAAACGGAGATCAGGCGCTTATCATTACCAAATTGAACGGTTCTGATGCTTATCAGTTAAAAGAAAATATCATGTTGGTAACGCCGACCGATAATGCAACAGGACGAAGATATGTGAAGAATTTATCTAAAATTTTAATTCAACAAGTGAAATAATGATGGAGATTAAAATCATTTCTTTCGGACAGATTGCAGAAATTACAGGAAAAGAATTTATGCTGGAAGCTACAGATCTTGATTCGCTGAAGCTTTATTTAATTAAAAAATTTCCCGAACTTTCGGATAAGAAATTTGCTTTTGCGGTCAACAAAAAACTGGTGCAGGAGAATACCAGTTTAAATCAAAATGATGTCGTGGCTTTGATGCCGCCTTATTCAGGAGGATAATATGGAAAACTATAACGAAAGATATGCCCGACATTACGCTCTGTCTGACTTCGGTTCTGAAGGTCAGCAAAAACTACTGAATGCAAAAGTCTTGGTGATCGGCGCCGGTGGATTGGGTTGTCCGGTTTTGCAATATCTTGTTGCTGCTGGAATTGGAACGGTAGGAATTGTCGATCACGATCAGATTTCACTGAGCAATCTGCAAAGACAGACGCTTTATTCTACCTACGATGTTGGCAAAATGAAGGCTGAGGTAGCTTTTTTAAAACTTCAAAAATTAAATCCTGAAATAATCATTAAATCCTATCAGGTTGAACTGACTTCAAAAAACGCATGGTATATTATTTCAGAGTATCAGATTATTGTGGACTGTACCGATAATTTTGCAACACGGTATCTCATTAATGATGCCTGCGTACTTTTAAATAAACCTTTGATCTTCGGAGCAATTTATAAATATGAAGGTCAGGTTGCGGTATTTAATTTAAAAAATAATAAATCAGTCAATTACAGAAATATTTTCCCCAATCCTCCGAAGCCTGAAGATGTGCAGAATTGTAATGAAGTCGGTGTTTTAGGCGTCCTCTCCGGAATGATTGGAATGATGCAGGCGAATGAAGTCATCAAATTAATTACAGGTCTAGGTGAAGTTTTGGATGGGAAATTATTGACGTTCAACATGCTCAATTATGAAACTTTTATTATGGATCTTTCGGATGAAAATTCAACTGAAAATCTAATTCCTAAAAATAAACAAGCATTTGAAGAAACTGATTATGCGTTTCTCTGTGGAATTTCGAAAATTGATATTGAAGATTTAAATCCAGCTGATTTACTTGAACAAACATTGAATGAAAACACAATAACAATCGATGTAAGAGAAATTAATGAAGTTCCGAAAGCAGATTTTAAACATATTCAAATTCCACTTTCCGAATTGAATGAAAGGTTGACAGAAATTGAAAACGAAAATGTAATCCTGTTTTGTCAGAGCGGAAAAAGAAGTCTGAAAGCGGCGGAGATTCTAATGGAACATTTTGGAACTCAGAAAAAAATAAGTCATCTCAAAGGTGGAATCACGGCATTAGAGCAAAGAAAAAATGAGCAGAACAATTAAAAATATATTTACAGAAGGAGCGATCAGTCCGGTTTTTATTTCGGAAAGCATTGCAAAACATTCATCGAAAAAAGATATCGGGGCACACAGTATTTTTCTTGGACAAATCAGAGAAGATATTGTTGATGGCAAAACTGTAGCAGCAATTGAATACACGGCTTACGAAGAAATGGTTTTGGAGAAAATGCACGAAATTAGAGAAGAAATATTCCAGAAATATGATCTCACTTGCATGCACGTTCATCACAGTTTAGGAATCGTAGAAGCAGGAGAAATCTGTCTTTTTGTTTTTACTTCTTCAAAACACAGAATTGCAGCGATGGAAGCCTGCAATGAACTTGTAGAACGCATCAAATCGGAACTTCAGATTTGGGGCAGAGAAATTTTTAATGACGAATCCCATCAGTGGAAAGTAAATAAATAATATGGTTGACATTACACATAAATCGTTCACGCTGCGTAAAGCCATTGCGACGGCGACAGTTAAAACTTCTTCAGCAGAAACCATTTCGGCAATAGAAAACCGAACAGTTCCAAAAGGAGATATTTTTGAATTTTCACGGGCTTCTGCATTGTTTGCGGTTAAGAAAACAAGTGATGTCATTCCTGATTGTCATCCGTTACCAGTGGAATTCACATCTGTTACTTTCAAAATAGAAAATCTTTCGGTCATCATTTCTGTGGAAGTGCATACGATTTACAAAACAGGAGTGGAAGTGGAGGCGATGCACGGCGCATCAGTTGCTGCATTGGTGATGTACGATATGCTGAAACCGATTGATAAACACGTAGAAATTCAGCACATCCGTTTGTCAGAGAAACAAGGCGGAAAATCTGATAGCAAGAAATTTCTGAATTCTGAACTCAAAGCTGCAGTTATTGTCTGCTCAGATACAGCGTTTCATGGTGAAAAGGAAGATACATCAGGAAAAGCAATTTGTGCATTATTAGAGAAATATCAAATCACTGGTGTCAAATATCAGATTATTCAAGATGATTTTGAAACAATTCAATCAACCTTAATTAACTGCAAAGAAAATAATTTTGATCTCCTTATCTTCACAGGTGGAACCGGATTATCAGCAAGAGATGTCACTCCTGAAGCAGTTTCACCACTAATCGACCGCCTCATTCCTGGTATTATGGAAACGGCCAGAAATTACGGTCAGCAGAGAATTTTAACCGCGATGCTTTCAAGAGGTGTCGCAGGATTTTCAGGAAAAATGCTTGTCCTTACGTTCCCAGGTTCCAAAAAAGCTGTTGAAGAATCGATGGATGCTTTGTTTCCTCAGATCCTACATGCTTTTCAGCTGGATCACAATCAGATTCATTGATCCTCCTATAAAATAGAATAGCTTAAATGTATTAATTATAAATAAGCCTTAAGAATATCACATCAACCGTTATGGAAACATAACGGTTCTTTATTTGTAATACGTTCGACATACCAAAACTCACACTTATGACAAATAGCGAAAAACAGTTGATCAGCCTCAAGGTCAATGGTCAACAGCATCAATTGGAGCTCCTTCCATGGGTGTCCCTACTTGATGCGCTTAGGGAGAACATCCATCTTACCGGAACTAAAAAAGGATGCGATCACGGGCAGTGTGGTGCATGTACCGTTTTGATCGATGGGAAACGTTCTTTAAGTTGCCTCACTCTTGCCGTTATGAATGATGAAGCAGAAATCACAACGATCGAAGGCATATCAGAAGGTGAAAATCTACATCCTGTCCAGCAGGCATTTATTGATCACGATGCCTTCCAGTGCGGATACTGCACACCGGGGCAGATCTGCAGTGCAATAGGACTGCTTACAGAAAACAAGGCAAGTAACCGCGAGGAAGTGCAAGACCTGATGAGCGGAAATCTCTGTCGATGCGGTGCCAACAGAGGAATTATTAACGCTGTAATGTCAGTAAAACAAAGTATGTCCCATGAATAATTTTGCCTATACTAAAGCCACTGACATCAGAAATGCGGTTTCGTTGATCAGTGAGGACCATGACAATAAAATAGTTGCTGGAGGAACCAACATTATTGATCTTTTGAAATATTTTGTCACTCAGGCAGATAC
>RCUH01002395.1_pt1 | contig 10985 bp, 9 predicted proteins | sample 2166191 | NCBI WGS metagenome assembly RCUH01 (sample SAMN09932848, study PRJNA488358) | compost metagenome | feature: garden; material: soil; isolation source: compost soil in an enriched community after 214 h of incubation | place: Germany: Experimental Botanical Garden Goettingen | collected...
TTCCGCTGGCGATCTGGCTGGCCATGATGCTGGCGCACCGCATTCCCGGCGTCGTCGCCTTCCGGCTGGTGTTCTTTCTGCCCTATGTTCTGGCTGACGTCGCAGCGGGCCTGATCTGGCGCTTCGTTTATGATGGTGACTATGGTCTGTTCGCCGCCATCTCCAATTTCTTCGGTTTCGCCAACCCTTACGTGCTGGCTGACAAGGATGTGGCGATTTATGCCGTGCTTGGCGTCATCGTCTGGAAATATTTCGGTTTCCACATGATGCTGTTCATCGCCGGCCTTCAGTCCGTCGACAAAAACGTGCTGGAAGCAGCCGAAATCGATGGCGCGTCCGGCTGGCAGAAATTCCGTTATGTCACGCTGCCGATGCTCGGCTCAACGGTGCGCCTTTCCGTCTTCTTTGCGGTAATCGGCTCGCTGCAGCTCTTTGACATGATCATGCCGCTCACCGGCGGCGGTCCGTCCAACTCCACGCAGACCATGGTCACCTTCCTCTACACCTACGGCGTCATGCGCATGCAGGTGGGGCTTGGCAGCGCGGTGGGCGTCGTTCTCTTCGTCATCTGCGTGACGCTTGCCTTCGGTTACAAAAGGATTTTCATGCGCCATGACTGACACATCCACTTCCGTCCGCATGCCGCTGCAAACCAAGCTTTATCTTTATATATCGCTGAGCCTGATTGCGGCCATCGTGCTTATCCCGTTGCTCACCACCGCGCTCGGCGGCTTCAAGACGCTGGGAGACCTGCGCGTCAACCCCTTCGGCATTCCGGCCGAATGGCAATGGTCCAACTACGGCGATATCCTGCTTGGCAAACGCTATTGGCTGCAAATCTTCAACTCGCTGGTCATCGCGCTGCTGACGGTATTCCTGACGCTGACTGTCTCGGCCATGGCGGCCTTCACCTTCGCGCATGTGAAATTCTTCGGCTCGTCCTTCCTGCTCAACTATTTCCTGCTGGGGCTGATGTTTCCGGCGGCCACCGCCATCCTGCCGCTGTTCATCCGCATCCGCGATCTCGGCCTGCTCGATACCTATTGGGGTGTGGTGCTGCCGCAGGTAGCCTTCGGGCTGGGCATGAGCATTCTCCTGTTCCGCAATTATTTCCGTAATCTGCCGGACGAGCTGTTTCAGGCGGCCTTCGTGGATGGCTGCGGTTATCTACGCTTCTTCTGGCATATTTCCGTGCCGCTTTCGCGGCCGATCGTGGCGACCGTTGGCATCGTCTCCTTCGTCGGCAGCTGGAACAGCTACATCCTTCCGCTCATCATGCTGAATTCGGAATCGAAATATCCCTGGCCGCTCGGCATCATGGTTTATCGCGGCGAATTCGGCACGGAATGGCAGCTCGTTCTCGCCTTCATCACGCTGACGATCCTGCCGACCGTCATCGTCTTCTTCCTCGCACAGAAACACATCATCGCGGGCCTGACGGCCGGTGCCGTCAAATCGTGACGTGAAAGGAGCAAAACATGGCTTCCGTCGAACTTAAGGATATCCGCAAGTCCTATGCCGCGCTCGATGTCATCCATGGCATTTCGCTTGATATAACGGATGGTGAATTCATCGCGCTGGTCGGTCCATCCGGCTGCGGCAAGTCCACGCTTTTGCGCATGATCGCCGGGCTGGAGGAGATCACCGATGGGGATATTCTCATCGGCGACAAGGTGGTCAATGGCATGACCCCGCGCGAGCGCAACATCGCCATGGTGTTCCAGTCCTATGCGCTTTATCCGCATATGACGGTGGCCGAAAACATGGGCTTCAATCTGAAGCTCGCCGGCCAGCCGAAAAACGTCATTGAAGAGCGCGTTGCGGAAGCCGCCCGCATGCTCGATCTCGGCAAGCTTCTGGATCGCAAGCCCTCACAGCTTTCCGGCGGCCAGCGCCAGCGTGTCGCCATGGGCCGCGCCGTGGTGCGCAACCCGGCCGTCTTCCTGTTCGATGAGCCGCTGTCCAACCTCGATGCCAAGCTTCGCGTACAGATGCGCAGCGAAATCAAGGCCCTGCACCAGAAAGTTGGCACGACCTCCATCTATGTCACCCATGACCAGATCGAGGCCATGACGCTGGCGGACCGGGTGGTGGTGCTCAATCACGGCCGCATCGAACAGCAGGGCACGCCGCTCGAACTTTACAAGACACCCGCCAATCTCTTCGTCGCCGCCTTTATCGGTTCGCCGGCCATGAACCTCATCGAAGGCGTGGTCGATGGCGAGGGTGACCAGCCCGCCGCCCGGCTGAAGGACGGCACCGCGATCCGCATTGCCGCCTCCCGCAAGGTCAAGCGCGGCCAGCCGGTGACGATCGGGCTTCGCCCCGAACATATCGGTTCGGCGATCGGCGGCGATATCTCGCTTACCGGACGGACGGTGCTGGTGGAACCGACGGGCGCGCAGACCCATGTGGTCTTCGAACTGGCGGGCGATCAGGTTACGGCAGTGGTGGATGGTGAGCAGCCGGTGAAGGTGAACACCCCCTTCGCAGCCACCGTGCACCATGAGCGTGTGCACGTCTTCGACAGGGCGAGCGGACTGGCGCTTTAAGCGCCTCCCGTCTTTTAAATGAAATACGGAAATTCTCTTGCCCCTCCGCTTTTGGGGCTTGTTTGAAAATCACGAGCGGTTAGCTTGGCGCTTGGGAACAAAGCGGGTTACCGCGCAACTGTATCGATGCAGGAGGAGATTTTTATGAGAACGATCAAAGGGCCGGGTCTTTTTCTCGGTCAGTTTGCCGGTGATGCAGCCCCCTTCAACAGCTGGGACGGCATTACCAAATGGGCGGCGGAAAAGGGCTACGCCGGCGTGCAGGTGCCGACCTGGGCCGGGCAGCTGATCGATCTCAAAAAAGCGGCGGAATCGAAGGATTATTGCGACGAGTTCGCCGGTGTCGCGCGCCAGAACGGCGTGGAAGTAACCGAGCTTTCCACCCACTTGCAGGGTCAGCTCGTCGCCGTTCACCCGGCCTATGACGAGGCCTTTGACGGTTTTGCCGCACCGGAAGTGCGCGGCAACCCGAAGGCGCGTCAGCAATGGGCGGTGGAGCAGGTGAAGCTCGCGCTGAAAGCCTCGAAAAATCTCGGCATCAAGGCGCATGCGACGTTTTCCGGCGCGCTTGCCTGGCCGTTCGTTTATCCGTGGCCGCAGCGTCCGGCCGGTCTGGTGGAAACAGCCTTTGATGAACTGGCGAAACGCTGGACGCCGATCCTCGATTACGCTGATGAGCAGGGTGTGGATGTCTGCTACGAAATCCATCCGGGCGAAGATCTGCATGACGGCGTCACGTTCGAGATGTTCCTCGAGCGGGTGAAGAACCACAAGCGCGCCAACATGCTCTACGATCCCTCGCATTACGTGCTGCAATGCCTAGATTATCTCGACAATATCGACATCTACAAGGACCGCATCAAGATGTTCCACGTCAAGGATGCGGAGTTCAACCCGACCGGGCGGCAGGGCGTTTATGGCGGTTATCAGGGCTGGGTGAACCGCGCTGGTCGCTTCCGTTCGCTGGGCGACGGGCAGGTTGATTTCGGTGCGGTCTTCTCCAAGATGGCGGCCAATGATTTTGACGGCTGGGCCGTCGTCGAATGGGAATGCGCACTGAAACACCCTGAAGACGGCGCCCGGGAAGGGGCGGAATTCGTCAAGGCGCATATCATCCGCGTCACGGAAAAAGCCTTTGACGATTTCGCATCAAGCGGCACCGATGATGCGGCCAACCGCCGTATGCTTGGGCTTTGAAAGCATTTCAGGGGAGATATTATGGCTATTGAAGGAAAGACAACGGACAAGGCGAACAAGCGGATTCGCCTTGGCATGGTCGGTGGTGGTTCGGGCGCATTTATCGGCGGCGTTCACCGCATGGCGGCGCGGCTCGACAATCGTTTCGATCTCGTCGCAGGGGCCCTGTCCTCGACGCCGGAAAAATCCCTCGCTTCCGGCCACGAGCTGGGGCTCGATCCCGAGCGTTGCTATGGTTCGTTCGAGGAAATGGCCGAAAAGGAAGCGCTGCGCGAGGATGGCATCGAGGCGGTGGCGATCGTTACCCCCAACCATGTGCATTATCCGGCAGCGAAGGCGTTTCTGGAGCGCGGCATCCATGTCATCTGCGACAAGCCGCTGACCTCCAATCTGGAAGACGCCAAAAAGCTGAAGCAGGTGGCCGACAAGGCCGATGCACTGTTCATCCTCACGCACAACTACACCGGCTATCCGATGGTGCGGCATGCGCGGGAACTGGTGGAGTCAGGCGCGCTCGGCACGATCCGTCTGGTGCAGATGGAATATCCGCAGGACTGGCTGACGGAAGCGGTGGAACAGACCGGCGCGAAACAGGCCGTCTGGCGCACCGATCCGGCTCAGTCCGGCGTCGGCGGCTCCACCGGCGATATCGGCACCCATGCCTATAATCTCGGTTGCTTCATTTCCGGTCTGGAAGCGGATGAGTTGGCGGCGGATGTGCATACCTTTGTCGAAGGCCGCCGGCTGGATGACAATGCGCATGTGATGCTGCGCTTCAAGCCGAAGGGCGGCAAGCAGGCAGCCAAGGGGCTACTCTGGTGCAGCCAGGTTGCGGTCGGTCACGAAAACGGGCTGAAGGTCCGTGTTTATGGCGACAAGGCCGGCATTGAGTGGACGCAGGCCGATCCGAACTATCTCTGGTTCACGAAGCTTGGCGAGCCGAAGCAGCTCATCACCCGTGGCGGTGCCGGGGCAGGAGCTGCGGCAGCACGCGTCACCCGCATTCCGTCCGGCCATCCGGAAGGTTATCTCGAAGCCTTCGCCACCATCTATACCGAGGCGGCGCATGCCATCGAAGCCCGCCGCACCGGCTCGGCGCTCGATAAGGCGGTTATTTACCCGACCGTCGATGACGGGGTTAAAGGCGTCGCCTTTGTTACGGCCTGCATCGAGTCCGGCAAGAAGAATGGCGGCTGGGTGAAGCTGTAAGACGAGGTTGCGGTATATTTCTTCTCCCCGTTGCCGGGGAGAAGATGCCCCTGACGTCATCTGCCGACGGGATCAATTGACGCGTGTCGTCTGTCGCTGCACCCGTTCCGTTATGGGGCAGCCATCCTGGAGCTTGGTCCAGGACGAAACGTTGAGCTTCATCTCGCAGCGCGCGAGATAGGAGCCACCGTCGACCTTCAGGCAGGATGTCTGGCCGAGTTCGAACATGGTGCCGCGATTTCGGCATTTGCAATTATGGGCATCCGCCAAGGTCGGAATAAGGGCCATGATCAGGCCAAGTATGAGCACTCCAGTACGCATGGCTGAGGCTCCAAAGAATATACCGCCAGATTACTCCTGTCCGAGGGCATAGTCAAAAACGGCCTTTGCCTGTGATGCGCGCCCTCTGCGGGCAGCAGCCCCTGCGAATTCCCCCGCTAGCACCCGATCAAAATCGCCCTGATATCATTCACATTCGTCAGGGTCGGACCTGTGACGACAAGGTCTCCTGCCGCCTTGAAAGCGGTGTAGCTGTCGTGGCTTACGAGCGACTGACGCGGATCGACACCGGCTTCGCGCATGCGGGCAAGCGTATCCGGCGTCACCACAGCACCCGCCGCATCCTCGACGCCGTCTATGCCGTCGCTATCGCCGGCAATGGCCCAGATCTCGTCCGCACCTTTCAGCGTCAGCGCAAGGCTCAGCAGGAACTCCGTGTTGCGGCCACCCTTGCCGGCTGGCCCCTTGCCAATCGTGACCGTGGTTTCGCCGCCGGAAAGCAAAACGGCCGGGCCCTTGACCGGCAGGCCCTTGCGACTGGCGGAGAGCGCTATACCGGCCATGACAGCCCCGACATCCTTGGATTCGCCTTCCAGCGAATCCCCGAGGATGAGCGGCGTAAGCCCGAGTTTCACGGCCTCATCCGCTGCCGCCTGCAAGGCGAGCGAAGGAGCGGCAATGAGCCGGATATCCTCGTCGATATCGCCGGCCTTCGGGGTTTCCTCACCTTTTTCCAGCACCTTGCGCACGTTTTCCGGAAGATCGAGCGCATAACGGGAGATGATTTCCCGCACGGTTTCGATGTCGCTCGGATCGGCAACCGTCGGGCCGGAGGCGATTTCCGAGGGGTCGTCGCCCGGCACGTCGGAAATCAGCAGCGAAACAACCCTGGCCGGTCTGGCGGCCAGTGCCAGCCGTCCGCCCTTGATGCGGGAGAGATGCTTGCGCACGGCGTTCATGTCGGAAATCGTCGCGCCGCTGGCAAGCAAAGCGCGGTTGACGGCCATCTTGTCCGCAAGTGTCATGCCTTCGGCCGGCGCCACCATCAGCGCCGAACCGCCGCCGGAAATCAGCGCGATCACCATGTCGTCGGTGGTCAATCCCTCGACGGCGGCGAGAATGCGTTTTGCCGCTTCCGCGCTCCTATCGTCGGGCACGGGATGGGAAGCCTCGATGATCTCGATATGCGCAGTCGGGACGGCATGGCCGTAACGCGTGACCACCACACCCGAGAGATCGACATGTGGCCATGCCGCTTCAAGCGCTGCGGCCATCGCGGCCGAGGCCTTGCCGGCGCCCACCACCACGCACCGGCCTTTGGGCGGAGATGGAAGGTGGTGTTGCAACACCTTTGCCGGATCGGCGCTGGCGACTGCAGCCATGAAGATGCGGTTGAGGGCGTCTCTTGCGGACGTGTCGTTCCATGCGCTCATCGGTTCATGCTCCGATCCAGAGGAAGCCGAGCGCAAACAATGCCGGCAACGCCTGAATGAACAGGATCTTCATATTGGCTGTCATGGCGCCAAAAATACCGGCCACCAGGACGCAGATCAGGAAGAAAACCTTGAAGCTCAGCCCTTCATCGCCCTGCGTGAGCCCATAGATCAGCCCCGCTGCGAGAAAGCCGTTATAAAGGCCCTGATTGGCGGCAAGCACTTTCGTCTGCCGGGCAAAATCCGCCGAAAGACCGAAGGCCTTGCGGCCGGCCGGTTTTTCCCACAGCAGCATTTCCAGAATGACGATGTAAATATGGATGGCCGCAACCACGGCAATCAGAATGCTGGCGATCATCGGCGGTTTCCTCCAAACCATGATATCCGTCGCCGTTGTCAGGGTGAACAGGCGGCGAGCGGACACTTCCGTTTTAACGGCGGGACGAAGGGCTGCAAGGCCAGAATCTCCTCTTCCCGTGCAAACTGTTGAAGAGCGGCAACCTGTTGCTTGACTCTTTGCTGAAATAGGAACAAAACAAGAACAATGGAGATGAATAACCGGAATTGAAACCTGTCATGCCATGCAAAAGCGCGCGGATCAGTTGCTCGTTGTCGAAGAGCTGCGTGAAAGGCTGGAAAGGATCGGTAACGGCCCTGAGCGGCTGCACGAGACCTTGCCTTTCGGCGTGGATGCCATCGACCATCGCCTGCCGGGAGGCGGGCTCAAGCTCGGCTGCCTGCATGAGGTAAGCGGCGGCGGCAATGGCGCTGCCGATGGCGCGGCGGCCGCCCTTTTTGCGGCTGGTGTGGCGGCAAGGCTTTCCGGCAAGGTTTTATGGTGCGTCACCCGGCGGGATCTGTTCATGCCGGGGCTGACGCAGGCCGGCCTTTCGCAGAACCGGCTCATCATTGTTGAATGCCGCGATGAGAAGGGCGTGCTCGACTGTTTCGAGGAGGGTTTACGCTGCAATGGTTTCGGCGCGGTGATGGGTGAGGTGGCAAAATTGCCGATGAACGCCTCGCGACGGCTGCAACTGGCGGCGGAAACCTCTGGTGTTACCGGCATCGCCATCCGCCGTTTCCGGCGCGCGGCCGATGCGGCGCTGTTCGGCGAGCCGACGGCGGCGGTGACCCGCTGGCGTGTCTCGGTCCGTCCTTCTTCGCCCTTGCCGGTGCCGGGGGTGGGCAGGCCGCGCTGGTTTCTCGAGCTTTTGCGATGTCGCGGCGGCGAAAGCGCTGAATTTGAAGTGGAAGCCTGTGATGCAAAGGGTCGTATCGCTCTACCTGCCGACATGGCCGACGGATCGCTTCCGGCGTCTTTCGGGAGAGAACGCGCCGCCGGTTGAAAAGCCGCTGGTCATGATCGGCCGCCAGGGCAGCCGCCGGCTGGTGCTGGCGCTCGACAAAGCGGCAAAGGCGGCGGGCATCCGGCCCGGCACGCCGGTCAGCAAGGCGCAGGCGCTGGTGCCGGGCCTTCTGGTGGAAGATCTGGATGCAGCTGGAGATGCCCGCGCCCTGCAGCAGCTGGCCTTTCATTTTCTGCGCATCTATGCCCCCATCGTCGCCGCCGATACGCCTGATGGGCTGGTGCTGGACACGGCGGGAGCGGACCATCTGCACGGCGATGAGACGCTGATGCTGAGCGGGATGGTCAACCGCCTGCATGCCGCAGGCTTTGCCGCCCGCGCGGCCATTGCCGATAGCTGGGGTGCTGCCCATGCGCTGGCCCGCTTCGGCCGCGAGCAGATCAGCATCATACCGCCGGGCGGGCAGCGGGCGGCGATCAACGGCTTGCCGCTTGCTGCGCTGAGGCTGGAGGAGCGTATCGTTTCAGGGTTGAAGGTGCTCGGCTTCCGCAGCATCGGCGAGCTTGCCGAAGCCCCGCGCGCGCCGCTGACCCTGCGTTTTGGCCCCGAACTCGTCCGGCGTCTTTCCCAGGCTTTCGGGGAGATCGGCGAACCTATCGAACCGGTGCGCGTGGCCGAACTGGTGGAGGTGCGGCGCGCCTTTCCCGAGCCGATTGCGGCGGCGGAAACGATTGCCCGTTATACGCAGAAGCTGGTCACGGGGCTTTGCTCAGCACTTGAAAAACGCGGCCTTGGCGCCCGCCGGGTCGATCTGGTGCTGCACCGGGTCGATAGCGGCCTGCAGGCGGTACGCGCAGGCACCTCCAGACCGGTGCGCGACATCAAGCAGCTTGTCCGGCTTCTGACCGACCGTATCGACACCATCGATCCCGGTTTCGGCATCGAGATGATGGTGCTGACCGCCACCCATGCCGAGCCGCTTGTCGCCGCGCAGGCCCGGTCCTCGCTTCTGGAGGAAGGGCGTGCGGAAATCGCCGATACGGTCGATGTCATCCTCAATCGCGGCCACAGGGTCTATCGTTATGCGGCGGTGGCAAGCGATGTGCCGGAACGCTCCCTTGCCCGCGTTGCGGCGCTTTCACCTGAGGATACGCTCGGCTGGCCCGGCCACTGGCCTCGTCCGGTCAGGCTTTTTGCAAGGCCGGAACCCATCGAGACGCTGGCGCTGCTGCCGGATCATCCGCCGCGTTATTTCATCTGGAAAGGCGTGCGCCATAATGTGCGGCGCGCTGACGGGCCGGAACGGGTGTTCGGCGAATGGTGGAAACGCGACCGGGAAAAGGAAGCCGTGCGCGATTATTTCACGGTGGAAAATGAAAGCGGCGAGCGCTTCTGGATTTTCCGCTCCGGCGATGGCGAACATGCCGAGACAGGCTCGCAGGGCTGGTTCATCCACGGGGTCTTCGCATGAGCACGCCGCGTTATGCCGAACTTCAGGTGACCACGCATTTTTCCTTCCTGCGCGGCGCAAGCTCCTGCGAAGAGCTTTTCGAACAGGCCAAAAACCTCGGCATCGAGGCGCTGGGTATCGTGGATCGCAACAGCCTTGCGGGCATTCCCCGCGCTTACGAGGCGGCAAGTACCTACGGCATCCGGCTCGTCATCGGTTGCCGGCTCGATCTGGACGACGATCTTTCCGTACTTGTCTACCCCATGGATCGCCCGGCTTACGGTCGGCTTTGCCGGCTGCTTTCCGTGGGCAAGAAAAGGGGCGGCAAGGGCAAGTGCCGGCTGACATGGGACGATCTCGTCGCCTATGGCGAAGGCCTGATCGTGGTGTTGCTCGCCGATCTTGCGGATGATCTCTGCGCGCTTCGCCTGCGGCGGCTCAAGGCTGCTTTTGCGGATCGCGCCTATATGGCGCTCAGCCTCAGAAGACGTCCCAATGACCAGATGCGGCTTTTCGAATTGTCCAATATGGCTCAAGTCGCAGGTATACCGACGGTGGTGACCAATGACGTACTGTTCCATGTGCCCGAGCGGCGCATGCTGCAGGATGTCGTCACCTGCATCCGGCATAATTGCACCATCGACGAGGCGGGTTTCCGCCGCGAGCGGCATGCCGACCGCTATATGAAGCCGCCGGAGGAAATGCACCGGCTATTTGCCCGCTACCCCGAAGCGCTGGCCCGCAGTCTCGAAATCACGAAGCGCTGCAAATTTTCACTGAAGGAACTGGTCTATCAATATCCCGAGGAGCGCAGCCTGCCGGGGCTGACGGCGCAGCAGGCGCTGGAGAAGATGGTCTGGGAAGCGGTGCCGGGGCGGTATCCGCAAGGTTTGCCGGAGAAGGTGGAAAAGGCGCTCAAGCATGAGCTGGCGGTTGTCGGCAGGTTGCAATATGCGTCCTATTTCCTGACCGTGAGTGCCATTGTCCGTTATGCGCGTTCAAAAGATATCCTATGTCAGGGGCGCGGTTCGGCAGCCAATTCGATTATCTGTTTTGTACTTGGCATCACCGCCATCGACCCCGCTCTTTTCAGCAATCTCGTCTTCGAACGTTTCGTTTCCGAAAACCGGGGAGAACCGCCTGATATCGACGTGGATTTTGAACACCAGCGGCGCGAGGAAGTCATCCAGTGGGTTTATGACACTTACGGCCGTGACAAGGCGGCGCTCTGCTCCGTTGTTACCCGTTATCGTGGGCGCGGAGCGTTGCGCGATGTCGGTAAGGTTCTGGGCCTACCGGAAGATCTAACGAAGCTTCTATCCTCGCAGGTCTGGCGCTGGAGCGAGGGTGTGGGTGAAAAGCAGGTGAAGGAACTGAACCTCAATATGGAGGATCGTCGCCTGAAGCTTGCCTTCGAATTGGCCAACCAACTTGTCGGCACACCGCGCCATCATAGCCAGCATCCGGGCGGCTTTGTGCTGACCCATAACCGGCTGGACGAACTGGTGCCGATCGAACCCGCCGCCATGGATGATCGCCAGATCATCGAATGGGACAA
>RCUH01002400.1_pt1 | contig 10973 bp, 9 predicted proteins | sample 2166191 | NCBI WGS metagenome assembly RCUH01 (sample SAMN09932848, study PRJNA488358) | compost metagenome | feature: garden; material: soil; isolation source: compost soil in an enriched community after 214 h of incubation | place: Germany: Experimental Botanical Garden Goettingen | collected...
AGCGCCCGATTGATGCGCAGCATGTCCTGCGCGCTGCGCCGCTCCGCCGCCAAAGCGGCCATTTCGCCTTCCAGGCCGCGGCGCAGTTCGATGATGCGCAGGACCCCACGGGCCGGGTCTTCGTCAGGCGTGCCCAGCCGGAACGCGTCGCTCGATGCTGGGTCCAGCACGACCGTCCCGCTGCCCTGACGGGTATCCACCAGACCCGCCGACTTCAGGCGTGAAATCACTTCGCGCACGACAGTACGGCTGACGCCATATTGCTGCGTCATGAATCTTTCGGTGGGCAGCCTGGAGTCCACCGGGTATGCGCCACGGCGGATCTCTTCGGCCAGCATGTCCGTCAGCCGGTCGGCCAGCGTTCTTTCACCGCTTTGCTTGTTCTCTTGCATGACTCGACGAGCGCCCTTCGACCCTTCCATCTTGCGGGCTGGATGCTTGCCCTGTCGCTGGCGGCCCGGCCGCGACGCTTAGGGCAAACACTAGCAGGCCGAAATGTTGTTTGTTGATAAATTGGTACGACAAATTAATAATATCAAAAAACCACACGGGAGGCATGGCGGAAGATGGCAGCCAACGCAACAACACCCCGGGCATACCTATGCCGCCGGTTCACCGAAAGCGTCGAAGCCGCCCTGGCAGAGCGTTACGATCTGCGCCTCAATGAGCAGGACGGCATCTTGTCCCCCGACGAAATCGTGCAATCCGCGCGGGGATCCGAAGTGTTGTTCGCCAGCGCAACGGAGCAAATCAACGAGCATGTCCTGCGCCAACTGGCACCAACCTTGCGTTACGTCGCAACGCTTTCGGTAGGCTACGACCACATCGACATGGCTGCGGCGCGCGAGCTGGGCATTGGCGTCTTGCATACGCCCGATGTGCTCAGCGACGCCTGCGCGGAAGTCGCAATGATGCTGATGCTCAATGCATGCCGCCGTGGATACGAAGCGGACCGCATGGTGCGCGACGGCCGCTGGCCGGGATGGAGCCCCACCCAGTTATTGGGCATAGGCCTGAAAGAAAAGCGGGTCCTGGTGTTCGGCATGGGCCGCATCGGCCGGGAAGTCGCGGCACGCGCCCGTGCGTTCGGCATGGAAATCCACTATCACAACCGGCGCGCCCTTGCGCCCGAACTGGCCGCTGGCGCCATCTACCACGCGGACCTGGACCAGGCGCTGCGAATTGCCGATGTGCTGGTGATAGCGGCGCCCGGTTCCCCCCAATTGAAGGGAATCATCAACGCCGAACGCATCGCGTGCATGCCCGAGCGCGCCGTGCTGGTGAACATATCGCGCGGCGACCTGGTGGACGATGACGCATTGACCAGCGCGCTATCAACCGGGCGCCTGTTTGCCGCGGGACTCGATGTTTACGCCAACGAGCCCAATATTGATCCCCGCTACCGGGAGCTGGACAACGTATTCCTGTCTCCGCATATCGGCAGCGCCACCCGGGAAACCCGCGACGCCATGGGCTGGCTATTGATCAATGGCCTGGACGCTCTCTACCAGGGCGCCACGCCCGACAACCTGCTCAATCCACGCTAGCCCCCTTCACGAGACTCCCGATGAACCTGAAACGACCAGAGCTATTCCGGCAGCAATGCTATGTGGGCGGCCAATGGATCAATGCATCCGGCGGGAAAACCATAGACGTCACCAACCCCGCGGACGGCACCGTGCTCGGCACCGTGCCCTCGCTAAGCGGACCTGATGTGCGCCAGGCCATCGAGGCGGCGAACCGCGCGCTGCCGGCGTGGCGTGCAATGGCGGCCAAGCCGCGCGCGCAATTGATCCGCCGATGGTTCGACTTGTGCATGGCACACCAGGAAGACCTGGCCACGCTGCTGACGCTGGAACAAGGCAAGCCCATCAAGGAATCCCGTGGCGAGATCGCTTACGGTGCGTCATTCCTGGAATGGTTTGCGGAAGAGGCGAAACGCGTTTATGGCGACGTCATTCCCGCAGCCACGGCCGACCGCCGCATTATCGTGATCAAGCAGCCTGTCGGGGTGGTGGCGGCCATTACTCCGTGGAACTTCCCTAACGCGATGATCACCCGCAAAGCGGGCGCGGCGCTGGCCGCCGGTTGCACGATTGTCATCAAGCCCGCCTCGTCCACGCCCTACTCCGCCCTCGCCCTTGCCATGTTGGCCCAGGAAGCCGGCATTCCGCCTGGCGTGCTCAATGTGGTGACGGGAAGCTCCGGGACCATTGGTGAGGAAATCACCAGCAATCCGCTGGTCCGCAAGCTGTCGTTCACCGGTTCGACCAGCGTTGGCAAGCTGCTGATGCAACAGTGCGCGGGCACCATGAAGAAAGTGTCGATGGAATTGGGTGGCAATGCGCCCTTCATCGTGTTCGATGACGCCGATCTCGACCTGGCCGTGGCCGGCGCCATGGCATCCAAGTTTCGCAATGCCGGCCAGACCTGCGTGTGCGCGAACCGGATTTTCGTACAGGACGGCATCTATGACGCGTTCGCCGAGCATCTCAAGCAGGCAGTGCTGTCCCTGCGAGTGGGCACCGGCCTTCAAGAGGACGTCGATCTGGGGCCGCTGATCGACCACGCGGCGATCGACAAGGTGCAAGAGCACGTGGACGATGCGATCGCTGGCGGGGCGAGCGCGCTGATTGGCGGCCGCAAGCATGAACTTGGCGGCTTGTTTTACGAGCCGTCCATTCTTGTGAATGTGTCGCGTCAGGCCAAGCTGATGCAGGAAGAGACGTTCGGACCCGTTGCTCCGTTGATACGGTTCAGCAACGAGCAGGAAGTCATCGACCTGGCAAACGATACGCCGTTCGGACTTGCCGCCTATTTCTACACATCGGACTACCGCCGCGCGTGGCGCGTCGCGGAAGCGCTGGAAACCGGCATCGTGGGTCTGAACGAGGGCATCATCTCGACCGAATTGGCGCCCTTCGGCGGCGTCAAGGAATCCGGCATCGGCCGCGAAGGGTCGAAATACGGCGTCGACGATTACGTCGAGATCAAATACATCTGCGCCGGTGGCCTGGGCGCCGCCTAGGTCGAATCGCACTGTTTCAGGAGCATTCTCCATGGCAGAAAATAAGCCGCGTATCGGCCTGATCGGCGTCGGCATGATGGGTTCGGGCATAGGCGCCAGCCTCTTGCGCAACGGCTTTCCGTTGACCGTGCTGGAACATCCGGGCAACCAGCCTTTGGATGACTTGCTTGCTGGCGGGGCAGGCACCCGTCGCCAGGCATCGGATCTGGCCGCGGAGGTCGACATCCTGATTCTCTGCGTGACGGGATCTCCCCAGGTGGAAGAGGTTCTCTTCCAGCAGAACGGCGTGCTGCAGGGTCTTAAGCGCGGCACCACCGTCATCGACTGCTCCACGGCCATCCCGTCGTCCACCCGCAAGATCGCCAAAGCCGTTCAGGATGTGGGCGGCCACTTCCTGGACGCCCCGATGACGCGCACCCCCAAGGAGGCCGCGGAGGGCCGCCTGAACCTGATCGTGGGTGGCGACAGGCAGGTCTACGAGCACTGCCTGCCCGTGCTCCAAAGCTATGCCGAGAATATTGCCTACGCAGGCGGCGTGGGCTGCGGTCACCAGATGAAGCTGCTGCACAACTATGTGTCTCTTGGATTCTCGGCTGTCTTGGCCGAAGCCGCTGCATGCGCACACCAGGCGGGGACGGACCCGAAGACATTCTGTGACATCCTGGCGGCGGGCGGCGGTGGTGGCGTCGTGCTGAATCGCCTGCGTCCTTATATCGAATCCCAAGACCCTTCGGGCTTCCGGTTCTCGATCTCCAATGCGTTGAAGGACATGGGCTACTACTGCACCATGGCCGACGAGCAAAGCGCTCATGGCGCGCTTGCCCTGGCAGTCAGGCAGCTCTATGACGAGGCCTCTCAGGCAGGCCTCGGACAATCGCCGGTACCTGTACTGATCGACAGTCTTGGCGGCGCGCCGGCCGCTGCCGCCGCAGGGAAATGACTCAACCCAAAGTCGTGCGTATCGCCCGGTCCGCCCGGGCAATCGCGAATGCTGTGCAAAAAAGGAGATCCCGTGAAAATCACCAAGATTACCGCCGTGCCAATTTCCTACCGTCTGCCTGAAGGCAAGACAGTGACCATGGGGGTAGGCAGTACGTTGAAGCGCGATGCCATCATCGTGCGCGTGGAAACATCCGAAGGCATCGTGGGTTACGGGGAATCGCATCCGGGGCGCAGCCCGGGCGCCATTGTCAGCCTCATCCACAACACACTGTCGCCGCTCCTGGTCGGCATGCCCGCCACCGACGTCGTGGGCGCCTGGCAGCGTGTGCATCGCATGCAGTTTTCGAGCCATGGTCTGGGGGCCGGTACCGCCTTGGCGTTGTCCGGCATCGATATGGCGTTGTGGGACATCCGCGGCAAAGCCGCCAACATGCCGCTCTATGAGCTATTGGGCGGCTCGCGCAAGCGCCTGCCTGCCTACGCCGGCGGCATTGCCCTGGGATACCAGGCGCCCCAGGCCCTCGCGGAAGAAGCACAGTCATACATCGAGCAAGGCTACCGTGCGGTCAAGCTGCGTATTGGCGACACGGTCAAAGACGATATTGCACGCTGCCTGCACGTACGGAAAGTGCTGGGAGACGACATCGATATCCTGACCGATGCGAACACGGCCTACACCATTGCCCAGGCGCGCCGGGTGCTGCCGGTGCTGGCGGACATTCAGGCGGGTTGGCTTGAGGAACCGTTTGCCTGCAACGACTTCGCGTCCTATCGCGAAGCGGCCAAGATCACTCCGCTTGTTCCCATTGCCGCCGGGGAAAATCACTTCATGCGGTTCGAGTTCGCCCAGATGCTTGAGGCGGGCGCGGTACAGGTCTGGCAACCGGATCTGTCCAAGACCGGCGGCATTACCGAGGCCCAGCGGATCGCCGCGATGGCTTCAGCCTTCCGTATCCCCATCAATGCGCACAGCTCGGCAACCGGCCTGAATCACGCCGCAACACTGCATTTTCTGGCTGCAACCGAGAACGCCGGGTATTTCGAAGCCTGCGTTTCGCACTTCAATCCGTTCCGGGACATGTTCGGCCCGACCTTCAAGATCGGCGCGGACGGTTGCGTGGAGCCGCCCGCCGGGCCCGGCCTGGGGGTGGAAGTCGACGAGTCCATATTCGATAAGTTTCCAGCAGTGGATGGGCCGGGATATGTCGTGAAGTTCTAGATCAATAAATACAAGACCCCCAGGGTCGAGGAGACAATCATGATCATCAAAAAGCTGATCTCGCTGCTGGGAGGCCTGAGTCTCACGCTAGCGTCGGCCAGTCCAATCCTGGCCAACGCGGCGGAAGCCTACCCCAGCAAGCCTGTCCGTATCGTTGTCCCATATACGCCAGGCGGTTTCAATGACACCCTCGCCAGGACAGCCAGCGAATACCTCACCAAGGCATGGAAGCAGTCGGTCGTCGTCGAGAACAAACCCGGCGGAAACACCTTGATCGGCAACACCATGGTCGCGCAGTCGGTGCCCGACGGCTATACCTTATTGATCACGCCGCTGCCGTTCTCGGCCCTGCCCGGGCTTTATCGGGAAAAGATGCCCTACGATGCCCTCAAGGATTTCGAGCCGGTGATCTGGGCGGGCAGCACCCAGAATATTCTTACGGTACGTGCCGATTCGCCGTTCAAGGACGTCAAAGCGCTCATCGCCTACGCCAAAGCCAACCCGGGCAAGCTCAACTATGGCTCGACGGGCTCCGGTTCATCGAACCATCTGTCGATGGAGCTATTTCTGGAGTTGACGGGCACCAAGATGACCCACATTCCCTACAAGGGCAGCGCGCCTGCTGTCTCCGCCCTTCTGGCCGGGGATATCGATGTCTTGTTCGACAACTTGCCGAATGTTTACCCCAACCTCATCGCGGGTAAGCTCACGGGGCTGGCCGCCACGGGCGCCAAGCGTCCTCCGCTGCTGCCCAATGTTCCCACCGTGGTCGAAGCTGGCGTGCCAGGTTATGAAGTGACGGTGTGGTTTGGCATGCAAGCCCCGGCAGGCACTCCCACGGATGTCGTGAAGAAAGTGAATGCGGGCATGACGGACATGCTGCGGGACAAAGACGTGATCGATAGATTCGGCAAACAGGGCGTAGAAATCGTGGCCAGTTCCCCGGCTGAGTTCAAGGCACTGGTCAATGCCGAAGTCAAGAAATGGACCGGCGTCATCGATCGCGCGGGTATCAAGATCGAATAACCGCCGGACGCTCGTTCACGGCTCCCGACCTGTCGAGAGGGACACGCAGCGAAGGGACCCCGACATCCCTTGACCGCAAATATCGCCTTCAGCAGCCTGGCAAACCCAGGCTTGCTGCATGGCGCGCGGCGCTCGGGACCCATTGAGTGCCGGATCGAGCCGACCTGGGTTTTCCGAACCCCCATAAAGGTGGACAATGCTCGATGACAGATCCGGCAAATTCGGGCCGGCCCATATCGGCGCCTTGAACTCCCGGGCATCTGCCAATCGAACGGACGGAGTGACATCATGCGCACTTTCGTACAGCAACCGAGAACGGCTCGGCAGGGTATGGCCGCCAAGACGGCGGCACGCGGGACGGTCGGGAATCAAACCCTGAACAGGATGCCCGGCGTCGATCAATGGGATGCAAAGGACAAGGCGATCGACACCCGCGCCGCTCCCTTCGGCCACGATCTCAGTCGAATTCCCCTGCACCCGCTCCCTGCCCTCTCCATCCAAACCAAACTAGCGATCAGCCACCCGGGCGACGAATTCGAACAGGCGGCAGATCGAATCGCGGATCAGGTGATGCGTATGCCTGATCCACCGCTCGAGCGGCGAATGGATCAAGGGACTGCTGCACGGAAGCATCTGCAAATGCACTCCGCGATGCCGAGCGGCGCGAGCGTTGCCGACGCATCCCCCGCCATGCTTGCGGTATTGCGCTCCCCCGGCAGTTCCCTCGACGCAAGGACGCGGGCCTTCATGGAGCCGCGGTTCGGCAAGGACTTCGGCAATGTCCGGGTGCACTCGGATGCGCGGGCCGTCGAGGCTGCCAAGTCCGTTCAGGCACGCGCGTACACGGTCGGCCATCACGTTGTTCTGGGCGCCGGTGAGTACGCGCCGGGCACGGCTGCGGGACGTGTGCTCCTGGCCCATGAATTGGCGCACGTGGTCCAGCAATCATCCGGAGCGGCCGGCATGGTTGCTGCGCAAGGCGCGATGCTGCTGCAGCGCGCCCCGACTTACGGCAATCTGCCGAGAGACGCGCCCGCGTTGGGCTCCTCTCGCGACGTCATACGGCTAAAGAACGTCAACGGCACATGGAAGGAGGTCGGGGGCAGGTACGGCAGAACCGCGCGGGGCAATTACGACTTCGTCGTGAAGGACGGCGAGATCTTCGCGGTCAAGTCCAAGAGGACGATGGGTGCGATCGGCCACACCGAAGCGGCGCGCGGCGAGCGCGTGAGCTGGGCGGGACAGGTCGAATTCGAAGGCGGCAAGGTGAAATCCTGGAACGACGGCTCGGGACACTATCGCTCTTTGTCCAGCATGCGCGAGCCCGCCGTGCAGGCTGGACTACCCAACGAAAAGTTTATCCAGCACCCCGAGACCGCGCCCCGTCCCCGTCCGAAAGCGTCTATGCCTCAGTTGCCGGTAGAGCAGCCGGCGACCAAGCCGCGCGTTCCCGGTGAACAACCGAAGGTCGGCTCCGGCCCCCCCCGAATGGCGGAATTCGAGCAACGCTACGGAAAGGCGCCGGCGGCTGCGCCCGCGGCCACTTCGGCGGCCTTGGCCGAGGAAGCTGGCTCGGTCCTGAAGGTCCAGGGACGAGCCGCCAGCGCGCTCGGCAAGATCGGGTCGGCGGCCGGCTGGGTCGCTGACTTTCTAATGCCGGGTCCGCAGGACGCGATCATGCTGATGGTCCAGTTCGCCATGACCTACGCCGAGGCGCAGGAAGCCGCGCGCGCCGACGGCATGCGCTCGGGCTTTGGCCAGGGCCTGTGCGCGGGGCTGCTGCGGCTCAGCCGGGGCTGGATACGCGACAACCTGGCGCCGAAGGTCATCAGCCGCAGCGTGGCCAGCCAGGTGGCTGCCACGACCGGTTATCGCGAGAAGGGTTTCGTCCAGGGGCTGGTTGCCGGCATCTCTTTCGCGGAACGGCTCTCCGCGGATCAGCGCAAGGCCTTGCTGAAGGAGGCCACGCGCGCCATGCGGGCCAAGGGCGACGACATGACCCTGCGCGAGCGCTGGGAGCGTGGCTACACCGCGTACGACATCATCGACCTGTCCGCCGCACTGGCGCCGCGTATCACGGAAATCCTTGAAGAGGCGCAGAAGAACGAGGAACTGCGCCAGGCGGCGGAGAATTGGAAGAAGTTCAAGAAGTACGGACCGCTCATGCCGCTCGCGCCGCTGTTCGAAGGATCCGAGCAATAGCAGGGACTTCCTGGCCTTTTGGCTACACTCCCTTCCCATGCGCAACCCGCCAGATCCCTTCGCCCCGCCAAGAAAGCAGCGCGGCGCCCGTCTGAACTCGCTCCTGTGGATCCTGGAACCGCTGGAGCGGGAATCCGGCTACACGCACCGCAAGATGTTCGGGGCCGATGCCGCGTACCTGGATGGCCTGCTGTACTTGATCGTCGCCGATCGCGACGATCCGTGGAACGGCGTGATGGTGTGCACCTCGCAGGACCGCCACGCGGCGCTGCTTGCGGACCTGCCGCAGTTGCTGCCGCATCCGGTCTTGGGCAAGTGGCTGTATCTGCCACAGTCGGACGAGGCATTCGAGGCCACGGCGGCAATGCTGGCGGAGCTTGCGGTGGCGCGGGACCCGCGCATGGGCGTGGCGCCCAAACCGAAGGTCTCGCGGCCCAAGTCCTGGCGTATGGAGGAATAGACGATCCGGGCGTAACGGCTAGTTCCCCAGCCGCACCACCAGCTTCCCGAAGTTTTTTCCTTCCAGCAGGCCGATGAAGGCTTCCGGCGCCTGCTCCAGCCCTTCCACCACATCCTCGCGCCAGCGCAGCCTGCCGTCGGCGATCCACCCCGCGGCCTCGCGCTGGAACTCGTCTTCCTGCGCCCCCGCGAAGTCATACACGATGAAGCCGCGCAGCGTGATGCTCTTGGAAAGAATCTCGCGCATCGTCGCGGGCAGGCGATCCGGGCCGGTCTGGTCTGAAGGGCCGTGGTTGTAGTTGGCGATCAGTCCGCATAGCGGCACGCGGGCAAAGTTGTTCAAGAGCGGCAGCACCGCATCCCACACATGGCCGCTGACGTTCTCGAAGTAGACGTCGATGCCATCGGGGCAGGCCTCGGCCAGTTTCTGCGCGAAATCGGGCGCCTGATGGTCCACCACGGCGTCAAAGCCCAGTTCATTCTTCACGAAGGCGCACTTCTCCGGGCCGCCGGCAATGCCCACGGCGCGCGCGCCCTTGATGCGGGCGATCTGCCCCACGACCGAGCCGACCGCGCCGCTGGCGGCCGCGACGACGACGGTTTCACCGGGCTTGGGTTGGCCGATGTTGAGCAGTCCGGCGTAGGCCGTGAAACCCGGCATGCCCAGCACCCCCAGTGCGGTGGACGGCGGCGCGATGGCGGGGTCCAGCCGGCGCAGATCGCTGCCGTCGGACAGTGCGTAGTGCTGCCAACCGGCTTCGGACAGGACGATGTCGCCCTCGCGCCAATCGGGGTGGCGCGACGTTTTCACCCGGGCGATGGTGCCGCCCACGATCACGTCGCCGATGGCGATGGGCGGCGCGTAGGATTTGGCGTCGCTGATGCGCCAGCGCATGTAGGGGTCCAGCGACAGGGTCTGGACTTCCAGCAGGACCTGCCCGTCACGCGGTTCGGGGATGGGCGTGCGCTCGAAGCGGAAATCGCTGGGTTGGGGCCGGCCTACCGGGCGGGACGCGAGGACGACGCGCAGGTTTTGGGTGTCGGACATGGGGAAATCTCCTTGGATTGGGTCAGTTCGTTAACGACCAGCCAATGCTAGGCACCCTCCAGAGATAAAGGTAGACTGATATCTCATAATTCAGACTTAATGGATTGATAATGTCAGCCGACTTTGACCCTGCCCTGTTGCGCACCTTTGTGGCCGTCTGCCGCCATGGCAGCTTGAGCCGCGCGGCGGATCAGGCCGGACGCGCGCAGTCGGCGCTCAGTACCCAGATCCGGCGGCTCGAAGAGATGGTGGGGAAGCGCCTGCTGCATCGCACCGGGCGGGGCATGTCGCCCACGACCGAAGGCGAACTGCTGCTGAGCTATGCCAACCGCATCCTGGCGCTGGGCGAGACGGCCGCGGCGCGGCTGCGCGAACGCGCCGTCGCCGGCAGCGTGCGGATCGGCCTGTCGGAGGACGTTGCCGTGGCGGCCTTGCCGGCCGCGCTGGGGCGGCTCAGGCGTTCGTGCCCGCAGATGCATCTGGAAATCGTGATCGACGATGGCGAGCGGCTTGCCGCGCGCTGGCAGGAAGGCATGCTGGACGTCGCGGTGGGCGTCTGCGCGGCGTTCGTGGATGAGCCCGTCGAGACCTGGGCGGTGGATCTGCATTGGGTGTGCGGCATCGACGATATGCCTGACCCGGACCAGCCGCTGGACATGATCGTCTATGCCGAGCCGTGCTCCTGGCGCCGGCTGGTGTTTGACGCGCTGACCGCGGCCGGGCGGGACTTCCGGGTTTCGTTGACCAGCCACAACGTGGGCGCCACGATCGCGGCTGTCGAGAACGGCCTGGGCGTAGCGGTGCTGACGACCGAATGCTTGCGGGCCGATACCATGCGCGTCATTTCGATCGGAGGCGACGGCGCGCCGGGGTTGAGCGCGCAGTTCGGGATGTATGCGTCGAAGCGGCTGAACGAAAGCGGCCAGGCCGCCGTGTCGCTGCTACGCGAGAGCCTGCACGGATGGACCACTCCCAGGCTGCCGCAAGAAGCGGGACTTATCTCCGCCTGACACGCCCGTAGCCGCTTGCGACAGGACGGCAGGCGCAGC
>RCUH01002409.1_pt1 | contig 10937 bp, 11 predicted proteins | sample 2166191 | NCBI WGS metagenome assembly RCUH01 (sample SAMN09932848, study PRJNA488358) | compost metagenome | feature: garden; material: soil; isolation source: compost soil in an enriched community after 214 h of incubation | place: Germany: Experimental Botanical Garden Goettingen | collected...
ATTTATCTCGGCGATGCCCACCAACCTCTACGGCCCCGGCGACAACTTCGACCTTTCGACGTCGCATGTCCTTCCGGCAATGATCCGGAAGTTTCACGAAGCCAAGCTCAAGCAGGAGGACAGCGAGAAGGTCTCGGTCATTCTCTGGGGAAGTGGAACGCCCCGGCGAGAGTTCCTACATGTGGATGACCTGGCCGACGCCTGCCTCCACCTCATGCGTCACTACGAGGGCAATGATCTCATAAACGTAGGGACGGGCGAGGATGTCACCATCCGGGAACTTGCTGAGATCGTCGCGAAAGTGGTCGGTTTCACGGGGGACATCGTCTGGGACGGCTCCAAGCCGGACGGTACGCCCAGAAAACTAATGGATATCAGCCGCATTCGTCGGCTTGGGTGGCGTGCGAGTATCCCCTTGTTAGAGGGAGTTCGGGCCACCCACCGCTGGTTCATTCACCAGGGTGAAACAGGGCGAACACGCTTGGATTCTGCCCTCACCGAGTCAACCTAGCAGTGACGGGGGGCAAAGGGTGGGAACGGTCTATTCAACTCGCTCGGTTTCGTAAACGGCTTCCTCTGGTAAGACAAGTTAGGCTTCACCACTCCTGCGCACCAATCTCGGCTGGTTCGGAGGACACGCGAAACGGACATTATTTAGCCATGAACCTTAGAAACAAAAAGATCTTAGTGACGGGAGCCGATGGCTTTATCGGATCTCATCTCGTAGAAACCTTGTTGAAGGCCGGTCATGACGTGCGTCCGTTCGTTCTCTACAACTCTTTCAACTCGTGGGGATGGTTGGATCACTTGGGGGCTGAGGTGAAAGAGTCGCTCGACGTTTTTTCGGGGGATATCCGTGATCCCTATGGTGCCAAGCAGGCGATGCGGGGTTGTGATGTGGTCTTCCACCTCGCCGCCTTAATTGCGATTCCCTATTCCTATCATTCTCCCGCCACGTACGTGGAAACCAATGTCACAGGAACATTGAATCTTCTCCAAGCCGCCCGAGAGCTTGGAGTGTCGAAGTTTATTCATACGTCGACCAGCGAGGTCTATGGAACCGCCCGCTTCGTGCCGATAACAGAAGAGCACCCGCTGCAAGGGCAATCGCCATATTCGGCTACGAAGATAGGGGCAGATCAAATGGCTTTGTCGTACTTTCGCTCTTTTGAAACCCCGGTCTCCATTATTAGGCCATTCAACACCTATGGCCCCCGGCAGTCGGCCCGAGCGATCATTCCCACAATCATCACTCAACTCGCAAGTGGGGTGAAGCGGGTATTTTTGGGTTCCCTACACCCTACCCGCGACTTCAACTATGTGCAGGACACCGTACGGGGTTTCATGGCGATCGCGGAGTCCGAGCGCTCAGTGGGAGAGGTCATCAATATCGGAAGCGGTTTCGAGGTCTCCATGGGCGATACCGCTCGCATGATCGCGGAGCTGATGGGTTGTGATATTGAAATACAGCTGGATCCTCATCGTCTGCGGCCCGAAAAGAGCGAAGTGGAGCGGCTTTGGGCCTCGAACGCCAAGGCGCGGGATCTGGCGGGATGGGAACCTGAGTATGGCGGACTAGATGGCTTCAGGCGAGGCCTCGCGGAGACCATTGAGTGGTTCACTCAGTCTGCGAACCTCGAACGCTATAGACCGACCTTCTATAACGTGTAGGAGGCTAATGCGATGCGAGCAATTATTCTTGCGGGAGGACAAGGGACTCGCCTTCGTCCGTACACCGTCGTTCTTCCCAAGCCGCTGATGCCAATTGGGGAGTTTCCCATTCTCGAAGTTGTGGTTAAACAGCTCGTGGCACATGGCTTTACTCACCTTACGATGGCGGTGAACCATCAGGCGGAGTTGATACGGTCCTTCTTCAATAGCGGGAAGAAGTGGGGTGTTACCATTGACTATGCGCTCGAGACAACTCCCTTGGGCACGATGGGCCCCCTCACGCTCATTGACGATCTGCCGGAGCATTTCTTGGTGATGAACGGGGACATCTTGACAGACCTCGATTATTCGGGCTTCTACCTTGATCACGTGACTGCCGATCGCATCTTCTCCATTGCCACTTATCGACGGGAAGTCAGGGTGGACTTCGGAGTCCTTCAGTCCGCTGGCGGCAACGTCCTCTCGGGCTTCGAAGAGAAACCTCGCCATGTCTTCGACGTGAGCATGGGGGTCTATATGGTAAGCAGGCGGGCAGTCTCTCAGATTCCGCGTGAGGAGCCGTTTGGGTTTGATGACCTGATGCATCAATTGCTGCGAGCCCAACTTCCGCCCTACCTCTACCGCTTCGATGGCTATTGGCTTGATATTGGGCGGCCTGACGATTACATGGTTGCCATCGACGATTTTGAACGCCTGAAACACCATTTTCTTTCGCCCGCGAAGGAGGAGCGCCATGGCCTTCGTTCCCATTAACAAGGGACAGTTCACGCTTGATACTGCCGAGCGCGAGCAAGCCTTCGAAACTAAGCGAGGGTTCGGCTGTGAAGCCGCCTACCGTGAGAATCGCCTCAACTGGACGCGCTTCGCCCGCGAGCAAATTGTTTCGGACTATCCGCTTCATGTGGACATCGAACTCGCCTCCCTCTGTAACCTCCGATGCCCGATGTGCTACACCATTACCGAGGAGTTTAAGCAAAAGGTCAACGCTAAACTCATGGACTTCGAGGTCTTCACCAAGGTCGTTGACGAGTGCGCGGCAGGGGGGGTCTACTCCATCCGGCTCAGCTTTCGGGGAGAGTCGTTTCTGCACCCCCGCCTGGTGGACTGCGTGCGATACGCGAAGCAGAAGGGCATTCAAGAGGTATCTACGCTGACAAACGGCCTCAAGCTCGACGAGGCTATGTTCACCGAGATCATGGAAGCTGGCATCGACTGGATTACTATTTCCTTCGACGGACTCGGCGAAACTTACGAGCAAATTCGGCGCCCTGCCAAGTACGAGCGTGCCGTCGAGAAGATCGCCAACTACGCCCGCATCAAACGTGATGCCGGCCGAGTCAAACCGCTCATCAAGGTCCAATCCGTGCTGCCTGCGATCGAGAGCGATCCCCAGTCTTACTATGACGTGTTCGCGCCAATTACGGACCTGGTCAGCAGCAACCCGCTCATCGACTTCACAATCAACAAGAGTCACCTTCCCAAGATCCCAGATTTCAGCTGCCCTCAGATCTATCAACGGCTGGTGGTTGGGGCTGACGGACTCTGCATGATGTGCAGCAATGACGAAGAAGGTCAGCATATCGTGGGGGATGCAAAGGTCCAGACGATTCACGAAATCTGGCACGGCCAACAGATGACACATGTGCGTGCGCTGCATCGTGCGCACCGCGCATCTGAGGAGTTGGCAGCTTGTGCCTCGTGCTACTTGCCGCTCGAAACCTACGAAGAACCAGTCCAACTGGGAGCGCGCACGGTGACCGCTGAAAAGTATGTCTCGGCAGCGCAGCGCATTTCGGATCTCGCCGTTCCTGAAAAGCACCGGCGCTCGGAGCTCCAGGCATGACGACCTGGGGCATTCCGTATTTCGAGCTTCAGCTGGGAGCCGAGGAACAGGCGGCGGCATTATCGGTGATCGAGTCGAATTGGCTGACCATGGGGCCGAAGATCGCTGAGTTCGAGACATCGTTCGCCGCAGCCCTCGAGATCGAAGGATCGCTGGAACGGCCGCTTCAAGCGATTGCCGTGGCAAACTGTACGGTCGCTCTCCACTTAGCTTTGGCTGCCCTTGAGATCGGGCCGGGGGATGAGGTCATTTGCCCATCGCTTACGTTTGTCGCTACAGCCAATGCCATTCGATATGTGGGGGCACAGCCCGTCTTCGCAGACATTTGCTCCGAGGACGAGTGGAACCTCGATCCGCGGGATGTCGAAGCCAAGATCACACCCCGTACGAAGGCTATTCTCGTGATGCACTACGGAGGTTATCCGTGCCGCATGAAGGCTCTCGGGGAACTCGCCAAGAAGCATGGGCTTCGCATTGTCGAGGATACGAGCCATGGCCCCTTAGCCGAGTCTGAAGGGCGAATGCTCGGAACTATCGGCGACGTGGGATGCTTCAGCTTCTTCAGCAACAAGAACATGACTACTGGAGAGGGTGGCATGGTTGTGACGCGCGATCCCGAACTCGCCCAGACCTTACGGGCCATGCGAGCCCACGGTATGACGGCGAGTAGCTATGAACGCTTCAAGGGCCATGCCTTCGGCTACGATGTGACCTTACTCGGGTTCAACTTTCGCATGGATGAGATTCGGGCCGCGATCGGCGTGGAGCAGCTCAAGAAATTGCCCGTCACCAACGAGCGCAGGAAGGATCTTGTGACCTGCTATCACCGGCACGTTGCTCAGCAAGTCCCTTCTCTGGTGGTACCGTTTAGAGGATGGTCAGGGCGATTCGGCTATCACATTTTTCCGCTACTTCTCCCACGGAACGTGGAGCGCGGTGCGGTCATGGCGGCTCTGGCCGAGCATGGCATCCAGACCAGCATTCACTATCGCCCGGTTCATACCTTCTCCGCTTACCAGGACGTACGTGCCGAAGTTCCTGTCACCAACGCCATCGCTCCCCGAATCCTCTCTTTGCCGCTCTTTCCTACGCTCACCGAGGACAAGATAGAGCGGGTCGTCATGAGCTTGAAGTCATGCCTGGAATCGTAGAGCTGGCGTGGGATTCCACGATCCTCGGCGGGAAAGCAGGGCGCCTGGATGACTTCAAGCTGACGGATAGCGCGCTTGAACTCACCAACTTTGACTTTGTCCATGCACGCGTTCCCCAATCCGACGTGTCGACTATTTGGCGCCTCGAAGCGGCAGGCTTCCGCTTCGTCACCGTCGACTATGCGTTGAAGAAGTCAGCCACAAGAACCTCAGCGGATTCCAGAGGCTTTCAAGTCATTCGCTATTGCCGAGAGGAGCCCGGCGTCACCATCGCTGGGTTCGAGGTACAGGGAAGTCGCTTCCATATCGACCCGCGTCTTCGTTCCCGTATCCCCACGGACTTTTGGGACGCCATGATCAGGAATCATTGCCGCGAGTTTGCCGATTTCGTGATCGGCGCGGTGGATGAAAGCGGATCGTTGTTAGCTTGTGTCACCTGCTTCGAGACGGCGGATGCGATCGACATGTTCTTGGTCGCCGTTCATCCCAATCACCAAGGCCGGGGAATAGGTCGAGAGCTACTCGTGGCCGTGGAAGCCGAAGCCGTTTCCCGAGGCAAGATCCTTACCACTAGCGTCGTCTCACAGAATCTCGGTGCGATGAACTTTTACCTCAGAAACGGCTTTGCTTTTTCTGAGGCTTTTGCCGTCCTCCACCTAGTGACCGAGGGATAGACAAGGAGCTCGCATGTTCGCTACTTATAGTTATCTCCGTCAACATAACGGCAATCAACCCATCCTAGACTACAAGGAGTATTACAAAATCTTCTCGAACTCCCGCGAGTTTGGCGGTGAGTTCACGAATGTCGATCATCTTGTTAAGAATCGATTCATGGATGCGTTTGGTTACGTCTATAATGCTGTTCTTCGGAAGAATCCTCGGAATGTCTTGGATATTGGCTGTGGGAATGGGGTTAATCTTCCGATTTCGCGAATCTTGCCAGAAATTGACTTTCATGGCCTAGACTACGCGGAGAAAGCCCTGATATCTGCGAAAGCAGCTTATCCGAACGTAACCTTCCACGTTGAGGACGCCTTCAACATGAGTTTCCCCCCGGAGACATTCGACCTGGCTATCCTCTCCGGCGTCTTGATCCTCTATCGCGAGGAGAAGGACCGGCTGAACCTGTTGGCGGAAATCCACCGGATCCTCGCAGAAAATGGGGTCTTGGTGCTCATTGTCTGGAATGAGAGTCCCCTTCTAAAGGCTTCCATCCAGTTGTCTCGTGTGCTGGGTAGATGCTTCAACCAACAGCTCCCTGAGGACTTCATGGGGCTTCACTTCAAGCCGAGGGAGATCCTCCACATGGCTCGCAAGTCTGGGTTCCAAGTGGAGGAACAAATTCACACCGCACACTACTACGGCATTCTTGAGAGCGTTCGATACCTTAACTTCAATCGCTACAATCGAATCTTCGGGAAGGCTGAAAGCGAAGCGGGACGCGAGCACTCTCAAAACATTTTGCGTGACCTTCAGCAGCAAGCGGGAAAGTGGTCTAGTTTGACTTGGGTGTTATACGCTCTAAGTCGCATCAATCATCGCTGGTTCAGTATGTTTTCGGTCTACCACTTGAGAAAGGCCTAGGGAGGACCCCATGTATACGGAAATCCTAAAGGCACAGCAAACCGGGGACCCCCTGATCATTGCCGAGATCGGCGCAAAGTATGCTGACCTCGACACCCTCAAGGAGATGGTGACCTTAGCGAAAGCCTCCGGTGCGGACTGGGTCAAGTTCCAGACGTACCAGGCTGAGACCATCTCGACCCCGGGATCCTACTTCACCATGGAGGATGGTACTCGAGTCTCGCAGTTTGACTTCTTCAAGGCATACGAACTCACTCGAGAGGACCACGAGGTTCTGATTGATCACTGTCGTTCCCTCGGTATCGGATGGCTATCCACCCCCAGCCATCCGAATGACGTAGCGCTCTTGGAGGTGTTCGATCCCCCCGCCTATAAAACCGGGTCTGATGACCTTACTAACCTTCCTTTTCTTCGTCATGTCGCAGAACAAGGGCGTCCCATGATCGTGTCTACCGGCATGTCGACGCTGGGCGAGGTCCAAAAGGCGGTAGAAACGATCCTGTCGACAGGAAATCAGCAACTGCTCCTACTTCACTGCGTCGTCTCCTATCCCTCCATGCCCGAAGACGCCAATCTACGAGCTATCGAAACCCTGAGACGGGCCTTCAACGTCCCGGTAGGCCTCTCGGATCACACGCAGGACGAGTTCACGAGCATCCTAGCGACACAATTAGGTGCCGTCGTGATCGAGAAGCATCTAACACTCGACCATGCGCTTGGATTGCCCGACCATCAGGCCTCCTTGGATCCGACCGAGTTCAAACGCCTCGTTGAAAGGGTGCGCCTGGTTCCCCGGGCCCTGGGCACTGGGAGCAAAGTCATCATGGAAACCGAGCGCAAGTGGCGCGAAGCGGCCCGTAAGTCGCTTTTTTCCTCGCGCCCCATACGGGCCGGCGAAACCATCGGAGCAGTCGACCTGACGATCCGCCGCCCATCAAACGGTATTCACCCACACCATCTGGATCTGATCATCGGGCGACAGGCAAAGGTCGATATCGCAGCGAATACGCTACTGGAATGGGGCATGATTTGAGCTCGCTAGCGGGCAAACGGATCCTCTTCAGGGCCGATGGTTCTTGGGAGATTGGGCTCGGCCATGTCTTCCGCACCAAGGCTATGGCCTCGGCCATGAAAAGACGTGGGTGTGACGTCGCGGTCATGACCCTCGAAGATACGACAAGTTTGCGCTTGTTCGAGCAGGCCGGCCTCCCATGTTTCGCCTTCGGACGAAAGAACTACCCAGCCGTGAGGGAGCTTGCCCTGGCGGAGTTTCAGCCGGATCTCGTGGTCTTGGATATCCTGCAAGTCGACGAGCATGACCTTCTCGCCTTTCGTTCGCTCACTGCGGCCAAGATCGTCACATTGGATGACGTCGGAGCCGGCCTGCAGTTAGGCGACGCGGTGATTAATGCAATCGTCTTTCACTGGGAACACTATGATGCTCAGCAAGCACAGGCACGCCTTTTCGAAGGGCCTGCCTACATGATCCTTCAGGACGAGGTGAGTTCGTTCGCTGATCGTGAGCCCGCAATACGGGATACCGCTAACCGGGTCTTGATTGCTTTGGGAGGAACCGATACTCGTGGAGTCACTGCGAAGGCCATCCAGGCATTGGATCACATCGCTGTGCCGCTAGAGATCCGCGTCAATCTTGGTCCGGGCTGTCGCCTATCTCTGGATGTCGAGCGTGTTTGTGATGCCTCGCCGCACCACGTGACCCTGCTTCGGGCCGCGCCGTCACTGCTGAGCGAGTTTTGGCAATCGGATCTAGTGGTTTGTGGCGGCGGAAGCATGCTGTACGAGCTTGCAGCAATGGGGATTCCATCCGTCGCAATCGCCACCGAACCTCATGAGCAGCGAAATATTCAGTATTGGGCAAGGACAGGAACCACGCTCTCGCTGGGGACGGAAAGCACTATTGACCCTTTTCTGGCTGGTAGGACTATTTCCGATTTGCTCGCGAGCCCCGAACAACGTAGGGCCCTATCGGCTGCGGGCAAAGCATCGGTAGATGGCGGCGGGATCGAGCGAGTTCAGGAAATCTTCTCGGAGTTGCTAGCATGTTGAGGGTCTGCGTTCACCAGCCGGACTTCGCACCGTACCTGGGCTTTTTTCATCGCTTACTGACGGCGGATGTCTTCATCGTGATGGATGACGTCCAGTTCTTGAGGCGCGGTTGGCATCATCGGGACAAGATCAAGACTCCCCAGGGCGAACGGTGGCTGACTCTCTCGATCGAAAAAGGAGACTACCTCCAGACTCTCGATAACGTGCGCTTGGCCCCTCCTCAGCAGGGTTGGGTCGAGGCAAACTTGAACAGCATTCGGGAGAACTACCGAAAAGCGCGTCACTTCGAGCGTTATTTCCCAGCCCTAGAGGCGATCTACCGCTCTGACGCTGAGCGTTTGGTTCCGTTCAATATGCGTGTGCTGGCCTTCTTGATGCAAGCGTTGGAGTTGCACGTCGACTTGCGCTTCTCCTCGGAGTTCAAGGTTCCTGGAACCAAGAGCGAGCGCTTGATCAACTTGGTCACTGCAGTAGGTGGAACTCACTACTACACCGGGATCGGTTCTCGGAGTTACCTAGATGAGGCCTTGTTCAATCGGGCGGGACTCGCCGTTGAATGGCAGGACTTCAATCATCCGACTTACCCACAGTTGCATGGAGCCTTCATCCCCTACCTATCAACGCTCGACCTGCTATTCAATTGTGGTCCGCAAGCGAGGGAGGTGTTGCGTACATGTCTCGTGTCGTAACCATCCTGCAAGCCCGAATGGGATCCGAACGATTGCCAGGAAAGTCACTAAGGCTGATGGCAGGCAAGCCCATGGTGCTGTGGTGTCTCGAGCGCCTGACCATGATGAGGCGCTCGGACGCTCTGATCGTGGCCACCAGCGTCTTGCCTCTAGACGATCCGCTTGCGGATGCGCTCCAGGCGAGGGGATATCGAGTTTTCCGGGGTTCGGAATCAGATGTCCTCGATCGTTACTTTCAGTGTGCTGCAAAAACGGATGCCGATATCATTGTCAGGAGCACCGGTGATAACCCTTTTGTGGATCCAATCGAGGCGGATCGATTGATCGACTTCTTCGCGAGGGAACACCTTGACTACGCGTGTGGAAGTACGGACTCTACGAGCGGTTACCCGCTTGGCGTCAGCGTCGAGGTCATGAGCAGGGGAGCGCTTGAGCGCGCCTGGAGGGAGGGTGACGCTCCTCACCATCGGGAACATGTGAACGAGTACATTTTGGAGCACCCCGAGACGTTTCCGCAGGCCCTCCTCTCCCCCCCTCCTCCTCTGCGGGCTCCCGGCCTCTCCTTGACGGTCGATACGCTGGATGACTTCCTGCAGGCAGAGTCATATTACCGGGAGTTCTTGGCAACTGGAGCCGACTCGCTAGTGTCGGTGGAAGGAATTGTCCAACGCTATCTGAATACCCAGCACCGACATGGAGAAGCCTCATGAACGTCCTTGCCATAGGAGCTCACTTTGACGACATCGAACTAGGCTGCGGTGGAACTCTCGCCAAGCACCATCGTAATGGCGACCGAGTCCTTGCTTACGTGGCCACGGATTCGGGCTATCGGAACCCCGAGAACATTGAGATTCGTTCAAGCCAACTGGCCTTGGAAGAAGGCCGTCGCGCCATGGCAATCCTTGGCGTCGAGCTTATTTGTGGGTCGTTTAGCACTTTGAAAGTGGAGTTTACCGACGAGTTGAACGTCGAGATTCTGCGTATCGTCGAACAGCAGAAGATCGATCTCATCTACGCTCACTGGGTTGGGGACATTCATCACGACCATCAGGCCGTCGCTCGTGCGGCGCAACACGCCTGCCGCCATGTCCCTCGGCTATTGATGTACCGAAGCAACTGGTACCATTCCAGCCACGACTTTCGCGGCAACTTCTACGTGGACATCACCGAAACGTGGGGCCATAAGGAGCGAGCCATCCGAGCTCATCAGTCCGAGTTGGAGAGAACGGGGCAAACTTGGATCAAGTTCTTCAAGAACGAGGCGGAGAATGCCGGTCAACGGATCGGGGTAAGGTATGCTGAGGTCTTCGAGGTGTTGAAGTGGCTTCAATAGTAGGTTGGGTGCTGTGAAAGAAGACGAAATTCGAAGTCTGTCGGATGTCAATAAACAGTTTGCGTACATGGAAGAGGATATCCGGCGCATGTTCCTCACCGCCGATGGCGACTTGGCTGCCGAGCATGTGGCGCAAGTCAATTGCGTTTGCTGTGGCTCTGAGCATACGCAAGACCTATTCGTAAAAATTCACTTTCCTTACCAGCAATGCGTGGACTGTGGGATGATCTTCATCTCACCGCGTCCGCTTCCAGAGTCCCTGACGGAATATTACCGCACTTCCGCCTCGTTCAATTACTTCGTCAACAAGACCCTCGGTGAGACACGTCTAGCAAGGCAAGAGAAGATCATGCGCGTTCGGGCGGAACGCTTATGTGCGCATTTGGCCCATGCGAGCGAACAGAAGGCGTGGCGCATCTTAGAAATTGGCGCGGGTTCAGGCCTTTTTATCAAGGAGTTGCAAAAGGCTGCTCCTGAAGGCATCACGCTTGAAGTCGTCGGAGTTGAACCATCTCCAGCTGCTGTCGAACAGGCGCGTCAGCATGGACTAACGATCCACCAAGCCTCGCTCGAGGAACTCGATGGGACCTCCTTAGGGC
>RCUH01002425.1_pt1 | contig 10880 bp, 10 predicted proteins | sample 2166191 | NCBI WGS metagenome assembly RCUH01 (sample SAMN09932848, study PRJNA488358) | compost metagenome | feature: garden; material: soil; isolation source: compost soil in an enriched community after 214 h of incubation | place: Germany: Experimental Botanical Garden Goettingen | collected...
CAATTATGAAGTATACAACAAGCAATACATTGAAACCAAATTTGCCAGAGAACAAAGCGAACTCGCCTCTCTCAACAAAAGCATCGATGTTTTGAATGCAGAAAACAATCAAAAACTGGCAGAACAGAAAACCAAATCAAACATCATTAGCTTTATCATTATCACCTTATCAGTTTTAATATCTATTTATCTGATTATCAGACTAATAAAAAACAGAAAGAACAACAAAGTCCTCACAGAGAAACTCAACCAAATCAATAAAATCGTTGCTTAAACAATAAAAAAACTATGAAAAATATCTTCGACCAAACCGATACTTCTCATTTCATCAAACGAATCAACGCGCTCACAGAAGACTCTTTCCCAAAATGGGGATTGATGTCCGTGGACAAAATGCTCGCGCACTGCAACGTGACCTACGAACTTATTTACGAAACCGAAAAACACAGAAAACCAACCTTCATCACAAAATGGTTGATGAAAAACTTCGTCAAATCCAAAGTCACAAATGAATTGCCTTACAAACATAACCTTCCTACTGGCGCAATGTTTGTGATTACAGACAGCAAAAACTTCGAAGACGAAAGAAAGCGCATCATCGGTTTTATCCAAAAAACACAGCAATTAGGTGCGGATGCATTTGAAGGGAAAGAAAGTTTCAACTTCGGAAAATTGACGGCCACAGAATGGAATAATATGATGGCCAAACATTTGGAGCATCACCTTTCGCAGTTTGGGGTTTAAAATTTGGGCAACTTATCCGCCTTCCACTCCCGCTTTTTTTGTCATTGCGAAGAACATTTTGTCATCAAAAGAACATTTCAATAATCGCAATGACAAAAAAGAGCTTCGTTCAAGTCGGGTTGCAGATTTCTATAACAATCAACATTTGCTCATAATTACAAGGAATCTATTTTTTTAGAACAATCTTGGTAATGAGCAACATTAATCATATTTAGCAAAACTTAGTAAAAAATGAAACTTTTCAAACCCATATCATTCAGAAATATAGAACTGAAAAACCGAATCGTAATGTCGCCAATGTGTATGTACTCCGCGGAAGAAGGCGTTGCCAACGATTTTCACTTTGTGCATTATGGTAGTCGCGCGCAAGGAGGCGTCGGATTGGTAATGGTCGAAGCAACTGGCGTAGAACCTCGCGGAAGAATTACCAACAAATGTCTCGGAATTTGGAATGACGAGCAAGCTTTGGCGCTTAAAAAAATCGTCGATTTTGTACACGAAAATTCGGAAAGTAAAATAGGAATCCAATTAGCTCACGCTGGCAGAAAAGGTTCAACTTGGGAAAACCGCCAAATCAGCGTCGAAGAAGGTTGGGAAACCATTGCGCCAAGTCCGATTCCGTTTCACCATTCCGAAAGAACGCCACACGTTTTGACGATTGAAGAAATCAAAAACTTGGTAGAAGATTTCCGAAAAGCGACGAAAAGAGCTGTGGATGCAGGTTTTGATGTGATCGAAATCCACGGTGCGCACGGCTATTTGATTCACCAATTCTTGTCACCACTTTCCAATACCAGAACCGACGAATATGGTGGAAACGCAGAAAACAGAGCAAGATTCCTAATGGAAATTGTGAATGCGGTCAATTCTGAAATCACAGAAAACCAAGCTTTATTCGTTAGAATCTCCGGAACAGAATATGCAAAAAACGGCTGGGAAATCTCCGACAGTGTGGAACTTGCAAAAATTTTAAAAACCAAAAATGTAAACTTAATAGACGTTTCCAGCGGTGGGAATATCAGTGGCGTCACCATTCCGCTGAATCCCGGTTATCAAGTTCCATTAGCCGAAGCTGTAAAGAAAAATGCGGACATCAAAACCGGCGCAGTTGGTTTGATTACAGACGCAAATCACGCCGAAGAAATCTTGGAAAACGGACAAGCAGACTTGATTTTCTTAGCCCGAGAAATCTTGAGAAATCCTTATTTCGCAGTACAATCTGCTTGGGAAAATGATGAAGAGAATTTCTATCCACATCAATATTTGAGAGCAAAACCAGCGAAGTAATCTTAAATAAAAAACCGCCCTCACAGAAAAGAACGGTAGTTAAACGAGAATTCGATTTCTCATTTTGGAATTACTAATTTACCACAAATAAAATGTAATTCCAATATGATTTTCAACATAAAAAAACGACTTGATAAATAATTTTCAAGTCGTTTTCTATTTTAATAATGGAAGTTTCTAATAGCTTCCAAAGTCTTATCAATTTCCTTTTCGCCAATCGCTGACGAGATAAACCAAGTCTCATAGCCACTCGGAGGAAGATAAATTCCTTGCTCCAAAAGCTGATGAAAAAAATTGTTGAACAATCCAATTCCAGACTCATTCGCCTCTTTGAAATTACTGACAGACGTTGCATCAAAAAAGACAGACATCATACTTCCCTTTCGGTTGATTCTGTGTTTGATACCTTTCTCATTCAGGATTTTTCCAATCTCGAAATCCAGAGTTTCTGTGGTTTTTGCTAATTTGTTATAGAATTCTGGGTCTTGTTTTATCAATTGCAAAGTTTTGAGTCCAGCTCTCATTGCCAAAGGATTTCCGCTCAAAGTTCCGGCTTGGTAAACGTTTCCTCTTGGCGAAAGATAATTCATAATTTCGTTGCGTCCGGCAAACGCACCAACTGGCAATCCGCCTCCAATTACCTTTCCGTAAGTCACCAAATCCGCTTTCACATTCAAAGCTTCCTGTGCGCCACCAAAAGCCAATCGAAATCCCGTCATCACCTCATCAAAAATCAAAAGTGCACCATTCTCGTCACAGATTTTTCTAAGGTTTTGAAGGAAATTATTCTCTGGCAAAATGCAACCCATATTTCCGGCAATCGGTTCCACGATGATGCAGGCAATCTGTTCAGGATTCGCTTTGAAAAGGTCTATAACCTGTTCAAAATTATTATACTCAGCAAGCAAAGTATCTTTCGCAGTTCCTTGCGTTACACCTGGCGAATTTGGGCTTCCAAACGTTGCCATTCCACTTCCCGCCTGAATCAAAAATGAATCTGAATGTCCGTGATAACAGCCTTCAAACTTGATGATTTTTTCTCTTCCAGTAAATCCTCTTGCCAAACGAATTGCGCTCATACAAGCTTCAGTTCCAGAAGAAACCATTCTTATTTGGTCGATATTCGGGACGTTTTCTACGATGTATTTCGCAATTTCGGTTTCCAATTCTGTTGGCGTTCCGAAAGAAAAACCTTTCTCCGCCTGAGATTTCAAAGCTTCCAAAACTTCGGGATGTGTGTGTCCCAAAATCGCTGGTCCCCAAGAATTGATGTAATCGATGTAGTTTCTGTCGTCCTCATCTGTGAGGTAAGCACCTTTCGCAGACTTCATAAAAAGTGGAACACCGCCCACAGATTTAAAAGCACGAACCGGCGAATTCACACCGCCCGGAATATATTTGTACGCTTCTTCAAAAAGCGCTGAACTTCTTTGGTATAACATTTTTTGTTTTTTTGTCCGAAGTCCGAAGATGGAAGTCGGAGGTTAATTCAATGGAAAAAATTAAAATTATCTAGCAGATTTTGGAGATTTAGCAGATTAAAAAACCTGCCTAATTAGCACAATCTGCGAGAAAATATATGATTGAAAATCTTCCAGCATACAGCTTCTGACTTCCTACTTTTAGCTTCGCGGTTTCTTATTCTGAAGGTAAATCAATTGTCCGGATTTTGGTTGTTCACCTTGGCTCATCCTGTTTTTGCTGTACAATTTTCTCTCCTTGATTCCGAATTTCTGAGCAATATCGTGCATCGTTTCGCCCGTTCCGGCTTTGTAAGTCGCTCTGTTTCCAGATGAATTTTTACCTTCCAGGAAGATGATATCATTTTTCGCCAGTTTGGTACTTTCCAATTCGTTGTACTTGATCAAACGTTTTTCGCTGATTCCGAATTTCTTAGAGATCTCAGAAACATCCGCATCCACAGGCATTACAAAAAACTTAAGACCATCATTTGGATGATTCTTAACCAAGATATTTTTCAAAAGTGCAGACTTTGTTTTAGCATCAACAATTTCCGAAACTTCGTTTTGTTGTTTTGCATACGAACCTTGCTTATAATCCACTTTGATAATCGGTGGCGCCACTTTTTCATTCTGTTTTTCCTGCCCAAGTTGCGCCATAAAAACCGCATCTTGATTCAAGCTCGGATACATTTTCAGAATAGCGTAATAAACTTCGTCCTTGCTTGTATTATCAAATTCGTAAAGTCTGTATTTTTCAATTTTTGAAATCAAAATATGCGCGTATCTCGGATTGGTTGCATAACCGGCTTTTTTCAGTCCGTGCGCCCAAGCCTTGTAATCTTTCGCATCCAGCTTGAACAAGCCTACATAATATTTCCTTGTCGCCAAAAAAATCGAATGGTCTTCGTAAGACTGCTTCGGGTCGTCGTACACGCGGAAACACTCGTTGGGAGCATCGTCCGTGTGGCTCATCGTTTTCCCCGTCCAGTCTTCTTTGCATTTGATGCCGAAGTGGTTTTTCCCTTGTTGCGCCAGTCGGCTTTGTCCGCCTCCGGTTTCCAAAAGCCCCTGAGCCAAAGTGATGCTCGCCGGAATCTTGTATTTTTCCATTTCTTCCACCGCGTACGGCGCAAATTTTTGGATGTATTGGTCTTCCGTTTTCCAAGTTTGCGCTTTCACCAAGCCGAGAACACTCACAAAACCAATCACTAATAACTTTCTCATATTTATTTTTTACAAAATACTTTTATTTTTTAGGAGCTTAATCCCGCTTTCCGCTATATCTTTTTTGTCTTCCCGGTTTTGTCATCAATACAACCTTTGCAGAAAGACAAAAAAGGATGCCGCTGCAATCGGGGCTATGGGTTTCCAAATTCTTTTCACCATTTGTCTTTAAAACGAGTTTTTGTCATTTATTAGGAATCTCGACAAACTTTGGTTAGATTCCTACGGAATGACAATATTATGGATATTCGTTTATTTGAATTCTACCTTTATTTTTCAAAAACAAATTCGCTCCTTTGATTCCTTGCAATCCGCCGGTGTGAAAAGCCAGAATCTTCGAACCTTTCGGAAAAAATCCCTTTCCTGCCAATTCAAAAATAGTTTGCATCAGCTTTCCTGTGTAAATCGGGTCCAGTGGAATCTGATATTCCTCAAAGAACCAATTTATAAAACGAACATTCTCTTCCGATATTTTACCGTAGCGATTTTCATAAGAATCAATCAATTCGAAATTATCTTTTCTGCTCCATTTCAAAATGGTGTTTTCCAAAGAATCATCTCTTACAACCTTGATGCCTAAAACCTTTTGACCAGCTTCCGCAAATTTGGAAATCCCGGCAATTGTTCCGCCAGTTCCAACTGCAGTGCAAAGATAATCAAAATCTTTGGTGTCGTTTCCCAGCATATATTGGACACCTTCGACAGCTATTTCATTACTTCCACCTTCCGGAATAATTAATGAATCCGGATATTGAATTGAAAAATTTTCCGTGAGTTTTTCTTTGTTTTGATAATCTTCTCTTGATACAAAATGAAAATCCATTCCGTTTTTTGAAGCTTCGGAAAGTGTAGGATTTTCGAGCCAATTATTTTCTAATTCGTTTCCGCGGATGATTCCAATAGTTTTGATTCCAAATTCCTTTCCAAAAGCAGAAACGGACGCAATGTGATTGGAAAATGCACCACCGAATGTTATCAATAAAGGATTCTCTGGTTTCGATTTCAGATATTGATTGACGTTGAGGAAGAGTTTCCAGAATTTGTTTCCGGAAATTTTGGGATGAATAAGGTCTTCTCTTTTGATGAAAATCCAGACATCAAAATTGGTTTTCAATTCTGTGATTGGGATTTTATGTTCCGGAATTTGAAGCATCTTCAAAAGTAATGATTTTGGATTAGAATTTCATTTTATTTACCATATAAACCACCCCGTCTTCCAAATTTATCAATTTGGAATCCACCCCTCCAGAGGAGGGGAATTTAGCATATTTCTTAGAATGTTCAATTAATTCTGAAAACTTGAATTGGATGACAAAATCCATAGCCCCGATAGTAACGGTTACCCCACAGCTAGCTTGGGGAAAAGCCTTGGCGCGAGGAGTAATAGTGGATAGCGGGATTAAGCTCCTAAAAAATTCAGAAAATAAAAAATCCACCGAAAATGGTGGATTTTGTATGATATATAATTGCTGAGAATTATTTTGTTCTCTCGATGATTTTTTTCACTGCTTTTACAACAGCTTCTGCATCGATTTCGTATTTTTTCATTAATTCTGCAGGCGTTCCAGATTCCCCGAAGGTATCGTTCACTGCAACAAATTCTTGAGGTGTTGGTCTTCTTCTGGACAACATTCCAGCAATAGATTCGCCCAATCCACCAAGGAAATTATGCTCTTCTGCTGAAACTATTTTTCCAGTTTTTTCCACAGATTTTAAAATAATTTCTTCGTCCAAAGGTTTTATTGTGTGGATATTGATGACCTCACAAGAGATTCCTTCTTTCTCCAATTCTTCTACGGCAAGCAAAGATTCCCAAACCAAATGTCCGGTTGCAACGATGGTAACGTCTGTTCCTTCTTGCAAAAGAATCCCTTTTCCAATCTCGAAAGGCATATCTTCTGGAATGAAAACGGGAACTACAGGACGACCGAATCTTAGATAAACTGGACCTTCATGTGCAGCAGCAGCTAAAGTTGCAGCTTTAGTCTGATTGTAATCGCAAGGATTGATAACGGTCATCCCAGGAAGCATTTTCATCATTCCGATGTCTTCCAAAACCTGGTGTGTTGCACCATCTTCTCCCAGAGTAACTCCGGCGTGAGAAGCTGCGATTTTTACATTTTTATTAGAATAAGCAATCGACTGACGGATCTGATCGTAAACTCTGGATGTTGCAAAGTTGGCAAAAGTGCCAGCAAAAGGAATCTTACCATTGATCGTCAATCCTGCTGCCAAGCCCATCATATTGGCCTCAGCAATTCCCGTCTGGAAAAATCTTTCTGGTGCTTTTTCTATGAATTTTTCCATCTTCAAAGAGCCAATCAAATCTGCGCAAAGTGCGACAACATTTGGGTTGGTGTCAGCCAATTCTGCCAAACCAGCTCCGAAGCCTGAACGTGTATCTTTTTTTTCTGTGTATGTATATTTCATGATTATAATTGATAATTGATGAATGATAATTGATGAATGATTATTTGTTTTGATTTTTAATAATTTATCACTGATAATTTATCATTAATAGTCTGCTGGTGCTTCTAAGTACAATTGTTTGAAAGCTGTATCCAACTGCTCATCATTTGGCGCTTTTCCGTGCCATGCATGACTTCCCACCATATAATCTACGCCACTTCCCATTTCTGTATGAAGTAAGATTGCCACTGGTTTTCCGTTTCCTGTTTCTGCTTTTGCTCGGTTTAAGATTCCAATAACGGCTTCTAGATCGTTACCATTTTTTTCTTCCAAGACCAACCATCCGAAAGCTTCTAATTTGCCTCTCAAATCTCCAAGAGCCAAAACGTCGTCTGTATCGCCATCAATTTGTCTTCCGTTGTAATCTATCGTTGCTATGATATTGTCAACTTTTTTGGCTGCTCCGTACATCAATGCTTCCCAATTTTGACCTTCCTGCAACTCGCCATCGCCGTGAAGTGTGTAAACTAATGAATCATCTCCATCCAGCTTTTTACCTTGCGCAGCGCCTAAAGCCACAGACAAACCTTGACCTAATGAGCCTGAAGCAACACGAATTCCTGGCAAACCTTCGTGCGTTGTCGGGTGACCTTGCAATCTTGAATTCAGTTTTCTGAAAGTCGCCAATTCTGCAACCGGAAAGAATCCGAATCTTGCCAAAGTACTATAAAACACTGGCGAAATGTGACCATTGGAAAGGAAGAACAAATCTTCGTTTTTCCCTTCCATCGTGAAAGGAAACTTGTAGTTCATTATTTCTCCGTAAAGTGCTACGAAATATTCTGTGCAACCAAGAGAACCTCCTGGATGTCCGCTATTTACAGCGTGAACCATTCTAAGAATGTCTCTTCTGATCTGCGTTGAAAGGCTTTTCAACTCTTCAATAGATTTACTCATTTTTTAAGATTTACTTTGATTGCGAAAATACAGATTTTTTTTGAGTTGGATAACGGTAATTTTGAGAAAAGCCGTAAAAAAACCGCTCTACTGAGCGGTTTGGATTGTTTATTTTAAAATAATTTAATTTCCGAATTTGTACGTAAGACCCAATTGGAAAACGCCGTTTCTTGAGGAGTCAGCTCCATCATTGTCTTTTACAATATCTGTAACACCTGCAACATATCTGATATTGGCTCCAAAGTTTGGTGTGAAATCATATCCTGCTCCCAAGCCGACACCGAAGTCGAAACCATTTACGAAATCTTTGAAATCTGCAGATTCACCATCAGCTTTCACTTTTGCACTTACCAAAAAACTCATTTCTGGTCCAGCTTCCAGATAAAACTGTGGCGTAGCTTTGTACTGAAACATTACAGGTACAGATATGTAATCTAAGTTGACTGACATATTTGCAAGTCCGTCAGATCTTACACCCTTACCACTGTAAAGCACCTCTGGCTGGAGACTGAATGTATCAGCTAAAGGAATATTCACAAATGCACCAGCATAAAAACCATATTTGGACTTAGTTTCATCGGTATTTGACAGACTTGCAACATTTCCTCCCGCTTTCAAACCAAAAGTTTGTGCATTAGAAACTCCGAATACCGCAACTGCAGCTAATAAAATCATTTTTTTCATAGTTGTTATTTTGATAGGTTATAAAATATTAACTTAAATTATTACTTAGTTAACATCAATTTCGAGACCGTTAAAATAAAATAATCAAAATAAGTGTTTTAAACATCGATATTAATAAATGTATTCAACTTAAATTTCATACAAACTTTAGCGAAAAAAAACTCTGATGAAAAACACCAGAGTTGATTAATATTTGTTTTATTTCAATAAATTTATTTCAGATAGAAGTTGTAACCTACAACAACTGCACCTACGGATTCTTTACCTGGAACTGGTCTATCATTGTAATATCTTCTGTCATAATCTCCAGAAATACTTTGGTAACCTACGTACAACTCGCCTGTCGGCATGTTATACATAAATTTTGGAAGTGCATAAAGTCCACCGTTTATATTTGAATTAGTAGAAATTGCATATCCTAAGTCCAAACCTACAGCAATCGGTGCTCCGTTGAAAGAGTATTTACCAGAAACTGCTACTGGAATAAATCCAAAGTCATCTCCTTTGTAAGTTCCACCATCATATCTGTAACTTTTTGCTACAAAATGGGAATATCCAGTTGCAACACCCAAATCAAAGTTCTTAGCAATGTTCCATCTGTATGCCGCATCCAAACCTAAAGTAAAAGCTGCGTTATCAGTAGTTGGCGCACCAATATGACCACCTAATTTAAAACCTTCCTGCGCTTGGGTGAACCCAAAAACTGCAACAGCTGCAGCTAAAAAAATCTTTTTCATAGTTTTCAATTTAAAATTCAAACTATGCGTTGCAAGTTCTGTTCCAAAAGAAAACCTTTACTTCTTCTCGATACTGTTGTAAGCCATGATGATCTTTTTCACAACTGGATGTCGCACAACGTCTTCTTCGCTAAGATGCACAAAACCAATCTCATCCACGTCTTTCAAAATTGTCATAGATTCCTTGAGACCAGACTGTTGATTCTTCGGTAAATCGACTTGGCTTGGATCGCCAGTGATGATGAATTTGGCATTCATTCCCATTCTGGTGAGGAACATTTTCATTTGAGAATGCGTCGTATTCTGAGCTTCATCCAAAATAACGAAAGCCTCGTCCAAAGTTCTACCTCTCATAAAAGCCAATGGCGCAACTTCGATAATTCTCTTTTCCATGTAACCTTCCAACTTCTCGTGCGGAATCATATCGCGCAAAGCGTCGTAAAGTGGTTGCATGTAAGGATCCAATTTTTCCTTAAGATCGCCTGGAAGAAAACCCAGACTTTCCCCAGCTTCAACTGCGGGTCTTGTCAAAATAATTCTCTTAACCTGCTTATCGCGAAGTGCTCTTACAGCCAAAGCAACGCTGGTATAGGTTTTCCCTGTTCCAGCGGGTCCAATTGCAAAAACCATATCTTTTTTCTCGGAAACTTTAACTAGTTTTTTCAGATTGGTCGTTTTCGCTTTGATGACTTTTCCGTTGACGCCTTTCACAATGATATCTTGGTCAAAGATCAATTGCTTTTCTGACTCGTCTTTTAGCTTGAGAAGAGATTCTAATTGTTTAATTTCTAAAGAATTGTGTTTGGAAATATAATCCGAAACATCATCCAGTTTCAGCTTTAGAAGATCCAAAGTTTCTCTGTTTCCCATTGCAAAAACAAAGTTGTCTCTGCCCGTTATTTTAAGCGTTGGAAAGCTGGATTTGATCAGATTGAAATTTTGATTCTGAACACCATAAAAGGTTTTGGTGTTGATGCCTTCGAGTTCATAATTTATTTCGAACATAAATAATATTAGTGGTTAGTCTAACAAATATATGAATAGATTTGACATATTTTAAGTCTTTAAAAATTGAATTATATTAAATTTGCAATAAATATAAAATTATGTCAGTCATTACACTCACTTCAGATTACGGACTTGTGGACCACCGCGTCGCAAGTATGAAAGGTAAAATACTTAGCTGGAGCGAGGACGTAAAAGTGATTGACATTACGCACAACATCACGGCGTACAATCTTTTGCAGACGGCTTACATTGTGAGAAATGCCTATAAATTTTTTCCGACCGGAAGCATTCATATTATTTCTGTAGACAGTTTTTATCATAAATCGAGAAAGAATATTATCACAAAAATAGATGGTCACTATTTCAT
>RCUH01002427.1_pt1 | contig 10871 bp, 14 predicted proteins | sample 2166191 | NCBI WGS metagenome assembly RCUH01 (sample SAMN09932848, study PRJNA488358) | compost metagenome | feature: garden; material: soil; isolation source: compost soil in an enriched community after 214 h of incubation | place: Germany: Experimental Botanical Garden Goettingen | collected...
TAAATAAAACTTTCATTCAAAACTTATTTTTATCGTCGTAGGTAGTAGCCTTACAACGCTTTTTCATTGAAATTTTTATACCCTCTGTACGTAAGGAAAAGTGAAAATTTTTTATCAAAAATTACACAAATTTTAAAGTTTCAAAAATTTTTAAGTCCTAGGATATACGGTTAAAATACCCGAAAATTGATGTCATCTACATTGACATCAATTTTATCTATTTTTCATTCATACGATCATAATAAGTATCATTCATTCATACTATCATACTAACTTTCATTGTTCATTGTTCATTGTTCATTGTTCATTGTTCATTGTTCATTGTTCATTTGTTGGATGTTCATTGTTCATTGTTCATTGTTCATTGTTCATACTTAAGTATCTATCATATCATTCATTGTTCATACTTAAGTATCTATCATATCATTCATACTATCATACTAAGTTTCATTGTTCATACTATCATACTAATATTGATACCGCGAACAATGGATATTAAATATTAAAGAATAGATACTTAACTATGCTAGATAAAATTGATGTCATCTACATCGACATCAATATTTTGATAATTTAACTGTATTCATTGGGACTCATAAATTTTTAAAATCTTAAAATTTATGTAATTTTTGATAAAAAATTTTCACTTTTTCCCTAGAATATACAGTATAAAAATCTCTCTGAAAAAGCGTTCGTAGACTACTACCTACAACGCTAAAAATTAAGTTTTATTTATGTATTTTTAGTTTCATTAAACTTAAAAAGTTTAATGAAAATTCTATTTTTATCATCGTGGGTAGTAGCCTTACAACGCTTTTTCAGAGAGATTTTTATATTGTATATTCTAGGCAATTTGTGAAAATTTTTTATCGAAAATTACATAAATTTAGAATTATAAAAATTTTTAAGTATAAGGAATATACAGTTAAATTCCTGAAATATCAATGTAGATGTAGATGACATATCAAATGATACAACGCGCTATCAGATATATTATGAATTATATCTAAAATGTTTAATAGAACTGAACTTAACTCGGTATTATATGCAGATAATATTCCGCTGAGAATATTAGAGATAGCATATAAAGTAGACTTAGGATATCTAATTACAATGTATGAAGCAAAATTATTAAAAGATTATATTTTATATTTAAGAAGAGAAGATAGACTTAGATCGCCTGTTCATATTAATCGTAAACTAAATTTTGATTAGTTTTTATAAATGAATAATCGAACAGCCAGAGGCATTAGAGCAGGAAATGCTCCTTTATATCCTTCTACAAGGAATGCTCCCGTACTTCCAGCTGCATCTTATAGTTCCAATTGGAACAATACTGTTGCAAATGATAATGTGAATAGTAATAAATGGGGTTATGTAAATAATAACAACAATTGGAATAATAATTCGAATAATTGGAATAATAATTCAAATAATTGGAACAATAATTCAAATAATTGGAACAATAACAACAATTGGAATAACAATACAAATAATAATTGGAACAATAACAACAATTGGCAAACACCATGCCAAAATCCTGATATTATTTTTGTTAAACCAAAGAAGCATGGATCATGTAACAAATGTAGAAAACATTAATCAATAAATGTAACACACTTTGTGTGTTACATCTTTTATTTTGATGGGTGTAACACACTTTGTGTGTTACATCTTTCTTATATAATCTGTTTTACATAAGGTTATACTTTCTGACAACACCCTGAACTTCATTGATACTGTTCATAAGCTGATTATCAGTAACACTAAATTGAGGAATTTCTAAAAAATCCATGAGCTCTCTAAAGTTATCGATAGTGAAGATTGGACTAGCATGAGTACCTTTTAATGGTACCAAACGTTTATCATTTTGTTCCAATCCCAATTGATTGAATGAACCGTGAGTATGATATTCAATACTAGAATATAATTTTTCTGCACATCGATATGGTATTAATTCATCTTCTGTTGAATGCATGATAATTGTGGGAACATTGATATCAGGTAAAAGTTTCTTACTAGGCAATGTTCTTGAAGTGTATTTGATAACTTTACTCAAAAGATGTTTATCATTATATTTCACTATATCACTTAAACTCGAAAATGTTGCCATAAGTATTAATTTTTGACATGGAACTATGCTAGCTAAATATGTTGCAACTGCTCCACCAAGACTTTCTCCCCATAATAAAAGTTTGTCATGAGTTATATCATGACGTTTCAGATAGATAGCCAAAGAATTAGCATCAGAATGCAATGTTCTGAGATTGGAATATGAACCCGATTTTCCGTAACCTCTATAGTCAAATAAGATTAAGTTTAATTTGAACATCTTACAAACATTAACTATATAACTTCTATGACTGATGTTCCCTCCATTACCATGACAGAATAAAGCTGTTCTATCAGAACCAAAGTTTATATGCCAACAACATATATACGGTCCTGATGTTGGTTGAATTTCATGTTCAGTTCCATCCGGACTTAAATAAAATTCTCTATAGTGCAGTCCATCTTCATCTGGACTCCAATCTATACTTCTAGATGGATAAAACAAGAGTTCATATTGAGCCCAAAATATGATACATGCAGCCAAGGCTAATATAATTGCTATTAGAATGGCAAATTTCTTCATTTTATATTTTATAATACATTTTATATCACACAATTTATCTCGAGATAAATTGTATCAAAAGTTTGTTTTATATGAAAACGTAAATGATACGGAATGTATATTTACGTTTTCATGATACGGAATGTATATTTACGTTTTCATGATACGGAATGTATATTTACGTTTGTTTTATATTGAAGATACATTTGATATAATTATTTTCAATAAATAATTATACCTGAAAATAAATAATGAGTTGCCTACCTGTAGCAGAAGTTCATATTGTAGAAGAAGGAGAAACTTGTAAAAGTATAGCCAAGAAATACAAGATCAAATGTAAAGATCTTTTGAAACATAATCAATTAAGTAAAGGATATGTTCCTGTTGTATGTCAAATCTTAGTTTTACCAAGGTCATGTGGAACAACTGTCTTGAATATTTTGAATAAACATTTAAGTAAAGTTTGTGATGTAAAAGATTATCTTGTTATAGCAGCTTTAGCAAAGAAAGAATGTGGTACATTAGTACCAGTTGCTGTTGTCGCTTTGTCTGAGAAACATGCCAAGAAACGTATTTGTAAGAAGTATGAATTGTGTAAAGAAGATTTTTCTCTTCATATCAAATCCAAATGTTACTATGTGTATGATCTCGAAGCTCTAGAAAAGTTTTGGCATAAAGAAATCAATTTATCTCTATTTCAATGTTCAGAAAAGAGTGAGACTTCTATCATTGATTCTAGTAGCGATATTTCACAACAAGAAGAATGTCATGATATCGATGAACAGAGTGAATGTGGCACCGAATCAGTTTCACAAACTGATTCTGTTATGGCAAACTATATCAGAAGAACTAAAGATTGTAGATGTCCGTTCTCTATTAGAGAACTTCAAGAAGGTTCTTTTGGAAAGAATTCATGTGAGATTTGTATTCCAATTTGCCCTATTGTTTCCGAATCTGAAGAATATTGTGAAGAAACATGTGAAGAATGGTCTTGTGTAGAAACGACAGTAGAATCTAGTGAATGTTAAATTATATACGTGAGTTATACTCACGTATATACCTTATATGTACTTTATGTATAATACCTTATATGTACTTTATGTATAATACCTTATATGTACTTTATGTATACACATTAGTTTTGTATACATACATACTATACTTTATGTATACATATATACGTACTATATAATTTTAAAGTATATACGGTTCAACTTCTTTTAATGAATCTCCTACTCTAACTAAACCAAAAGTGCAACAATTCTCGAATGTTTTCTTTATCGATAAAACCATAAAATTACAAGATGAATTAGACGTTCCTATATCTAATGCTTCTGAAATTAAATAAGCATATTTCGTATTTTGTAATCTTCGTTTCGTTAGAGAACGAATTGTACATTTCTTTGTAATATCCTTTGTAGATAAGATATGACATTCTTCATCTTTATATTCATTAAATTCTATGATATTTCCTTTCATCCAATGATAAGCTATGACCATAAAGTTAGTTTGATTACCTCTATTTCTACATATATCTGATACTATGATAGATGCATTATCTGTAGACACACCTAATCTAAAAGGATTGTCGATTGTTTTACATAACACTACTTTAGAATCCTTACAAAGACTATAACTTTTGATCATTGATTTTGCATCTCGTATTTGTATTCCATCTCCTTCTTCCTCTCCCAAAAGATATAATGTATCTTTCGGTAACTTAGCATCCGTTATCAATATATCATTAACAACTATCTCTATATGCCTTAGTTCTTTTCCGTCTCTGATGAATAAAATCCAATCTAATGGTTTCATTTCATTTATTATTTCATTGAATGAATATTCATCTTTTCCTATTATTAAATCCATTTACATATCTTATTATAATATAAACAGTATATACCAACTGTTTATAAAATGTCAGACATCGAATCTAAAACAGTAGAACTTTTATTAAAAGGAGATACACTTTCAGTTGCATCAGATATTGCCAAAGAATTGAAAGATGATGGAGATCCAACTTTAACATTACTCAGTAATGTTATATTAAGTATAGTTAATTCTGTTAAAACTGGAGAACAATTAAATAAAAGTTTTATTAAAGAAACTTTATCTAACAAAGAAATATCAGAAGTATATTCTATTCCAGAGGACTTATTAGATTAATTTCGATATTAATTTCATTAAACTTTTGAGTTTAATGAAAATTATTTTCATAGTACATGTAATATACTTTACAATTTAAATAACATGCATCTCAATAATTTTATTTCATAAATACGATAATTCCATTATTTACGATGATGTATACGAAGTAAAGGAATGAGAGATTAAATTAAATTTATATTATATAACGTAAATATATAATATGGCCACTATTTCGGAACGAGTCCAAGAGGTTTTTGGTAGTTACAGTACTATCGCTATGATTACAGTTATTGCAATTATTATTGCACTTGTTGTTCTATTATTCAGAACATTTGGGGACAATTGGTTCCTATGGTTGATTATTGCAATCGGCATTATCGTTCTCTTCTTTGTTGCTAAGGGAGCCATCAATAAAGCAAAGACTCTTATGCTTGAAGTTGAAAATTCTATTTTAACTAGAGGTTTTTAAGCATACATTGATCAATGTATATAAATGTCGCCATGGCGACATTTATATCTATTCTTCCGCAATTTCGCAAGTCATGCTAATTCCTTTAACTTCAAAGAATGCTTCTAGAAGTTCATACGAATTTTCACAACTTAAAAGATTCAAAATAGAATCCATATCTTTATCTTCGATATATTTGACAAATTGATCCTTCATTTATAATATTAAATTATATAATTTTATATATGATACTAATATATTATCGATATATCAATATATATAAATGATATCAATACATTATCAATATATATAAATGATATCAATATCTCAATGATACTAATATATATTTGTACTCATTTGTGAGTACAAATAGAACATCTTATCTTAAAGTGTTATTAAACCAATTTGTGATTGGACTAACAATGTCTGGCAATGTTCCTCCAACTTGTCCTGCCTGATTAAGTATAGAATAACCTAAGGCAGTGGTATTCTTTGGGATATCATTAATTTTTGGAGATAATTGTGACATACTTGAAATTGAATCGTTGTAAGTATACTTTGCTTTATCAAGCAAAGATCTTCCAGTTGGAGATACAACAGGATTATAAGGATATTTAGGACTGATTATCTGCCCAGCTTTTGGAATATATCTATTCGGACTAACTATTTGTCCTCCTGGATAAGATTGTTTTTGAGGAAGATATGTAGAATTCTGTTGAGGAATATACAATGGTTGAACATTACTATAAGAAGTTTGAGGTATATACAATGAATTTACAAATTGTTTTCCTGGTGACTGAATATATTGTCTTTCCATTATGAAATATGAGATGGATATGGATCGTTTTAATAGTAATATTTATATTACTTTTTCTTATAACAAAGATTTTTAAGAAACAAGATTTTGTTAACGATCGACTTAGAGGATTGGGTTTAGAGATAGAAGAGAATTCTCCAAGTAATACAGGTATAGGAGGTGCCATTAAAAGACAAGGACTTAATCTTATTAATCCCTATCTCAATCTTGTTGGAATTAATGTAAAAGATACTACAAATAAAGAACAAGTAGAGTTACAAGGATATCCTAGAGATATCCAAGGAAATGTTCCTTCAATATATCACCAGAATATGCAAGGTATCCATATTCAGTATCCTTCAGATACAGATGTACAAGTATACCAAACTGTATATCCTAGAAATGATAATAACAATGTACAAGGATATCAAGATAACAATAATAACAATGTACAAGGATATCAAGATAACAATAATAACAATGTACAAGGATATCCATCTAATGGTACTTCATATCCATCTAATGGTACTTCATATCCATCTAATAACAAATATGAAGTATCAAGTGAATATTCAACTTTTGATTCCCTAGCAAGAAAGATTGCAACTGAAAGAGAATTACCAATTTCAAATGAAAAGAATTATAGAAAAGATGGAACAAGCCATGGGGAAATAGCATGTAGAAAAGCAATTGAAACTATAACAGGTAAAAGATTCAGAAGTATCAGACCTGAATTCCTGAAGAATCCAGAAACAGGACGTAACTTAGAACTTGATTGTTTCAATGATGAACTTATGTTAGCAATAGAATATAATGGTTATCAACATTATACATGGCCTAATGTATTTCATAAAACATATGATGATTTTATCAAAGGTGTGAGACGAGATAAATTTAAAATGGATGTTTGTGATAAGAATGGTATCTTTCTTATTGTTGTTCCATATACAACACCAATCAATGAAATTCCTAGATTTATCTCTAATGCTTTACCTAAAAGAATAAAGAAGGTAAAGGAATATAAGAATTGTTGATGGATTACCTATTAGTTGTGCTTTGCACAACTAATATTTACTTTAATGTGCTTTGCACAACTAATATTTACTTTAATGTGCAAAGCACAACTAATATTTACTTTATTGTGCAAAGCACAACTAATATTTACTTTAATGTGCAAAGCACAACTAATATTTACTTTAAAACTTTTATGATTAAATCTTTGCAATTGCAAAGATTTACTTTATTCTGTTTTGTATAACTAATATTTACTTTAAAACTTTTATGATTAAATCATCGAATTGTAAAGATTTTAAGCGTCGTAATACATCTAAATCTTTATAGTTATATTTATCTATAAAATATTCCCAACAATGTCTAGCAGAATCAATTTGAAGTAACTTAAGTTTAATATAATTTTTCATACATTTGTCATTTAATGATCTCAAAACATAATCTAAACTATGATGATTATCACATCTTATACTCCATGATATATGTCTTAATCCTATATTCTCAGATATACGAGCATAAGTTATATATCTCAATTCTTTACAACATTCACTTAAATTAATTATTTCATGTAATAGTAAGAATGAAATAATTATATTCCATTCATCTGAACATAGCATTTTATTATCAGAGTTGCGTATTTATTATATCTTCATTGAATATATAATAATTCATATACTTATATAAGTATACTTAAGAGAATATGTTCAAGTATACTTATATAAGTATATACTTATATCATTGAGATAATCTTAGATTATACTTATCAAGAGCTTCATATAACTTATTATATAAAGTAAGGATACATTCTCTTGCATCAGGTAATATGAAAAACGAATTTAGTATATCTGGGTTATCCATAGAGAGCATAAGTTCTGATAAACGATTACAATCGTCAACAGACATATCAGTTGAAGAACCTAAATCATCCAAAAATTCATTTATAAGTATATCTTTGGGATTGTTATCAATTTCAATTCTAGAATCATTGTTCAAATTTATTAAACTTTTAAATAAATTCATATTATAGTATTTGATATTGTATGTATGTTCTAATAATATTGAAGATGTAGTAGGGATTTTGATATTTAAAACTTTTAAACTTTCACTTAATCCTACTTCAATATCATTGAGAATCAAAGTTGTACAAGGAAAATTGAGATCCAATTTTGCAGAAACTGTATCTTTTCTAGAAAAGATATCTATATCAGAACAATGATTGTGAACATATCTTGAATCATATCTGATAATACTTTCAATTCCGTAGAATTTATTAGTTAAATATATGACTAATGGATCATTCATTGTGATAGGATCTGATCTGAACGCATTGATAAGCGGATAAAATGTTTCAGGGTTATAGTCAAGTGTTTTTAAGTATGCAATGATCTCTAAACTTGAACCTTCAGTTCTGGAGATAAGTTCTGACATAAGATATCTATACATAACATCACTATGTTTAACGTTCATATTGTTAATATAAGTATCAAAGAGGATAGGATATATATCAGTTATTCCTGTACCATCTCTTCCTCTACTTAAGATTCTATCATTCATAAATTCATTCATAACAATAAAGTGAAGATGACATCTATTTGGATTAACTTGTAAATGACTTAACATGCTACTATATACTCTGTCATCATTAGTGCATAACATTGCCATCAATAACATGATACTAGGAAGCTTCCTACGGATATTATAAAATCTTTGAATGTACCAGACTATGTCATATCTTCTTTGGTTCATGAAAGTTTCAACAACATTTGTACTCAATAATGCTTTGGGAATCTTTCCGTATACTATCAAATATCGTAAATAAGTTGAAGGTTTATCGACTACATCTACAGAATTATCTATTTGTATACTTCCCATTGTTCTAGTGTCAGTTAAGAGATGATGGATTAGATCTACATTATTTGTTTTATCGAAGAACTGTTGAGCGTTAGACTTTAACCATAAATTAAAAGCTTCATCTCCTACATACTTGAAATATAAATCTAAGATGAGTTTCCTATTCTTACTCTCGTAAGATCTAGCTAAGTTCAAAAATCCTTCAAGATTGTTAGATGGGATGAGATATGTATCATTCATTTATTATAGTATATATTATAGTATCAAAGATATTATAATATATTAAACATATTCGAGTTATAATACATAACAATATATATTGGAGTTATAATACATAACAATATATATTATATCGCATGTATATCAATGCATCAAAGATGCATTGATATTCTTTTATTCAACTTTCATGTACTTTGTACCATTAACATGGATTGTATACATGAAATCGTTACAATCAATCAATTGAACATTAAGTGCATGAATTATACACTTATCTGTTTGCTTGAGATACAACTCGAAATCAGAAATAAAATTCTCATACTTTCCATATTCGACACCGTATCCTCTAACAAACATTTTAAATTCTTCATCTGATTTCTCAGGGAGACATTCTAAATCATGCTTAGTTCTGAATACAGAGTTAGTAGAAAGAAAGATATCTGTACCATAAAATTGATGCAAATCAATTAGCTGCTTTTCTCCTTCTGTGACAAGATCAATTTTGATAGCCTTATCTCTCAATGTATCCCTAAAGATACAAGTTCTTTCTAGATCTTTCAAATGTACATTTCCCTTTTCCAATGTATATGAAACGAGCATTTCTCTAAGCTTATCGGATGTGTATAAAGTTTCATATTCTAAAGTAGACATAAACTCTTTCTCATATTCAAATAGGCTTGTCTCATCAAAGTTCTTATAAACTACTGGGAAATAATTATCATATTTATAAGTCAATTTATGGAACAAGCGTTTGGAATCAATCTTACCGTTATCAACCAATTCATTTAAATTATCGACTTCTTTTTCAACATTTCTTAAATCATTAAAGAAATCGTTTGTTTTGAATGAAACAACAAAGTTGCTAAATGAACATCCGATAATTGTATCAGCTGGGTCAGATGACAAGAAAGCTCCAATTGCGACTTCATCCTTAATACCAGATAATACAAGATATCTTTTCTGAGAAGTTTCAAGAGTGGTAGAAACTTCTCCATCAACAAGATGTAAAGCCTTCAAAGCATTAAATACTACACGAGCATTGGATAATGAGGGTTTTGTCATCTTTAAAATCTTGAATTGAGTTTCGAAGTTCTCTGGAGATTCTTCATATTCAAATCTTCGTGGATTAACTCCATGCTCAATTGAAGATCCGATTGCTACTGCTCTCTTATTGATAATATAGATCGAAATATATCCTTGCATTTTATAATTGATACATTAAATGATCTATATTATGTGTTGTATAGATCATAATTACATTTGTATATACATTAAATATGTAATGATATGTTTAAGTTACATATATGTTTAAGTTATATACGCGATTATATGATTACAAATATATATGATTATATACAAATGTTTAATGTATATACAGATACATATATAATGTGTATACTTGAAAGTGTAAGTATACACAAACAATAGATTATCTTAGATAATCTATAAACTAAAATTTCTATTTACAAGTTGAGTATTATATCCTAAAACATTACAATTATATATTGTATCATAAACAATAATCCATCTCAATACTTCTTCAGGACGAGAATTATTAAAACTTAGATAAACGTAGTTATAAGATGAATCTATAATCTTATATTCATCTACATCTAATAATGCAATGATAATTTTTAGTAACATCTCCTGTCCATTAATTTTCAAACATCTATGATACAATGTTACAATAATAGGAAAGTTGTATAATATCGAAGCTATCTTACATTTAATTGGAGAAATTCCCATTAATGTATTATGAAGTATATTACATAATACATCAATAT
>RCUH01002428.1_pt1 | contig 10871 bp, 12 predicted proteins | sample 2166191 | NCBI WGS metagenome assembly RCUH01 (sample SAMN09932848, study PRJNA488358) | compost metagenome | feature: garden; material: soil; isolation source: compost soil in an enriched community after 214 h of incubation | place: Germany: Experimental Botanical Garden Goettingen | collected...
GATGGTTTCCATGATACCTGGAACATCATTGGCCTTGGAGAACAGACCGATGCTAAGATCTACATCTTTGACCGTTATGGCAAACTGATCAAACAGATCGCAGCCAATGGCGAAGGATGGGATGGAACCTTTAACGGCAACCCAGTACCATCCACCGATTACTGGTTCACGGTAACCTATAAAGAATATGTAGGAGACAAGGAAATAACCAAAGAATTTAAATCGCATTTCTCTTTAAAACGATAAGTACACACAAAACCAAAGAAAATTTTTAGTTGTGATAACCCCTGCCTTTCTTAATTTGAAAGACAGGGGTTTTCGATTCTGTGGCATCTAAGGGTAAGTTACTTTTAATTTTCTAAACTCTTAATATAATGAAGACCAAATATCATTTAATAACTATATTTTTCAAGCTGTATATTTCAAATTAAGATTTACCCTAAGTTATAGAGACTTTGAGGAAATAGTGAATATACATGGAGTTCAGATTGACCATGCTACGATCCAGTGCTGGGTATATAATTTACACCATTTCAAGTTGCAAATGAAGAAGAAAACTTAGAGTAGGGACTAGCTGGGGAATGGATGAAACATATATTAAAGAGCAAGGCATTTGGTGTTATCCATATAGGGCAGCTGATAAATCAGGTAATACAGTACCGGAGCAATTAAAATTTACAACAAACGTTCGTTCTCGAAGATCAGGATTCGACAATATAAATATCTAAACAATATTATGGAACAGGATTATCGTTTTATCAAATGGCGAGTACAAAATAGTTTAGCCTTCAAAAATTTTGAATCAGCTAGGCGAACATTAAGTGGAATTGAAGTTATACAAATGTTGAGAAAAAATCAGTTGATAAGCCCCTCGGATAACTATGTTCAAATCATTCTGCAAACTGGCTGTATAACTTTCAAGAGTTTAAATTCCCCAAATCTTTACAAATAGACGTGACAGAACTGAAGAAACTGCCTTTAGTACAATAAAATTATCTAAATGCTGGTTTTGTGATATTTATCATTTTATTGGTTGTAATATACTGATACTTTTGAAACAGTAATAGCTCCGATTGGATTTCTGCTTTAGTAAAACAACGCGAACTTGATATAAAATGAACACATTGGAAATTTTTCAAAAAGAAGCCCCGGAAATAGCCAAAGCTTTTGACGGGTTAATAGATGCCCTAAAAAACACGACAGGTCTGGATGCTAAAACAAAACAACTTATATACATAGGTATTAAATCTTCACAAGGAGATGCCGCAGCAATTTTTTACCACGTTGCTATGGCAAAGCAAATGGGTGCTACCAGAGACGAGATTAAGGATACTATTCTTATTACGCTTTCTGTTTGCGGTTTGAAAGGTGTCACCTCTTGTTTGGAAGTAGCTCTTAATGTATATGACCACCCTTATAAATGAGAGTAAAATCATTTCTTTTTGTATTGAGCACTGGTAACAAATTCAGTCTAATTCTATTTTATTATTAATATAAAAAATTATGGAAACTAATTCACCAATTTCTTGCTTGCGAAAACTTTTTGATGAGAATATTAAAAAATTCTTAAGTGCTGAAGCCGAATTAAAAGGGGCTATTGGCACCTGGATTAGCAATGAACAACTAACTGCTTTGCGAATGCTCCTGTTAGATTATAAGGATTTGATAGGCGGACATATTGAAAGATTAAATACCTTACTGCTGAAGGAAAAAATTACTTTAACACCAGTTAGTAACAAAGTGATGTTAGCATTGATTAGTGATACTAATGAAGAACTTTCTCAATGTCAATATCAGGAAGTCAAGGACGCCTGTCTTTTGACAGCGTTACAGAATATTATACATTGGAAGATAGCATTTTATGGTACCGTTGCTTCTTTTGCAAAGTCACTAGGTATGGATGGTTTTGCTTCACTTTTTCATCAAGTTGTGAAAGATGAGAAACATTTTGATGAAAGGCTAACACATCTTGCCAAGCATGAAATAAATTTTTTGGCAATTCAACCTCTTTCGCAACTAAATCAATAAACTAATTCTTTTATTATGAAAATAATACTGATTTTAAGTATAGTGCTTGTCTTCGCAGCCCGTGGTTGTCAGGAGGAAAATGAGGAAGGATGGCAAAATGAGACGATCGACGAGGTGGGCTATGTGGCGGAGGATATAAAGGCTCGTCAGGCAATTGCAGAATGGCAAAAATTTTTAACCGCTTCCGATAGTGCTGTATTTGCTGCCCGAAACCAAATATCAAGGGCAGTAGAAAGAATTGACGACCCACGTCTTCAGCATAAGGGCAAATTTAAGGCATTAATATTTACGGCAGAAACCCGGATTGAAGATCTAAGTGACAAGCTCCTGCGGGCTGATAGGTTTACTATTGAAGAGGATAATTATGATGAAGAAACACTGCATAAAATGAAACAGTTTCAGCAAGAAACAATGCAAAAGCGTGAAAAATTAAATGAAACCCTAAAAGAACTTAAGAGTTCTAAATTTCGTAAATCCTAGTCCCCCAAATCCATTCTTGGCACAGATACACTATGTGCCAAGAATTATATTCAGGTTATTATTGCATACGTTGTATAAATGTTTTCAATATGTTAATTTATATTTGCTAGTGATTTATCTCAAATTTCTCTATAATAAATTTAGCATAGGGATATTGAATGCCGTCAATAATCCAGATTGCTTCCAGCAGCGTTGGTACCCAATATTCTTCAATTGATTTGTAATTTTTAAAAGTTCCCATCCAACGCTCCATTCTATTTCCCATGAAACGTTTCGTTTCAATTGTCTCTACTTCATGATGGTTGTTAAAGCTGACGATAAACGATAATGGCTCTTTGTTGTCTGTTGTATAGAGCAACAGTGCAGTAGTATCGTCAATAGCCTGCCAATGTACACGCTCTGATGGGAATAAACTGGATGGAAACAAAATACTTTCTCCTACCCAACGTATTAGTTCTGCTTGGTCGACGGTAGTTCCCTTTTTATTGAAAAGCTTAATTGCAGCAAATAACCATACGGACAATTTACCCTTTCCTTTAAAATAGAAATCAACAGCAGAAAACTGACTTGTTATCCCTTGCCACAATAATCCTGGCGGATTTACGGTAAAATATTCTTTACCATTAATAGCAGTCCAAGGTTTATTAAGAGCAATCTTGAAATAACCTTTATGGTGAATAAAAAGGAAACTGATTACAGGTTTATTTTGGGGTGTGGCCTTCTTAAGATAGCTTGCTACGGGTTCGGGCAATATTTCAGGAAATTTGTGGCTAATGACAGCATTGCTAATATGAGCATTGGTTAATAACAAACGAAGATTATTGCGGAAGGACGCAGCTCTGATATTGTAACAGACTTCATAAATCGCACCTATAATTATAAGTATCCCAAATGCATATAACATAGCTTAAGATTTAGGTTGGAATAGTAAGTATAGGTACAGTAGAATGATAGGCCAGCTGTCTTGATAAGCTAAACAGGAATAGTTTTTCAAAGAAACCTTTTTGGTGTACAGTAACTGCTGCAACATCTATTTTGTTTAGTTCTATGTAGTCCAAGACGGTTTCTTCTATAGCGTCGGTTGCCAATATACTGAAGGTCATATCAGCTTTTTCAAAATGATCTTTCCACTGACTGATTCTGATGTTATCTTCCTCTTCATGATTTTTTTTTATCTGGAGCACATTAATATGCGCATTGAATAGGCCGGCAATTTCTTCTATCTGACCAAGAAGATCCAGTTCATATTTTTCATATAAAGCCAGAAAAAGAATCTTGCGAATAGGCTTATATTGGCAACCCTCAGGAATCGCAAGCACACGGCAACGGGATTTATTGATAATTTTCTCAGCAACGCTTCCTAAAAAAACTTCTTTAAGCCCTGTAGCTCCTGTTGTACCCATTACTATAAAATCAGGTTTTTCATTATGCGCTATGTTTAGGATTTCTTCGGTTATATTACCTCGTTCCAGCATATGTGTTACCTTAATTCGCTGCAGTAAATGTTTCTCTGCGATATCCCGTAATTTAGGCACTTTACTTTTAAAATTCTCAAAATCGCCCCACTCGCTGATGTTATAATTTTCTATTAAAAAATCGCTATTATCTATCACAAGCTGTAAGGGCAGGTCTAAAACATGCACTGTGATTATTTCTGCATCGATTTTTTTTGCGAGTCGCAAAGCATAAATAAATGAATTAAGTGATGCATTAGAAAAATCTGTTGGAAAAAGTATTTTTTTCATGGTCATAAATTTTAGTTGTCTATAAAGGTATTTTGGTAACGAGTTAAAAAAAATGATATTAGTCAGGTATATCAATTTATGTAGTGATGTGTAATGTGATGTAAATCATACTCTTGCTTTTTAAAAAATGCATTTTAATACTAAATTTATGACCATGAAAAGAATGCTTACGCAGACGTGATAAGGACTACGTATGGTAAATTGGTCCGTAAGTCATGAATGAGCATCCATACATACCTTTAAAGTTGTGTTGTGAATATCATAACATAGAAGCATCTGTAATTATATCTCTTGTAGAAATGGAGTTATTTACAGTTGAAACGATTAATGAAAAACCTTCAATATCAATTGAAGTGATAGACTTGTTGGAAAGTATCTTGCGTCTACACAATGATTTGGCAATTTATGCAGAAGGTCTGCATGCGATATTGCATCTGTAGTATAAAATAAAAGTTCTGCAACAAGAAATAGGTATGCTTAAGAACAAGCTTAGGTTTTATGAATCTTAAGTAGCAGTATTGGTAGTATATGTTATTTGTTTTCTTTGCTTCGTTTTTCCTGTTTCTTAAAATAACCCCTGAACAGAAAGTTATGTTTGAGAGCTTCCATGTTCTGATTAAAATTTTCAGTTCCTTTCTCTATATTATCCAAGCTGTTGCTAATCTTTTGTGTTAAGATTGAATCCCGTAGAAGAGCAGGTAAGGGGCCTTTCCCCGCGGATAAATTTTTGTTTAAATTGACGGAAATACTGCTAAGTTCAGACGAAGCTTGATTTATGGTGGTACTTGCGTTCTTCAGGTTTTCAAGTGTGGTCTGCAAATCATCTGCAAAGGCTTTATTTGAAAGTAGCATGCCCGCAGTACCTTTACCCTGACGCACATTATCCACGATTCCATTAAAAGTAGCTGTCAATTTTTGCGTGTTTTCGGTAGTCTTACGTATATTGGCAATTGATGCCAGAAGGTTTTGCGAAAGCTCTTTGCTATCTAAAAGATTTAAGGTTTCACTATTGTTAATACGCACGACAGTATTCTTCAATGCTTCTGAAATTACAGCTATATTTTCATTGCTGCGGGAGAGTGTTGTAAGCATCTGATCTATATCAGCAGTCTTACTTACCAAAAGGTAGTCGCCATCCTGCACCATAATTTTTTCTGTAGCAGCAGGTGTAATAGCTAGTATTTTGTTTCCCATTAATCCGTCTGTCCCAATAGTTATGGTGGAGTTTATGGGAATGTGCCTGACAATATCCTTTTTTATCAGCAGGGTAACTTCAATAGTATTTCCGTTAATAAGCACTATGGATTTCACAGTGCCTGCATTGATTCCGCAAAAAAGAACATTGTTCCCTTTCTGAAGGCCATTAACATTGGAGAATCTGGCTTTCAGCTCAGTGTCGTTGTTAAAAAAACTATTGCTGTTTCCAACAAAGAAGAAAGCAATTACAAGGAGTATAAATCCAAGGGATACAAATAGACCCAGCTTTATATTGTTTGCACTGTCAGTTTTCATGGTTATTCAAAAAATTGTTTAATATTACTATCTTCAGACTTTTTAAAATCTGAATAGCTGCCTGTCGCATAACATTTTCCCTCTAAAAGGAGAACCACACGGTCTGCTGTTTTTTTTACACAATTCATATCGTGAGAGATAATGATAGAGGTAGTATGGTATTTTTTTCGAAGGTCCAGGATAAGGTTTTCAATTTCTCTTGCTGTTACTGGGTCAAGCCCGGAAGTTGGCTCATCATAAAGAATGATTTCAGGTTTCAGGATCATGGTTCTAGCCAGGGCAATCCGCTTGAGCATGCCTCCGGAAAGTTCTGAGGGCATCATATCAATGGTATGGGAAAGCTTTACATTCTCCAGTACTTCTATAACCAGGTTATTTATCTGGTCTTGTGACATTTTGATCCATCGCCTCCGTAAGGGAAATTCTAAGTTTTCCCTCACTGTCATGGAATCATAGATGGCATTACCTTGAAAGAGGAAACCGATTTTGGCACGCATCTTGTCCATATCTTCATGGTCAAGGTTGGTAACATCAATTCCTGAAACCAATATATGGCCCTGTTCTGGATGAAGTAGCCCGATAATGCATTTGATGAGTACCGACTTGCCAGATCCTGATTTACCTAATACTACTACATTTTCTTCTTTATAGATAGTAAGGTTAAAATTATCAAGAACCTTATTATTGCCGAACTGTTTGCATAGCTGTTCAATCACGATAACCGGTTTACGATCCTTTAGGTCTGTGCTTATGGTGTTCCCTGAAATTTCCATGATTAATTAAATCCTAATAGTTCTGTTATCTGAACGGCAAGCAGGTCAATTATAAAAATAAGTACAGATGCCAACACTACAGCTGAGTTGGCGGCGTTGCCTACTCCCTGGGTGCCCTTTACAGCGGTATAGCCTTTATAGGATCCTACAATACCTACGGCAAAGCCAAAAAAATATGTCTTGATGTAGGAAGGCAGCACATCACTGAATTCCAGAGAACTGAACACTTCACTAAAAAAGAGACGGAGGCTGGTTACCCCCTGAATATTTACACCAATATAAGCCCCAAATAGCGCTATAGCATCTGCCATTACAATAAGTATGGGCAGCATTATGGTACAAGCTAAAACGCGTGTTGCTACGAGGTATTTAAACGGATTAGTCCCGCTTACTTCCATAGCATCTATCTGTTCGGTTACCTTCATTGATCCCAGCTCAGCACCTATACTACTGGCAATCTTACCTGCAAAAATCAGCGCTGCTACCACAGGTCCAATTTCCCTGATAATAGCAATTCCTACCATTACAGGGAGCTGCGATTCTACTCCGTAATTTACCAGTGATGGGCGCAATTGCATGGTTAGCACTAATCCGATTATTAGACTGGTCATCGCCACCAATCCAAAGGATTTATAGCCAATGATATAGCATTGTTTAAACAGTTCTCTGATTTCGAAGGGTCTGGTAAAACCAGTTGTAATATAACGTATTGTAAACTTTGATACTTCACCGGTCTCTTCCAAAAAACTTTGCAGGGCTGAATTAAGTTTCATACCAATTATGTTAGGATTTAGTAAAGATAGCGCTCACGCTTACTAGAATAAATGACGAAAATCACTTTTGGGTTTTTCAGGGGAATCTCTTAAATAACCACCCTGTAAATACCAGAATAATGCCAATTCCTCCAAAAATAGCGTGAAGCATTACAAAGGTATTGATCATAATGACCTGTATTATGATATAGCCATAAAGGAAAGCTCCTTGGAGGATAGCCAGATTGGCATTTTTTCCGCATCTTTCCGAAACAGGAATAAGATGACACTACCTGCTACCCCAATAAAAAGAAAAAGTTACTAATCCGGGAATCATAAAATCCTTAAATGGTACATCAATAAGCCACGCAGGTGCTAGCTTAAGGCTGCTGCCATCGGGCTGCAAAATTAAATTTAGTCCTCCATATAAGGCCGAAAGGGAAGTGACTGTTAGTAACAGTATGATTATGTTTTTCAAGACACGTTTCATAACTTTAAAATTAAATAGTAAATGTAGCATTGCTATTTAAAAACAAATATGATAAGTATCATATTTGTTTTTCAGTCTTTTACTTACTTTTAGGTTGATATTTTGTTTAATAATTTATAAGGCAAGTATGGATAAAGACAAAAGAGTAAATGATGAAAAGTACACTGTAGGATTAAACTCAGGGCAGGTTTTGGCTTCACGAAAAACGTATGGTTTAAATAAGCTTTATAACAAAAGGCAAAGCCGTTTGCTTGCAATTGGCAAGAGTATCTTTGGAGAACCCATGGTACTATTGCTTCTGGTCGCCTCGAGCATCTACTTTATTAACAAAGAATACAGTGATGCGATCTTTATGGCTGCCTCCATATTACTCATTATTACAATATCACTTTATCAGGATAACAGAAGCCGTAATGCTTTACTAAGGCTTCAGGAATTTACCCAGCCTTTATGTAGGGTTGTACGGGATGGTTCTGAACAAAATATAAAGACTGAAGAGATTGTGGTTGGAGATATCCTTATTGTTGAAGAAGGAAGTAATGTGTCTGCGGATGGCACTATTATAAGATCCAACGACTTCTCGGTAAACGAATCGATACTAACAGGGGAATCCATGTCGGTCTTTAAAGATAAGAATGGCAAAGATAATGAAATCTTTTCAGGTACTACGGTTGCCAGTGGACTGGCCATAATTGAAGTTACTGCCATCGGGAACCAGACGCGTTTGGGTAAGATAGGCAGTACACTTGAAAGCATTAAGGAAGAGAAAACACCCTTGGAGCTTCAGATCGGCAATTTTGTAAAAAAAATGGTGATTGGTGGAGCGGTGGTTTTTATTCTTGTATGGTTACTTAACTATCTCAGAACAGGGAATATAACGGAAAGCCTCTTGCGTGCACTCACCCTTGCCATGAGTATTCTGCCCGAAGAGATTCCTGTTGCTTTTACCACTTTTATGGCACTTGGCGCCTGGCGTCTTATGAAATTGGGAATCGTGGTAAAACAAATGAAAACTGTTGAAACACTCGGCAGTGCTACTGTTATCTGTACCGATAAGACGGGTACCCTTACGCAAAACAAAATGGAACTAGCCCGCCTGTACCTTCCTTCGGATAAAGAAGTTAAAGTAAGAGATATAACTAATTTTGAAGAGGCGAGAGACTTGGTTACAACAGCTATGTGGGCCAGTGAACCCATACCTTTTGATCCTATGGAAACTGCATTGCATGATGCCTACTCGAAATTTACAAAAAACGACTCAAGACCCAACTTCAGCATGGTGCATGAATATCCTTTATCAGGAAAGCCACCCATGATGACACACGTATTTCAAGATGCAGAGGGTAAACGTATTATAGCTGCAAAGGGTGCACCGGAAGCCATTTTAGAAGTCTGTGGGCTCTCACAAATGGAACGGCAAGTTATAACAAAAGGTGTTAGCACCATGGCTGCACAGGGGTATAGGGTACTTGGGGTAGGGCAAGGTAAGCTTAATGGGAATGATTATCCGGAGCAGCAGCAGGAAATATCATTTCAATTTAAGGGACTGGTCGCTTTTTATGATCCTCCAAAAGAAAATATACCTGAAGTCTTACGCATGTTTTATCAAGCGGGCCTGACGGTAAAGATCATAACAGGGGATAATGCTCTTACAACAGGTGCCATTGCCAGAGAAATCGGCTTTAAAGGTTTTGATAAAACCATTACTGGCGAAGCCCTTATGAAGCTCAGTGATACGGAACTGACAATCGCGGTAGAAGAAAACAACGTATTCAGCAGGATGTTTCCTGATGCTAAGTTAAAAATAGTCAATGCATTAAAAGCGAATGGGCAAATTGTCGCAATGACAGGCGACGGGGTTAATGATGGCCCGGCACTTAAAACGGCTCATATAGGCATTGCTATGGGAAAGAAGGGGACGGCAATTGCTAAGGATGCCGCGTCACTAATTCTTGCAGATGACGATTTATCCAGGATGGTTGATGCTATTGCTATGGGCAGAAAGATATATACTAATCTAAAGAAAGCCATACAGTATATTATTTCTATTCATATACCGATCATCCTAATCGTATTTGTTCCTCTTGCCCTGGGATGGCTTTATCCTAATATCTTCAGTCCTCTGCATGTTATCTTATTGGAACTTATCATGGGGCCAACCTGTTCTATTATTTATGAGAATGAACCTGCAGAAAAAGATACGATGCTGCAAGTTCCCAGACCATTTACAGCTACCTTTTTTAAGGCAAAAGAACTTTTTACCAGTATACTACAGGGCCTTATTATAGCCGCAGGGGTATTACTGGTCTATCAGTGGGGCGTCCGAAGAGGAAATGACGAGGACCTTGTCCGAAGCATGGTTTTTGTAACACTTATGATAGCCAATATATTCCTTACTTTGGTCAACAGGTCATTTCATTATTCACTATGGATTACGCTTTGGTATAAAAATGCTCTGGTTGGTTACATTATCGCTACAACAGTCCTATTACTAGCATTGTTATTTTATATACCTTTTCTGCGGTCACTTTTTGGCTTTGAGCTGCTTACCCTGATGCAGAGCATATCGTGCCTCTTAGTAGGTATGATCTCTGTGCTTTGGTATGAAATTGTAAAATATGTACATCGAAACAGGAGTCGCTAAATTTCCAGTTCGCGTCCCATTAAGGGAACAGAACAATTAAAACCATATCGCTCACGTATTTTACATCGTAGTTCATCGGCAGGTATGTTTTCTCCATGTATTAAAAAAACGTGATCGGGTTTAGTTTTTAGTGCTGAAAGCCAATTGAGTAAATCCTTTTGGTCACCGTGGGCAGAAAGCCCTTCAATCTGGAGCAGGTTGGCTTTTACAGGGTAATATTGCCCATAAATTTTAATTTCTTTCGCACCTTCCAACAGTTTTCTGCCACGGGTACCTTCGGCCTGATAGCCTACCAAGATAACGGTTGTTTCTTGTAAACCAATGTAGTGCTCAAAATAGGATAGCACCCTGCCTCCGGTGGCCATACCGCTGGCCGCAATAATTACTTTTGGCTGTGGGTTGTCGATTGTTTGGAGTGTCTTTTCAAAGTTTGATATTATAGTAAAC
>RCUH01002429.1_pt1 | contig 10869 bp, 8 predicted proteins | sample 2166191 | NCBI WGS metagenome assembly RCUH01 (sample SAMN09932848, study PRJNA488358) | compost metagenome | feature: garden; material: soil; isolation source: compost soil in an enriched community after 214 h of incubation | place: Germany: Experimental Botanical Garden Goettingen | collected...
AGAATAACATGCTCCGAAATCTCGGCGGTGGCTTGTTCGAGAGCGGCTACACCATCAATGGTTAGTCGTCTTGGCATGGGAGCGTTGGTATCCAGTGGAACTTCTTCTCCAGCAGGTGTGGGGCCGGGCTCATAGGCCCAGGCAATGCTTTGGGCGATCATTCGCTTCACACCTGCTGCCTTGGCCGCATCGACTAAATTGCGCGTACCTTCGGTGCGAATCCTATTATTATCCGAGAAGTTTCTTGCACTTAATGCGGTAAGCTGATGAATTAGCACATCCGGTCTCAATTCTTCGAGAATCGTCAAGATGTGTTCACGGTCATATACATCTGCAATTAATGGATAGGCCCCAAGGCTTCGGATGACTTCGGTATTCTCTTCCTTGTGGGTCATACCCGTCACTTGGTGGCCTTCATGAACCAGCTGGGGAACCAGATAACGTCCAACGACACCAGCAGCTCCGGCTACTAATATTCTCATCATACATTGCCTCCTTCAGGGTAAAGGGTTAAGAGGAGCTATATAAGTTAAACGAATCATTCCACACTCTTGCCTATGGGTAATTCTTAAGTTGAACTTATATAGAACGGAAACCTCTTCACTGTTATAGACAAGAAGGAGGCGGTGAATGTGACATGACGTGGAGGGGGTCTTAGTCTCGCTCCCGTGTCCGAATGATCAGCAGCCAGACCGCATATACAAAGAGGATAAGAGCCATCAGGCCCGCTACCAGATATACATTTCGGGTATCTTCCTGCTTGATCGCGATCGCAATATAGGCCCAGACGAATACAAGCGGAAGTACACCGTCACGAGCCGGATAACTGACAAGCAAGGCGAGAACAGCACCGATGGCTAGCATAATAATAGCCCGCTGGGGACTTGAGAGTCCGAAGCCGTCCCATTCATTCTTGGAGAGGACTACAGCCACATTCACAAGGGTAGCCACACTGATCCAGCCGAGATAAATGCTGAACGGCAAGCGGACGAACCAAGTCTCTCCCAGGGTGGGGAAAGTTATAGCGCGAGTCTTGCGGTAGATCACGACGAGGCTGATAAATAGTGCAAACATGGCGATTAAAGAAAACTCTATGTATAAATAGTGCCACAGAATAATCCAGCCCATATTCAGAATACAGGAGATCACGAACCAGATTCCAATCGACCGTACCGAGTCTCGGCTCTCATATGAGCGGTTCGCTTGGTAGATCACAAAGCCGGCCAGCAATAAGTAGATGACGGACCAGATCGAGAAGGCGTATCCCGCGGGGGTGATCGGCGTGGGGTACATATCTGAAATTTCCTCTGTGGAATGCCCGCCGAGTGGTAGAACAACCGCAAGTGTATTCATGATGATAACGCCAATATAGAATAGGATATTCCACCATTTATAAGGGTTTCGAGTATACATGCAAGGCCCTCCCGTTAAATGTTTATTATAATGAATATACCCAGAAGATGGATACTACAAGCGTGCCGTGAACAGGACGCGGTGCTCTTGTCCTCTCTTCAGATGCATATGCAGGGCCTGTGGCTTCAACGACTAATTTGAAACATTTTTGCGGAAAGAGAACTGACCGTTTTTAAAACTACGGTTTTTCGTATAATATGTTAGTAATGTATGTGTACCGGATATGCAATCGTGAATAGACAGGAGAAAGCAATGAATCGACATCTGTATGGAATTTGGCTCGGAGACGTATTCTTCTGCTTCTCAGGAGAAGCATCGGAATCGAAAGTGGATGCCTGGACCGCCTCCCTGAGAAGGCTTGAACTCGCTTATGGCGCTCGTCCCTTTCAGCAAGCGGCACTGCGGCTGGCTGAACTGCGCTGGACAGCTCCCGCTCTTCGCGGCGTGCCCCGCCGGGGTGAACGGAAGGGGATGCTGGGCAGAACGCTCGAAGGCTTGGCCTTATCTCCCGAGGAGGCCTGGCCACTGCTGCTGAATTATGATGAGTCGGAGCTGACGGCTAAAGGAATCACGCCAGGGGCAGAAATGAACTATTGGAGCGGCGCGGCAAAATTTGCACTGGAGCTAATGCTCCGCGGCGCTATTGCTCCTTCCGCCCGTCCAGCCGCAGTGCCGGGCGCCCGCAGACGGAGCGGTCAAATGGCGCTCAGGGCGGTGTGGGGACCCCGTCTGGATGATATCCATGACGAGGAACGATTCCGCCAGCTTGCCAGTAGCATGCCGCCCATCGGTCTTGCGCCTGTGCAGCATACAGCCGCGGAAGATGAGCTCTCCGTAGAAGCTCGTCAGCTTAGTGTGCTGCATTCTTTTCTGACTGCATTCATTGATCATGAAGTGCGAAAGACAACCAAGGAGCTTGGCAAGGAGCTAAACTCCGTTAAAGGGAGATATCGCAGAGGTGTCTCGCCGCTTATTGAGTTATGGTGGGAAGGACTTCTCAGCGGAGACAGACCGCTGGATATACAAGGGACTGCGGCAGAAATTGAACAGCTGACCGAGGAGATCTCCGTTCTGGGCGGAGAGCTGCCGAGTGCATCCTCAGAGGACGAACCGGCAACAGGTGCCGGCTTTCGGCTCTGCTTAAGACTGGAGCCTCCGGACGAAAGTGATACGATAGAGCCTTCGGCACGCACTTGGGGGCTGTCGATCTGGGCCGAGGTGCCCGAGGACGCTTCACTCCTGCTTCCGGCTGCCCTGATCTGGAATCAGCCGAACCAGGAGATGTTGATCCGCGGACGGAAGTACAGCGGTGTCCAGGAGAATCTGCTGCTGCGGCTGGCTAAGGCTGCGGAGGTATCTCCGGAAGTGGCCGCTGCGATGAATGTACCCCGTCCCGAATTTGCCAAGCTGAATCCTGAAGAGGTGTATTCGTTCCTCAGCAAATCGGTACCCGTTCTGCGGAGGCATGGAGTCACCGTACAGATGCCAGTGCGCTGGACCAAAGAAGGTAAGCGACGGGCAGGAGTTCGGATTAAGACTTCAAGCTGGGATCCGGTAGAGGCGGGCAAAGGAGAGAAGCCGAAGCTTGGGGTTGAACAGGTCGTCCATTTTGAGATGGAGGCCGTGCTCAGCGGTCAGAAGCTTACTCAGGCGGAGCTTGCAGAGCTTGCTTCTGCCCGGGCACCCCTAGTGCTCTTCCGTGGTGAATGGATTGAGATCGATGTGAAGGAGATTCGTCAGGTCCTTCGCTATATGAAGAAGCATGAACAAGGCAGTATGACCTTCAAGGAACTTATGCATCTGACGAATGACTCCCTGGAGGAGGGGCGCTATGAAGGCCTTTATGTCGAGGGGGTAGAGACCACCGGCCTGATTGCCGCGCTGATGGAGGGGGGAGTGCTTAAAAGCCTCAGACCCCTTCCGGTTCCTGTGTCCCTTCAGGGCACCCTCCGGCCGTATCAAGAGCGGGGATATCAGTGGCTCTCTACCATGAAGGCACTCGGATTCGGTGCTCTTCTGGCAGATGATATGGGCCTTGGTAAGACCGTTCAAGTTATAACAACCCTTCTAAGTGATCATACAGAAGGGACGAGGCTGATTGTATGCCCAACGTCTCTTCTCGGGAACTGGCAGAAGGAGCTGAGCCGATTCGCACCGGAGCTCCGGCTGTATATCCATCATGGAACCGACCGACTTCATGGGGAGCCGTTCATGAAGGCCTGCCAGGAGCACGATATTGTCCTTACAACCTATCATCTGGCTGGACGGGATGCCAAAGAGCTGAAAGAGGCTCAGTGGGAGTCCATTATTCTGGATGAAGCTCAATATATCAAGAATTACAGCACCAAGCAGGCTCAAAGTGTAATGAAGCTGAGCGCCCCTCATCGTATTGCGATGACAGGAACACCGGTGGAGAACCGGCTTAGTGAGCTGTGGTCGATCTTTCAATTCCTGAATCCCGGGTATCTTGGCACTTATGCTTCATTTCGCAAGCAGTATACAGGAGGCGGAGAAGAACAGGCTGCCGAGCTGCTTCGCCTGCGAAAGCTTGTTGCTCCGTTCCTGTTGCGCCGCTTGAAGAGTGATCCAGACATTCGCAAGGATCTGCCGGAGAAGATCGAGATAAAGTCGTACTGCTCGCTGACGGTAGAGCAGGCGAGGCTGTACCGGGTGGTCACCGATGACCTGATGTCCCGGATTCAGGAGAGTACCGGCGTTGCACGTAAGGGGTTGGTGCTGTCCTCACTGACCCGGCTCAAGCAGATCTGCGATCATCCTTCGCTGTTTGACCAGGCTAGGCCGGAAGGGTCGGCCGGCCGGTCAGGCAAGACGGATCGTCTGCTGGAACTGCTCGATATGATCCGTGAGAACGGCGAAGCCGCGTTGATCTTCACCCAATATGTACAGATGGGTGAGCTGCTTGTGAAGCAGCTGGCTGAGCATTACGATACAGCTCCATTCTTCCTTCATGGCGGTGTGGCGAAGAATGACCGCGACCGGATGGTGAATCTGTTCCAAGAGGGCAAAGGCCCCTCCATATTCATCCTGTCTCTCAAAGCAGGGGGAGTGGGACTTAATCTAACCCGCGCCAACCATGTCATTCACTTTGACCGCTGGTGGAATCCGGCTGTGGAGAATCAGGCCACAGACCGCGTATTCCGGATTGGACAGGAGAAGAATGTGGAGGTTCATAAATTGATCTGTCAAGGAACGCTGGAAGAGCGGATTGATGAATTGATTGAACGGAAGAAATCCTTGTCTGAGCAGGTGGTTGGTTCCGGTGAGCAGTGGCTGACCGAGATGTCGAGCGAGGAACTGCAAAGTCTGATTACTTTGCAGGCGGGCGATTGGAGCTAGGATGCAGGAAGTTAGATGGCACTAGAAGACACAAGTAGACACTAGGAGAAGTTAAGAAGTCACTGAAGACTTTTAAGAAGCCACTAAGAAACCGAGGTAACCCAAGTAACCCATTGCTAAGGGCCTTGTATGTGATTGAGCTTGAACTCTAGGTTACGTTCTACGGTATAGTGGCGGGCAACGTGCGCTAGTTTGAAGTAATACAGCTAAATAATGAGTATTACTTAAGGTCGGGTAGTGTTAACCTGATATGAGAAATATGTGAGTCGAGTGTTTGAATGGCATCAAGATATTCGGAAGGAGGGGTCCAGGTGAAGAAGACGACTCAGCAGGAGGGCCGGGTGGTGGCTTCTGAAGGCGAGCTTCAGGTAGAGCTGAACTTGAAGCCGGCTCAGCAGGATGAGGTTGCAGCGGAGGGTGAACGCAAGGGCCCTAGCACAGTAACCTTTCCCCTTGCTGCACCAGATGCCGGGCTGCTGGCCCGGCTTGTGAACCATTTCGGCTCGCACCCCCTGGAGCTCGCCGAGCTGCTCCAGGGCGGGCAGCCCGCTGGCGCAGCGGCGCTGCTGCCCCCGCAGCCGCCTTGGGCGCAGGCGCCCGGCGCGCCTGCGGGCGCCTGCAGCTGCGGCGCAGCCGGCTGCGCGCATGTCGCCGCGGCCGCAGAGCTTGCCGCGGCGCAGTGGACAGCAGCGCCGTCGCTGCGCTGGGCGGCGCTGGGCCTTGCGCCGCAGCGCCTGCAGGGCGCCGTCTTCGCGGCCTGGGCAGCGGATGCCCCTGCGGGAGCATCCGAATTGCCGGCCGCGGCTGCCCGCCGGGGCGATGCCGGCAGCCGCGCGGAGCGCCAAGGCCCGGCTCTGGCCGAATGGCTGGCCGAGGCGGCGGAACAGGACCGGCTGCATGTGCCCGGTCCGCAGTTCCATGACGTCAAGGTAATCTTGACGTCCGGGGAAGAGCAGCCGGGGCCTGCTGCTGATGCGCAGGCCTGGGCTGAGCTGCTGCCGGGGGTTCCCGGCGCGGCAGCCGGGGTTAGGCGCATTGAGGCCCGGTTGATGGAGCGAACCAGGGAACAAGTTAGAAAACTGGCCGCCTTTCGGCAATCCTCCTCCTCTTAGAGGCATATGGCCTCTAGCGCTTTGAATAATACAACAAGGCTGGCTTCGCGAGAATTCTCGCAAGGCCAGCCCTGTTTTTTATCCCGGGTTATTATTTATTCGTCGGCGAACCCTCGCCATATCCTTTGTGGTCATAATCCGAATTTTCCAGCTTGCCGAGTACTCCCAAGCTTTCAATGGCCTGCCTTGTCTTCCCGTCACCGATCTGATGCAGGTATTCATAGACATCCATAAGCTTGTCATTGTAATGATCTGTAGCTTCGTCCTTATCGGCCGATTTATACGGTACAGGTGCCCGCTTCAGGGTGTATTCATCCTCTTTGGAGAGATCATCCAGCTTATCTCGGAGCAGACCGAGCTCTTCATCATCCAAGTAGACTTCGTATTCAGTCGATTCGTTCTGTACGTCTTGAATGAGGTGATGTGTGACCGAAACGTAATAACGCGTCTTGGCATTACTCATCATAAGTTCACTCCCGGTATTTTTATACTTTTATACACGTGGTTTAGACGGGTGAATCAGCGCATTTTCCCAGAAAGGTTGAAATCTGGTATGATATATGGGATGAATGATATATGGCATGAACAAGCTTGGTTTGCTTAGGGCAATCATTCATGGGATGAAATATTAGGAATTTGACATGGATATTGGTTTCAATTCATAGTGAAGTGTATAAGACAATTAAGGAACCAGATGCCGCCTTTCAATTCAGGGAAGGTTTTAGGGGAAATGGGAGGAGAACGTTTATGGATTTCTTGCAGCGAATTAAAAAGGGTGCAGGTAAGGCGACTGAGCGTGCGCAAAATGCGGTTGAAATTAGCAAGCTAAATAACCAAATTTCAAATATTGAACGTGAGATGGGGATTTACTTCCAGCGTATGGGGCAGGTCTTCTATGAAGGATACCGCGAATCGGATATGTCCAAGGCCGAGAAGGAAATGATGGATCTAGCCAAAACCTGTGATCTTCTGAACGAAGAGAAGGATGAAGTCAGACTCAAAATTGCCTCATTGCGCAATGAAAGATTGTGTGCGTGCGGCAAGGTGGTTCCTGAAGAAGCGCTCTTCTGTCCTTATTGCGGCCGGAAGCTGGAGAAATATGACGGAGCCGCTGCAGCCAAGAAAGCTCCAGAGGTGGAGCCGGAGCCTGAAGCCCGGGAAGAAGCAGCCCCTACATACCAGGAGAAGAAATCCATTGATTTGGATCCGATTATTCTGGAACCGGAATATGTCTCTCAGCGTGAACGGCTGAGTCCTGAGGAGGAAGAACGCCGTCTGCGTGAACTGGAGCGTGAACGTGAGCGGCAGCTCGAACTGGATCGGCGTATTCGTACCTGGAAAGAGAATGTGCTAAGTCCTGACCAGGAGCGGGAACAGGAGAAGCAGGCGAATTCGGCATATCCCGTGGAAGAGAAAGGGTATGAGGATATTCCGCTTGAGACCACGAACTGCCAGATCTGTGCGGCTCCGATTGCTAAAGGGAGCAAGTGGTGCCCGAGCTGCGGATCAGAACAGATTTAAGCCCTTTACAGTGAGATAACGCACATCGCATTAATTTAATCTATATTAGGGTAGACTTCTAGAAACGACCAAGGAGTGTTGATGATGGAGTGTATCGTGCATTTTGATGTAGTTCATCCGGATCAAGTCAAGGAACTGCGGGGGTTAATTATGCTGGATGCTGGCAAAGCACCCACAGAGGCTGATTTTCTCAGCATGTTCAAGGATATGGGATATGAGCTAAAGCTGTCTGACAAGGAGAAGCTGGTATTTACTCCGATGAATGCGAACGCAGATTATAAGGAGATTCGTATTCGGAATCTGGATACCGGGGGAGACTCATACGTGGAGGATCGCAATTTGAAGTCTGTCATCTCCAATCTGCTGCCTCCGCAGTCCAAGCCGCTTTAGAAGTCAAGACTCCCACGTCATTGAATATAGAATGGTTCAGCTTGGAATTGGGGAATAGAATTGAATATCGAAAAGGGACCTTCACTATAATTGAAGGTCCCTTTTTTAGCTGTTTTATTGAGTATTGAGATGTGCCTTGGCGATTACCTAGATATGTCCGGCTGCCCCCTCGGCCTCCAGCACCGAAGTACAGTGAGCACACCGCGTCGCTTTGGCCGGAATATCGGACATGCAATAAGGGCACTCCTTGGTGGTCTTCTCCGTCTCCGGCTTCTTCTCCTCCGCACGGCGGATGAAGTTAATGCCTTTAACCAGCATAAATATACAGAAAGACACAATGAGGAAATCAATTAAGGTATTGATGAACTGGCCGTAAGCGATGACTGATTTGCCCTGTTCCGTAACTTTAGCCAATGAAGGCCAAGGGGACCCCACATGGTCCAGCGGATAGTACAGATCCTTAAAGTTCACATTGCCCAGAATCTTTCCGATCGGAGGCATAATGATATCATTGACCAGTGAAGTAACGATCTTCCCGAAAGCCGCCCCAACAATGACCCCGACTGCAAGATCAATCACATTTCCTTTAACCGCGAATTCTTTGAACTCTTTTACAAAACCCATTCTCGTACCTCTCCTTTATTAAAATACAATTGTCCAGCCATGATGACTTTAATTCGAAGCCGCTTGTTCGACTTACCCATAAGTTAAAGTCCATGTTGTCTATTGTACATGAATGATAATCCTGGGCAATAGTGTCTTTTACAGTAAAATCTTAGGATAAGCAAGGGACGAATCATGTCGTAATTTGAAAAAAATTCAATAACTCCACGAAATTCCTCTTTATTTCCGGGTATTTCTTAAGTTATACTTCTAACATTGAATGAAACTTAAATTTATATTTTCATTTCTTTTTTCATAGGGAAATGATTCATATCTTCTCGTATATGTGCAGGAATGGGCCTGCACGTTTCTACCAGATCACCGGAATGATCGGACTACGGGAAAAGGCTGATTGTGAATTCATTCTGGGCCAGAGTGAATAACTTTCGCCGTTTCTTAGCCCATTCTCTGAATCTCGGAGGATGGGCTTTTGCAATCTATCAGGGACAAGTCGATCTGTTGTTCAGAAATTTGAGGGGGAAGAAGAAGTGAAGCTGTTAAGAGATAAGGTTATGCAGGAAGGGATCGTGCTAAGCGATCAAGTGCTGAAAGTCGATTCATTCCTGAATCATCAGATGGACCCGGTGCTCATGAAGGAAGTGGGGCGGGAATTCACCCGGCGCTTCGCAGGCGAGCAGATTACGAAAGTGCTGACCATCGAGTCTTCAGGTATTGCTCCGGCCATTATGACTGCACTGGAACTCGGTGTACCGATGATTTTTGCACGTAAGCATAAGTCTTTAACGCTTCGGGATAACATCCTGGTCGAGAAAGTATACTCCTTCACGAAGAAGGAGACGAACGAAATTACGGTATCCAAGAAGTTCCTGTGTCGGGAAGATCGGGTGCTGATTATTGATGATTTCCTGGCTAACGGTGAGGCCGCATTTGGACTGGCCCGTATTGTGGAACAGATCGGTGCGAAGGTAGCTGGAATCGGGATCGTGATTGAGAAGGCCTTCCAGCCTGGAGGCAGACTGCTGCAGGAGGCCGGTTACCAGGTGGAATCTCTGGTGCGCGTTGCCTCGCTGGAGAACGGAACAGTTACTTTTGCAGAAGAAGTTATTTATTAATTAGGGGGCCAATGTAAGATGGCAAGAGAACGTATTTTTCAGAAAAATAGACATCCCATGCAGACTTTCTCACTCGGGATTCAGCATGTGCTGGCCATGTATGCCGGTGCGGTCATCGTACCTTTGATTGTGGGTGGTGCTCTGAAATTGTCACAGGAGCAGCTGACCTATCTGATTGCTATCGACCTGCTGGCTTGTGGTGTGGCATCCCTGCTTCAAGTATGGGGGAACAAATATTTCGGGATCGGGCTTCCAGTTATGCTGGGTTGTGCCTTCCAATCCATTTCTCCTATGATTGCCATTGGAACGGAGAAGGGAATGGGTGTATCCGCCATATATGGTGCGATTCTCGCATCCGGGCTGTTCGTGTTCCTGTTCGCAGGTGTATTCAGCAAGCTGATTCGCTTCTTCCCGCCGGTAGTAACAGGTTCGGTGGTTACGATTATTGGTGTGACCCTAATTCCGACGGCACTCGGTGATCTTGGTGGCGGGAATCCGGGCAGTAATCCAGAATTCGGTAGTCCGCTGAATTTAGCGCTGGGCTTTGGTGTCCTCCTGCTGGTTATTCTGCTCAATCGTTTTGCCAAAGGGTTCGTGCGTTCGATCTCGGTCCTTCTTGGCCTGATCATAGGAACCTTGGTTGCTGCGCTTGTCGGTAAGGTGGATTTCACGCCTGTGCTTAATGCAAGTTGGTTCCACGCGGTTCAGCCGCTCTATTTCGGTGTACCGACCTTTCATGTATCCGCAATTCTGACGATGATTCTGGTTGCGATTGTTAGCGTGGCCGAATCCACAGGCGTATTCCTGGCACTAGGTAAGATCGTGGATAAAGAAGTGACTTCGAAAGACCTCGCTAAGGGATACCGGGCCGAAGGCCTCGCTATTATGCTGGGGGGACTCTTCAATTCATTCCCTTACACAACCTATTCGCAAAATGTCGGCCTTGTCCAAATGAGCCGCGTGAAGACCCGCGACGTCATTGTTGTAGCCGGCGGCCTGCTTGTACTCATTGGCTTCGTACCGAAGATCGCGGCACTCACTCAGATCATTCCAACGTCTGTGCTTGGGGGAGCGATGGTGTCCCTCTTCGGTCTGGTTCTCTCATCCGGCATCCGGATGCTCGGGGATCAGGTGAACCTGAACCGATACGAGAATCTGCTGATCATTGCCTGCTCAGTTGGAATGGGCCTTGGAGTTACCACGGTGCCAACCCTGTTCGACCAGCTTCCAAGCTGGCTGCGTATTCTTGTAGATAACGGAATTGTGGCAGGCAGTGTAACAGCCATTATCATGAATCTGTTATTCAATGGGATGCGCGGTGCTTCTGAAGCATCTTCCGC
>RCUH01002432.1_pt1 | contig 10841 bp, 10 predicted proteins | sample 2166191 | NCBI WGS metagenome assembly RCUH01 (sample SAMN09932848, study PRJNA488358) | compost metagenome | feature: garden; material: soil; isolation source: compost soil in an enriched community after 214 h of incubation | place: Germany: Experimental Botanical Garden Goettingen | collected...
TATGTAAAGTGTGATTAAAAAAAATCATTGCAGGAATTGTCAGTAGCTGTACCGAAATTCTTTGCGCCGCTTTAAAAGTATTGAGCACAAAAAGCTCCACAAAATTGTAACCTTGGTTTCTAAAAACAAGATACGTGCCAACAGTGTAAATAGGAATTGTAGCTATTGTAATCCAAGAAAAATGTGTAGCAAACCATTCGTTAAAAAAAACAAAATCTAAATTAGGATCTTGTACATGATTAAAGGTGTCAATATGAAAATAGTGATACAAAAGTCCATAAAGAGTAGCAAGAACAACAACTAAAGATATTGGCTTAAAATGACGGACTCTTTTTCCTTCAATAAATTCACGAATAGAATGTCCAGGTCTAGTAAATAATTGTTTTAAAGAATACAAAATTCCTTTGTCAAAATGCAACAAACCATGTTGGATATCGTGCCATAAAAAATGCACATTTATTTTATGCGTCTCAGCAGACTGCCCGCAATTGTTGCAATAATGGCCTTTGAAGACCTGATGGCAGTTTTTGCACATTATTTCCATTTAAGCTTGATATTTGATTTATGAATTGCTTTTGTTATTGTTTATGATGCCGTTAGGATACATAATCGCCAATAGAACTATGATTAGCAGAAAATTGTATTCGACACCATTTCTTCCGCCGCCTACAACAAACCAACCTTCTTTATAATGTACTAGAATGATTCCCATTATAAGAACAAAAATGGTAACAAAGCTGGCAAGTTTAACGTATTTATTTGCTAATAAAAGTATTGCAACAACAACATGAGATAATTTAATGCTCCAAGCTAGAAATACGCCATAGGGAGCAAAACCAATTTGGTTGAGAAAAAGATTGCCAAAATCATTAATGCCGTTATTGAACATTCCAAAAACGGAATGGGTGAGAAGAATAATGGCCATTGCGATTCTCAAAAGTAAGTTTGCGTTCATAAATTGGTTTTGGTATACTAAAAATAATAAAAAAACGCATATTACATTGAATATGCGTTTTAGCTTTTTATAGAAGATTAAATTTAAACTTTTCCTAAAGTGTAAAGTTGTTCCATTGTTGGAGTTGGGCTTCCGCCAGCTGGCTCCAAAGTAATTCCGAAAGCTTCCGCAGAATCCGTTTGTTCTACAGCAAAGATTTTTTGTTTATTTCCTTCAAAATCATCCAGTAAACCTATACTTGTCGGAGTAAGAACAGGACTTAACTTTAAAGACCAAACTTGGTAAACCATTCCTTTTGGAGGAGCTGGTAAACCCGCCGCATCAATATAAGTGGTCTTAGTCTGCTGATTCCAGTAAACTTTTGCAAAAGAAGCTGGAGAAACAGCTTGACCACCAAGAGTTACTCCGGTATTTTTAATATCTCTTACAATACTTAGATTTTTTTCAGTTTGTTTATTCTGCTGATCTAAAAATGCGTATTCTCTTTGGATTTTATTTTTTTCATTTCCAACTGTAGAGATTGCTTCTTTAGTTTTTGTTAATTCTAAAGTCTGATATCCTAAACCTAGCAATAGCAATACTGCAGCAGCCCATCCCACATATTGAGACCAGTTTGAAGCTGGCTTCATGTCGACTACTTTTCCGTGTTTAAGTTCGAGACGCGCTTTAATTTTTTCGAAATTCTCTACAGAATGGAAAGGAGAGAAGCTCGATGAAAGTGCAATGACAGCCTTTTCTATCGAAATAATTTCCTGATCCATTTCCGGGTTCTTTTTTGCCATTTCGGCAATTTCGAGATTTTCTTTTTCACTTAATAAGCCATAAACATACAGCTCTAAAATTCCTGATTCTATATATTCTTGTGCTTCCATTATATTTTCAAATAATTACGTAAATCGTTAATACAGTTTCTGTTTTGCGTTTTGATAGTACCCAGTGGCAATGCCAATTCTTCTGAAGCTTCTTGCTGGGTATATCCTTTAAAGAACAATAAATTGATTATTTCGATACATTTAGGTTTCAGTTTTTTTACAAATTCCTGAATTCCGATTGCATCGAGTTTATGGCTCAATTTGTTGCTCTCATCTAAAAGATTTACGAAATTATCTGATGAAAGGTTTTTTTGACTGTTGTTATAATCTTTAGAACGAAGTTTATCTATCGAAGTGTTTCGAGCGATATTTAAGATCCAGGTGTAGAAGCGCCCTTTACTTTCGTTATAAGAATCGATGTTTTTCCAGATTTTGACAAAAACATCTTGAAGCACATCTTCTGCCTCTTCGCGATTTCTTATCAGAACATGAATGACAGAAAATAAGCTTTTTGAATACATATCATACAAATGTGTAAAAGCTTTTTCGTCCTTTTTGTAAATTAAAACTAGCAGTTCTTCTTGACTCATAGATTGGGATTTTTAAGTTTAAACATTAGAAATTAAAGTATTATGTGTTAATCTGTTATAAAGTTAACTTATTTTTCTTTCATTTTTTCATTTTTTTTAGTAGTCCAAAACCTAAGAAAATAAAGGGTTCAGAAAAAAAGTGCATTTTTTTTTACTTTTTTTAAAACCAAAAACAATCCAATTACGTAAATCAAATTAATAAGGAAGAAAGATCTTATTTACAGTTATAAAAGTTTGAAAAAAAACTGTTGTTAGAATATTATTAGGGACTTATGGATAGCAAAATTATAGTTAGAATATTAATAGTTGGACTAACAACAGTTTTATCATTGATCATTTTTACTGAAAAAGATTTTCTTCAAGAAGCTTTGTCAAGTTGCACAAAATCGGATTATTCAGGAATTTATGATTGAGAAAGATTTAATTATAAAAAGTAACAAAACATAAATATTGTATAGTTGATGTACTCGGACTTCCAGATCGAAATTTTTTTAATATGTCTCGGCTATTTTTGGATTTAACTTACATCGGTACAAGCCATTTAAATAATAAAAGACGTTTGACATATGGGGGATAAACGAATTTTCGACATAACCGAGTCATCAACTATAATTTATAAAAGATTGCATAATAATTAATTCATGGTTTGATTTGTTTGTATGGGGAGAAGCCTAACGTCTGATTAACGTTAGGCTTCATTTTTTTATTTAACTTTTGATTAGCAAAAAAAAAGTTTTTGTGAAATGGATTTTAGCTAATTTTATAAAAAATTATCAGATGAAGAAAATATTATTAATGCTTTTTGGAGCAGCAGTTTTGTCAGCGACGGGACTAAATGCTCAAACTAATACAAACAAATTATCTAAAAAAGATAAAGCCATGGCAAAAGAAACAATTTATCAATTTAAAGTAGAAGATTTATCGGGAGATACTTTTGATTTTGCTTCTTTAAAAGGCAAAAAAATCATGATTGTCAACACAGCTTCAAAATGCGGTTTAACTCCGCAATACAAAGATTTAGAAGCGGTTTACAAAGAATATAAAGATAAAGGTTTTGTGATTGTGGGGTTTCCAGCAAATAATTTTGCTTCACAAGAACCAGGTACAGCTAAAGAAATCGAAACATTCTGCCAGCAGAATTACGGTGTAACTTTCCCGATGATGAACAAGGTTTCTGTTAAAGGAAGTGATATTTGTGAAGTTTATAAATTCTTAACTGAGAAATCAAGAAACGGTTTGCAAGATTCTGAAGTAGAATGGAATTTTCAAAAATACTTAATCAACGAAAAAGGAGAACTAGTTAAAGTAATTAAACCAAAAACTTTAGTTACAGAACCTGAAGTAATTAATTGGATTAAAAGTTAAATTATAACTGTCTAAACTAAAAAATCCGCAAACTTAAATTTTAAGTTTGCGGATTTTTTTTTAGGTTCAAAGAGACAAAGGGGCAGGGGTTTTTCCCAATCTTGTCATTTCGACTAAAAGGAGAAATCGCACTAGTATTTCTACAAAGTAAATCGTGAATCTTTGTCGAGTTTCTTATGCGATTTTTCGTTCCTCGAAATGAAAAAAAGCTAAAAAAAATCCGTGTCAATCTGCGTCTTCGCGATAGTGAATCTGTATAATCCGCGTTCTAATTATTTCAATATTAACTGCATAAAAACCAAATCCAGCCAATGGTCAAATTTGTAGCCAACTTCGCGAATCGTACCCGTAGCAACAAATCCGAATTTTTCATGAAAAGCAATACTTCCTGCGTTATCGGCATCAATTGCGCCAATCATAACGTGAAAACCCTGTTCTTTTGCCAAACGTATTAACTCGGTCAAAAGTTTAGAACCAATTCCTTTTCCTATCACATTATCAACTACATAAACAGAATGTTCAACAGTATATTGATAGCCAATCTTTTCTCTAAACTGTCCGTAACTTCCAAATCCAACTACTTCGCCATCTAAATCGGCTACAATTACAGGAAGTTTTTTGGATATTTTATCTTCAAACCATTTGGTCTGAACTTCTAAAGTTTGAATTTCGTAACTATAATTGGCAGTAGTGTGCAAAATAGAATAATTTACAATTTCTAGAATCTTTTGTAAATCGTTCTTGGTTGCATGTCTTAAAATAATACTCATTGGTAATTTATTGCAGTTTATTTGGTATTCAGTTCAGCTAAAAGAGTATCAACTTCTTTAGAATTCCAATCCATTTCTTTGGCAATCGCTTTGGCATTTTTGGCGTATTCTAAAGCTTTCTTTTTATTATTTATTTTATTATAAAGCTTGGCTTCGAGTAAATTACCATCGTAAGAATCATTTAGTTCTAATGAGCGATCTACCCAAGAGATGGCTTTTTTTAAACTCTCCGTATCTTTAATATGTTTAAAATAAGTATTCCCGATATCTTTTAAAAAGCTTGCATCGTTCCAGACCAATTTCTGAGTATCTTCTAGCGTAACTTTTTTATAGAAATTCCATTTTTCAGTTCTTTCAGCTAATGTCAAATCATATTTAAAAACCAAAGAATCTGTCTTTTGTAATCTAATAGATTTTGCGACTTCCCTTTGCTTATAATAATTTATAGTGTCTAGATTGTCAACCAAAGGCCGTAGCAATTCGTTTACAATACTTTCAATTTTACGGTCGACACGATTTTGAGAAGCTACAGTGGCAAATTCCTTTTGATGGCTTAAAACATACTGAAATTCTCTAGATTTTATATCGGTTACACCATTAGCAATAACTCGCCAGTTTAATTCGCTAATCAGTTGTTTGTCAGACTGAGTATTTAAATAAATATGAGTTGGAACTGATAATTCTGTTCTATCTTTTCCTTTTTTTAAAGTATTCAAATAGGTAAAGAATTTATCTGAATTGCTTGGATCAGCAAGAAATTCTTTTTCTAAATAAGGCAGTTGCATTTTCGGATTTAAAGCATAGCGAAGTTCGTTCTGAAATTCAGCTTTTTTCATCTCTCCTTTTAGAGCATATATCAGCGTTTCACTACTGTCAATAAATAAAAAAGTTGGAAGTGATTTTGTATTGTATTTGTTCTTTAAAACAATCCCTTCTTCTTTTTCAATATTTTTATAAGTACATATAAAATTCTTATTCAAAAAATCAATAATGGCAGGATCGCTTAAAACTTCTGTTTTCATTAAATTACAATGCGGACACCAATCGGCGTAAAGCATTACAAAGAGTGGCTTTCCTTCTTTTTTAGCATTTTCTAAAGCTGTTTTGTTAGCAACATCAACAGGAACAAATTGATTCTGAGAAGTTATGGTTTGAAAAGTGACAGATAGAAAAAGTATAAATAAGAAACGCATAGTATCTCTGGCTTTTATTAATTATTCGATTTTACAAATATATTCCCTTTTTTGAGAAAGAGCCTTAATATATTGCTAATTATAATATAAATCAAGTGTGAAGTTTGTAACTTTGTAAGCAAGATAAAGAAAAATTATATCAGGATTTTTCTTTAAAAAATAGTAATACACGACCGGAATGATTTACCCCAAAATAGCGCTTGCACAAAGCATTATCGAAATTTTATCTGCCAAAGGCATTGTTAATATTATAATTTCTCCAGGATCTAGAAATGCACCGTTAACGATCGGATTTGCTCAAAATCCAAATTTTACCTGCTACAGTATTGCAGACGAGCGATGTGCCGCTTTTTTTGCTCTAGGAATTGCACAGCAGACAAAACAGCCAACTGCAATTGTTTGCACTTCAGGATCAGCTTTATTGAATTATTATCCCGCTTTCGCGGAAGCGTTTTACAGCCAGATTCCTTTAATTGTAATTTCGGCTGATCGTCCGCAGAGTAAAATTGATATTGGGGATGGACAAACCATTCGTCAAGAAAATGTTTTTGCGAACCATTCTGTTTTCAATGCTAATTTAACCGAAGAAGCTTCAGAAGAAAATGATTTAAAAATCAATTTGGCAATTGAAACGGCTATTCTTAAAAAAGGACCAGTTCATATCAACGCACCTTTTGAAGAGCCTTTATACGAAACCACAGAAGAGCTTTCTGTACAGCCAAAAATTAAGAATCCAGAGCTGGAAGTTTTTCCATTAACAATAGAAAATAGTGAAGATGTAGTTTCTGTTTGGAATACTGCAAAACGAAAATTAATCTTAGTTGGAGTTAACGAAGCAAATGCAATTGATAAAGAAGTTATTGAAAATCTAGCATCAGATCCGTCAGTTGTAGTGCTTACAGAGACGACTTCAAATCTGCATCATCCTAGTTTTATCAATTCAATAGATACTTTAATTACTCCATTCGATGATTTTGATTTTAAGAAATTTAACCCTGAAGTTTTAGTAACTTTTGGAGGAATGGTTGTTTCAAAAAGAATTAAAGGATTTTTACGAAAATACAAACCGACTCAGCATTGGCATATTGATACTTTAAGAGCTTATGATACATTTGGAGCATTGACAAAACATTTTGAAATGCTGCCAAATGATTTCTTTAAAGACCTTCTTTCAAAAACATCTTTTGTAAAAAGCAATTACTTTAATAATGTAGATGCCGTTTACCAAACGAGATTAGAAAGAAGAAAAGAATATTTAAGTAAAATTGGATTCTCTGATTTTAAAGTTTTTGAAAAAGTCATAGAATCACTTCCTAAAAATAGTTTGTTGCAAATTAGTAACAGTTCTGCTATTCGTTATGGACAACTTATTGATATTGATGATACAATTGAAGTTTTCTGCAATCGAGGAACAAGCGGTATCGATGGAAGTACTTCTACCGCAATTGGCGCGGCGGTTGGAAACGAAAAGCAAACCGTTTTTGTAACTGGAGACATTAGTTTCTTGTACGATAGCAATGCTTTGTGGAATTCATACATTCCAAAAAACTTCAAGATTATTATAATAAATAATGGAGGAGGAGGAATCTTCAGGATTTTGCCAGGACATGAAGAAAAACCTGTTTTCAATACTTATTTTGAGACATCTCATAATCTTACAGCCGAACATTTGGCTAAGATGTATAATTTTAATTATCATAAAGCAAAAGACAATGAGTCTTTAGAAACCGGAATGCAATTATTGTATAGTTCGGATGAAGCTCCAACAATTTTGGAAGTCTTTACGCCGACATTTGAGAATGATCAGATTTTAAAGCAGTACTTTAAATACCTTCATTGATTTTGAAAGAAAATATTTGTTAAATTTTTTGTTTTATTACTTCTTTAGCTATAGCTTTGGTGTATTATTCACCAAGTAAATTTATTAGTTATGAGCAAAAGAGAAGAATTAATTAAGAAGTACACAGCTGATTTAAAAGAGAAGTGCGGTATTACAGCTGATGCGGATTTATTAACAAAAGTTACAATTGCTTGCGGTCCATCAATTTATAATGATGACGCTTCTACAGTGGCTTCTTCGCAACAATCAGAATTGGATACAGTAAAGAATAGCTTTTTAATCAAGAAATTAGGTTTGACAGATGGTCCTGATTTGGATAAGGGAATTGATGCCGTTATGGAGAAATATGGAAAATCTAACAGACAGAAGTATAGAGCGGTAGTGTATTACTTGCTGACTGTACACTTTAAAAAAGAAAGCATCTTCAAATAATCTAAGTTTGATGCAACTCAAAAAATCCCTTTATAACATATGTTTATAAAGGGATTTTCTAATTTTTCCCTATAAATTAAGTTTTGTTAAAATTAATTTCTTTCTACCGTGTCAAACTTCGTACCTTTGCGTCTCAGAAACTTAGCAGTTCGACTGCTTAGAAACACATAAAAATGCTAGAAATAGGAAAATACAATACCCTAACTATATTACGTGACACCAAAGTTGGTTTGTTTTTAGGAGATCCTGAAAATGACCCAGATGGAATTCACGATGTTTTACTTCCAAATAAATACGTTCCAAAAGAATTTGAAATTGGTGAAGAATTAATCGTTTTTGTTTACTTGGATCATGAACAAAGGCCAGTTGCAACTACTTTGGCGCCTTATATTTTATTGAATGAATTTGCACTTTTAAGGGTAAATTACATCAATAATGTTGGTGCTTTTATGGATTGGGGAATGGAAAAAGACATTCTTGTTCCGTTTAAAGAACAGGCGCGTCCGATGGAAAAAGGAAAACGTTATTTGGTTTATTTATACATGGACAAACAAACCAATCGTTTAGTTGCTTCGAGTAAAACAAATCAGTTTTTGAACAATGATAATCTTACAGTTGAAAAAGGAGAAGAAGTAGATTTAATTGTTTCTCATATTACCGATATGGGAATCAATGTTATTATAAACGAGCAACATAAAGGCCTTTTATATAAAGATGAAGTTTACGATGATTCGATAAGAACTGGTGATAGAATGCGTGGCTACATCAAAAATATTCGTCCTGACAACAAAATTGATGTTGCGCTTCAAGCTCAAGGTTATGAAAGCATTGAACCCAATGCAGAAAAAATTTTAAGCGAATTAAGAGCCAGCAGAGGTTTCCTTCGTTTAAATGACGATTCGCATCCAGAAGACATCAAAACTGTTTTGAAAATGAGTAAAAAATCATTTAAAAAAGCAATCGGAACTTTATATAAAGAAAAACTGATTGAAATAAAAGAAGACGGGATATACTTGGTAAAGTAAATCCCAATATTTTTAAATTCTAAATCCCAAGATTAGTTTAACGCAATCCATTGGAATTTGGAATTTTTATTTTTTGGAATTTATTTTTGCATTAGCAAAATGATTATAATACAAAAGGCTGCCCATTACGAGCAGCCTTTCGCTTTTTATTCAGTTTTAAAAAAAATTGTAATTAAAAAAAAACAGAAATAAAATAATTCGAATCCATCTCAGAACAAAAACCTTACGAATTTTAGAATTTATCCCATTGATGGTATGTCTTTTAAATAATCAATGCACCTATCTTAAAAGCAAAAATAGAATTTCACGGCTCAATCCATTGGTTGTATAAAATAACTTTTAGAAAGTGTGAATTAGTACTTTTTTCCTCTTTTCGTTATCATTTCTATACTAATTATAGATACAATTCTAACATTTAACCTTAGGTGTTACTTTTTTCTTTTTGAAGTTTCGACAAACACATAAATCATTTGCTCTTTTAATTGAGGTTTGTTACTTAAAACCCTAAAAAAATGAGCGACAAATTTTTTAAATTTTCTCAAAAAAATCATTTTTTAGGTTAATAAATCAGTGAAAGAAAATCAATCCGAAATCATTGAAATGAAATGTATCTCATTGATTTCTAGGCTGTAAAATTAATTATTATTTTTCTAAACTAATGTTAAAAAATGTTATTTTTTGTAAGTAAATACCAATTGTTAACATTGGAAGTCAATTTAGTAAAGACTTAAGACAGATTGAGTAGGTAAACTTATAAAAATGCTTTATTTTTACCGTATAATTATTTAAAACAAAAAAAATCAAAATGGATTGGATTACAGCCAGAGAATTTGAGGATATAACTTATAAAAAATGTAATGGAGTAGCGAGAATCGCTTTTAACAGACCAAATGTTAGAAATGCATTCCGTCCTAAAACTACTTCAGAATTATACCAAGCTTTTTATGATGCACAAGAAGATACTTCAATTGGTGTAGTTTTACTTTCAGCAGAAGGCCCTTCAACAAAAGACGGAGTTTATTCTTTTTGTAGCGGTGGAGATCAAAATGCACGCGGTCACCAAGGTTACGTTGGAGACGACGGACAGCACCGTTTAAATATTTTAGAAGTACAGCGTTTAATTCGTTTTATGCCAAAAGTAGTTATTGCAGTGGTTCCAGGATGGGCCGTGGGTGGCGGACACAGTTTGCACGTAGTTTGCGACATGACGCTTGCAAGTAAAGAACATGCCATTTTTAAACAAACTGATGCAGACGTAACAAGTTTTGATGGTGGTTACGGATCGGCATATTTGGCTAAAATGGTGGGTCAGAAAAAAGCTCGCGAAATCTTCTTTTTAGGTAGAAATTATTCTGCTCAAGAAGCTTTTGAAATGGGAATGGTAAATGCTGTAATTCCACATGATGAATTAGAAGCAACTGCTTACGAATGGGCGCAGGAAATTCTTCAAAAATCGCCAACATCTATAAAAATGCTAAAATTTGCAATGAACTTAACAGACGACGGAATGGTTGGACAGCAAGTTTTTGCAGGAGAAGCAACTCGTTTAGCTTACATGACCGAAGAAGCAAAAGAAGGAAGAAACGCTTTCTTAGAAAAAAGAAAACCAAACTTCGGAGAAAATAAGTGGTTACCGTAAATATTTTAGATTTTTGATTGCAGATTTTAGATTTTTTAAAAATTTGAAACTGACATCTCAACTCTCGATTAAAAAAAATAATATTTATTTAGATTACAGATTTTAGATTTTTAAAAATAAAAGAATCCAACAATCTAAAATCTAAACTCTAAAATTTAAATAATGAAACATTGGATTGAAGCCGCTAGACTGCGCACATTACCTTTATCAGTTTCCGGAA
>RCUH01002434.1_pt1 | contig 10839 bp, 9 predicted proteins | sample 2166191 | NCBI WGS metagenome assembly RCUH01 (sample SAMN09932848, study PRJNA488358) | compost metagenome | feature: garden; material: soil; isolation source: compost soil in an enriched community after 214 h of incubation | place: Germany: Experimental Botanical Garden Goettingen | collected...
TCCTCCGTTTCTGGAACGAGGATATTCTGAAGGACATCGACAATGTCTGTCTCCACATTATCCGAACGGTGAAGGAGGACCGGCCATGACGACATATACCGGCGGATGCCAGTGCGGCGCGATCCGTTTTCGCGCCAGCGGGGAGCTGAAAGACAGTTCCATATGCCATTGCCGCATGTGCCAGAAGGCCTTTGGTGCCTATTACGCGCCGCTGGTTTCGGTGCGGGGCGTGGAATTTGAATGGACCCGGGGAGAGCCGAAACGCTTCCAGTCCTCCAGTGTCGTCAAGCGCGGTTTCTGCCCCGAATGCGGTACGCCGCTAACCTATGAAGCGCCTGATGGCGTAGCGGTGGCGGCCGGGGCCTTCGATGATCCCGCCGCGCTGCCGCCGACCATTCAGTGGGGCGTGGAACGCAAGATCGATTTCGTCGACAGCCTTCACACGCTGCCTGCCGTTGCCACCGAGGACGACCTGACGCAGGTGGACTATCTCGCCGATCTCGTTTCCTATCAGCACCCCGACCACGACACAGAAAACTGGCCACCGGAGAACAGATAATGAGCGAAGCGGGATTTTCCGGCGGCTGTCAGTGCGGCGCCGTGCGTTTCCATGCGGGCAAGCTCGGCCGCGCTTCCATCTGCCATTGCCGCATGTGCCAGAAACATTTCGGCAATTTCTTCGGCGCGCTGGTCAGTGCCGATCAGGCGCACCTGACCTGGACGCGCGGCCAGCCATCCCTCTTCCGCTCCTCGGCAAAAATCCATCGCGGTTTCTGCAACAAGTGCGGCACGCCGCTGACCTATCATTATCCCGGCGGCGTGGAGATCGCCATTGGCGCTTTTGACGAGCCGGAGCGCATCGAACCGCAGGTGCAGGTCAATTTCCACAAGCGCATGCCGTGGATCGAACAGCTCTTCGGCAAGCCGGCAGTGGAACAGGGCGTCGACGAGGCGGAGATCACCTCCTATCAGCATCCGGATCACGACACGGCCAAATGGCCACCCGAAGGAAACTAAGACATGACCGAAGAATTGTGCGGCTTTTACCCCGAGATCGAACCTTTCGAGACCGGCATGCTCGATGTCGGCGACGGCCACACGATCTATTGGGAAAGGGTGGGCACACGCGGTGCAAAGCCGGCGGTTTTCCTGCATGGCGGTCCGGGTGGTGGGGTGAACCCGACGCATCGCCGGGTTTTTGATCCGGCACTTTACGACGTCATCCTGTTCGATCAGCGCGGCTGCGGCCGTTCCACGCCGCATGCGGAACTGGAAGCCAACACCACCTGGCATCTGGTCGCCGACATGGAAAAACTGCGCGCACTGTGCGGCTTTGAAAAATGGCTGGTTTTCGGCGGTTCCTGGGGCTCGACGCTGGCGCTCGCTTACGCCGAAACCCATGCCGACCGCGTCAGCGAACTGGTTCTGCGCGGCATCTACACCGTCACCAAGCCGGAGCTGGACTGGTATTACCAGTTCGGTGTTTCCGAAATGTACCCTGATCGCTGGGAAAACTTCATCGCGCCAATCCCTGAAACGGAACGCGGTGCGATGATGCAGGCCTATAATCGTTATCTCACCGGCGCGGACGAAACCAAGAAGCTGGAATGCGCCAGGGCATGGAGCCAGTGGGAAGGCGCGACCATCTCGCTGGTCACCGATCCGGAACGTGTCGAGGATTTCGGCGAGGACAAATATGCCATCGCTTTCGCACGCATCGAGAACCACTTCTTCGTCAACGGCTGCTGGCTGGAGGAAGAGCAATTGCTGCGCAATGCCGGCAAGCTCAGGGATATTCCGGGTGTCATCGTGCATGGCCGTTACGACATGCCCTGCCCGCTGAAATATGCCTGGCAGCTTGCCAAGGCCTGGCCGAAGGCGGATTTCCATATCATCGAGGCGGCCGGACACTCGATGAGCGAGCCCGGCATCCTTGACCAGCTGATCCGCGCAACCAACCGTTTTGCAGGGAAATAATCAGTCCTTTCAGAGCTTTAGCCCGGCCGGATGAGAGAATGATTCACGCGGGCTTTCCAGCGGCTATCATCCGGCAGGTTACGACAGCAGCCCGTTTCAAGGGCAAACCGCCTTTTATTCATGCAGTTTTTCTCATGGACGCTTCACGGAAATGAATTGGCTCGCACCACGCCGATCCGGTATGAAGGGCCATCCCTAATAATTGGCGGTACTCCCATGGCACTCGATAAAACGCTCCCGGCCCAAGAGGGCGGCGATAGCGCGCGCGGTTTTGCTTTCGCGCTTTCCGCATATCTGCTGTGGGGGTTCCTTCCCTTCTACATGAAGGCGGTTGCGCATATTTCGCCGATCGAGGTCATCGTTCACCGCGTCGTCTGGTCGGTGCCGATCGCCGCTGCCGTACTCATAGCGATCGGGCGGACGACGGAAATCAGGGCGGCGCTGAAAAACCCGAAAATGCTTGCCATGGCGAGCCTTACGGCCGCTCTGATCAGCATCAACTGGGGTGTCTATATCTGGGCGATCGGTGCGGGTCGCGCGCTCGATGCGGCTTTGGGTTATTTCATCAATCCGCTGTTCAGCATCTTCCTCGGGGCAGTGCTTCTGAAGGAAAAACTCTATCCGGCGCAGATCGCCGCCATCGTTCTGGTGGCGCTCGCAGTCGCGATCCTCACCTGGCATGCGGGCAGCCTGCCGTGGGTTTCCATTGCGCTCACCGTGTCCTGGGGTTTTTACGCCTTCTTCCGCAAGACGCTGCCCATCGGCGCAACGCAGGGCTTCCTGCTTGAAGTCATGCTGCTGTCCATCCCTGCCGTGCTGGTCATGGCCTGGCTGGGGTTCAGCGGACAGGCGCATTTCATGGGTGGCAATGCGGCCGACACCTGGCTTCTGGCAGCCAGCGGCGTCATCACCGCCGTGCCGCTCATCCTCTATGGCAATGGCGCAAAACTGCTGCGGCTGTCGACCATCGGCATCATGCAATATATCGCACCGACGATGATCTTCCTCATCGCCATCTTCGTCTTCAAGGAACCCTTCGACATGGTGCGGATGGCGGCCTTTGCGATGATCTGGGTCGCGCTGGCGATCTATACAGGCTCAAGCCTGCTGCGGCTCAAGCGGTAATCCGGGCTGCTTCCCTCATTCCTGTGCTCATCACAGGAATGAGAGGTGGGGTCAATAATCCACCAGCAGCTGCGGGTTCGCATCATACCCGAAACGCGGCTTGACGCCGAGAAGGCCTGCCGTCTGGGCGATGATTTCGCGGGTCATGGGGGCTGCTGTCGAGGCCGCCGTGCGCCCACCATTCACGCCGGTCCTCGGAGCATCGATCATCGTCAGCACGACATATTTCGGCTTGTGCATGGGAAAACCGGCCACGAAGGCGTTGAAATTGATATCCTTGGCGTAACGCCCATTGATCACCTTGTCGGCGGTTCCGGTCTTGCCGCCCACGTGAAATCCCTCCACCTGCGCGCCACGGCCAGAGCCCTTGATGCCGTTCCAGTTGAACAGGTAACGCATATCCGCACTGGTCTTGTCTTTGATGACGGTGCTCGCCAGCGATACCGCAGCCTCTTTCGAACGCGGCAGGAAGGTCGGCGAAATCAGGCTTCCGCCATTGATCAGCGCGGCAGCAGCCACCGCCGTCTGCAACGGGGTGGTGGCGACGCCATGGCCGAAGGAGATGGTGACGGAATTGATCTTCTTCCAGTTTCTCGGCTGGGTGGGGGTGGCCACACCGGGCATTTCCGTGTCCATTCTGGTAAGGAGCCCGAGTTTCGTCAGGAACTGCTGATGGCCTTCGACACCGACCTTGTCGGCCACCGCCGCTGTGCCAATATTCGATGAATATTGAAACACCTCCGGAATGGAGAGCGGCCGGTTCCGGCCCTTGAAATCCTTGATGGTGAAGCCGCCCATGCGGATCGGCCGCGACGCATCGACCACCGAATTGAGTGTGATCGCCCCCGCATCCAGCCCCATGGCGAGGGTGAAACTCTTGAAGGTTGAGCCCATTTCGAAGGTGGCGTTGCTCATGCGGTTGAACCAGCCCTTTTCATACTCCCTGTCGATGCTGCCATCGGCAAGGGTGCGGGAAGGTTCGTTCGGATCGTAATCCGGCACGGAGGCCATGGCCAGTACTTCGCCCGTCTCCACATCGAGGATCACCGAACCCGCCGCTTCGGCCTGATACGCGCTTTTCGCCTTCACGACCACTTCGCGGACGATGTTCTGTACCCTGAGATCGATGGAGAGCCGCACCGGCTCCAGCGGCGCGCCGCTGGCAAGACCGACGGCGCGCAGATCGGCCAACCCCTGCTGGTCGAGGTAACGCTCCATGCCGGCAAGCCCCTGATTGTCGACATTGACGTGGCCGATAATATGCGAAGCGGTGGGGCCACCCGGATAAAACCGTCGCTTTTCCGGCCGGAAACCAATGCCCGGTATGCCGAGATTGAGAATATCCGCCTGCTGCCGGGGCGTCAGCTGACGTCGCAGCCATTGGAAGCCGGTATCCGAACGCAATCTGCGGTGCGTTTCACGCCAGTCGATGTTGGGAATGACGGTTGCGAGTTTTTCCACCACCTCGTCTGGATCGACGATCCTGCGCGGATCCGCATAAAGCGAGACCATATTGAGATCTGTCGCCAAAAGCATGCCATTGCGATCGACAATATCCGGCCGGGAAGCGACGGCATTGACGCCGGTGTTGATCCATGCGGTCGCCACCGGTTCGGCAAGGCCATATTGGACGAGACGCGCGGCGACGACACCATAGATGACGACAAAGGCGGCAATCAGGATGCCGAGCCTCATGCGCGCATCGCCCCTGCGACGGGCGGCGGAGCCGAGGATCGCCTCACTGCCCTCTCCGGGACTTCTCCTGATAATGAAATGCGCCCGGCTTTTGAGCCGCACCACAAAAGCAATCATTTCCTGATGACACCCACCCTCATGGCGGCGAAAACGAATTCCGCGACAACCAACGCCCTATTGAGGCTGGCACAAGATCATTCGCGGGGCCATGGAAAGAGCGGGCGGACCGATGCCGCCGTTAAATCTGTATTAATATACATTTAAAATTGTAACGAACCCCCAAGGGGCCGTTAACAATCGTCACGCCTAGAGGCGGGAAATCACCGAGGGATCGCCTTCCGGGTTCTGCTGCGCCAGCGCCCGGTCGATGATAGCGGGCACGATATCCTTCACCTCGTCGATAACGAGCGGGTTGAGAAGGTGGGCGCGGTGGATGAAGCCCTGGTCGCGCATGTGCTGCACCAGCTCCAGCATCGGGTTCCAGAAACCGTTGATATTGGCGAAAACCATCGGCTTGGCGTGACGGCCAAGCTGCGCCCAGGTCATGATCTCGACGATCTCTTCCAGGGTGCCGACACCGCCCGGCAGCGTCACGAAGGCATCCGAGCGCTCGAACATCATATGTTTGCGCTCATGCATGTCCTTGGTGATGACAAGCTCGTTCAATTGTCCGAGAGAATGGCGCGTTGCCTCCATATCGACCAGAAATTCCGGTATGATGCCGGTTACTTCGCCGCCATTGGAAAGAACGCCACTGGCAACCGCGCCCATGATGCCCTTGGTGCCGCCGCCATAAACGAGGCGAATGCCGTTTTCGGCAATGGATTTCCCAAGCACGCGGCCTGCTTCCATGTGGGCCGGATCACGTCCGGGCTGGGAGCCGCAATAAACGCAGATGGATCGAATCGGTGTATTTTTGTCCGTCATGAAGGGAAGGAACTATGTGCGATGCGGCACGTCAAGAAAATTTGGGAAATCCCTTGCAAATATGGCCTTTTGGCCACTCGCCGCTTGTCTGTCGCAAGGTAAGACGCTAGCAATCTCAACTCGTGTGAAAAGCTTGAAATACCCGGAGATTCCAGGATGAAAAACAATAAAGCCGGTTTGCTGGCGCTGATCGTGCTGGGCATTGCGTCCCTGCTCATGATCTTTTTCGTCCTGCCGCGGATTTCCAATGACGGCAAACCGATCGGCGACGCCATCAACGAGGCCGGCAACGCCGTGAAGAACAGCGTTGAAATGGGCAGTGACAAGGCGGGCGACATCCTCTCCGATGCGGCCGAGGAGACGGCCAACATCGCCGATAAGGTGGGACGTCTGGCGGCTTCCGCAACCCAGTCGATCAAGGATCTGACCACGCTTTTCGCCGACAGCAAGGTTCCCTCCGACGCCGACTTCGCAGCGGCACGCAAGAAGGTCGAGACCTCGCTCAAGGAACTGACGAATATCGAAATTCCCGAGTCGCTGGATGAAACGACGTCGCGGCTCATCACCACGGCCCGCACTGCGGCCGAACGCACCACGGCGTTCCTGCGCGGTCTGCCTGACAATGCGGCGGCGGCGGCGGCACAGGTGCGTCGTCTGGCGGGCGTCTTCGCCGGCACCGACGATGGTGCGCCCGAACCGGCAAAGCCGGCCGCGGCACCCGCCGATGCGGCACAGTCTTCTTCCGGCGCACCGACTTTCGACGTGCTGCGCGTCGAGCCCGATGGTTCGGCCGTGATCGCCGGCAAGGCGCAGCCCGGCGCAAAGCTCGAAATCCTCAGCAACGGCAAGGTGGTCGCCCAGACGACCATTGACGGCACCGGCGATTTCGCCGCCGTTTTCGACAATCCCCTTCCCCCGGGCGATCACGAGCTCGTGCTGCGTTCAACCGACGCCAACGGCAAGGCGACGCAGTCCGAGGAAGTGGCGACCGTTTCCGTGCCTGATGGCAAGGCGGGCGAGCTTCTGGCCATGGTTGCCAAGCCTGGCAAGGCGAGCCGCGTGCTGGCCATGCCGGAGGCAGCACCCCCGGCGCTTCAGCCGCAGGCCGCGCCATCGCAACAGCCTGCGGCCACATCTGAGACCAGCGCCAACACCGCCGCCGCGCCGCTCGCCGGTACTACAGCTCCGTCCGCCGCGGCTCCGCTAACGTCGAGCGTTCAGGTCACTGCCGTCGAGTTCGAAGGATCGAAGATTTTCGTCGCGGGTTCCGCGCCCGCCGGTTCGACGGTGCGCGCGCTTGTCGACGACACGGAAATCGGCAAGACCACGACGGAAGCCTCGGGTCATTTTGTCATCGAAGGCGATGTCGATCTTGCCGTCGGCAGCCATATCATCACCGTCGAGGAACTGAATGCCGACGGCACCGCGAAAGTGCGCGTGCGCGTTCCCTTCGAGCGGCCGCAGACCGATCAGGCAACCGTCGCCATGCAGGCGCCATCCACCTCATCTTCGGCGACCACGACCGCGGCACCGGCTGAAAACCAGAGCACGGCAAGCGACCGCGCCGCTTTCGAAAAGCTGCGCGCCGATGTCGCCAAGGCCTTCGGCATTCTCTCCAATCTCTACAGGGATCAGGCGACGCCGGCGCTCGACCAGGCCATTGCCGGCCGCTCCGCCGTCGTCATCGGCCTGAAATCGCTTTCGGAATTCCGTACAGCGGCCGCGACCGAGCCCGCCTTCACCGCCTTTGCGGGCGATATCACCGCCAAGGCGCGTCAGCTGCTGACATCGGTCGAGGCATGGCCGAACGACGTGGCGGCAATCGGCAAGGGCATCGCTTCGCTGGCAAGCCGGCTCTCCGAACTGCACATCACCGCGCCGCCCGCACCGGCACCGCAGGCCCCTGCTGGCCCGCAGACCTTTGAGCAGGCGCCGCTGGCCGAAAGCCAGAACAGCGTCATCATCCGCCGCGGCGATACGCTGTGGCAGATTTCGCGCCGCGCGTACGGACAGGGCGTGCGTTATACGACCATCTATCTCGCCAACGAGGACCAGATCAAAAACCCCGACCTGATCGAGCCCGGCCAGATTTTCGGCGTGCCAAAGGAAGCCCTGCCGAATGCGGAGGAACTTCACCGCAAGCGGCTGAAGAGCGGTTCCTGAGCATTTGAAGCGTTGCGGTGAACCCGTGACGACCCTATCTGTGACACGCGCGGCGGCTTGACCAGAGCCGCCGTCCTGCTGTCGGCTTCCGGCAGTGACCGGAGAGAATGATGGCCACGACCAAAAAAACAATTTCGGCGGATTCCAGCAATCCGACCCAGACGCTAATCAATCTCTGGCCCTATATGTGGCCGGAGGGTCGGTGGGACCTGAAGATGCGGGTGGTCTGGGCGACCGTATTCCTCATCGTCGCCAAGCTGGTGCTGATCGCCGTTCCCTATTTCTTCAAATGGGCAACGGATGCGCTGAATGGCAAGCTCGATATGGCAGGACTGGTTCCGGCCTTCCTGCTCGGCGCCGTCGCGCTTGTTATCGCCTACAATCTGACGCGGCTGATCCAGGTCGGGCTCAACCAGCTGCGCGATTCCCTCTTTGCGAGCGTCGGCCAGCATGCGGTGCGCCAGCTCGCCTACAGAACCTTCGTGCACATGCACCGGCTTTCGCTGCGTTTCCATCTGGAGCGTAAGACCGGCGGGCTTTCGCGGGTTATCGAGCGTGGCACCAAGGGCATTGAAACCATTGTCCGTTTCACCATCCTCAACACAGCGCCGACCTTCATCGAATTCCTGCTGACGGCGATCATCTTCTGGGCTTCCTACGGTTTTTCCTATGTGCTGGTCACGGTCATCACCGTCTGGGCCTATATCTGGTTCACCGTGCGGGCCAGCAACTGGCGTATCGGCATTCGCCGCGCCATGAATGACAGCGACACCGACGCCAACACCAAGGCGATCGACTCGCTCCTGAATTTCGAGACGGTCAAATATTTCGGCAATGAGGAGATGGAGGCGCGACGTTTCGATGTCGCCATGGAGCGCTATGAGAAGTCGGCGATCTCGATCTGGACGTCGCTCGGCTGGCTGAACTTCGGTCAGGGCGTGATCTTCGGCATTGGCTCGACCGTTATGATGGTGATGTCGGCGCTTGCCGTGCAGCGCGGCGAACAGACCATCGGCGATTTCGTCTTCGTCAACGCGCTTCTGCTGCAGCTTTCGGTGCCGCTCAACTTCATCGGTTTCGTCTATCGCGAAATCCGCCAGGGCCTGACCGACATCGAGCAGATGTTCGACCTTCTGGAGGTGGAAGCCGAAGTGACCGACAGGCCGGATGCAGAACCGCTCGCGGCCGGCCCAGGTGCCATCTCCTTCCGCGATGTGCACTTCGCCTATGACCCCGAAAGACCGATCCTGAAGGGCGTTTCCTTCGACGTGCCGGCGGGCAAGACGGTGGCGATCGTCGGGCCTTCAGGTGCGGGAAAATCGACGATCTCGCGGCTGCTCTATCGCTTCTACGATATTCAGGAGGGCTCCGTCACCGTCGACGGACAGGACATTCGCGACGTGACGCAGAAGAGCCTGCGCTCGGTGATCGGCATGGTGCCGCAGGATACCGTGCTCTTCAACGACACGCTTGCCTATAACATCCGCTACGGTCGCCCCTCGGCAACCGACGAGGAACTGAGGGCGGCGGCGGATGCGGCGCAGATCAGCGCCTTCATCGGCAAGCTGCCGGAGGGCTACGCGACAATGGTCGGCGAACGGGGCCTGAAGCTTTCCGGCGGTGAAAAGCAGCGCGTGGCGATTGCCCGCACGATCCTTAAAGCCCCGCCGATCCTCATTCTCGACGAGGCCACCTCGGCGCTCGACACCCACACCGAACAGGAAATCCAGAGCGCGCTCGATATCGTCTCGAAGAACCGCACGACGCTGGTTATCGCCCACCGGCTTTCCACCGTCATCGGCGCGGATGAGATCATCGTGCTGAAGGAAGGGCTGATTGCCGAACGCGGCACCCACAGCTCGCTGATGACGCAGAACGGTCTCTATGCCTCGATGTGGAGCCGCCAGCGCGAGGCGATCCGGGCGGAGGAAATGCTGCGCCATGTTCGCGAAACCGACGATCTGGGTGTCATCGACCGCGGCGAACCCGCCCATTGATGGCTATACCCGGGGTAACTGGGCCAACGGACGAACCCCGCCATTGCCGCGCGGGGCGTTTGGCTGTAACCAGCTAGGCAAAATTTGTCGCATTGCCGTGTGGAGCGTGTCGTATCACGACCACATATAGACGCGGCAGACGAAAACCGGAGCAAGGAATCTCATGAATCTGTTCGACACCATTCGCAACACCATCGTACCGATCCACAAGGAAGGTTATGTCTTCGTGGCGGCCTTCTTCGTCGCATCGCTGGTGCTCGGCTGGATCGCCGAACCGCTGTTCTGGGTCGGCCTCGTCCTGACGGCCTGGTGCGCCTATTTCTTCCGCGACCCCGAGCGTGTCACGCCGCAGGATGACGACCTCATCATCAGCCCGGCCGACGGCAAGGTTTCCGCCGTGCAGAGCGTCGTTCCGCCGCTGGAGCTGGAACTCGGCAAGGAGCCGCTGGTGCGCATCTCGGTGTTCATGAACGTGTTCAACTGCCATGTGAATCGCGCGCCGGTACGCGGCCGCATCGTCAATGTCGCCTACCGTCCCGGCCTCTTCCTCAATGCGGAAGTGGACAAGGCCTCGGAAGACAACGAGCGCAACGGCCTCGTCATCGAAACCGCGCATGGCAAGGTCGGCGTGGTGCAGATCGCCGGCATGGTTGCACGCCGCATCGTCTGCTGGGTGAAGCCGAATGAACCTGTTGATGCCGGTGAGCGTTTCGGTCTTATCCGTTTCGGTTCGCGACTCGATATCTTCCTTCCCGTAGGTTTCGAGCCGCGTGTATCGGTCGGCCAGACGGCGATTGCCGGTGAAACCGTGCTTGCCGAATTCGGCTCGGCCAAGGGTCCGGTCGTCAGCCGCCGCGGCTGACGGAAACAGGAAGGGCATGCGCATGGAAACGCCGATCGCCGAGCCGCAACAGAACGGCAAACCCGAGGGCCGCAGCGACAGCGGCCGTGGACC
>RCUH01002436.1_pt1 | contig 10839 bp, 6 predicted proteins | sample 2166191 | NCBI WGS metagenome assembly RCUH01 (sample SAMN09932848, study PRJNA488358) | compost metagenome | feature: garden; material: soil; isolation source: compost soil in an enriched community after 214 h of incubation | place: Germany: Experimental Botanical Garden Goettingen | collected...
CTATGATGTAGAAAATCAAGGAGATCATGGCAATTAACATTGATAAAGAGAAGAATCCATAACTCGATGTGATGATCGCAACGTGAACTACAAGCCAGTAAGATTTCAAAACAGGAACTAAAGGTGTAATTTGCGGATCAAGTGCAGAACCGCCGTGCGCAAATCCCATCATAATCACCGCCACCAAAAATCCAGCTGCAGGAATCAAAGTATTTGAGTTTCTGTACAAAGCATAACCTGCCGAAATCCCAACCCAAGAGATGAAGATAATCGCTTCATAACCATTACTCCAAGGTGCGTGTCCAGAAATATACCATCTCGCCACCAATCCCAAGAAATGGAAAGTGTAACCAACTGCACCAATGTAAATCAATGCTTTTACAACGTTTTTAAGAATTTTGCTCGGTTTGAACAATTCTGCAAAACCAAGAATTAAAAGCAAACCTCCAATAAGCGTGTAGAAAATCAACAATTTGAAGTTGATATCCAGCTTATTCGTCAGAACTTCAAGTTTAATTTTAGTTTCGGACGGCACTACGTTTTTGCCCCATTTCTGCTGATATTCTTCTACTTTTTTGAGTTCTGCATCTGCTTTTGCCCAGCTTCCGCCTTGTGTTGCCATTAGGACACTTGACAAATATGGACCTAAAACAGCCTGTGCATTTTCGTCTGGTTCAAAAGTAGGTGTCATCACAGAATTCCAAGTATGATTTGAGTCGTTTTTGACAGGAATCGTTCTGAAATATTGGTAAGACATAATTCCATTTAGAACCTGAACTTTGTCGTTCAATTTGATAACCGCCTCATCATATCTTGTTCTCTCAGCTGGTTTCTTTCTGAAGGCATCATTATAATCATCTTCCAAAACAAAACGCAAATTACCTTGCGCATCGGCTGGAAATAATTTGATCAAACTTGTAAATCCTTCTTCTGTAGCCTTTGTTTTTGCTCTCAGGTCTTTTCCAACTTTTCCTGCAGTTTCAATTTTAATGATATTCACTTGCGCCCAGAACATTGGATCTATCGTTGCTGCCAAGAACCACTGGTTGGCATCCAAATCTTGGAAAGTGGAGCGTAAAGTTAATTTATGTAAAATATCAAGAGCCTGCGTGTTAGCTGGCACAATACGACCTTCATAATTTTGTACCAATAAGTTACCAAACTTCTCTGCGTGTTCTTTGTTTATTTCGATGTTTTTAACCATCGCATCTGCATCAATTACTGCAGGATTTTTATTTGGTGACGTTGGTTTTGCTTCGGAATGAGAATGACCATCGTGGCTTCCATCTTTTCCGTGCATATCAATTTCCTGAGCATTAAGTCCGAAACTTAATAATAACAAAACAACGACTGTTGCTTTCTTCTTGCTGATGGTTTTCAACATTTGGTTAAGACTCCAGAATCTTGATCCTTTCCAGAACATCGTCACAAACATACCAACGAAAAGAAATCCGTAACCGATATAACTGATCAAAGTTCCCCAGAAATCATGGTTCACAGAAAGAACCGTTCCTTTTCTGTCCGGATCAAAACTTGCTTGGAAAAATCTGTAACCTTTATAATTAAGGACGTGATTCATATAAATTTGATATGGCGTTTCTTTGCCTTCGTCCACGATTTTCACGTGAGATTCATAAGCCGATGGCGACGAACTTCCAGGATAAGTTTCCATTACGAATTTTTCTAATTTCAATGAGAAAGGTTGCGTGTAATAAACTTTAGGCCCAAATCCCAACATCACATCCAATCCATCGATTTTGATTTGCTTGTAATTATTCGGATTTCCTTTTTCTACAACCAGGTCAACGATTTGTTTTGTTTTTGGTCCCGAAACTTCCACTTTCAGCATATCCGGAACGTCTTTATCTTTTTGTTTATCGCCTTCATAACTGACTAATTTTCCTTGTTTCGTTCCTTCCGGAATTACCAATTTTAATTGATCGATTGTATAAAGACTTCTTAAAACCAGTGGCTGAAACTCATTTTTTATAGTTGTCCCCGTTGCCTGAGTTGCCATCGTCATAAACGAAGCGTCTGTTGGTGTTTTAATATAAAGTTGTCCGTCTTTCTTTTGAAATTCTACAGCACCGTCGATTGCAGTTCTATTGTAGCTTACCAAAGTTCCATTGATATTTTGCACATCGCCTTCTGCCAAATAAATGTTTTGACGACCACCCATATCACTTGTGGAAACCAAGTGCAAAAATTCTTTTCCAGCTTTGCCAGCAACCAAACTATCTTTCTTTCTTTGAACATAATCCAAAGCTTTCACAATAATTTTCTCCTTACCTAAGAAATCATAAGTCGCCTGAAAATCGTGGTGAAGCGGTGACATCAAGTAAGGAACGTCGTGATAATTTTGCTGTTCTCCCTTTTCCTCAATTTTAATTTTGAAGAAATGTTTGTCTGTGATGATTTCGTTATTCGTTTCACCTTCGCGGATGTGCATTGTCCCTTCGAAGCTGATGTAACGCGTAATTGCACCACCAATGAATATTAAAACAAAAGCCAAGTGAAAAACCAGAATAGGCCACTTCTCTCTTCGGAAAAGTCTGTATCTACCGATGTTTCCGATGAAATTAAGTATTAATAAAAACATCACGGCTTCAAACCATTTTGCTTCGTAGATGAGTGCTTTGGCGGTTGGCGTTCCGTAGTCATTTTCGATAAAAGTAGCAACAGCCATAGAAATAGCGAAAACCAGCAATAGAAGCGCCATCGTTCGCGTAGAAATAAGAATATCCTGAATCTTTTTCATAAGTAGATACCTATTGTTTTTTTGTCAGATGTCATCGCCTAGCGTCTATCACAGAGATATGACAAGCTTTTGTTACTGGAGATTTCTTTCTGAAATTTATAGTTCACAAAAATAAGGATGATAAACCACAAAGGCACCAAAAAAAACTGTTTTTTGTCACTTTGGAAGACGGAAAGCTTATTTTGAATAGTTCTTAATAAGAGGCTTTTTGCTGAATATTAGAATGCTAAAATTCCATCGATGTCAAAAAAAATAAAAAAGACTCATAACAATTTAGATGACTCATAAAAAACATTAAATTTGCAACTATTGTCGATTTTAAAATGAGTAAAGAAGAAAAAAACACAACCGCTGCGAGCAAAATCATATCCAAACCCAGAATTATTTCTGGAATCACTTTCATCCTGCTGTCCATCGTGCTTACGTTATCTTTTGCATCTTATTTGATGAATTGGAAAGCGGACCAAAGCCAGGCCGGAACAATGGCAGACAAAACGGTGGAATCTTCCAACCTATTTGGAAAAATCGGTGATTGGTTGGGCAACATTTTCATCTTCGAAAGCATTGGTGTTGCGGCATTTGTGGTGGCATTTTTGTTTTTGGTCTTCGGAACATTGATTTTTAAGAAAAACTATTTCAAACCTTGGAAGACGATTTCTCATAGTTTATTTTTCATTTGCTGGACTCCGATTTTCTTCGGTGCTGTGACAAATGGCGAAGGTGTTTTAGGCGGTGTTTATGGTTATCAAATTATGGATTATTTGAAATCTTACATCGGTTCCGTTGGTCTTTGGATGGTACTTTTAGTGAGTTTTGCTTTGTATTTCGTTTTGGAATTTAATTTAAGACCAAGTTCTATCAAAAATAAATTGAATGATCTCAATGATAATACTTTTGGAAAACTGAAAAATATGATGCCGGATTCTGATGAAGAATTTGAAGCGGACGAAGAATTAGAAAAAGAAATTGTTCCTGAAAAATTAGCAGTCAATCAAGCACCTTTGAAAACCGAAAATGATTTTGGAAACATCAAAGTGACTCAGGAATTTGAACCAATCAAGACGCCAAACAAAACCACTTTTGTTGAAGAAGTTAAGCAAAGTCAGCCGGAGCAAATTGTTTTAACCACTGAAACTCCAGTTCAGAAACCAATTGTTGACAAACCAATTATCATTGAAAAACCTGTGGTTGAAACGCCAATTGCAAAAGCAAATGATGATATCACATTAAATATAGAAGTCAAAAAAGAGGAAGTTTACGCGCCAAATGCTGAACAGCAAAAATCCGATGATCTTGTAAGCAAACACGGTTTGTACGATCACAAATTAGATTTGGCAAAATTCCAAATGCCTTCTGTAGAATTGCTAAAAGATTATGGCAACGAGGAAATTACCATCAACCACGACGAACTTGAAGAAAATAAAAATAGAATTGTTGGCTTATTAAAAACCTTCAATGTTGGAATTTCTGAGATCAAAGCGACGATTGGACCAACTGTAACACTTTACGAAATTGTACCAGAAGCTGGAATCCGAGTTTCTGCTATTAAAAAATTACAAGACGATATTGCGCTGAATCTTTCCGCGCTGGGAATTCGTATCATCGCACCAATGCCAGGAAAAGGAACGATCGGAATCGAGGTTCCAAGAAAAAATCCAACAATGGTTTCTATGCGTTCCGTGGTTGCATCTCCGAAATTCCAATCAGCAGATATGGATTTGCCAATTGTTTTTGGTAGAACTATCTCTAACGAAGTTTTCGTAGCCGATCTTGCAAAAATGCCTCACCTTTTGATGGCTGGAGCAACTGGACAAGGAAAGTCTGTTGGTATTAATGCAATCTTAACTTCATTAATTTACAAAAAACACCCAAGCGAATTGAAATTCGTAATGGTGGATCCGAAGAAAGTAGAGCTTTCTTTATATTCGAAAATCGAAAGACATTATTTGGCGAAATTGCCTGATACGGAAGACGCAATCATCACCGACAATGCAAAAGTGATCAATACTTTAAACTCGCTCTGTATCGAAATGGATCAGCGTTATGACCTTTTGAAAAACGCGTTCTGTAAAAATATCAAAGAATACAACGCAAAATTCGCTCAAAGAAAACTTAATCCAGAAAACGGACACCGATATTTGCCATACATCGTTTTGGTTGTCGATGAGTTCGCTGACTTGATTATGACTGCAGGAAAAGAAGTTGAACATCCGATTGCACGTTTGGCCCAGTTGGCAAGAGCAATTGGAATCCACCTGATTGTGGCGACACAAAGACCTTCAGTAAACGTAATCACCGGTATGATCAAAGCCAACTTCCCGGCAAGGATTGCGTTCCGTGTAATTTCAGGAGTCGATTCCAAGACGATTTTGGATTCGCCTGGAGCGGAGCAATTGGTTGGTCGCGGTGATATGCTTTACTTCAACGGAAATGATTTGACACGTTTGCAATGTGCCTTTGTAGATACGCCGGAAGTAGAAAGAATTGCGGAATTTGTTGGCGAGCAAAAAGGTTATCCAGACGCGTACCTTCTTCCAGAATATTCTGGCGACGAAAGCACTTCCACAGTTGGTGCCTTCGATCCGAATGAAAAAGATCAGTTGTTTGAAGATGCGGCGAGAATCGTCATTTCTACACAACAAGGATCGACGTCAATGCTTCAAAGACAATTGAAATTGGGATATAACAGAGCCGGAAGAATTATGGATCAGCTGGAAGCCGCAGGCGTAGTTGGCGGTTTCAATGGCGCAAAAGCGAGAGAGGTTTTGATCTCTGACCTTGGTTCTTTGGAACGGTTGTTTGATGAGTTGAAAGGGAGATAAACTTAATATAAACGCTGAATTAATTTTTGGCGTTTTTTAATATATTGATGATTCTACTGAATATTAATTCAAATCAACTTAGTCGCTAATTCCAATTCTTTTCGTAATTTCATTTAAAATTTAATAAGATGAGAAAATTGTTTATAATCACTACCCTATTCTCTTTTGGATGCTTATTTTCGCAAACTAAGAAAGAAGAAAAAGCTCTAAAGACCGAAGTTCTCCCGACAAGACCTCTGTTACCACAAAGCAATGCAACAGTTGATACAACAAAAGTATTAGGTTTGAAAAAAGAAGATTCCAACAGTCATTTTTACAAAAATTTATCCGACGAAAAAGCATCCCAATACAAAATGCTTAAAAAGATAACACCTTCCACCAATTATCAAACGCAAAGTGTAGAGCCTTTCAAAATCGACACACTTCAAAATTCAAACAAAATAAAACCTCAAGGTAAATAAATGTCCACCCACGAACTCCTCTACAAAGCCATAAAAATCGCTACCAAAGCACACAAAAAACAAACCGACAAATACGATGCGCCTTATCTCGGTCACGTTTTCCGAGTGATGAACGCCGGAAAAACCATCGACGAAAAAATCGTTGGCGTCCTGCACGACGTCGTAGAGGATCATCCGGAATTTTCGTTTGAATATCTAAAGGAAAAAGGATTTCCAGATTATATTTTGGAAGCCGTGGAATCTCTGACAAAACGTGAAGAAGAACATCTGGATTATGATGCCTTCGTCGCAAGAATTGAGAAAAGTCCATTGGCAATTGCTGTAAAACTGAATGATCTTCGCGACAATATGGATCTCACCAGATGCACCACATTACTGGAAGAAAAAGATTTGAAACGCTTCAACAAATATCTGAAGGCTTATCTTTATCTGATTGAAAAATATTAGAATTTAAAACCACGTAAGAACATAGATTTTATTAAATCAAACTTAAAAAGGTCAAATAGAAAATTTATCTATTTGACCTTTTTAATTAGACTATGTTTCTATGTGGTAGTAATCAATCAATCATCGGAATCACAAAATCCTTCTCATCATCCGTCGCATCGATTGTAAAGTTGAGCGCAAAATACAAGAAGTGGAAATTATCGTTCCCTCTCAACGCAAATTCGCGCTGGAACATATACCCGGAAGTGATCGATAAACTATTATTGAACTGATATCCAAAACCAGCAAAAGTCCTGTTTCGTTTGAAATTTGGATCGACTGGACCCAAGAAAATTTCCTCAAAAGCATTCACAAAAAACGTCTCTTCCTGCACTTTATCCTTGTTGATTGGCACAATTGCGCTCAATCGATAACGAAAACGGTTCGCCTTCGTATGTTCGCCCGTTTGGCTGGCGTAGAAATACCTTTGCTCTGCACGAAGTCTGTGATCCAGCTTCAGTTTTCCAAGTTTTTGGGTCAATGTATACTGCAACCAGATTCGCAATTCTTCCTGTGAGATCTTCATATTTTCATAAGTTCCATAGCGCCCGATTCCTGCAAAGATCTGATTATTTTTGATAAAATTATAACCAATCCCACCTTTCGTCTCATAATAATCAATCACTGTATAATCGCGTCTGGCTCTGGTTTGTAGCTCCACATAAGCCATCCATTTCGGTGTGATTTTATACGTAAAAGACATCATATTGAACCCAGAAAGATGATTCTGCCCAAAGACAAAACTCCCCACAAAAACGAATATAAAAACCAGCTTTTTCACGGCACAAATATAACAAAATACCAGAATCGTTCTCAATAATTTTTTGGGCGTATCCCTTTGATTTTGCTCAGACGTTTCTGCCTTTCAAGAACGTTTTCCAATAAGCAAAAACAAGCGGGTCGGGCTGGTAGTTTATCCTGAGCGAAGTCGAAGGGTTATTATCTTTTTGTCAAGAACATTTCCCATCCAAATTGACATTCATCCAAAGACAAAAGGGATAACCACTACCATCCTTTACGCAACTGTGATTATATCAATATAGCAATGATATCTTATGGTTTTAAGAGAACAGAATTAATTTTTTTTATACTTAAATCAAAGTAATATATATAATCTGTGTGATCTTGTCGTTGATAAAAAATTAGATTTTTTGCTTTCCTTATAAGTTTATAATGATAGCCAGTTGAAGGCAAGAACGGTTGCTCTGTATTATTCTCTAAATCAAGTTTTACCATTTGATATGAAGATGAACAAAGAATATTATATTTTGACAATATTACTGGATTTGTGTACATTGTAGAGTTTCTTAATGTATCATTTTTAATTACAATTCTATTAGCCAAAACAATTGTATCTGGTTTATGAGTTTTCGCAAACAAGAATAATCCACTATCACTTACTTGACCTTGCATAGATACAATTAAAGAATCATTTCCATAGTTTATAATTTCGCTCATATAATAAGCTTTATAATCAGATATTTTTCTCTTCTCAGATGACTTCAAATCTAATTCGTAAATGTCATAATTGTGATAAGATTTGGGAGCAATTGGTGAATATGAATCAAAATCTTGAGCTTGTATATAATAGATTTTATTATCTATAGGTAAAGTATAATCAGAAATAAACCCATTGTCAATCCTTATTTTTTTAAGAATAGTTTTAGAACTGATATCGTAGAAATAAAACTCAGGTGTTAAGCTATTTTCGTCATAATGCAAAAATATGATCGTTCTTCCATCATCACTATACTTTGGATTAATATAATTACCATCTCCTTTATATACAAGCTTCGTTTCTCCAGTGATGATATTTTTTGTAAAGATGGTATACAAAGAATCAGATTTATATGAAAAAACTAATTCTTTTGCATCAGGTGAAACATCAAATCCATTCAGTCGCGATTCTTTGTTATTCTCATTACAAGAAAATATTATTAATAAAAATAACAATAAAAAATATTTCATAGTCAATCAAGTATTATTATTAATTCAAAACTAATTGTTTTGAACAACAAAATTGGTTAAATCTAATAAAAAAACCTTTCAACAGAATTGAAAGGTTTTATAAAATATTTCGAACAAGTTTTTATCCTAATAAAAGCGTCAATGGGCTTTCCAAGTAAGTTCTTAACGTTTGCAAGAACTGAGCACCTGTAGCTCCATCGATTACTCTGTGGTCACAAGCCAATGATAATTTCATTGTGTTTCCAACAACGATCTGTCCGTTTTTCACGATTGGCTTCTCAACGATTGCTCCTACAGATAAGATTGCAGAATTCGGTTGATTGATGATCGATGTAAACGTCTCTATTCCGAACATTCCAAGATTTGAAACAGAGAAAGTAGAACCTTCCATTTCGTTAGCTTTCAGCGCTTTTGTTTTCGCTCTTCCAGCCATATCTTTTACTGATGCAGAGATGTCGTTGTAAGACATGAAGTCTGTATTCTTCAATACTGGAACCACTAATCCGTCTGGAACAGCTACTGCTACCCCAACGTTGATATTCCCGTGGTGGATGATCTTGTCACCTGCCCAAGAAGAATTCACTTGTGGATGTTTTCTTAATGCTACTGCAACCGCTTTGATCACCATATCGTTGAAAGATACTTTGGTGTCTGGCACAGCGTTCATTTCTTTTCTCGCTTCGATTGCCTTATCCATGTTGATTTCAACAGTCAGATAATAATGTGGCGCAGTGAATTTACTTTCACCCAATCTCTTAGCGATGATGTTTCTCATTTGAGAATTCACAGTTTCAGAATCTTCTCCTGGCGTAAATGCTACACTTGGCTGAGCAGAAACCGCTTTCGGCGCTGAAGCTTCAGTTGCTGGTTTTGCAGACGGCTGATAATTTTCAACATCTTTTTTCACGATTCTTCCGTTCTCTCCAGAACCTTTGATGGCTGAGAAATCTACCCCTTTATCTTCAGCAATTTTTTTAGCCAAAGGAGAGATTGCGATTCTTTCGCCTGTAGAAGATGCAGCAACTGGCGCTTCTTCTTTTTTATCTTCAGATTTAGTCTCGGTTTTTGCTTCCGCTTTTGGAGCAGTTGCTTTTTTACCACCACCGGAAACCACACCAGAAACGTCTGTTCCTGCAGGGCCGATGATTGCTAAGATTTTATCTACTTCCGCAGCGTCACCTTCAGCAACTCCTTGGTATAATAAAGTTCCGTTAACCTCAGATTCGAAATCCTGAACAGCTTTGTCAGTTTCGATTTCTGCAAGGATGTCACCTTCTTTTACAGTATCACCAACGTTCTTTTGCCATTTGGCAACTTTACCTTCGGTCATTGTATCAGAAAGGCGAGGCATTGTGATCACCTCAACACCTTCTGGAATATCAGAAGATGAACCTTCGTCAGCAGTTTCTACAGATGTAGATTCGCCTTGAGTTTTGGATTCTTCTTCAGATTTGCTTTCAGCAGCAGCTTCTGGTTTTGCACCGCCACCGTTGGTCAAAGAAGAAATATCTTCTCCTTCTTTACCGATGATTGCCAAAATAGAATCTACTGGCGCCGCGTTACCTTCTTCTACGCCTACGAATAAAAGTGTACCATTAATTTCGGATTCGAAATCCTGGACTGCTTTATCTGTTTCGATCTCTGCAAGAATATCACCTTCTTTTACAGTGTCACCAACTTTTTTGTGCCATTTTGAAACTTTGCCTTCCGTCATCGTATCCGACAAGCGGGGCATCGTAATTACTTCTGCCATAATTTTTTTCTAGATTTGAGATTTACCCACGAAGCTTATATAATAAATATGGAGTTCGTGATTACTTCGTATGAGACTTGAGATTTGAGATGTTAAGTTAACTAAATTATTTGATAAACGTGATTCAAAATTCGGATCCCGCAGCCCGACTTGAGTGGAAATCCTTTTTTGCTTGTACGAAAGTTCTATTAAAACTGAAATCGTGGGCAAAAAAGATTGGGAACGGAAGGCGGAAATAGCTGCCCAAATAATTATCGTTGTTTTATAACTAATCTCAATCTATAAATTTCAAATAAGTGTGATTATTAATTATTTTCTAATTTGTTGATGAATGGATAATCCGGTGTAGAATATACATAGTCGTAAAGTTTAGAAGCGTCTGGATATGGAGATTCTTCCATAAACTCAACACATTCTTCTACGAAAGCTCTTGATTTTTCTTCCAAACCGTCTAACTCTTCTTGAGTCGCCCATTTGTTTTCCAAGATTCTGCTTTTCACAATTTCGATTGGATCTTCCAATTTGAATTGCGCCACTTCGTCTTTGGATCTGTAAGGTTCTGCATCTGACATAGAGTGACCTCTGTAACGG
>RCUH01002437.1_pt1 | contig 10832 bp, 10 predicted proteins | sample 2166191 | NCBI WGS metagenome assembly RCUH01 (sample SAMN09932848, study PRJNA488358) | compost metagenome | feature: garden; material: soil; isolation source: compost soil in an enriched community after 214 h of incubation | place: Germany: Experimental Botanical Garden Goettingen | collected...
CAAGAAGTCTGAGAACAACAGCGATCGTAAGAACATTTCATACGGCTGGCTAGCATGTAAATCATTATCCCAACTTATACAGCAACCAAACTATAGGAGGTAATAATAATGGCCAAAAAAGCCCCGGATATGGAAGAGTACAAATATGGCTTCCGTGACGAGCACAAGGCGGTATTTCAGTCTGGTAAAGGACTGACCCCTGAGATCGTTACCGAGATTTCCAAGATCAAGAATGAACCGGAATGGATGCTGGACTTCCGCCTGAAATCCCTGAAGCAGTTCGAGAAAATGCCAATGCCTCGTTGGGGTGGAGATCTCGATGACCTGGATTTCAATGATATCCAGTACTATGTTCGTCCTTCAGAGAAGCAAGGTAAGACTTGGGAGGAAGTTCCTTCCGAGATCAAGGAAACTTTTGACAAGCTGGGTATTCCTGAAGCTGAGCAGAAGTTCCTTGCCGGTGTATCCGCTCAGTATGAGTCTGAGGTAGTCTATCACAGCATGCAGAAGAACCTTGAAGATCAAGGCGTTATCTTCACAGATACGGATACGGCTCTTCGCGAGCATCCGGAAATTTTCCGTGAATATTTCGGAACTGTAATCCCTCCAGCAGACAACAAGTTCGCTGCACTGAACAGTGCGGTCTGGTCCGGAGGAAGCTTCATCTATGTTCCTAAAGGCGTGAAATGTGAAGTTCCGCTGCAAGCTTACTTCCGTATCAACTCCGAGAACATGGGTCAGTTCGAGCGTACCTTGATCATTGCAGATGAGGACAGCTTCGTACACTATGTAGAAGGCTGTACAGCTCCGATCTACAGCACGAACTCCCTGCATAGTGCGGTTGTAGAAATTATCTGTAAGAAGAATGCACGCGTCCGTTACACCACGATTCAGAACTGGGCTCCTAACATCTATAACCTGGTTACGAAACGTGCAGTAGCTGAAGAGAATGCGACCATGGAGTGGGTAGACGGTAACATTGGTTCCAAGCTGACCATGAAATACCCTGCCGTAGTTCTTAAAGGCCGCGGCGCCAAAGGTAGCGTGCTCTCGATCGCTGTAGCAGGTAAAGGTCAGCATCAGGATGCGGGTGCAAAGATGATCCACCTGGCTCCAGACACCACATCTACCATTGTCTCGAAGTCCATCAGTAAGCACGGCGGTAAAGTAACTTACCGTGGTCTGGCTTCCTTCGGGCGACAAGCCGAGGGCGCTAAATCCAATATCAAGTGTGATACACTGATCTTGGATAACGAATCGACTTCGGATACAATTCCTTATAACGAAATCATGAACGATAACATTGTGCTTGAGCATGAAGCGACAGTATCCAAGGTGTCTGAAGAGCAGCTCTTCTATCTGATGAGCCGTGGTCTGACTGAAGCTGAAGCGACGCAAATGATCGTTATGGGCTTCATTGAGCCATTCACCAAAGAATTGCCAATGGAATATGCAGTCGAAATGAACCGTCTGATCAAGTTCGAGATGGAAGGAAGTATTGGTTAAGCCTTATTAATAAGGCTTCCATCTTTTCCTAAACTATAAAAACGTGTCTGAATTGACTTTCACGCTTATGTGGCTAAGTCGTTCGGACACGTTTTTTTTGCTTATGCACAGGTGCATATCTAACATTCCTTCCGGAAAATATAGGTGAGTGTGAGTAGAGGGGGGGGAATAAAAAAACAACAGGCTTCGGACCTGTTGTCAATGGTTATAAGTTCTATTCCATAAAGACTTCTTGAATATCAATGTTCGTCTCGCGGGAGAGATCCGCGAACCTAGTGTCTGTCTTCACGAGTGGGCGAAAGAAGTCGGAGGGATTGGTCATTACGATGGAGCCCAGTTCTCCGGAGGATAGACGTACACGCTTGCCGATAAAGTTAGGCAGCATATGACGGATGAAGGCTTGGATTGGCTCCGGGCTGAATTTGCCAAAGCTCAGTCTGTACAGTTCATGCAGTACTGTAATAAGTTCTTGCTTATTCTGATATACCCGGTTAGAGGTCATGGCACTATATACGTCGGCAATAGCTGTGATTTTGGCAAAAGGGTGAATCTCCGAGCTGGTCAGACCATTCGGATACCCGCTGCCGTCTTCGCGTTCATGATGCTGGATGGCAACGATTGCGGATATTTCATCTTTGGTGGAATTACGTATAATCTCATATCCATATGTGGTATGGCGTTTGATCTCTTCATATTCTTCTTCTGTGAGCTTGGCAGGCTTGTTCAAGATCTCAGGAGGAATCATGCTCTTACCGATATCATGAAGGAAACCAGCTTTACCTGCCTTGTAGGCTTCTTCATGAGGGTAATCCAGCCAGAGTGCAATATAGTAAGACAGCATACCTACTTGCATGGAATGGTTGTATGTATAGTTGTCTTTCTTATCAAGCAGCAGGAGAAGGGAGACGACATCCTTTTGAGAAGTGAGTTCGTTCATAAGAGGATTCAAGAGATCATCCACATCGTTCTCGTCAAATTTGCCGGTTGATAGCGATTCCAGAAAAATACTCTCAAAGGCATCTATGGCGTCATTGAACTGAAGCTCCATCTTTTCTATACTTTTTATTAGAGGTTCTTCGGTCACAGGCAGTTCAATATCGACATAATCAATACTATGCTGTAAAAGTTTAACGATGGATTCATCGGAAAGTACCGTACCTTTCTTAAGGACAAATACCCCATTATTATTAAAAATATCACTCTCTAACCGATCACCTGGAGACAGCTCCATCACGTGTCGTCTCATAAATTTCCCCCTCATTCGACCTTATATGCTACTCATTTTAACAGGAAATATTTGGACTGACAATGACTTTAATAGGCTTAAAGACACCCTAACAGGTGTCTATAGTGGTATTGTGGGATTCCATGGTCCCTGTTGATGGCCTTTCCACTCGGACCCATCTTCCCATACTTCTTTTTTCCAAATCGGGACTACCTGCTTCAGACGTTCAATTGCATAACGGCTTGCCTCATAGCATGTGTCACGGTGCGGGGAAGATACTGCGATGATCACGCTGGTCTCGGCAATATCCACATGACCGATGCGGTGACTGATCGCGCACTTTGTCTCCGGCCATCTCGACTCTATCTCCCTCCCAATGGATTGAAGTCCGGACAACGCCATAGGAATATAAGCTTCATATTCCAGGTGGACGGTTCGCTGCTCCCCTGTCATTTCCCTGGTGGTCCCAACAAATGACAGCGTTGCTCCATGGTTAGCGGTTATTACTTTAGAGGTCACTTCATCTACGGATAGAGGACTTCGGGTAATCACATATAGTCCGTCTTCGGAAGTATGAGTATCATCGGGATGCACCCCATCGCCACCGGACACGGGTGGAATCAAGGCGATCTCATCTGCAGCCGTAATAGGATGATGGGGAGAAGCATATTCTTGATTGACAGCTATGAAGGATACGGCAATGAGAGTCTCAGCTGCAGGATAGGTATCAGCCAGCTGTTTCTTTAAATCGGAAGCGGTCGGAGATTCTCCTACGAGATCAAGCATGATCACAGAAGAACCTATTCGGTCAACAAGACCGGCGAATAATTTGACGGTTAGCTGCATGATTTTTCACCTCGGAATGCTTTCTAAACTCTTTTAATATATCATAGATATAGGCAAGTAAGGTATTCAAGCAAGATTAGGAAAAAGGAGGGGCGTTCATGCCGCCGGAATCGAATCAGAACAAGTTAACCATACTCCACACTAACGATTTACATAGTCATTTTGGCGTTATGGCCCGGATTTCCTCCATGATCAATGAGGAACGCAAAGGCGAAGGAGAATTCTTACTGTTCGATATTGGGGATCACATGGACCGTATGGCCGTAGAAACCGAAGGTTCGATGGGAGAAGCCAATGTGGATGTGCTTAATCTAATGGGTTACGATGCGGTGACGATTGGTAACAATGAAGGGCTTACCTTTACACCAGAACTGCTAGCACAGGCTTATGCGGGTCTTACCTGCCCTGTAGTGTGCTGTAATATTAAAGAGCGGGATACGGGGCGAGCGCCCATATGGATGAAGAAGCATACGGTTCTTCATAAAGCAGGCTTTAAGATCGGGGTTATCGGGGCTACAGCCCCTTATGCGGAATTCTACAGACTGCTTGGATGGGATGTGCTGGATGCGGCAGCTGAAATCGCTGAACAGGTGGAGCTTTTGAAGCCCCATACGGATTTCATAGTGCTGCTATCACACCTGGGGATTCATACCGATAAAGAACTAGCGGGGCAGATTGATGGTCTGGATCTAATCCTTGGCGGTCATACCCATCATTTGCTGGAAGAGCCGTTAAGAGTTGGGAACACCTACCTTGCGGGTGCGGAGAAATTTGGACATTTCCTGGGCAAGATCACCTTGATTCCAGAACCGGGGAGTGGCAAGCTCCGTCTCTCGTCGGGCTGCTGCTTGTCTGTACAGCCAGGGCGGGAAAATTCAGAAGTTAGCGCAGCCATCGAAATTCATGGTGAGCATGCACAGGAGAGATTGGGTCAGACTGTAGCTATAACAACACGGGAGCTCGCCATTCAGTATACTAGGGAGTCTCCACTCGGCAACCTTCTCGCTCAAGCTGTAAGGAGATTTACAGGCAGTGCTCTCTCTCTAGTTAATTCCGGGCAGCTTTTGGAAAGTCTCCCGGTAGGCGAGATTAGTGCCGGAATGCTGCACGCACGCTGTCCTTCACCGATTAATCCGTGCCGAATGCGTCTTCGTGGTGAGCATATTCTGTACAGTCTTGAGCAGTCGCTGCTTCCTGAAATATCTGAAAAGGTCATTTATGGTTATGGTTTCCGTGGAAAAGTGCTTGGGAATTTATGTGTCGATGGTCTGGAAGTCTTGTATAATCCGTCGGCCAAGCCTTATCATAGAATCGTCCAAGCGAATCTGGCAGGGGTTCCGTTAGAACCTGATGAAGAATATTTGGTAGGGACTCTGGATATGTTCACATTCGGCATTGGTTACGAACGGCTGACACAGGGAACTGACAAGGTGTACATGCTGCCAGAGTTCATCAGGGATTTACTTCGAACAGAGCTTCAGGAACCGGGAGCGGTGGACAGCAGTTTTTTTAGTAGATGGGCAACAATTCAGGGTGAGGTAAAATAATGAAGGCCTTCACCCGATATAATTAGGAGGGCGTTATGAGTTTAATTGTGGCTATTATTTTAGGTATTGTCGAAGGATTAACGGAATTTATTCCAGTCTCCTCTACAGGGCACATGATTCTGTCAGCTAAGCTGATGGGATATAATGACCAGTCTCCGGAGATGAAGACTTTCGAGATCATTATTCAGCTTGGGGCCATTCTGGCTATCGCCATCGTGTATCGTGAGCGTATCTTAAATCTGTTTGGACTTAAGAAGGATAAGCAACTCTTCAAGACTCAGGTACCTGCACGCAAGCTTAATTTGATCCATGTCATTCTGGGATGTCTTCCGGGCCTTGCCGTGGGATTTGTATTCCGCCATCAGATTAAGGACTTGTTCAGTACAAGTACAGTTCTATGGGCGCTCGTAGCCGGCGGGGTATTTATGATCTTTGCAGAGTGGTTCGGGAACAACAAAGCCCGCGTATCTGCCAAAGAGATCGATCACCTGTCCTATGGTCAAGCCTTGCTGATTGGATTCTATCAATGTATTTCTATTCTATGGCCGGGATTCTCGCGTTCAGGTTCGACTATTGCCGGAGGGATGCTAAGCGGAGCAAGCTATAAAGCAGCCGCGGATTTCTCCTTTCTGATCGCAATTCCCATGATGTGTGCGGCTTCAGGGTATGAACTGCTTGATTCCTACAAATATATTACCGGAAGCACTCTGGGGTATTTTATTCTCGGCTTCATTGTTTCCTTTGTGGTTGCTTATGTCGTGGTTGTAGCTTTCCTTAAGCTTCTGCAAAAAATAAAATTAAGACACTTTGCTTACTATCGCTTTGTACTTGCGGCGGTGTTCTGGATTTTCATTATGCGTTAATCGGTTGGTCTATCATTACTCCCTATTGTGGGAGCAAGGGGTCTGACAACTGAGAAAAATTGCTTAAGAGATGGAGTGACCCACTTGCGGCTAATATCTGTTACCTCGCTCCAGCCGGGAATGAAGCTGGCCAAAAAAATTTACAACGAAGAAGGGCTCATTCTCCTCTCGGAAAATGCTGAATTAACTGAGGGTCTTATCAGGCGTTTGAAAGAACTTGGCCTGAATCAAGTCTATATTGCAGACCGTCTGACTGAAGACGTGGAGATCCCCGAAATGATCTCAGAGGAAACCCGGCGCCGGGCCATGCAGGAGATTCGTACAAATTTCCGGAAAGTTACGGAATTATCAGTAAAAGGTAGGGTCTACCCGTTCCTAGGTAAGTCTTTCCTTAAAGTGGTGGAGTCCATTCTGACGGATCTATCCTCCAGGGAAGACGTTATGATTATGATGATGAACATCAACAGTACCGATCATTATCTATACCGTCATTCCTTGAATGTATGTGTCTATACCTTACTGCTGGGTAAAGTTCATGGCTACAACAATGACGCCCTCTCTGTGCTTGGAATGGGCGCACTGCTGCACGATATTGGCAAGACGAAGATTCCTGCGTCCATCCTGCTGAAGCCGGATAAACTTACGGATTATGAGTTCGATCAAATGAAGCAGCATACCGAGATCGGATTTAAAATGCTTAAGGACGAGCCGGGAGTTCCCCTGGTTGCCGCCCATTGTGCCCTTCAGCATCATGAGCGGATCAATGGCAGCGGCTACCCGAGAGGGATTAGGGAGAATGAAATCCACGAATATGCGCGCTGGATCGCAATTGCAGATTCGTATGATGCCATGACGACTCACCGGATATATCGTTCTGCTCTGCTTCCTCATCAAGCCACAGAAATGCTGTATGCGGGCTGCGGCGCATTGTATGAGAAGGAGAAACTGGAAGTATTCCGGGATCACGTGGCCATTTACCCTCTCGGGATTACCGTGGGTCTCAGCACTGGAGAGCAAGGGGTCGTCGTAAGGATTAACCACGAGGTCCCTCAGCGGCCGGTGATTCGGGTGTTCTCGGGACCTGAAGGGGAAGTACTCAAGGTACCCTATGAAGTTAATCTGGCCGTCAAGTTATCTGTGGTAATTACTTATGTGGAAGGCACCGAACCTGAACTTGCATATGTTTAATTACATAGTCACGGAGCAAAGCCCGTCCTTTGGGACGGGCTTTGTGCTGTAGTGCCGTGCGCACTTGACAAGATCATGATATGATGAAGATTAAGAAAATTGAGAATTATATGGACTGAACTTAAGAAATTTGTGCAATTGTATTTTATCCCAAGTGGAATAAGCAATTCCGGTATGCGTTGTTAAGTTCATTCCATATAGGTTAATAAAAGAAATAAGGTGTGTAAATCATGAGTATAGCTAATTTTTCACAAGATCCACAGAACGTCATTAATCCGGGTAATGATCCTTGGGATCCGATTGTATCCCTTCGGCAGTACGGACATCATGTGCTGACGAGTGTAGAGATGACGATTACGAATCTTTGTAACATGCGATGCGAGCACTGCGCTGTTGGCGACAGTCTTGTCATGGTGGAACCGCAGCAGATTCCACTTTCCCTCTTGCTGAAAAGGCTGGATGAAGTGGAGCATTTGAAGACGATCAGTATTACGGGCGGAGAGCCTACCTTCCGCAAGCAGACGGTGGATGAGAAAATAATTCCGCTGCTCCGTTATGCAAAAGAACGTGGGATCAAGTCCCAGATTAATTCCAACCTAACCTTGGATTATGAGCGTTATGAGAAATTACTTCCTTATCTGGACGTCATGCATATTTCGTTCAACTATACGAGTGCGGATGATTTCCATGAAATCTGCTTTGCCCGCAGTGGGCATTCCGTGAAACGGGAAGTGGCTGAGCGGATGTACGAGACCATGATTGAGAACTCCATCAGGCTCAGTCAGGCAGGGATGTTCGTCTCGGCAGAGACGATGATCAATTACCGCACGCACCACAAATTACCCGAGATTCACCGGATGATTCTGGAAATGGGCTGTAAGAGACATGAGGTGCATCCTATGTATGCGGCTGATTTTGCCGAAGGACTTCCTCTATTGACTTTGGATGACATGCGTAGGGCAATCGAGTCCCTGCTTGACGCGCGGGATCTCAAGACCTGGATGCTCTTCGGAACACTTCCATTCTTCGCCTGTAGTCCAAGTGAACCGGAGCAGAAATTGATTCACCGTCTTAGAAATGAGCCGAATGTTACTGTTCGGAATGATCCGGATGGAAGAAATCGTGTCAATGTAAACATGTTCACAGGAGATGTATTCGTGACAGACTTCGCAGCCATTCCTTCGTTTGGCAATGTGGATAACGAGAGTCTTGATCAGATCTTTAACAAGTGGCTTCATACCCATCCGCTTAACAAAACGGTCAATTGTCACTGCGCTGCTGCGGGATGCTGTGGTCCGAATTTACTTGTGAAAGATATGTATTATAAAGACATTGATTTCAAATCGCGCTCAGCGATCACATTATAGAAACGGGGCGTTGGTGTTGCAACATGATATTGAAGTGGGGAAACTATTCTTAAATTTGCTTCTGGTGTTTATTCTGGTTTTCTTAAACGGAGTCTTTGTTGCAGCTGAGTTCTCGCTGGTAAAGATGCGTCAATCGCGCTTAACACAGCTGGTGAGTGAAGGGAACCGCCGCGCCAGTTTTGCGCTAAAGGTCAACCAAAGACTGGATGCTTACCTGTCAGCTACTCAACTCGGGATCACACTGGCTTCGCTTGGCCTCGGTTGGGTGGGGGAGCCTGCCATCTCGGAGTTACTTATTGAACCTCTTATGTATAAGCTGGGCATCACGGATGGCACTCTAATCACTACCGTATCCGTTGCGCTTGGATTCTGTGTTATTACGTTTCTACATATCGTTCTTGGCGAACTTGCTCCTAAATCACTGGCGATACAGAAGACCGAATCGGCTACACTGTGGTTGTCAGCTCCGCTGATGTACTTTTATAAAATCTTTATGCCGGTCATCTGGCTCCTGAATTCGGCCGCCAACGGAATGCTTAGACTTGCTGGGATAGAGCCTGCGAGTGAAGCGGAGGCCGCCCACTCCGAAGAAGAGATTCGGATTCTGATGAATCAGAGTGCGAAGAGCGGGGTTATCGACAAAGATGAAATCAAGCTGATGGATAACATATTCGACTTCTCGGATCTGCTTGCCCGCGAGATCATGCTTCCGCGTACGGATATGGATTGCCTATATACGAATCTGTCTTGGGAAGAGAACCTGAGAATTGTCAGTGAGACTAAGCACTCCAGATATCCTGTGGCTGTTGAAGACAAGGATCAGATCATTGGGTTTGTGCATATTACGGATCTCCTTCTTCCTGAGCATGGGCACGGGAACAATCTGGAGCAGCTGATTCGTCCAATCCTGAATGTTCCGGAATCGATGGAGATCAGTCATGTGCTGAGACTTATGCAGAAGAAGCACTCCCAGCTCACGCTGGTTGTTGATGAGTATGGGGGCACCGCTGGACTTCTGACGGCGGAGGAAATCCTTGAGGAGATAGTGGGAGATCTTCATGATGAATTTGAGGATGAGCGTCCGGAGATTGAACTGCTGCCCGATGGCAGCTATTCGGTAGACGGAAGAATTCTGCTGGAGGAAGTGAATGACTTAACCGGTATCGAGATTGAGGATGATGAGGTCGATTCGATCGGAGGCTGGCTCTTCAAGGAACTGGAGGGAGCTCCGGTTAAAGGGAAAAAGGTACAGGTGGGCCGTGTATTATTTGAGGTAGCCGAAGCGACTCGTCTGAGAATTACCCGTATCCAGATTCGCCAAATTGTGAAAGTACCGGAGATTGAAGAGAATCTGGAGCAAGAGAAAGACAATTGAATCTCTCTGTAATTCGGCATGACTCCTTTTGGAACGAAAAATCGTTCTGAAAGGAGTTTTTTGTTCCGCTCGGAATTAAAGGTTCATATTCTGGGCGAATGACATATGTTAAACAAGGAAGGGATTTAGCTTGGTATAGATTCCGTTAATAAGACTATGGAATTTCTTAAAAAGGAGGAAAATGCGTGATGCATCCACAGGAAATTGCCTGGTATCCTTTCATAGGCCCATGTGATCCTTGCCCGCCCGTTACCTGCAAAACATACTCCACTCCACCGCATCTTTTTATACAGTTCCAGCCGCTCAATCTCCCGCAGTTCAGCCCTCAGGAGGCTCTTAGATTAGGTACGCTCTGGCCTGCTCTCTACAGCCCGTATGAATCCAAATGGGGAAAGGGACGGTGAAGTTATGACAACCTCGAAGAATCCTTGTGATCCGGAATTTTATGAGCTTCTTGAAAGGCTTCAGGCTCTAGATTTCGTATTGGTTGAACTGAACCTGTTCCTGGATACGCATCCAGATGATCTTCAGTCCATCCAACAGTTCAACATTCTGACACAGGAGCGGACACAACTGGCGGATCATTTTCAAAGATTGTACGGTCCTCTTCAGAACTTTGGACGCGCGTTCTCGAAGTTTCCCTGGGAATGGTCGAAGAGTCCATGGCCGTGGCAGGTATAGCGCCTGCCTTTCTTGTGGTGAGTAAGACGATGAGCCAGTGTGAAACTTTAGCTGAGGGAGGTTAGTATGAGCGATGTGGGTGTATGAGAAGAAATTGCAGTATCCCGTACGTGTAAGTAAATGTGATCCCCGGATGGCAAAGTATTTGCTTGAACAATACGGTGGTGCAGATGGGGAGCTTTCGGCGGCTCTGCGTTATCTGAACCAGCGGTATACTATACCTGATAAAGTTAT
>RCUH01002439.1_pt1 | contig 10824 bp, 8 predicted proteins | sample 2166191 | NCBI WGS metagenome assembly RCUH01 (sample SAMN09932848, study PRJNA488358) | compost metagenome | feature: garden; material: soil; isolation source: compost soil in an enriched community after 214 h of incubation | place: Germany: Experimental Botanical Garden Goettingen | collected...
TATGGATGTTGATGTAACTGGTGCCAGTGCCAATTTCACTGGAGATCATCGGTTTTCCATACATCGCGCCTTCAAGCAGCGAAATGCCGAATGCTTCGGAGCGCAGGTGCGATGGGAACACGATGGCGTAGCTCAGTTGCAGCAGCGCCACTTTGTCCTCGTCCCCCAGACGCCCGAGGAAGTGAACATTGCGTAAACCCAAGGCAGCCGCCTGGGCATGCAGCTCTACTTCCAGTGGGCCGGCACCGACAATCACCGTCGGGTAATCCAGGTCCTTCAGGGCATCGAGCAGGATGTGTAAACCCTTGTAGTAGCGCATCACACCCACAAACAGAAAAAACTTGTCGCCGAGTTTTTGTCGCCAGTGGGCCGTTCGATCACTGTCAGGCTGTGGGTAACCTGCCTTGTTCAGTCCATAGGGAATCACTCGGGTCTTGTCCTGAAACTGTTGCAGCACGTCACTGGTGTGCAGGTAATTGGGCGATGCAGCGACGATCCGGTCGGCACTGTGCAGAAAGCGATTCATCAGCGGCCGGTAAAGTTTGAGCAGCTGTTTCTGGCGGATAATGTCCGAGTGGTACGTCACCACGCTGGGTTTTTTCAGGCCGTTGGCGAAATGCACCAGGTCCATGAACGGCCATGGAAAGTGGTAATTGACCACGTCGGCCTCGGCTGCCAGCTCGCGAAACTGTTTGAAGACGCTCCAGGAAAACCCAGTGGAGGCGAACTGAATGTCGAGCCTGGCTCGATGGACTTCATGTTGAGCGATCTGCATCACCGGCGGTGTCGGATCGGCACTGAGTGTCAGCACCTTGCCTTCAACGCCGTGCAGGGCACCGCTTTCGCACAACTGGAAAATCACTTGTTCGATCCCGCCGACCGAGTCAGGCAGATACGTCTTGAAAAAATGAAGAACTCGCATTCAACCTCCCATTGCCTGGCGGTAAGCGCTGGCCGTGACTTGCGCGCAGCGTTCCCAGGTAAAAAGCCTTGCCTGTAGCAATCCGGCCTCTCGGCATGCCTGCCAATGCGCTAGATCCTCGATCAGACGACTCATTGCATCGCGCAAGCCGTCGGTTTCATCCGGTTCAACATAGTTACCCGCAGAGCCTGCCACTTCGGGCATGGCCGAACGTCTGGTCAGAATGACCGGTGTGCCGCAGGCCATGGCCTCCAGCACCGGCAGGCCAAAACCTTCGTAAAGCGACGGAAAAATCAATGCCCGGGCGCCGGCCAACAGCTGCGCAACGTGCTCGTCAGGCAGATAGCCGAGCAAACAGACATGACCGCTGGCCAGGGCCTGGTGCAATTCTTCGCTGAACTGCTCGCGCTGCCAGCCGGCCATGCCGACGATCAGCAATGGAAAACGCTGACGGACTGATTCCGGCAATCGGGCGTGGGCGCGCAGGGCCAGGGACAGATTCTTGCGCGGTTCCAGGGTGCCGACACAGAGGAAGTATTCCCGCGCTTCGACGCCATGGGTCTTGAGTACGGCGTCGATAGCCTCGGGGGACCGCGGGTGAAAACGCGCGGCTACACCCAGCGGTGCGACGACAAATCGCTCGGCCGGTAACCCGAAATGCGCCTGGGCTTCTTCAGCAATGTATTGCGAGTCGGTAAGAATCAGGCTTGCCTGTCGCACGCCGTCGGCCACGCGCCGTTCGATTTCTCGCAAGCGCGCCGGTGGCTGCGTTTCGGGATAGTGCAGGTGAGTCAGGTCATGCAAGGTGATGACGGTCGGGCCGTCGAACGACAGCGGCCACAGACTCGGTTCGTGGTAGAGGTCGATGGCTTGCGCGCGGCCTTGATCGAAGCGTTTCTGCTCCAGCCACCGTCGGGCCTGATAGGCCCCCGGAATCTGCCGCAGCAATGGCGTCAGTCGGGAATAACCGGGCATGGCCGCTTCAGGCAGCACAGCACTCCAGCCCCAGCCATGAAACAGCGCCAGTTCAATATCCGGTTCACCCGCCAGGGCGTTCGCCAGTTCGGCAACGTAGTGGCCGATGCCGGTGCGCGGCGCCTGGAGGATGCGGGCGTTAAGGGCAATGCGCATGTTGCCTCTCTTGTTCGAGCGGCACGTCCGAGAGATTGCGCAGGGTGCGTTCGGCCAATTGCGCACTGGCTTCACGCCAGCCGATCCAGCGCCAGTCCGCGACGTCGCGCGTGGCCGGGAATTGACCGCTGCTCTCGAAACGAATGACCAGCTCAGCCAGGCTTTGTGGCTCGGCCAGATCGAAGTACGCCATGAACTCGCCGCCGATTTCGCGAAAGACCGCAATGTCGCTGCCCATGGCCGGCAGTCCACGCTGCATGGCTTCTACCAGCGGCAGGCCGAAGCCTTCCACGAAGGATGGAAACACCAGTGAGCTGGCGTGGGTGTAGGCATGTTCGAGGCTGGTGTCGCTCAGGTCGTTGAACATGAACAGTCGTTGGTTCAACTGCGGGTGATTACGGACCCGGGCCAGCAGTGCATCGCATTTCCAGCCGACTCGCCCGGCAATGCACAGCCGGGCATTGGAGCCTGCCGCCCAGGCCCGTTCGAAGGCATCCAGCAGGTAGTCGTGGTTCTTGCGCGGCTCGATGGTACTGACCATCAGAAACACTGGTTCCGGCGTTTTGAAAATGCGCGTCAGTCGCGGCTCGACGGCGGCCGTAACTTCGCTCAGGTCCAGTTCGGAGCCGAGGTGAAAATAGTCGAACCACAATTCACTGGCCTTGGCAGGACCCAGGCGGCGCTGCAATTCATCACGCACCTGATCGCGCACCGTGGCGGAAATGGCCACATAGCCATCGGCGGTTTTGGTGATCCAGTCAAACCACTCGTTGAAAACCTGCACCAGCCGTGTGTCGTAAAACTGCGGATGCGTCACGGGAATCAGGTCGTAAATCACCGAAACGATGCCCACGCCTTCACGTTTGAGTTGTTCGGCAAACGGGAAGAAATCGGTGTGCCAGGACGAATCCAGCAGCACCAGTTGATCCCCCGGTTGGTGCTGCAGCGGCGTGCAACGTTTGGGCAGTTGATACTGGTTGATGCCCTCGATCGCACGCAGCGGAAGGCTGAAACAGGTGACCGCTGTCACCCGGTAGGCCACGTGCAGCAAACGCTTGATCACCCGCGAGTTGCTTCGGTTGTGCAAGCGCTGATGCAGTTGCCAGAAGCGGTGAGCCAAGCGCCCAAGTCGTCCACCAAAGATCATCAAGGCATCGAAAAACGGGATGTTCAGCGCGCCGAGCATCAGCACTCGGTAGAGTTTGCCCTTAAGCATCACAACCGGGATGCATTCAACACCGTCGACCGATTCCGGTAGCTGGTTGACGACGTTGCGCACCACCCGCTGAATGCCCGAATTGACCTTGGGGTGTTGGAATACGTGCGTGCACTCCACCAAAAGACGCGTCATGGCGTGCTCTCCGAGGTGACCGGCGCGCTCGAGCGCGTGACAGTGGTCTTCGCGGCCAGCCACGAGCAGCCGACAAAATCTTCCTGGCGGTTGTTGATCACATGGAACACCAACCCGTAATCGCGCCACTCGAAGTTGCGGTCCAGGTGCGAATCCAGGCGTGACAAGCTCAACGCCACGGAATAGTTACCCTTGCCCAGTCCCATGACGAAAGCAAAGCGATAGGTCACGCGCTCGCCAGCCTGCAAGTCGGTCAGCGCCTGATCCTGGCGATGGGTGTTGATGCCGTACATGGCCTGGCCCAGGCGATCCTTGATCATGAAGCCCAGTACCAGCCGTTCGATGTCCTGGCGAACCTCGACATTCACCTCCAGCACGACCGGCTGGCCGACTTCGGCGGCGTCGATGGAGCGTTCATGTTGGTCGAGCAAGCGTACGTTCAGGATCCTGGCTTCACCCGTTCCCGAAATGGTACTGACCTGGCCGCCAGCGAGGGCTTCCTGGCGCACGGTCTGTCCTTCACGCTTGGCGAGCAGGGCGTTGTAGTAATCCATGACGGTTTCGGGTGTGTCGTGCATGGCCATGTGGCCGTTTTCCAGGAGGATCGCCGAGTCGCAGATCGACTGAATCGCCCCTCGGTCATGGGAGACGATCAGCAGCGTGGTACCGGCTTTGCGAAAGCTGCGGATGCGGTCGAAACTTTTGTGCTGAAAGTAGGCGTCGCCCACCGACAGTGCTTCGTCGACGATCAAAATGTCCGGGCGCCGCGCGGTGGCCACGCTGAACGCCAGACGCATTTGCATACCGCTGGAATAGGTGCGCACCGGATGGTCGATGGCGTCGCCTATTTCCGCGAAACGCTCGATGTCTGGCATCAACGCTTCTATCTCTTCGACCTGCATGCCCAGCAGTTGCCCGGCCATGACCGCATTCTGGCGGCCGGTAAAGTCCGCATGAAACCCCATGCCCAATTCCAGCAGGGCGGCGACGCGGCCTTCGAGTTCAATGGCTCCGCAGGTGGGTTGGGTGGTGCCGGTGATCATCTTCAACAAGGTGCTTTTGCCAGCGCCGTTGACCCCGACGATACCCACCGATTCTCCGGGGGCAATCTGGAAGGTCACGTCCTGCAGCACCCAGTGCTGGTGATGGCGGATCGGCGAGAACGGGACCAGCCATTCAACCAGTCGACTCCAGCGGGTAGGGTATTGTTTATAGGCCTTGCCCAGGCCGGTGACGCGTATGTGCCCCATCAGAGTTCATCCACCATTTCACCGACCCTCTGTCGAAACAGCCGCAGGCCGATGACGAAGAGCAATACGCTGGCGACCATGATCGGCAGCAGCGAACTCCAGACGGGCCATTGGCCGTACAGGAAGATGTTCTGGTAGCTGGTGATCAGGTTGGTCAGGGGGTTGAATTGCAGCAAGCGCTGCACCCAGTCGGGCAGGATGCTCATCGGGTAAACGATTGGCGTCAGCCAGAACCAGAATTGCAGACAGATGGCGAAAAATTGCCCGACATCGCGAAAAAACACATTCAATACGCCAAGAATAATCCCCAACCCGGCACAGAACATCACCTGTAGCGCCAGCAGAGGAATGAGCGCCAACAGCGCCAGGCCCGGTAGTCGACCGGTGATCAACAGAAAACCGAGAAACAAGCCGATGATGATTGCGAAGTTGATACCGGCATTCAACAGCACGATCACCGGCAGGCAGATCCGTGGAAAGCTGATTTTTTTCAGCAGGTTGGCGTTATCCAGAAACATGTTCTGGCTGCGCACGGTGATTTCCGCGAACAAGCCCCAGGTCAGCAACCCGGCGCAGAGGTAGATGCTGTAGGCCATGCCGTCATCTACCCCTGGCAAACGCGCGCGCATGATCTGGGAAAAAATCACGGTGTAGACAATGATCATCGACAGCGGATTGAGCACGGTCCACAGGGCACCGAACAACGAATTGCGATAACGCGCCTGAAACTCTCGCTGGACGCTACCGAGGATGAACCCTCGATAGCTGCTCAGCGTGCGGTAAAGGGAAAGCAGCATTCAATCCGTCCTGCCGTATTGATCTTCGAAGCGGACGATGTCGTCCTCTCCCAGGTATTCGCCGCTTTGCACTTCGATGATCACAAGGTCGATCACGCCGGGATTTTCCAGGCGATGTTTGTGACCGGCGGCAATGAAGGTCGATTCGTTCTTGGCCACCAGGTGCGTGCCGGTGCCATTGTTGGTGACCTTGGCCATGCCTTCGACCACCACCCAGTGTTCATTGCGATGATGGTGCATCTGCAGCGACAACTTGGCGCCGGGCTTGACCACGATGCGTTTGATCTTGAAGCGGGGGCCTTCTTCCAGCACGGTGTAGGTGCCCCATGGCCGGCTGACCGTACGGTGCAGGCGATAGGCTTCGTGCTCTTTGTCCTTGAGTTGCCTGGCCACCCGGCGCACATCCTGGGCGCGGTCGGCGTGGGCCACCAGCACCGCGTCGGCGGTGTCGACGATGATCAGGTTATCCACGCCCACGGTCGCGACCAGACGGTTATCGCTCTGGACGAAGTTGTTGTGGCTGTCGATGAAAATCGACTCGCCGACGGCGCGGTTGTTTTGTGCATCCGCCGGTACCAGCGCAGCCACCGCACCCCAGGAGCCGATGTCGCTCCAGTCGAAACGGGCCGGCACGACGACCACCTTGTCGGAGCGCTCCATCAACGCGTAGTCGATGGAAATGTCCATGATTTCGCCAAACAGGGCCGGCGACAGTTCCTGTTGCAGGCTCCCCGCGTTTTCCACCGCAGCGCTGGCGGCCATGCAGGTCTGCGTCTGCTCCAGCAAGGCGGGAGCATGGGTTTGCAGTTCGGCCAGCAGGCTGGCGACCGAGAAGCAGAACATCCCGGAGTTCCACAGGAAGTTGCCGCTTTCCACGTAATGCGTCGCGGTTTGCAGGTCGGGTTTTTCGACGAAGCGCCGCACGCGGGCAGCGCCTTTATCGTCCAGCGATGTGCCGGCTTCAATGTAGCCAAAACCGGTTTCCGCAGCGGTCGGCACGACCCCGAAGGTCACCAGGTGACCGCGCCTGGCCAATGTCACGGCATGCTCGACCGCGTCCTTCAGGGCATCGACATTGACGATCAGGTGGTCGGCGGGCATGACCAGCATGATCGCGTCGTCGCCATGCAGGGCCTGCAGGGAGAGGGCGGCGGCGGCAATGGCCGGCGCCGTATTGCGCCCCGTCGGCTCCAGCAGGAAATGCCCGCGATGCCGGCCCAGGTGCGCGTCCCGAAAGTGATCCTTGCTCTGGAAGTAGTACTCGCGGTTGGTCACCGTGACGATATCGCCCCAGCCGTCGAGCAGCTCCGCGGCCCGCCGATAGGTCTTGCCCAGCAGCGACTGGCCGTCAGGCAAGGCCATGAACGGTTTGGGATGGCCTTCACGCGACACCGGCCACAACCTTGTCCCGGCACCGCCGGAGAGAATCACGGGAATCAGCATGGCCTACTCCTTGGCGACGCGTTTCATGTCCGCATCCATCATCATGCGGATCAAGGTATCCAGATCGGTTTTAGGTTTCCAGCCCAGCACACGCTGGGCCTTGGCCGGGTTGCCGAGCAGCACTTCGACTTCGGCCGGGCGGAAGAACGCCGGGTCGATCTTCACGTAATCGCGGTAGTTCAGGCCCACATGATCGAAGGCGATCCGGCACATCTCGCGCACGGTGGTGGTCACGCCGGTGGCCACCACGAAGTCGTCGGGTTTGTCCTGTTGCAGCATCAGCCACATGGCTTCGACGTAGTCCCCGGCAAAGCCCCAGTCGCGCTTGGCGTCGATGTTGCCCAGGCGCAGTTCCTGCTGCTTGCCCTGCTTGATTCGGGCAGCGGCGTCGGTGACTTTGCGCGTCACGAACTCGATGCCGCGCAGCGGTGATTCATGGTTGAACAGAATGCCGCTGCTGGCGTGCAGGTTGAAGCTTTCGCGGTAGTTCACGGTGATCCAGTGGCCGTACAGCTTGGCCACGCCATAAGGGCTGCGCGGATAGAACGGCGTGTTCTCGTCCTGCTGCTCGGCCTGGATCAGGCCGAACATTTCGCTGGTGGAGGCCTGGTAGAAACGCGTGTGCGGGCTGAACTGACGGATCGCTTCGAGCAGGTGGGTAACACCCAGACCGTCGACGATGCCGGTGGTCACCGGTTGATCCCAGGAGGCCGCGACAAAGCTTTGCGCGGCAAGGTTGTAGACCTCGTCCGGCGCCGACTTGATCACCGCGCGCTGCACTGAACAGGCATCGGCCATATCGCCGTCCAGGTAGACGATGTCCGCCTCGACCCCCATCTCGCGCAGGCGCCAGCGCGAGTCGCTGCTGCGACGCGCTACCAGGCCGTGGACTTTGTAGCCCTTGTCGAGCAACAGTTTCGCCAGATAAGCGCCATCCTGGCCGGTGATACCTGTGATCAATGCACTTTTAGTCATTCTTGTCGTACTCGCTTCTCCCAGTCGGACAGGATCGCCCGCAGGGATTGTTGTGTTGTGATTTCAGGCTTCCATTCGGTGGTTTGGGCCAGCCTCGCAGGGCTGCCACACACCCGACGCTGATCCGCGCGGCGAAGGCGCGCAGGGTCCTGGACCAGTTGCAGGTCGACCTGGGCAAGATCTGCCAGCTGTTCGATCAAACTGCGAATGCTCTGCTCGCGTCCCGAGCAAATGTTGTAGACCTGCCCCGGCGTACCTTTTTCCAGCAAGGCCAGGTAGGCCGAGACCACGTCCCCGACATCGAGGAAATCGCGCGTGACGTCGATGTCCCCGACCTCCAGCTGTGGCCCTTGCAGGCCTTGCTTGATCCGGCAGATCTGACGGGCGGCGCTGGCGATGACGAAGCTGTCTTTCTGCCCGGTTCCGATGTGGTTGAACGGGCGGGCGACCAGTACGGGCCAGTCTTCGCTCAGGCCCCATTGCAAGCTCAGGAACTCGGCCGACAGTTTGCTCACGGCGTATGGGTTGCGCGGGCAGGGTGGCTGCAATTCAGTGATGGGCAAATCGGCTTCAGTGACCTGGCCATAGACATCACCGGAGCTGACGTACAGAAACGTGCCGGTGAATCCGCGCGCCTTGAGGGCTTGCAGCAGGTTCAGGGTGCCCAGCAGATTGATGTTCAGGGTGCGCGCCGGATCACGAAAGGCCTCCGGGACGAAAGTCTGGCCTGCCAGGTGAATCACCGCATCGGGCATTTCCGGCCACAAGCCTTCGAGGCTGTCCGGCGCGGCGAGATCGTAGCGGCAAGGAGCAGGCAGAAGCTCCCATTCCGAGGCATCAGCCTGCAAACGCGATTGGATGTGTTGTCCTACGAATCCAGTCAGGCCCGTGACAAACAGACGTTTTTTCAACAGCGACCCCCCGGTCATACATTTCATCCATTCCTACAGACTTAATGGAAGGGTCTCACGAATCAACAGGATCGCTCGCAAAGACAGGTGAAATGTTTTGTTGTAGTTGTTTGGTAGCCAATCTGTGCCATTTGCTCAGCAATTTCAACAGGTCCAATCGTGACTGATCAGTTCTCGTCAGCGTAGCCTGATTTATTCTCGTCGAGCGGTTCACGAATCCTCAACGGATGTGGTTAGAATGCCCCTCGTCACGATTACCCGGGGTTCGGCAGCGTCGCTTCGAAACTGCGAGAAACTGACCACTAAAACAAGAACGAAGACGGGCAGCAAGACGATGGACGAGCGCCAGTAAACACTGACTCGAACCGTATCCTCCCCGTCATAGCGTGAGGCTGCCGGGATGGCGGCGTCACCGTGGGATGCCATGAATTTCATTCTTTACTCCGACGTCAACGACAGCTCCATCAGCCAGAGTCTCGGCCGTCCCGAGTACAGTTACTACTTCGTGCTCAAGGCGTATCGCCCTGTACTCGAAAGCCTTGGGCGAGTGCATGTGGTGTCCTCCACCGCCGAGGTCGATCCGCTCTACAAACAATTATTGGCCGCCGGCGAAGACAGTCTGTTCCTGTCGTTTACGCCGCCGCAGAAAACCCCGAACGACCTTGAGTGCCCGACGATCTGCGTGGTGGCCTGGGAGTTTGATTCGATTCCCGATGAACAATGGGATAACGACCCGCGCCAGGACTGGACGCAAATGCTGGCGCGGCAGGGCCGGGTGATCACACTCTCCAGCCATACCGCCCGGGCGATTCGTCGGGCCATGGGCGAAGACTTTCCGGTGTTGGTGTTGCCGACGCCGTTGTGGGAAAACTTCGCCGACATTCGTAGTCGCCACACCAGCGTCCCGATCAGCACCGGCTCGACCCTGGACATCAAGGGTTGCATCTTCGATACGCGCACACTCGGGCTGAGCGCCGATGCACTGATTCCCGTCGTGCCGACCGCCGAGGAACTGGCGGCGCTCGAGGCTGAACTGGAGGCATTGAAGCCACCGCCGCTGACGCTCAAGCGCCGCTTTGTGATTGCCCGCCATTACCTGCATATGTGGCGCCTGGACAAAGGTAAATCGCTGCCGATCCCGGTGCATCGCACGCATTTTCTAAGCCAGTGGTACTGGGAAGGGATTCGCGACTTGTTGTCGCAAGCCGCCCACGAACGTCTCGCTGACTGGTTGCCGGCCATCGCCGGCCCGCAGACGATTGCAGTACCCGAGCCAGAACCGCGACAGTGGCCGGACACCACCGCCCAGGTCGAAACACAGGTTGACGGTGTGGTGTACGTCACCGTGTTCAACCCGCGTGACGGTCGCAAGAACTGGCATCAATTGATCACCGCATTTTGCTGGGCGTTCCGCGAAACGTCTGACGCGACGCTGGTGCTGAAAATTACCCAAAGCGATCTGTCGTCCTACCACGACGAGCTGATGACGTTGCTCGCGCAGCTTTCGCCGTTCGCCTGTCGGGTGGTAGTCATGCACGGCTACCTGGACGACCCGCAATACGCCAGGCTGTACGAAGCCGCCAGTTACTACGTCAATGCCTCGCGCTGCGAAGGGCTGTGCCTGCCGCTGATGGAGTTCATGGCCAGCGGTAAACCGGTGATTGCCCCGGATCACACGGCCATGGAGGACTACATCGATGAGCGTGTGGCGTTTGTGGTCAAGTCCAGCGAAGAGCTGACCATCTGGCCGCAGGACACTCGCATCATCTACCGCACCCTGCGTTACCGGCCGGATTGGGGTTCGCTGAAAACCGCTTACGAAAACAGCTACCGCCTGGCCAAGGAGCAACCGCTGGAGTATCAGCGCATGTCCCTCGCCGCCGTCGAGCGCATGCACGATTACTGCGCTTTCGCCCCGGTACAGAGACGCATGGCGGATTTTTTCGGGCTGGCACCACAGGCTTTGCCGACAGCAACCGTGACGGATACCGCCTCATGCTGATCATCATTCATTCGGAAACCAACCAGCACACCATTGCCCAGA
>RCUH01002448.1_pt1 | contig 10792 bp, 8 predicted proteins | sample 2166191 | NCBI WGS metagenome assembly RCUH01 (sample SAMN09932848, study PRJNA488358) | compost metagenome | feature: garden; material: soil; isolation source: compost soil in an enriched community after 214 h of incubation | place: Germany: Experimental Botanical Garden Goettingen | collected...
TCGTGGTCGATGGCGTGGAGCTGACCAACGACCTCAAGCAGATCGAAGCGATCCGTCGTGAAGTCGGCATGGTGTTCCAGCACTTCAACCTGTTCCCGCACCTGACCATCTTGCAGAACTGCACCCTGGCGCCGATGTGGGTGCGCAAGATGCCCAAGCGCAAGGCCGAGGAAATCGCCATGCACTACCTGGAGCGCGTACGCATTCCGGAGCAGGCGCACAAATATCCGGGGCAACTGTCCGGCGGTCAGCAACAGCGTGTGGCGATCGCCCGTGCGCTGTGCATGAAACCGAAAATCATGCTGTTCGACGAACCGACTTCGGCGCTCGACCCGGAGATGGTGAAGGAAGTGCTCGACACCATGATCGGCCTGGCCGAAGACGGCATGACCATGCTCTGCGTGACCCACGAAATGGGCTTCGCCCGCACCGTGGCCAACCGCGTGATCTTCATGGACAAGGGCGAAATCGTCGAACAGGCTGCGCCGAACGACTTCTTCGACAAGCCGCAGAATGAACGCACCAAGCTGTTCCTGAGCCAGATCCTGCATTGATTGGTCTGTGACAGTCTCAAGGAGCCCCGCCGATTGATCGGTGGGGCTTTTTTTTTATGTGTGCGTTTCAGCCTGCGGTTTTGCCGCGTTCCAGTGCCAATTGCACTGCCCGCAGGGCATTGAGACGACCATGACCGTAGTAATGACTGTGGCCGTTTGGGTCGTATTGACCGAGGGGGCCGTCGTCGGCGTGGCTGATTTTGTCGCAGCAATCGGCGAGGAGCTGTCGAACCTGCTCGCGGTCCAGTGCCGGGTTGACCCCCAGTACCAGAGCTGTCACGCCCGCGGCTCCAGGACAGGCACTGGAAGTGCCGCTGAACAACTCGGTGTAAGCAGCATTGATCGGATCGGCAAACCTGCCGCTCAGATCCGTGGTTCGAATGCCTCGGGTCTGGGGGACTGAAGTGGCGGGTTTAAACTTTGGATCCGGGTGTGGCTGGTCCCCGCTGGGAAAGCAACACCACAGTGCTTTACCGTAGTCACTGTAGGCACTGCGACGATTTTGATCATTGCAGGCACCCACGGCAATAACCATGGGATGGCTGGCATAGCCATCGTTGTCCACGCTCTCGTTGCCGTTGCCGGCACCAAAAAAGATGACGCAGCCTTTGCCTTGGCGGCCCTTGGTCGCGGCGTACTCTATGGCCAGGCGGGTACTCGCGGCCAGCGGAAACTCCTGAGAGTGTCTCGCGTCGGTAGGGTCAGCCCAATGTCCTTCCGGCGGCCCCCAACTGCAGGAAATGATATCGGCCCCTTGGTCCGCGGCCCAGAAAAACGCGTCTGCTTCGGCCCGGGTGCCTAGTGGCCTGGTCAGTTTCAACGGCATGAGACTGGCTCGAGGGGCCACGCCGCTGACGCCGGCTTCACCATTGGCGCATGCAACACCGGCGGCCGCAGTCCCGTGGCGCTCAAGGGGATTTTTCGGCCGTGGGTCTTGACTGGCGTTACGACGGTCAAAGTTTTTCGCGCCGATGATTTTGCCGGTACCGGCGAACTCGGGGTGATCGATATCAAAGGCATCGTCGATGATCGCGATCACGATGCCTTCACCCAGGGCCAAGGCATGGGCTGCCTCGACATTGGCGCTGGCATCGACCTGAGCTTGATAGGTGACGGTGGTTTTCTTCAGGTGCCATTGGTTGTCATGGATCGCCCGGCGTTGCCCAGGACGCAGTATTTCCGGGTGGCAGTAGTCGACGTCCTGACGTTCGAGCAATTGAAGGGTGAATGAGCAGACTTCAGTGCCGCGACAATGTGTGTGATGTACGAAGAAGGCATTGGTCGCGTAGGGAGCCTGCTGTTTGATGGTCAGACCCAACTCATCGAGGATAACCAGGCACTCTGTCGCAGTGAGTCGATCGACGAATTTCAGGAAAATGTTTTCGGTGTAGAAAACAGGTTCCCGGGTATGAGGATCGACCAGGGCACTGCCGGCGAAGCGTACGTCTGGTAGCTCGCGTAGCAACGCCTTGCATTGGCGGACGTCCGAATTGTCCGGCAGTTTGAATAGCTGAACGTCGGCGTCCTCGATGTGCAGTACCAACTCACTGTTGGCCAATGCCTGTCGAGCTTTTTCGCAGCGTAACGTCTCATCAAGCTTGCTCCCGGCCTGACTGCGTACAACGAGCAGTTGCCGATCCTTTTCCAGTAAAAAACGGCGGCTGTGCTTCTTGCCGAAAATGACTTCTTCCATTGGCTGCTCCCATTCCCTTTGGATATTCGAGCGTAAGTGCCCGCATTCAAAGTCCGAAAGTCTGATGGTCTGTCTCAATTTCAGATGTCAGCTCTTTCGTGTGGCCTGGGTGGGAAATCACTTTCAGTCGTCAGGAATTTCATCTTCTGCCTTAAGGAGACTTCAGGCTTCAGGGTGAGACGCGAGAGAGGGCGGCTTGCCTGATTGGATGAAGCTGACTACCATGTCAGAAAATTCATCCTATGATTGGATGAGAGGGCGAATTCCATGTCTGAAATCTCTCCATTAGTAAAACGATCCCTGGTTGATCAGGCTCTGGACCAACTGCGCCTGCGTATCAACCAGGGCGTGTGGGTCGTGGGCCAGCGCCTGCCCACCGAGCCTGAGTTGTCCGCCGAGTTGGGCATCAGCCGCAACACCGTGCGCGAAGCCATGCGCGTGTTGGCGTTTTCCGGGTTGATCGAAATCCGTCAGGGTGATGGCAGTTACCTGCGGGCAGTGGTCGATCCACTGGACACGCTCAAGGCGCTATCACGCTGTTCTCTTGAACAGGCTCGCGAAACCCGGCACATCCTCGAAGTCGAGGCCATCGGCCTGGCAGCCATGCGCCGCACCGATGAAGACCTGGTGGCATTGCGCGAGGCACTGGGTGTCAGCGGTAGCCACTATCACGGCGATCTCGACACCTATATCGCCTGCGATCTGGTGTTTCACCGCCGCCTGGTGGACGCCGCGCACAACCCGACGCTCAGCGAGTTGTATCGCTATTTCTCCAGCATCGTCGGCGCGCAATTGCGTCAGACCCTGAATATCGTCCCGCGCCGCCAGGAAGTGTTCGACCTGCACATCGAGTTGCTCGATGCCGTCGAGCAACGCGACCCGGAACGGGCCAAAGCCCTGTCGAGGCAGTTGATCAATGAACCTTGAAACCGAGAAGTCCATGCACCGCAGTGATTTATCCACAGCCCCAAAGCTTTCGGCAGAGCTGGAAGAGCTGCTGATCGACGCCGAGGCCGATGACGAACAGGTCCAGCAAACCCACCCGGTTCTGCGCCGGCCGTGGTTGTTGCTGCTGGGCCTGATTCTGGTGGCGCTGAACCTGCGCCCGGCGCTGTCGAGCATGGCGCCGATGCTCAGCGAGGTCTCGAAGTCCCTTGGCTTGTCGGCGTCCGCGGCGGGATTGCTGACCACGTTGCCGGTGCTTTGCCTGGGCCTGTTTGCGCCGTTGGCACCCGTGCTGGCGCGGCGATTTGGTGCGGAGCGGGTGGTGCTGGGCATTCTGTTGACCCTGGCGGGCGGGATCATCCTGCGCAGTTCGTTCGGTGAGATCGGCCTGTTTGCCGGCAGTGTGCTGGCCGGTGCCAGCATCGGCGTGATCGGCGTGTTGCTGCCGGGCATCGTCAAGCGCGATTTCCCGAAACAGGCCGGGACCATGACCGGTGTCTACACCATGGCCCTGTGCCTGGGCGCGGCGATGGCGGCAGGTGCGACCGTGCCGCTCAGTGAGCATTTCGACAAGAGCTGGGCGTTGGGCCTCGGCTTCTGGGTTATTCCGGCATTTGCGGCGGCACTGTTCTGGTTGCCGCAAGTCGGCCAGAAACACGGCGCGCACAACGTCGCCTATCGCGTTCGGGGATTGCTGCGCGATCCGCTGGCCTGGCAAGTGACCTTGTACATGGGCTTGCAATCGTCCCTGGCCTACATCGTGTTCGGTTGGTTGCCGTCGATCCTGATCGGTCGCGGCCTGACCCCGACCCAGGCCGGACTGGTGCTGTCGGGTTCGGTGATCGTGCAACTGGTCAGTTCCCTCGCCGCGCCATGGCTGGCGACACGCGGCAAGGATCAGCGCCTGGCGATTGTGATCGTGATGGCCCTGACCCTCGGCGGTTTGTTCGGTTGCCTGTACGCCCCGATTGAAGGTCTGTGGGGCTGGGCGATCGTGCTGGGGTTGGGGCAGGGCGCCACGTTCAGCCTGGCATTGACCCTGATCGTGCTGCGCTCGCGGGATTCCCACGTTGCGGCGAATCTGTCGAGCATGGCCCAGGGCTTCGGTTACACCCTGGCGTCCATGGGGCCGTTCGCGGTCGGTATCGTGCATGACCGGACCGGCGGCTGGACAGCCGTGGGCTGGATTTTTGGCGTCATTGGCCTCGGTGCGATCATCGCCGGGCTCGGTGCCGGCCGTTCGCTGTACGTTCAGGTACAAAGCGAGAAAGTCTGAAGTACGGCGCTACAGGTAAACAATCTCCAGCGTCGCCTTGCCATCGATTTGTACATCGGTGCTCAGGTCCAGCTCGGAGGTTGGCGCAATAACGGTTTCGACGATGACCCGGCTCGTCAGATGGCGGATTTCGATCGGGCCGGCGTTGCTTCCTGCTCTGTCGGTGAAGCCCAGATAGCTCCTGGCAGCAATGGGTATGGGGCGGTCGTTCGATGTACTCCAGGCCAAGCCACCGGTGGTCGAATCGGTGCGAAAGACCTGCGACAGGTCGTCCACGACTGTATTTTCAGGATTGAAATTCAATGAATACAAGCCGATTTTGTTGCCGCTGCCGTCGTAGTCCAGACCGTAATAAATCTGACTGTTGACGATGGCCGAGCCCTCGCGGTTGTCACGCATGAGCAGGGCGAAGCGACCGGGGGTCGTGCACTGGATACTGAAGTCGAGTGCCTGGTCACGCAGCCGCGTGCGCTTATCGACATTCAGATCCCGCCGGGGGACTTTTCCAAAGTCCACGAGGCCGCTGTTGGACAGGCTGGGTGTGCAGGCCAGTGGGGTGATGAAGCCTTTGACGGTCAATTCAACGGACGACGCGGCGAGGGCATGAGGCGCCAGGCCAATCAACCCGGTGAGCGCGAGTGCTGCGAAGTGATTTTTCATCCATGGATGCTCATTCATTTGAGTGGGTTGTCCCTGCAGGCGCTGAACCGCTCACGTTCGCTGACGCTGAGAGCGGTTCAGCGTCATGACTTTACTTGTACCAAACCTCAATCGTTGCGAGGCCGTCGATAGGGACTTCGCTGTCTATGGTCAAGTTATCTCTACCGGCAATGTAGGTGTTGATTTCCAGGTCCATGGTGAGATCCTTGACGTCAATTCGCGTGGAGTGATCACTGGTAGCGGCAACCGATGACTGATTGCCTTTCATTATGCGGTCTTGCTTGACCCAGGTTGTCCCGCCATCAGTAGAGCCAATCGCCTGTACTAAGCTTGTATCTGCGGTGGATTCTTTGATCTTTATATCAAAGAAGCCGAGTTTTTGATTACTAGGGGTCAATCCCACTCCAAAGTAATTGCCTAGTCCTGCTGCAGTATTTGGTCTGTTATCGATCGGGTTAAGCATGAATAGCATCGACTCACTGCACGCCATGGTCAGTTGCATCGCTGTCGTATTTATCAAGGTGTTGTTGGTGGGATGAAGGTCATTCACCGATTTCTTGCCGATGTCGACAATCCCCCCACTAGCCAAGCTGATATCACAAGCGGCCGGCGTGATGCTGCCCGTGACAGTCAGGTCAGTATGCGACGCCGCAAGGGCATGCGGTGCGGCGCAGATCAGTGCGGTGGTTGAAAGTGCTGCAAAGTACTTTTTCATTTTTTTACTCACTTCTGTGGTTGTTTTCCTGACTGGTCCGAGAGGCTTGCTTCGCCCCGTTTCCCGCAGGATTGGGTTGGGTGTTACAAATAAATAATTTCGATCGTCCCCGCGCCATCGAGATCGATGGCGCTGCTCAAGTCCAGGCTATTGGTTGGTGCGATGACGGCGTCGACGGTCAAGGTAGTGCTGAGGTTCTGGATCGGGATCGGGCCCGAGCCAGTGCCGACAGTGTCGGTAAAGCCCAGGTAACCGGTTTTTCCGATTGAGCGTGCGTTGATGCTGGACGTATTCCAGGCCGCGCCAGCGGTAGTGGAGTGGGTTTGATAAAGGCTGGCAAAACTGTCGGCCCTGGCGCCGGTCGGTTCGACGCTCACTGAATACATGCCGATCTTGTTGTTGCGGTTGTCGGTGCCCAGACCGTAGTCACTGTCGCTGCTGACCGTTGCCGAGCCTGAGCGGTTGTCGTGCATGCTCAGGGCGAATGCGGTGGGCGCATCGCAGTTGACACTCAACGTCAGAGACTTGGGCGGCAGGCGAGTGCTTGTGTCAGTGTTCAGGTCGTTTCTGGACAGCGTGCCGAAGTCGACCACGCCACCGTCGGACAGCGTTGGCTCACAGGCCGCCGGAGCGAAACGGGCACGCAAAGTAATCTCCGGGGTGCGCCCGATAGCCACTGCATCGAATACACCGGAGGCCTGCCAGGTGACCGCGTCGCGCACTTGCAGCCCGTGCTCTTGAACCCACGCAGTCAGCTCAAGCTGCGCCGAGAATTGACGGCCCTGTAATGGCATGCCGGCGAGTACGGGAACGATCCCGTGCGCCGGTCGCCAGATCAGGCTCGACGCCGTTTCTGCGGGCGATTGACCGACTCCGGCAATCAACCCGATCGCTACCGGTTGACCATCCAGCACCGCTTCACGAATACGGATCTGATAGCTGCCGCGTTCAGCAAAGTGAAAACGTTCGGCATTCTCGGCCAGGGCCCGATAAAACAGGCTCATATCGGTGGGATGTGAGCAGTTCAGGCTCAGACTCAGCTGACGCTCGCCCAGGTTTCGCTCCGGGGCCGAATCGGGGCGAAGCGCCCGGTTCATCAGCCCGTAATCGAGCAATGGCTGGCTCAGGTTGAACTGGCAGTCGTCAGCGGACGCCGAGGCGAACGAGGTGAATCCGCTCACTGCCAGGGACATGAGGGTTGGCAGCCAATAACCAAATGGATTCATAAAAGTCCTCCTCATAGGGCTCGGCACTTGGCGGAGGCGGTTTCGTAATACGCCTGGGGGTCGACGTCCTGGGGCAATTCGAAGCTCAGTTCGCAGCGCTCCAGCCCCGGCGCGGTGACCCACAACGTGCGGGAGTCAAGGGCGTTGGGCAGGAACACCAGGCCGCCGTCTTGCACCAGGGTGATGAATTCGCCATCCACGGTGTTCACCGCGGCGCCGCGCGGCAAGGGCACGCCGTTGGCGGTGGTGACCTTGAGCAATGCCCGGCGGGTGAGGCTGACGCCGAACTCGACGCTGTCGACGGCACCGCGACCGGCAGTAATCATCGCCAGCCCGTTGTGGATGTCGACGTTACGCGGCAGGCTTTTGGGGTCGACTTCCACCTTGCTGCGGCCGTAAGCCGCCACTTGCGGGATCACTGCCTGACCTTGCCAGTCGGTCCAGACCGGGCCGCTGGGCGTCGTCACCTTGATGGCACCCATGTCACCGACCGAAAGCAGTGCAAAGGTGTCGCTCACCGGGTAAGGCGACAGCGTCAGGCCACCACCGTGTAGCACGGCACCGCCTCGGGCGCTGGCCTGATAGCTGGAACGCTCGGCATCGGAACGGGTGTAATTCAGGTCCAGTTGGGTGTAGCGCGGCAGCAACGAAACACCGGCGGTGGATTGCACCTGCCTGTCGCGCGTGTCCCGTTCGACGCCGACCCGATACGCCAACTGATCGCCGATTTGCTCACTCAAGCCCACGCCGCTGCGGGATTCGCCAGCAGAGCTGCGCACCCAGGTGCGCGCCCGGCGGTTCTCCCCCAAAGGAATGCTTAGATTCAGGTAGGCGCTGTTGTCTGCGCGGTTCATGCCACTGATCTGCCATTCGACGGTCGTCGACACGGAAACACTGGCGATGCGGGTGCCCCAAGAGGCGAGGGCGCGGCTGCTGCTTTGGCCGTCAAACGTGCCTGACCGGCTCAAACCACCACTGAAAGTGCCGAGCTCGGGATGCGACCAGGAGAAGCTGGCGCTTTGTTGGTCGCGGTAACGGGATTGACTGGAGCCGGAGGTGCGGTCGAACACCGTATCTTCCAGCTCACGGTAACCAAAGGTTCGGTAGGCGCTTCCTCCATTGATCGCCCATTGATCGCTCAAGCGGTGGGTGACGTTAAGGTCGGCTTGAAGTCCCTGGCTGGCCTTGTTGCCAGTGGCGTCAGCAGCTGAAAGCGTGGCTTGAACCTGGGTGCCGGGCGAGGGCAGCAGACCCACGCCGACGCCTGCCGCGCGGTAGTCGGCCGCACCGGTCAGGCCTGCACTGAACAGCGCTTGCGGAGCGATTGCAGTGCTCCAGCCGCCACTGATCACCCAAGGATCATCGCCCTGTTCGGCGCCTGTACTGCGAACCTGGCCAGCCGCCAGCGAATAACCGGGCGCCGGCAAGTCGATGCCGAGCATGGCCGCGGAAATGGTAAAGCTGCGCTCGCTGCCATCGGTTTCCCTGACCGTGACGTGCACATCGGAGCGGCTGTTGAGGCGGCGCACGTTGTTCAAGGCAAACGGGCCGGCGGGAACCACCGTCGAATGAATCAGCGAGCCGTTCTGCCGAATCTCGACCTGCGCCTGGCTGTTGGCAACGCCTTCGATGACGGCGTTTTGTCCTGCCACCTGCAAGGCGCGCTCATTGAGTATCTGCGCCCCGGTGATCTGCGCGCCGGCGAGGACCGGGTTGTAGAGGTTGATCTGACCCGCTTGCAGCACGGCCTCCTGGCTGACGAACGTGCGCTGGGCATATGCCGCGATATGAGTCGTTCGAGATCGCTCGTCCTGCCAGCTCTGCACCTGGCGACTGCGCACGATCCAGTCCCCGGCGTTAAAACCGATTTCGGTGTTGGCCGCTGTGTAGCGACTCGATCGATCGCCAAAACGACTGTGCAGACCGGTGACGTCGTAATTGAGCAGGCCGGCGAAGCCGCCGGTGCGATACCCGGAAAAATCCCGGGCAGTGGAACGTATTGTGTCGGTGGGCACGATCAATGCCAGAGCAAGGTTCGCCGGATCCTGTTCGATGACGGTCTGCGGCCAGGCGCCGAGAAAATCGTGGCACTGGCTGTCATCCAGCAGCCGACTGGGCACATTCAGGCTGGCCGCATCAAGCAGGGCGCGATCGAAGCACAACGCTCCCTCGCGGTTGAAGCTGACGTCTACCCGACCATGACGCTGGCCATTGACCGTGAGGGTGACCGGGTGCTTTCCGGCTGTGAATCGCGGCGCGTGAATCAGCGACGTGGCCAACGCAGGATCAATGCCTCGCTGCAGCAACGTGTTTTTGTCGAACGAAGTAGGCAAGGAAACATCTCCCTGGGCGTTGAGTATCACCAACGCATTGGTCAGCAGCAGCGCCAGCGGGGCCGGTCGCCCTAATAGACGAGGGCGAGTAGCGGCTTGAATGGCGGGCACGGCTTCGCCATCACGGTAAATTAATGCTGTGTTCATCGGGTTCGCTTGGGTGAGGTCGGCGTGCTCGCCTGTTTTGCTCTGGCTTCAGACACGCTCTTGGCAATGGCTAGAGGGCCGTCGCCTTGAAACATCGGCACTCACTGTCCTTCGGAGGGCGCTGTGAAATGGTTGTGTTTTCAGGATTTGATGGGCGCCTCATGGTGAGGCACGGTGAAGCCGTAGACGGTGGCCGGTTGAAAACGCACTTGCGTGGCGGCACCTGCTGGCACCGGAACACTGATGTGCTCACCGGGCAATACATAGGTTTTAGGCAGCAGGACATTGCTGGCAGAAGGTAGCAATGTCACTTCCTGGCTCAGACGTACCACGTAGGGCGTGTCGTTGCGCACGGTCAGTTGCGCGTCCTTCAGCGACCATTGCAGGTCGGTCCAGGGCGCGCGATTAGGCGCCAGGCCTTTGGGATGTAGGATCAGCGGCAGATTCTGGCGCACTGTCACACCCACACGGGCATGCCCGGCTTCGACTGCAGGTTTGCCTTGGGGAATGCCTTCGAAGATCACCCGTTTCAGACGCTGGGTGCGCAAGGGGGTTTCCGTTTGAAGAATGAACCGAACCAATTGCGTTTTCGACGCTTCGACACGCGCCAGCGGTGGCGTGACAAATGCCAGGGGCTCGGTGTCCTCGGGGATGTCTTCGATGGTCACGTGCATCAAGGCGAGTGTGGAATCAGTGTTGGTTACTGAAACGGACGCTTCGCCGTCAGCTTCGTTGATGATGACAACGGAAGTATTCGGCACCATGCCATCGGCCTGGGCCTGCACGGTCAGGAGGAGAGTAAGTGTGCCGATGCCGGAACTGAGCAGGCGACGTGTGATTGTTGAAAACATCATCATGACGTGTCTCGTTGAGTGTTTCGTAAATAAGTAAATGCCGGGGTGGTGCGGAAAGGATTCAATCTATCGATCGAAGTTACTGGTTGGTATGCAACTAATACGAAAAGAGAGGAGGGGGTGTATGAATATGTGTTGCGGACTACGTGACGTTTTCTATGGTTTGTAGTTCTGCTGCGTAGTCTTTATTGCGCTGCTGCGTAGGAACCATCTGTTTGTCAAATGGGCAAATGGAGATTCTGTTGAATACATTGAGGGGGAGGAGTCAGGCGTGTTTTCGGAGGAGTTGTGGAAGTAGGAATAACGGCGCTATTTTCCGCGCTTTCTCCCTACCAACAGGAGGTATCCCACAATGCGAGTCGTTATTGCTGACGACCATTCCGTCGTTC
>RCUH01002461.1_pt1 | contig 10706 bp, 8 predicted proteins | sample 2166191 | NCBI WGS metagenome assembly RCUH01 (sample SAMN09932848, study PRJNA488358) | compost metagenome | feature: garden; material: soil; isolation source: compost soil in an enriched community after 214 h of incubation | place: Germany: Experimental Botanical Garden Goettingen | collected...
TAAGTATCTATTGTTCATACTATCATACTTAAGTATCTATTGTTCATACTATCATACTATCATACTATCATACTATCATACTAACTTCATTGTTCATACTATCATACTATCATACTAACTATTGTTCATACTATCATTATATTACTGGTTAGTATGATAGTATGAACAATAGTTAGTATGATAGTATGAACAATAGTTAGTATGATAGTATGATAGTATGAACAATGAACAATGAACAATGAAAGTTAGTATGATAGTATGAACAATGAACAATGAACAATGAACAATGAACAATGAACAATGAACAATGAACAATAGATACTTAAGTATGATAAGTATGAACAATAGATACTTAAGTATGATAGTATGAACAATAGATACTTAAGTATGATAGTATAATACAATAGATACTTAAGTATGATAAGTATGAATGATAGTATGATACAATGATACTTAAGTATGATAAGTATGAATGATAGTATGATATTATTGATGTCAATGTAGATGACATCAATATTTCAAGGATTTAATCCTATATCCTAAAGTTTAAAAATTTTTAAAATCCTAAAATTTATGTAATTTTTGATAAAAATTTTTTCAAAATCCTTACGTACACAGAGTATAAAAATGTCTCTGAAAAAGCGTTCGTAGGTAGTAGTCTACAACATAAAAATTAACTTTTTCATTAAACTTTTTAAGTTTGGTGAATGTAAAATGACATAAAATAACTTTTGTTTGAAAGTTATTTTTTACGTTGTAGGTAGTAGCCTACGAACGCTTTTTCATAGATATTTTTATACTGTCTGTACGAGGAGAAAAGTAAAAATTTTTTATCAAAAATTACACAAATTTTAACTTTTTAAAATTTTTAAGTCCCAGGGTATAGAGATAAATTCTTGAAATATTGATGTCAATGTAAAGGAGATCGATATTTACAAATATCATGATATAAACGATAATAGTATCAGTTATGTTTGGGGTATCTACTAGAACTTAAATTTTAGAATTACTAAGTTCAAAAAATATGATATTTTCAGTTTCATTAAACTTGAGAGTTTAATGAAAGATATGACTTTTACTGATTATATAAAGTGATATGTAACGTTGTTAATGCATTATTCATTAACCATGTTAAGATTAATGAACATAGATGATAAAATTTGTTTCAAATTATCAGTCCATGTGCCAACATTACTTCTACCAGAGAACATATCCTCTAGATGAGCAATCTTGTTTTCAATTTGAAATCCAAGGGGGATATTAGGATCGATATCATCTTCAGGAGAAACAATACGTCTCATAGCATCTAATCTATTACCGTGAATATTATCAACGTCTAGGTCTCGGAGAATATTTGTGATAAAAACTTTTTCATTATCAATGTTTCTGTTATTGAGGAATGAAAGAGCAGTTGCTTCTCTAAGAATTGGTTCAAGTGTATAATCTTTTAGGCTATACAATTCAACTAAATCAACATTCCTAGATCTTTTCAATGAATGTAAAGATACAGATTCAAATCCATAACTTGGCGTAACAATATAAGTTACAGGTTTGGATGATAATGTTGTAACATACCAGATACCATACTTCGTTTGTCCATCTTTGAAATGGATGATCGCAATGCCTGCTTTTGATACTTTTTCAAATTGTTCATGTTTATTCAACAAAGATTTAACAACTTTACGCGAGCGATTAGAATTCATTTAGAAATTAACTTTTAAAATAAAAATGAGTACTTCAGTCTTGTTATCTTCCTTGAAGGATCAGATCTCCCAACTTGCTTCCAATGCAAACATTAAGTTAGCAGACTTAGGAAATTATCCAAGTTTGGAAGCTGCTTATGCTACAACTAAACTTGCGGTAGATATGATGTATGACACTAAGTCTTATCCAGAGATCGTTGATATGATCAAGGATGTTGTATCTGGTAATGATACATTTAATAGAGATACTATCGGCTCTTACCTTAAAGGATGTATGGTAGGCCATAGACGTAGTGATGTTCCATCTGCTTGTGCTCCATCTTGTGTTGGAGCCATACCATCTAATAATGGTATGGGTTCTTGTCTTGAACGTGTCTTTGTAAACAGAGATGGTTACATTCAGGAACAAATCGGTGATCGTAAAGTTAAGTCAGAACATGCTTATCTTTTCAGTTCTGTAGATGTTTCAACAGAAATTATTGAAGATATTAAAAGAAAAGAGAATCTTAAAACACTTACTCTAGTAATGGAAGATTCTACTGTATCTACAAATGATAACAGAATTAGATACGGACCTGTAGCAACAGGAAATAGAAATGGTAATGGTGGTACAGGAAATAGAAACGGCATTTACAATAATGATGTAGGAGATGGAATTATTGATGCTGTAGCAAGAACAGCCAATGAAAATGGAGTTAGATTCAGTAATGCTAGAGCTAATATCAGAGAAACAGTAAATGATATTAGAGAAGGTGTTGAAGACGCAGTCAACGATGTCTTAGATGAAGCAATAGCTGCCACAACTGTTCAAAAGAGTTCAAATAATTGGTGGATATGGTTGATTGTTATCATTGTTGTAGGAATTATCTTATGGTTAATCTTTAGGAAGAAACCTGAAGTAGCTGATGTCAACGTTAGTACATCATGGGTTTCTAGTCCAGAAGTTGGACGTTGGTGGTAAATATATGAATGGCGCTTTGCGCCATTTATGTTATAGGGACATAAGGTTGATGCTTCGCATCAACATTACCAACTACACACTCAAATTAAATGCATGAATGGCGCTTTGCGCCATTCATGTTATAGGGTCATCATTTCATATGACGTTTATGCTTTCCACAAACATGACTAACTATATTTAAATACATAAATGGCACAAAACTCCATTTATATTATAGAGTCATCACCAACTATATATTTATATTATAGAGTCATCACCAACTATATATTTAAATACATAAATGGTGCAAAGCACCATTTATATTATAGAGTCATCACCAACTATATATTTAAATACATAAATGGTGCAAAGCACCATTTATATTATAGAGTCATCACCAACTATATATTTAAATACATAAATGGTGCAAAGCACCATTTATATTATAGAGTCATCACCAACTATATATTTAAATTAAACGAATATCACTGCTCATACCTACCACATCAAAGAAACTATATCTCTTTTTGTCTATAAAAATTATATATAAATTAATAAAGTTTTTCATGAAATCTTGATGATCATTGGCTTTAAATTGAAGAGCATCGGAATCTATTCTCTCTACATTCACAATATTTTGAATATCATTGTAAATCTCATCTTTTAAATTTGATATAACAATATGCCCCATCAATGATTCTTCGATAAGATATGAAGAAGTTTTGGATAATACTTGAAGAATTTTATGTTCAATTCCATTCAAATGTTCCTGTAAAAATTTATGTTCAATTATAGAATTTCTCAATATATCCACTAAATCTTTTTTATCTAAAAATTTTGTCCATTTCATAGTATCATAATCTGTATCAGAAAACTTTTCCATAATTTCAAGAACATTTGTTGATTCAATATGAATTTTCATCCAGTCTTTTATAACATATGGAACTTGAATGAATGTAAATTTACATTCATTAATTTTATAGATAGGATTATAACAATATTTATAAAACATATATTCATGATAGTATTTTTCTATATATTCCATCTCATAAATCACGAAATCATCTTCCTCAATGATTCCTTTGTCTAAAGGAATTGTTTCATGTTTCGCCAAATTAAAAAATGTTAATCTGTTCCATCGTTTTGATACGGTTACATTTGGATCTCGTATGATATCTATATATTTACTTTCCATAGCTAGTTGTTTATAAAATCTTATATGAACTTCATGTTTAAAGTTTATTTGAGGTTTGTAATGTAAGATACGATTTATAATTACGTGTTTATCTACCAAGATGTCTTCTCCATATTCAATTATGTTTGATAATGTATCTTCCATTTTACAATAAATCATTATAGATATTTTATAGAAAATATCTTGTATACATGTATATACATACATGTATATATCAGCTATAACTCTTACCTCACAGAATCATAGGTAATATCTAATTCTACTTACAAGGGAAAGGTATAAATTATTAAATATTTTCATAAAATTCGTATATTTATCTTCAGATAACATCAATATATCTTCCTGATAATCAAAGTTATTATCAATCTTTTTTAAATCAAGGAAAGTTTTGAGAATATCATAAACTTCATCTATATAATCATTGAGGGAAAAGATAACAACAATGTTTGTGTTAGGATAGTTTTCGATAGTATATGATGGAACTTGAACTAAAGTTAAAAGTGTAGCATGTTCTATTCCATTAAAATGTTTGAGAACAAATTCATACTTACTTACATTTTGTCTCAATATGTTAGATAGATCAAGTATATCAAGATATTGTATCCATTCTTCATTGCCTGATTTTGTAGAATCATATGCATCCTGTATTGAGTTCTTGCCAGATGGGGGTATGTTACTATTAAAGTACATTCTAATCATCTTATCACTTATAGTATAAGCTCTGAAATCAGAGGAACCTCCTAAACTCTTCATTATACCAAGGATATTAGCACGGATACCAAAATAATGAATTGGAATCACAGTTGTCATCCATTCTTCTATTTTTGGAGGATTCATGATACTGTACATTGAAGGATCATTCATATGATATACAGGATCATAACAATACTTATAGAATTTATATTCATTGTAGAATACCACTGCATCATTACCATGCTTTGATAATTTAAGTACTAAATCTTCTCCAACAAATTCATTAGTTTTGGGTATATGCCTACTAGCATTAATGATTCTAACATCAACATCATTGATATCAAGAAAAATTTCATCATCTCTGATAAGATTGATATACTTACTTTCTTCTGCTAAACTTCTATAAAATTTAATATAAGCTTCATGTTTAAAGTTTGTTTCAGGATTATAATATAAGATACGTTTTATAAGCTCATTTCTATCTACTGGAATATATCCTCCATATTCAATTATGTTTAGAAATATGTCTTCCATTTTATATTATGATAGATATAATAATGCATATGTAATGTAACATATAAATATATATTGAAGGTTATATGATGAAATGTCGTATATAAATATTTATATGAAGGTAATGTGACGAAACGTCACATTACATATTTATTATCATATATGATGAAATGTCGTATATAAATATTTATATGAAGGAATGCTACATTTATATGTCGTATATAAATATTTATCGAAGGTAATGTGACGAAACGTCACATTACATATTTATTATCATATATGACGAAACGTCACATTACATATTTATTATTGGATACCTCTTTGCCTTAATTGTTGCATTGGATTTCCACTTGATTGACTTCCAATTGGATTTAGAAGTGTTCTCTGTGATAAAGGATTAACAACGGTCCTTTGAGGAGCAACAACTCCTCTTTGAGGAGCGATAATAGTTTGTCTTACTCCAACTTGAGGAGCAATAACACCTCTTTGAGGTGTTCCAGAAAGAGACATGTTTTGCATTGCATCTGTAACTGTAACTCTTCTCTGAGAACCAAGACCTACTTTACCAATTTGATTCGGATTATTCAAGATAGAATTGATATTGTTTGGAATCACATTACTTGTGTTAATAGCATTAGAGCTTAACTTCATTTGATCTTCTCGAGTTCTAACTCCAGCACCCAACTTGATACCTCCACCAATAGGAAACTTTTGAGGATTTGCAATCTTTTCTCTACAACAATATCTATCTAAACCAATATCTTTAAACATTTTATCATTACTGAATACGATCTCAATACGTTCTAACATTTGTTCTGGTGTCATACCTTTATTGATATAAGCTTGATATACTTCAGTAGGTACATAACCTTTACTAACTAAAACAAAGACGATATCTTTGGCGTCTATTCCTGAAATTTTAAATGATTCTGCTATAGCAAGTGATGTGATGTTAGGATTCATTAAAATTTGATAAGCTTGATCTTCTGTAATTTGACCTCTTGCCATTAGAATATCTAATAGGTCATTTCTATCTGGTCTATCTCTCAATTTACGTATTAGTCTATTTACGTCCCAATTTTGTTGACTTAGTTTCTTATACTTATCGTATAGATTTCCTATAATTTTTCCACATGTACATGCTATTGGCGGAAGTGTTGCTAAATCTTCATATAACTCCATTTATATATGTTAATTATTATTTACCTATATAAGATATATTTGTAAAATACAGATATTGATATATAAGATATATTTGTAAAATACAGATATTGATATACAAGATATATTTGTAAAATACAGATATTGATATACAAGATGTATTTATATTTTACATATTGATATATAAGATATATTTTACATACTGATATACTAGATATATTTGTAAAATACAGATACTGATATACAAGATATATTTGTAAAATACAGATACTGATATATAAGATATATAAGATATATTTTACATACTGATATATAAGATATATTTTACATACTGATATATAAGATATATTTTACATATTGATATATAAGATATATTTTACATATTGATATACTAGATATATTTTACATATTGATATACTAGATATATTTTACATATTGATATATGTAAAATATATGTTGGCATATAATCATGCTACGAGTAATATTCATCATTAGAATCATAATGAGCATTCATTGTATCAATTGTATCTCTTAAACTAAATCCATAATCTTCAAAATTTAATTCTTTATGAACCGTTTGCAATTTCAAAGTTTCTCGTAAAATAAGCTCTTTAACAGTGCCTGAGGTAGGAAATTTCATAGTCTTTGCATAATTTAATCTAAATGAAATTAATGTATCATGGAAAGAATTAGGTAATGTAGAATTTGTCCAATGATTTATACGAGAATCAGATATACATTTAAATTCAGGTCTAGTAAAAGTATGAGTTATACCAGATTCTATATATTGTACGATATCAAATTGAGAATAAGCGAAAATATTTTCTCCTAATGTATCCTCTGAATTATTAGATTCTAAAAATAAACGTTTATTTTCCTGGATTATAAATGATTCATAGAAATGTAAACCTTTATCATGAATTATATCTAATCTTTCAAAAATTAGATCTTTGAAATTTTCATTATCTTCTAGAATATTTAAACCTAAAATATAAGGTATCACTGTATAAGGATATCTGTGGATATCATAAATAATCTTTTTCATTACATTTTGCCGTTTACCGTCCCGACATTTTGGATATTTATAATTCATAAACTTAAGATTAGTTTCATCTAATCCATATACAGTACTAAGTTTAATAGCATCTTCGTATGATATCACAAATCCATGATCAAAATTCATTAAATGTTTATCGATAAATCTAATATATGTATCTTTCATACAAGATTTCCAATATTCTGGTGCTCTCTTACTTAAAAAGAGAATACGTTCTACAATGATTTTACATAGAGCTTCATCTCTAGTTGGAAATAATTTATCATTACGTAATAGTATCTCACCTTCGATGTCATTATGACTATCAGCTCTAACTACTACATCAAAATCAATTAAAGATGATTTTGAATCTAATTGTTGAGATATCATCATAATAGTTATCATGTGATTAAAATTAGTAACCAATTTTTTCGTTTCTGCTATCAAATCTGATAATAACTTGATATGTGTGGCATTCTTTTGTACGTATAAATCTGTTGGTAAATCTAACATAGAATATAATAAAATATATTCTGGTTTCGCGAGAATATATAAGAAATGATTTCCATCTGAATTATATTGATGCATTGTATAATCACATATATTCTTATATGCTATAAGTGTATTTGTTGTTACATTATACTCGCTTAGATGTATAATACATTCTATTGGAGTCATAATTTCATGATATAACAGATCAGATATAGAACCAAATCTTAATGCTTCACTAAATATCTTCATTTCTATTGTAACAGCATAAATGAAAATTTTAGATTTGTATCCACATCTACAATAATTGTTCATATTCATGATTATTGTTAACATGTTAACAATAATTACTATTATAATATCAATAATAATTTATATAAGTATCAATGATTCATATTATTGATATGTTAACAATGATAATTTATATCAATAATAATATGTTAACATATCATTGTTAACATATCAATAATATGTTAACAATGATATGTTATATATCAATAATAATATGTTAACAATGATATATTATATATCAATAATAATATGTTAACAATGATAATTTATATATCATCAATAATACGAATCATCTTGACCTACACATAATTATTGTTAACATATTAACAATAATTTATTAAATTTATTTATACAATATCATCAGATACCTTGATAACATAGAATCCTGAACCAACAGTAGTTTCGAGACCAGATCCAGCATTAGCACCAGTTCCATAAGCTTCTGGAATAGCATAACTAACAATGATTTGATCAAGAACATTAGAAATAGGAATCAAGAAGGACAAATCCTTAAAGTCACTACCAGTTAGCACAAAGGAACCTACTGGAGCATCAGCTCTTCCAACTCCCTGATCTGTTACGAGAACATGAGTTGCTGGATATGCAATTTGTTCTGCTCCAAAGTTAGTGATAACGGAAGCATTCAAGAAGTGAACAAATGTTGTAGGTGCAATAGGAACAATGACGTTGTCAAAAGTATTAATGAATGGCAATGTAGATGCATCTGTAACAATAGTATTGAAACTGTATCTAACATTAATGAGATATGTTCCTGTTTCAGATGGTTGATAAACATTAGCAGATGTGAATCTAAGTGCACCGACATAGACAAAGTCAAAATCGAATGGACTGAATGTATTAATAGGTGGAGGAACATAGACATCATTTGTTGATAAAATTGTAGAGCCAGGCAATGTAGCAACAGTTCCAGTTGGACCTGTTGGCCCGGTAGGACCTGTAGGACCTGTAGGACCTGTTGGTCCATCAATACCTTGTGGGCCTTGAGGACCAATTGGACCTGCTGGACCTTCTGGGCCAATTGGTCCTTGAATACCTTGAGGACCTACCGGGCCTTGAATACCTTGTGGGCCTTCTGGTCCAATTGGTCCAGCAGGACCTTCTGGGCCTGCGGGTCCTTGAATACCTTGAATACCTTGAGGGCCTGCTGGACCTGCGGGACCTTCTGGACCGATAGGACCTTGAATACCCTGTGGACCAATTGGACCTTCAGGGCCTTCTGGACCGATAGGGCCTTGAATACCTTGTGGGCCTTCTGGACCTTCCGGACCTGCGGGACCGACTGGGCCAATAGGACCCTCTGGACCTTCAGGGCCAATAGGCCCTTGAATACCCTGTGGACCTTGAATACCTTGTGGGCCTGCTGGACCTACAGGACCAACTGGACCAATAGGTCCCTCAGGGCCTTCTGGTCCAATAGGGCCTTGAATACCCTGTGGGCCAATCGGACCCTGAATACCTTGCGGACCAATAGGACCCTGAATACCTTGAGGGCCTGCTGGTCCTGGTGGACCTTCTGGCCCTGTTGGTCCAGTTGGGCCTTGAATACCATCTTCTCCTGGTGGCCCTGTTGGTCCAGTTGGGCCTTGAATACCATCTTCTCCTGGTGGACCTGTTGGACCTTCTGGTCCGGTTGGGCCTGTTGGACCCGCAGGTCCTGGTGGACATGGTTGACATGGGAATGACGGGAAGATTGGACGATAGCAGTTTGTTGGAGGACAAACTGGTTTTTCTTCACAACAACTGACGGCATGCTTTGATTTACTGCATGATGAACATCTCTTTTGATTACAATTGCAACGACCTCTCTCCATTTTTATATTTCAATGTATGATAATTTAAATTATATTTTTATTGTTCACTGAAACGATTGATGTTGATAGATGATGAATGATTTGTATATAGTAATTAAAATTTTAATTACTATATATTTATATTACATTAAATAATTTTATCATACTTTCTTTTCGGAAAGAAGGTCTAGATAATAAAAACTTATACTTCCTCATGCAAAATGAATCATTCTATTCCAAATGATATCCAGAAGATTCTAATTGAACTTGAGTTTATAGCTCAAATTCAAAACGATTGTAAAGTTAATATAGCAGGGCGTAGTGTAGTTCCAACAGATTCATGGATGGGATCAATAAAACGAGCCATAGCTCAAGAAGGAAGAAATGGAACAGCGATATTTGTAGATAATATCGTAGATGATGCAATAGAAGCAATAGATAGATATCGTCATACTATATATGTAGATGCTATATTATCTGCACTAGAAAGATCTATTGATGGTATAAGAAATTTAGAAAATACTTACAAAGTTGATAAATATACTGTAGCTAAATTTCGTGTTTGTATAACGAAAATTCTACATCAACTTAATGAAGAACAAAAATTTAAATGTAAATAATTTATCTGAATTATATTTCATATAATTCATTATGTAAATATTATGTAAATATAGAATTTGTAAAAAATTAATTGTATATCAAGATACAATTAATTTTATGTTATCATATGACAATATTCTTATTTATATTTCATCGTATTATACTTAATATGATAGCATGAATTATAAACAATGAACAATAGTTACTATCATACTATCATAGTATGATAGTATGAACAATGAAACTTAATTAGTATGATAGTATGAACAATGAA
>RCUH01002462.1_pt1 | contig 10703 bp, 10 predicted proteins | sample 2166191 | NCBI WGS metagenome assembly RCUH01 (sample SAMN09932848, study PRJNA488358) | compost metagenome | feature: garden; material: soil; isolation source: compost soil in an enriched community after 214 h of incubation | place: Germany: Experimental Botanical Garden Goettingen | collected...
GCGGGCGGATGCCGCCGGTGAAGATGGCGTTGCGGTTGTACAGCAGGTGGTGCGCCGTGATGGTGGCGGCCGTGAAGCGGTCGGCGTCGCGCACGTAGTGGGCGCCTTCCTTGGTGGTGAGGTGCTCGAACACCACCTTGAGTTCGGGGAAGTCGCGGCGCAGCGGGATCATCACGCGGTCGACGAACACGGCTTCGCGGTCGAACAGGTCGATGGCCGGGTCGGTCACTTCGCCGTGCACCAGCAGCAGCAGGCCGTGCTTCTGCATGGCCTCGAGCGTCTTGTAGGTCTTGCGGATGTCGGTCACGCCGGCATCGCTGTTGGTGGTGGCGCCGGCCGGGTAGAGCTTGAGCGCACGCACGCCGGCTTCGGCGGCCAGCGCGATTTCTTCGGGCGGCAGCTTGTCGGTCAGGTAGAGCGACATCACGGGCTCGAAGGACGTGCCCGCGGGCACGGCGGCGCGGATGCGGTCGCGGTAGGCCACGGCCTGGGCGGCGGTGGTCACGGGCGGACGCAGGTTCGGCATGATCAGCGCGCGGCCGAACTGGCGGGCGCTGTGGGGCACGACGGCTTCGAGGGCGGCGCCATCGCGCACGTGCAGGTGCCAGTCGTCTGGGCGGGTGATCGTGAGGGTGTCTGTCATTGCGGCGAGATTGTCGCATCGCCCCTCGACCGAAGCACCCCCGGGCTACCCCAGCAGGTACTCGCGCACCAGCAGGCGCGCCCGGTGCAGCCGGCTCTTCACGGCGCCCGGCGGCTCGCCCAGGCGCTCGGCGATCTCGGCGATGGTGAGTTCCTCGAAGTCGCGCAGCAGCACGACCTCGCGGTAGTGCGCCGGCAGCGATTCGAGCGCATGGGCCAGGTCGATGCGCAGCGCGTGGTCGCTGCGGGCCGCGAGCTGGCGCTCGACGGTGTCTTCGTCGAGCGGGTCGTGGCGGAACATCGCGCGCTGCAGGCGCAGGCATTCGCGCCGGATGACGGTGAACAGCCACGACGAGAACGCCGCGGCCGCCTGCAGCCCGCGCACGCGGCGCGCGACCACCAGCAGCGATTCCTGCACGGCGTCGTCCACGTCGCTGGCCTGGCAGTGCCGGCGGGCGTAGCGGCGCGCGTCGGTCTGGCAGGCGGCGAGCAGGCCCTCGAGGGCGACGGGGTCGCCGGTCTGCGCGGCCAGGATCAGGCAGGTGCGGTCGATCGCTGCGGTGGCCATGGGTCAGCGGCCCTTGTCGAGGGTGCGCCCGACCATCGCGCACATCGGGCAGAAGCCGACGAGTCCGGTGAGGGCCAGCATCGCGCCCATGAGGCCGACCGCGACGGCCAGGGCATCCGCCGGCCAGTTCATGGCGGCGAAGGCGAGGCCGATGAGGCCCAGGGCGATGCGCAGGGCGCGTTCCCAGCCGGGAACATTCTTGACGTAGAGCATGGTGGTTTCCTTCGATCCGTGACGTGTGAATGCGGGGGAGCAGAGCGCCCCTCCCGCATGGAAAGAGGCGGCCACCCGCCGAAACGGTTCGCGGAAAGTCAGGATTTTTTCATGCGCCGGTGCCAACGGCCACCGCAGCCAGGCGCCACTACCGCTGGAACACCCCGCAGATGCGGTCGGCCACGGCCTGCATCCAGCGCACATGGCTGGTCGAGCTGCGCGCGCCCCGGCCCGGCGGCCAGGGGTCGAACAGGCGCAGCGTGGTGCCGCCCCCGCCGGGGTCGTTGTCGCCGCGGATGCCCGCGAGCACGACCATGTGGCCCGGCTGGCCGGCGGGCGCGCCGCCCTTGGCGCCCCAGCGCAGGTCGAACATCAGCGGCCCGGCGTGCAGCGCGGTGCGCAGCGCGGCGACGGTCCACGGGCCGTGGGGCCGCAGCGTGAGGCCGTGCGCGGCGGCGAAGCGGCGGTTGTCGTCGTCCTCTTCGCCGCTGCCCTGCGCATGGCGGTCGCTGTCCACGCGGCGGCGCAAGGCGCCGTCGGCGCCCATCAGCTCCGAAGGCGTGCGCGCGACCACGGTCTGCACGGTGGCGCGCGTGAGCATCGCGGTGGCCGCCGCCCAGCACAGCGCGGGCGCCGGTTGCGGGATCAGCGCCACGGGGTGCAGCAGCGGCGCGTGGGTTTCGTTGTCGAAGGCCACGTTGCGGGTGCAGGGGCCGGCTTCGCCGTCTTCGCACAGCCAGTGCGCGGCCTGCAAGCGCAGCACGGCCGCCCGGGTGACGGGGCCGTAGTCGCCGTCGGGCGCGAGGCCGGGGCTGGGCTGCAATTTGCGGTTCAGGGCCTCCTGCAGGCGACGGACATCGGCCCCGCGCCAGCCCTGTTTCAGCGTGCTCATCGGTGGGAATCCCCCTTGACACAAGGATGCACGGACGAAGGAAAGCGAGCGGATGCATTGTGAAAACGGCACGCCCCTGCGTCTATTGGTCGGATGACATAGCCGAAACATGTGATGACGCGGGGTTGCCCCCCAGCGCCAGCCCCGTGGCGGACCTTGGTAGGCTCGCTCCCCATGACCGCGCCCGCCCCGACCGCCCAGCCCATCGCCACCGACCTCGCCGACGGCGGCCTCGCGGCCCTGTTCACCGCGCCCGGTGGCGCGCCGGCCTTCGCGGTGCGCTGGCAGGGCGCCGTGCACGGCTACCTGAACCAGTGCCCGCACGCCGGCGGCCCGCTCGATTTCGAAGGCCAGATCCTCGAAAGCTCCGGGCGCTACCTGATGTGCGCGCGGCACGGCGCGATCTTCGAGCCCGACACCGGGCGCTGCGTGGGCGGCCCCTGCCGCGGCGCGCGCCTCACGCCGCTGGCGCTGCGCGAGGCGGCGGACGGCAGCGTGTGGCTGGCCGACTGACGCCGCCGAGCGGCTACAGTCGCGACCTCTTCTTTCCGCCCTGCCCCATGCGCCGATTCGCTGCTGTCTCCGTCCTCGTTCCGGCCCTGCTCATCGGCGCGGGCTGCGTCTCGCGACCCGCGCCGCGCGTCACCTTCCTGGCCGACGGCGTGTTCAAGTCGCCCACCGCGCAGGACGCCGAGAACTACTGTCGCAACTTCGGCGCGCCGATGCGTTTCCTGAGCAGCACGCAGTCGGAGGTACCGGCAGAAGGCGTGCCGGCAGGCGAAGTCGTCTACCGCTGCGACTGAGCTTCTTCGGCTTCTTCCGGCCGCACCCGCGCCAGGATGAAATCGATGAACGTCCGGATCGCCCGCGTGTGCTGGCGGTTCGGCATGTAGAGCATGAACATCTGGGTGCCGAAGATCGACAGGCGCCAGTCGTCCAGCGTGGTCACCACGTCGCCGCGGCGCACGTCTTCCTGCACCACGTAGTCGGGCACGAGGCCCACGCCCAGGCCCGCGAGGATGGCCTGGCGCAGGAACAGGAAGTTCTCCGAGATCAGCGTCGGCTCCAGGATCACCTCGCGCCGCGTCTCGCCCTGGTAGGCCGAGATGCGCAGCTGCCGTCCGATGACGGCGGCCGTCACCACTGGCGTGGCGCGCAGCGCGTCGAGCTGCACGGGCAACGGGTGGCGCTCGGCATACGCGCGCGTGGCGCAGGCCACATAGCGCACCGGCCCCATCTCGCGCGCCACGAGGTTCTGCGGCGGCTCGGGGATCACGCGGATGGCGATGTCGACCTCGTCGCGCAGCAGGTCTTCGATGCGGTTCTCGAACACCACGTCGAGCACGATGCCGGGGTACTGGCGCTTGAAGTCGATGAGCCAGTCGGCCATCACGAGCTGGCCGTAGCCGCTGGGCACGCTCAGGCGCACGCGGCCCTGCAGGCCCTCGCCCAGCGCGGTGACCGACTCGCGCGCCGCCAGCAGCTCGCCCTGGATGGCCACGCCGTGCTGGTACAGCCGCAGGCCGATCTCGGTGGGCTCGGCGCGCCGGGTGGTGCGCCGGATCAGCTGCGCGCCCACCGAGCGCTCCAGCTGGTTCAGGTGGTAGCTGACGTTGGCGCGGGTCATCTTGAGCCGGCGCGCCGCCGCGCTCAGGTTGCCCGCGTCAAGGATTTCCACCAGCAGGGTGAGCGATTGCAGGTCCATGGGCGGATTGTGTCAAAAATTCTTTGACAGTCTGTCAACCACCTATGCAATTGTCAAAGCAGCGATGCCGGCCAAGAATGCAGGGCTCCCCAGAGCCCCGGACCCCTCGAGACTTCACGAGGGCCTGCCACGCAAGCAAGAGACAAGCGACACGCACATGGCCACCCCCACTCCCAGCCCTTCCACGTCCAACGGTCCCGTCACCTTCCAGCGTCAAGGCGACGTGTGCGTGGTGACCATCGACAACCCGCCCGTCAACGCCCTGGGCGTGGACGTGCGCCGCGGCCTGGCCGCCGCCATCGACGCGGCCGAGGCCGACAGCGGCGCCAAGGCGGTGCTGATCGTCGGCGCGGGCCGCAACTTCATCGCCGGCGCGGACATCCGCGAGTTCGGCCAGGCGCCGCAGCAGCCCTCGCTGCCCGAGGTCTGCCTGAAGATCGAGAACTGCACCAAGCCGGTGGTCGCCGCCATTCACGGCGCTGCGCTCGGCGGCGGGCTGGAAATTGCGCTGTCGGCGCACTACCGCCTCGCCGCGCCCACCGCCAAGCTGGGCCTGCCCGAAGTGGCGCTGGGCCTGCTGCCCGGCTCGGGCGGCACGCAGCGCGCACCGCGCCTGATCGGCGTGAAGCCCGCGCTCGAACTGATGCTCAGCGGCCGCCATGCGGGCGCCAAGGAAGCGCTGACGCTCGGTCTCGTGGATCGCCTCGGCACCGACGCCGACGCGCGCGCCGAAGGCCTCGCCTACGCGCAGGAACTCGTCGCTGCCAACGCCCCGGTGCGCCGCACGCGCGAAGCCGCCGGCCTGGCCGACAAGGACGCCGCCCGCGCCGCCCTCGAGGCCGCGCGCGCCGACACCGCCAAGAAGAGCCGCGGCCTGTTCTCGCCGATGAAGATCGTCGAAGCGGTCGAAGGCGCGCTCACGCTGCCCTTCGACGAAGGCATGGCGCTGGAGCGCAAGCTGTTCCTGCAGTGCATCGACAGCCCGCAGCGCGCCGGCCTGATCCACGCCTTCTTCGCCGAACGCGAAGTGCTGAAGGCGCCCGAGACCCGCTCGGCCAGCCCGCGCGCGCTCACCTCGGCCGGCATCGTCGGCGGCGGCACCATGGGCGCGGGCATCGCCGTGGCCATGCTCGACGCGGGCCTGCCCGTGACCATGGTCGAGCGCGACGAGCCCAGCCTGGCGCGCGGCCGTGCGCACGTCGAGAAGGTGTACGACGGCCTCATCGCCAAGGGCCGCATGACACAAGAGGCCAAGGCCGCCGTCATGGCGCGCTTCTCGGGCTCGACCAGCTACGACGCCTTCGCGAATGTCGACATCGTGGTCGAGGCCGTGTTCGAGGAGATGGGCGTCAAGAAGGCCGTGTTCGCCGAACTCGACCGCGTGTGCAAGAAGGGCGCCGTGCTCGCCACCAACACCTCGTACCTGGACATCGACGAGATCGCCGCCAGCATCTCGCGCCCGCAGGACGTGGTGGGCCTGCACTTCTTCTCGCCCGCCAACATCATGAAGCTGCTGGAGATCGTGGTGCCCGCCAAGGTGAGCGCCGACGTGGTCGCCACCGGCTTCGAACTCGCCAAGAAGCTCAAGAAGGTGCCCGTGCGCGCCGGCGTGTGCGACGGCTTCATCGGCAACCGCATCCTGGCCGTGTACCGCCAGGCCGCCGACCACATGATGGAAGACGGCGCCTCGCCCTACGACATCGACGCGGCCGTGCGCAACTTCGGCTACCCGATGGGCCCGTTCCAGGTGTCCGACCTGGCCGGCGGCGACATCGGCTGGGCCACGCGCAAGCGCAAGGCCGCCACGCGCGACCCGCAGGCGCGCTACGTGCAGGTGGCCGACCGCATCTGCGAGCGCGGCTGGTTCGGCCAGAAGACGCAGCGCGGCTACTACCTGTACCCCGAAGGCGCGCGCACCGGCGTGCCCGACCCCGAGGTGCTGGCCATCATCGACGCCGAGCGCGTGCGCGCCGGCATCACGCCGCGCAGCTTCACCGAAGAAGAAATCATGCGCCGCTACATGGCCGCCATGGTCAACGAAGGCGCCAATGTCGTGCTCCAGCGCATCGCGCTGCGCCCGCTCGACGTGGACGTGACCTTCCTCTATGGCTACGGCTTCCCGCGCCACCGCGGCGGCCCCATGAAGTACGCCGACACCGTGGGCCTGCCCAAGGTGCTCGCCGACATCCGCGAGTTCGCCAAGGCCGACCCGATCTTCTGGAAGCCGTCGCCGCTGCTCGTGGAGCTGGTCGAACGCGGCGCCGATTTCGCCAGCCTGAATCAATCCGAGTAACCGTTAGAGCCCACCGTCCAGGAGACAACCCCATGCGTGAAGCCGTCATCGTTTCTACCGCCCGCACCCCGCTCACCAAGGCGCACCGCGGCGAATTCAACATCACCTCCGGCGCCACGCTGGCCTCGTTCGCGGTGAAGGCCGCGGTCGAGCGCTCGGGCCTGGACCCGGCCCTGATCGAGGACGCGATCCTCGGCTGCGGCTACCCCGAAGGCACCACCGGCCGCAACATCGCGCGCCAGTCGATCATCCGCTCGGGCCTGCCCATCAGCATCGCCGGCACCACCGTGAACCGCTTCTGCGCCTCGGGCCTGCAGGCCATCGCCATGGCCGCCGGCCGCATCGTGGTGGACGGCGCGCCGGCCATGATCGCGGGCGGCGTGGAAAGCATCTCGCAGATCCGCGGCCGCAGCCCCGGCGACGGCGGCGACCTCAGCCTGGACCCGTGGATCGTCGAGCACAAGCCCGAGCTGTACATGGCGATGATCGACACCGCCGACATCGTCGCCAAGCGCTACAACATCAGCCGCGAAGCGCAGGACCGCTTCTCCGCCGAGAGCCAGCGCAAGACCGAAGAAGCGCAGCTGGCCGGCCGCTACAAGGACGAGATCGTGGCCTGCACCACCACGATGGCCGTGACCGACAAGGAGACCAAGGAGGTCACCCACCGCGAAGTCACCGCCACGGAAGACAACTGCAACCGCCGCGGCACCACCTACGAGGCGCTGGCCAAGCTCAAGCCCGTGATGGGCGACGACAAGTTCATCACCGCCGGCAACGCCTCGCAGCTGTCCGACGGCGCCTCGGCCTGCGTGATGATGGAAGCCAAGGACGCCGAGCGCGCCAACCTGAAGCCGCTGGGCGCGTTCCGCGGCCTGGCGCTGGCCGGCTGCGAGCCCGACGAGATGGGCATCGGCCCGGTCTTCGCCGTGCCCAAGCTGCTCGCGCGCCACGGCCTGAAGGTGCAGGACATCGACCTGTGGGAACTCAACGAAGCCTTCGCCTCGCAGTCGATCTACTGCCAGGAGAAGCTGGGCATTCCGTCGGAACGCCTGAACGTGAACGGCGGCGCGATCTCCATCGGCCACCCCTTCGGCATGACCGGCGCGCGCCTCACGGGCCACGTGCTGCTCGAAGGCAAGCGCCGCGGCGCCAAGTACGCCGTGGTCACGATGTGCATCGCCGGCGGCATGGGCGCCGCAGGCCTGTTCGAAATTTATTGATTCATTGAGGAGTCCGCGATGGACCTGAACTTCACGACCGAAGAAGAAGCCTTCCGCAGCGAAGTGCGCAGCTTCCTGGCGAACAAGCTGCCCGCGCGGCTGTCCGACAAGGTGCGCGGCGGCAAGATCCTGGAAAAGGCCGACATGCAGGAATGGCACGCCATCCTGAACGAGCGCGGCTGGCTCGCCAACCACTGGCCCGAGCAGTACGGCGGCCCCGGCTGGACCGCGGTCGAGAAGTTCATCTTCGAGAACGAATGCGCCCTGGCCTTCGCGCCGCGCATCGTGCCCTTCGGCGTCAACATGCTGGGCCCGGTGCTCATCAAGTACGGCAACGAAGCGCAGAAGAGCTACTGGCTGCCGCGCATCCTGAGCGGCGCCGACTGGTGGTGCCAGGGCTACTCGGAACCCGGCGCGGGCTCCGACCTGGCCGCGGTGAAGACCACGGCCGTGCGCGGCATCGACGCGCAGGGCGACCACTACATCGTGAACGGCCAGAAGACCTGGACCACGCTGGGCCAGCACGCCAACATGATCTTCTGCCTGGTGCGCACCAACCGCGAGGCGAAGAAGCAGGAAGGCATCAGCTTCCTCCTGGTCGACATGACCTCGCCCGGCGTGGAAGTGCGCCCGATCATCACGCTCGACGGCGAGCATGAAGTCAACGAGGTGTTCTTCTCCGACGTGCGCGTGCCCGCCGAGAACCTCGTGGGCGAAGAGAACAAGGGCTGGACCTGCGCCAAGTACCTGCTGACCTACGAGCGCACCAACATCGCGGGCGTGGGCTTCTCGGTGGCCGCGCTCGAACAGCTCAAGGGCATCGCCGCGTCGCAGACCAAGAACGGCAAGCCGCTCGCGGACGACCCGGCCTTCGCGGCACGCCTGGCGCGCGTCGAGATCGACCTGGAGAACATGAAGACCACCAACCTGCGCGTGATCGCGGCGGTGGCCGGCGGCGGCGTGCCCGGTGCGGAAAGCTCGATGCTGAAGATTCGCGGCACCGAGATCCGCCAGGAGATCTCGTCGCTCGCGCGCCGCGCCATGGGCGTGTACGGCCGCCCCTTCGTCGCCGAAGCGCTGCAGGACGGCTTCACCGGCGAGACCTTCGGCCCGGCCTATGCCAAGGCCGCCGCCTCGCGCTACTTCAACAACCGCAAGCTGTCGATCTTCGGCGGCTCGAACGAAATCCAGAAGAACATCATCTCCAAGATGATCCTGGGCCTGTAAGGAGAGATGCAATGAACTTCGAACACACCGAAGACCGGCGCATGCTCGCCGACAGCCTGAACCGCTTCATCGCCGAGCAGTACGCCTTCGATGCGCGCGACCGCATCGCGAAGTCGGCGCACGGTTTCAGCAAGGAGATCTTCCAGAACTTCGCCGAGCTCGGCGTGATCGGCGCGCTGTTCAGCGAAGCCGACGGCGGCTTCGGCGGCAGCGGCTTCGACATCGCCGTGGTCTTCGAAGCGCTGGGCCGCGGCCTCGTGGTCGAGCCGCTGCTGGGCGCCGTGATGGTCGGCGAGGCGATCAGCGCCGCCGGCAGCGACGCGCAGAAAGAGAAGATCGGCGACATCGTCAACGGCGTGACCGTGGCGGCCTTTGCGCACGATGAAGCCGACACGCACTACGAACGCACGCGCGTGGCCACGACCGCCGAGCGCCGTGGCGATGGCTGGGTGCTCCAGGGCGCCAAGGCCGTGGTGCCGCAAGGCGAGCAGGCCGACCTGTTCCTGGTCTCGGCCCGCACCTCGGGCAACGTGGACGACGAAGCCGGCATCTCGCTGTTCCTCGTGCCCGCCAAGACCGCCGGCCTCACCGTGCGCGGCTGCCCCGCGATCGACGGGGGCCGCGTGGCCGAACTCACGCTCGACGGCGTGACGCTCGGCGCCGACGCGCTGCTGGGCGCCGAAGGCCAGGGCGCCGCCACGCTGGAACGCGCCATCGGCCGCGGCGTGCTCGCGCTGTGCGCCGAAGCCCTGGGCGCGATGGAAGCCGCCAAGACCGCCACGCTCGAGTACCTGCGCACGCGCAAGCAGTTCGGCATCCTCATCGGCAGCTTCCAGGCCCTGCAGCACCGCATGGCCGACCTGCTGCTCGAGATCGAACAGGCCCGCTCGGCCGTGATCAACGCCGCCGCCGCCATCGACGGCAGCGACCGCGTGGCGCGCGAGCGCGCGCTGTCGGCCGCCAAGTTCAGCATCGGCCGCATCGGCGCGCTGGTGGCCGAAGAGAGCATCCAGATGCACGGCGGCATCGGCATGACCTGGGAGCTGCCGCTGCCCCACTACGCCAAGCGCCTCGTGATGATCGACCACCAGCTCGGCGACGAAGACCACCACCTGCAGCGCTACATCGCTCTGGGCAAAGAGGTCGCAGCATGACGGACAAGACCGTCCTCATCTCGCAGGAAGGCGCCGTCCGCATCCTGACCAACAGCAACCCGGCCGCGCGCAACGCGATCACGCCGACGCTGTACGCCGAGCTGTCTGCCGCGCTCACCGACGCGCAGAACGACCCCGAGGTGGGCGCCATCGTCTTCACCGGCGCGGGCGACTTCTTCTGCTCGGGCGGCGACCTGAACCTGCTGGCCAAGCGCCGCGAACTGCCCGAGGCGGAACGCCGCGAGAAGCTCGAAGGCCTGCACGACCTGATCCGCGCGATCCGCGACTGCGGCAAGCCCGTGATCGCGGCCGTCGAAGGCGGCGCGGCCGGCGCGGGCCTGTCGATGGCGCTGGCCTGCGACATGCTGGTGTCGGCGCGCGATGCGTTCTACACGGTGGCCTACGTCAAGGTCGGCCTCACGCCCGACGGCGGCGCCACGGCCTTCCTCGCGGAGTTCGTCTCGCGCCAGCTGCTCACCGAGCTGTGCCTCACCGGCGACCGCCTCACGGCCGAGCGCCTGCACGCGATGGGCGCGGTGAACCGCCTGACCGACAAGGGCGGCGCGCTGGCCGAGGCCATCGCACTCGCCGCCAAGGTGGCCGGCGGCCCGCAGCGCGCCAGCGCACGCATCAAGACGCTGTGCCGCCAGGCCCATCGTGCAACGCTCGAGGAACAACTCGAGGCCGAAGCGGTCTACATGGTGGCGTCGCAGGCCGATGCCGAAGCCGCCGAAGGCATCGGCGCCTTCCTCGGCAAGCGCAAGGCCGACTTCGTCGCGTTGCGCC
>RCUH01002463.1_pt1 | contig 10695 bp, 9 predicted proteins | sample 2166191 | NCBI WGS metagenome assembly RCUH01 (sample SAMN09932848, study PRJNA488358) | compost metagenome | feature: garden; material: soil; isolation source: compost soil in an enriched community after 214 h of incubation | place: Germany: Experimental Botanical Garden Goettingen | collected...
ACCTGCAAGTGATACTGGTGCGGGGCGATGCGAAGACCGACGACCTTGCCAAAGTCGATGGTGCACAGGGCCAGGATGTCGGCGATGGTGAAGCGATCTCCTGCCACATAGGGCACCTCGGCAAGACGGGCATCGAGCCTGGCAAACCATGCCAGGGCCTGCTGCTTGCACTCCTCCCCCCACTCGGGGAAGACGGTTTCGCGATCCTGGTAAAAGCCGGTGATGTGGCGAAACGCCATGCCGGTGGGCAGCCAGAGATTGAATTCGACGATACGGCTCCACATCTCTATGGTGGCGCGCTCCAGCGCCGTGTTGCCAAACAGGTTGGGCTCGGGGTTGAGCTCCTCGAAGTAGCGGCAGATGGCCACAGTCTCACTGAGACAGGTGCCATCATCGAGCTCGAGCACAGGAATGCGCCCCGCCGGGTTCTTGGCCAGAAATGCGGGTTCGAGGTTCTCCCCTGCCCCCAGATCCACTTGCTGATAGGTCATCTCGACCCCCTTCTCCGCCAGAAACATCCTGACCCGGCGGGCATTGGGGGCACGTTTCAACTCATAGACCTTCATCTCACCTCCGTTGACGGAACACAGCGGGCCGCTTCCCATCCCCACGGGGGACAACAGACAAGCGGCGCAATATCGGTCTGTTATGACAAATATTGCGCCGCTTGAACAGCCCAAAGAAGGGGGGAAGCAATCAGCTGCACAGCACCAGGGGTTGACGCTGACGCAGCAGGATGAGACGGGAGAGAAGCGGGAAATAGGACTCTAACTTGCTCTGCAGGACCAGGCTGCAGGCGGGATCGGCGAGTTCAGTTTCATCCAGCACTATGCCATTGGAGACGAAGTAAAAGCGCGGGTCCCTGACATCCGGCCCCTGGGGAGGGCTGTCATATTGTCGATGCACCAGCAGGGGCAACACGGGCAAGCCCAGGGCAGTGCCGCTGGCAGGCCAGACCGGCTCCGGCCATGCCGCATCATCTTCTTCCAGCAGCAAGATGGCCGCCTCTTCCTTCGACGGTTGCCACCTATCCGGTTGTGCGACCCTGACCTCGGTGAAGTAATCCCCGTATCCGCTGGCGGCACGCAGTGCGGCCAGCACCCCCAATGTCGTCGCTGCCGACGGTTTTTGACTGACTAATGACAGATTCATGGCTCATGTCCCTATGCTCACCACAGCCTGTTAACCGGCTGTCGCGATAAGACTAGCCGATAACAGGTCTTTATTGGAGCCGTCAGATCTGCCAGCACCCGCCATGACCGAATGCGGGTACCATGGTTGCTATTCCAGAATATCTTGGTAAGATACCGCGTCCTTTTATCCCCCGTTCTTTAACATCCAGTGGTGAACCTATGCATCCGATGCTGAATATCGCCGTGCGCGCTGCGCGCAACGCCGGTCAAGTTGTAGTAAAAGCCTTCTCCCAGCCCGAGAACATCGAGGCTATCCAAAAAGGCAGCCACGACTTCGTGACCAACGTTGACCGTGAAGCCGAAGCGGCCATCATTCACACCATCAAGAAGTCTTACCCGGAACACAGCATAGTGGCTGAAGAGTCTGGTGAGATTACCGGTACCAATCCGGATTACCAATGGATCATCGACCCACTGGATGGCACGACCAACCTGGTCAAGGGCATTCCGCACTTTGCCGTCTCCATCGCCCTGCGCGTCAAGGGCAAGACCGAACAAGCCGTCGTTTACGATCCCATTCGTGACGAGCTGTTTACCAGCACCCGTGGCAACGGCGCCCAGCTGAACGGCTACCGCATCCGTGTCGGCAAGGCCAAAGAGATGGCTGGCACCGTACTGGCCACCGGTTTCCCGTTCAAGCAGAAGCACCACATCGAGCCGTACCTGAAGATGTTCCAGAGCATGTTCATCGAATGTGCCGATATCCGCCGTGCTGGCTGCCCCGCCCTGGATCTGGCCTATGTGGCCGCTGGCCGCATCGACGGTTTCTGGGAAATCGGCCTCAAGCCCTGGGAAACGGCCGCCGGTGAGCTGCTGGCCAAGGAAGCCGGCGCCATCGTCACCGACTTCGTGGGTGGTCACAACTACGAAAACTCCGGCAACATAGTGGTTGCCAACCCGCGCGTCCTGAAAGAGATGCTCGGCAAGATCCGCGAAAACCTGCCGGATTCTTTGGCTAAATAAGCTGGCCAAGTAAGTCGCGAACCCTTGCAAAAAATGCCAGTCGGCCCAGCCGACTGGCATTTTTTTATCTCTGTGATCGGGAAAATGAACCGCTTCAACGTGGAAATGGCACCAGCCAAGTTCCAGATGAGCAGGCTAGAGCGCAGGGTTCTTCACTTTAGATGGTGCCGTTACGCCCCATGTTGATCACTACCCGGCGGTTCTTGGCTCGGCCCGTGTCCGTCTCGTTGGAGGCCACGTGTTGTTTCTCGCCATGCCCCTCCACCGAGATCTTCCCCTCCTCGATGCCAAGATCCACGAACACCTGCTTGATGGCATCTGCCCGTTTCTCGGAGAGCTTCTGATTGGGCCAGCGCCCGCCGTAGCTGTCGCTGTAGGCGTCGATCACCACCACATCTATGCTCTTGTCCGCCTTCACATAGTCGCCGATCAGCGCCAGCCGCCGCTTGGAGGCAGGCGACAGCTGATCGCTGTTCTTGTCATAGGAGAGCACGCTGAAGGCGATGTCGTTGAAGCTGTAGGGCAAGAGGCCACTCAGGCAATCCATGAAGGCCTGGTACTTGACCCTGAAGTTGACCGAGGAGAGCGACACCCGCACCGGCCTGTCCTGGCGATACCAGTCTCTGTACTGGAAGGTGGGCATGCGCCCCCCCTCCAGCTCGTCCAGCATGGTCCAGGCGGTTTGCCCCGCCACCAGGCCGTCAAACTGCTGATAGAACTGCAGCTGGCTTATCTGGCGTCCGGAGACACCGGGGCGCCAGCTGGGAGGCATGATCCCGAGGCTCACCGTCTGGGTCCTGGCCTGCGGCCGCTGTCCCTTCAGCTCGAAGTCCAGATTGATCTTGCGACCGGCCCGGCTGACGAAGGCGCCCGTGCCCCAGCGGGGAATGGGGTGTTCGAGACGGCACTCCACCTGGGTATCCGAGGTCAACCGCCAGACGGATTGATCCAGGCCGGCACCGAATTCGGTCACTCCCGCCTGCAACTGCATACTCACGGATATGCTGATCAACCCTAACACCCAAGCATTCAACGGCTTGCCCTCCATACTATCTCGGATTAACTATCGGCAGTGGCAAGCCAAGCTTTAGGGCAAAACACGCAAGGGGCGGCAGGCGCCGAGCACCAGCGATCCCGCCCCTCCAGAAAGTCATTGCCATCAATGTCTGCGCCAAGCCCCATGGCCGGCGCAACTGCTGACAATAGAAGCGGTTGGCGTACTCATGGCGGCGCAGGAGGGACAAGGGCCGGCTTTTTTGCCATAATGCCGCCTCCTTTCACGCCGACCGAGATACCATGACCGACGCCGTTCACACCCTCAAGGGCCGTTTTCGTGGCTTTTACCCCGTCGTCATCGATGTTGAAACCGCCGGATTCAATGCCAAGACCGATGCCCTGCTGGAGATCGCCGCCTATACCCTCAAGATGGATGAGCAGGGCTGGCTCATGCCCGATCAGATCTTCCATTTTCATGTGGCGCCATTCGAAGGGGCCAATCTGGAGAAGGCCGCCCTGGAGTTCACCGGCATAGACCCCTTCAATCCACTGCGCGGCGCCGTGGACGAGAAGGAAGCGCTCACCGAGATCTTCAAGGGGGTGCGCAAGGGCATGAAGGAGAGCGACTGCAGCCGGGCCATCATAGTGGCCCACAACGCCACCTTCGATCACGGCTTCGTGATGGCCGCCGCCGAGCGGGCCGGTCTCAAGCGCAATCCGTTCCACCCCTTCGCCACCTTCGACACCGCGGCCCTCTCCGGCCTGGCCCTGGGGCAGACGGTGCTGGCCAAGGCCTGTCAGAGTGCGAACATCCCCTTTGACAACAAAGAGGCCCACTCCGCCCTCTATGACACCGAGCGCACCACCGAGCTGTTCTGTCATATCGTCAACCGCTGGAAGAGCCTGGGGGGTTGGCCCCTGGCCACTCCGGAGGACGTGCCCGCCGATGACAACCCCCAGTAGTGCCATTGGGGCATGAGAAAGAGGCTGCCTTGGCAGCCTCTTTCCATGAGGTCGTGTGGGGAACCGCCGCCGGGCATCTGGTTTGACCAGAACGGCATAAACAGGGTCATCCAGCACCGTTTTCAGCATTCCATCCCGACAGCGCTGGATAAGCTCGGCAGGAATGCCGTGAAGAGGCCATTTTGCCGTTTTTTTTCTCGACATTTGTCACGTTTTTCGCAAACTAGCTGACTTTCCCCCGACAGACAGCAACACAATCTATAAGGAAATCAAATGAATCCTGTTGTTATCGCGGTGGCGCTGATGCTGGTGCTCAGCCTGCTGCGGATCAATGTGGTGGTCTCTCTCGCCATCGGCGCCATCGTCGGCGGCCTGCTCGGCGGCCTCTCCCTCGAACAGACCCTCAGCACCTTCACCGGCGGACTGGGTGGCGGCGCCGAAATCGCCCTCTCCTACGCCATGCTGGGGGCCTTCGCGGTGGCCATCTCCCGCTCCGGGATCACCGACTTGCTGGCCCGCAAGGTGATCAGCCAGCTCGGCAAGGATGCCAGTTCGTCCCGCATCCTCTGGGTCAAGAGCCTGCTGCTCACCTCGGTACTGGGGGTCTCCATCTCCTCCCAGAACCTGATCCCGGTCCACATCGCCTTCATTCCCATCCTGATCCCGCCGCTGTTGCACGTCATGGCCCAGATGCAGATCGATCGCCGCCAGGTGGCCTGCGTCATCACCTTCGGCCTGACCGCGACCTACATGCTGTTGCCGGTAGGTTTTGGTGGCATCTTCCTCAACAACATCCTGGCCAAGAACCTGATCGACAACGGGGTGGCGGTCGAGTTCAGCCAGCTGCCGCTGGCGATGGCCATTCCGGTGCTCGGCATGTTCATCGGGCTGCTGGTGGCCGTGTTCATCACCTACCGCAAGCCGCGCCAGTATGACCTGGAGAAGATCCTGGCCGCCGAGCCGGAAACCGTCGAGCTGAACCTCAACCACATCTGGGTCGCCCTGCTGGCCATCGCCGTCGCCCTGGGGCTGCAGCTGATGACCAACAGCATAGTGCTGGGGGCCCTCGCCGGTTTCATCATCTTCACCTGCGGTGGCGTCATCAAGTTTCGCGAGAGCCAGGACGCCTTCACCCAGGGCGTGCGCATGATGTCCCTCATCGGCTTCATCATGATCTCCGCCGCCGGCTTCGCCGCCGTGATGAAGGAGACCCACGGGGTGGAGAGCCTGGTGCAGTCCGTCTCCGGCATGATGGCGGGTCACAAGGGGCTGGCCGCCTTCCTGATGCTGCTGGTGGGCCTGCTCATCACCATGGGGATAGGTTCCTCCTTCTCCACAGTGCCCATCATCGCCACCATCTATGTGCCCCTGTGCATCCACCTCGGCTTCTCCCCCATGGCAACCATAGCCCTGGTCGGTACCGCCGGTGCGCTGGGGGATGCAGGCTCCCCCGCCTCCGACTCGACGCTCGGCCCCACCTCGGGCCTCAACGCCGATGGTCAGCACGACCACATCTGGGACAGCGTGGTGCCCACCTTCATCCACTACAACATCCCGCTCATTATCTTCGGCTGGATAGCCGCCATGGTGCTCTGACACGGCACCACGCAGGCAGACGAAAGGCGACCCCAGGGTCGCCTTTATTGTCTCTGGCACTCGTCTCAGGAGGTCGGTTGCAGACTCCGCTTCCCGGCCAGGGCGGCCAAGCAGGCCATCAGCGCCAGCGCGAGGCCCACCCAACCCACACCGACCCAGCTCCCCTGCTGCCAGGCCAGCATGGCCAGGCTCGAGCCGAGCGTCCCCCCCAGGAACATGCCCGTCATGAAGAGGGTATTGACCCGCCCCCTCGCCTCGGCTCTCAGGCCATAGATAAGCTGCTGATGGGCGACGAGCGCACTCTGCACACCCAGATCCAGCAAGATGACCCCGAGCGCCAGCCCGACCAGGGAGAGCCATGTCTCGAACAGGATCCAGGCCAGCACCGCCAGCAGGGCGCCCACCAGCACCACTGGCCTTGCTCCCAGCCTGTCGGCCACCCGTCCTGCCAGCGGGGCAGCCACCACCCCCGCCACGCCGATCACCCCGAACAGCCCGGCAACCTCGGCCCCGAGTCCGTAGGCGGGATCGGCGAGGTAGAAGGCCAGCACAGTCCAGAAGGCACTGAAGGAGGCAAACAGCAAGGCCTGGGTCAAGGTGGCGCGGCGCAAGGCGGGCTCTTGGCGCCACAAGCCGATGAGGGAATGCAGCAGGCGGGCATAGCTCAGGCTGGAGCGAGGCAACCCCAGCGGGATCATCCGGACCATCAGCAGGCCCCCCAGCAGGGCCAGCGGCACCCCGAGCCAGAACATGGCGCGCCAGCTTCCATAGGCGGTGACAAGGCCCGCCAACGTACGGCTGAGCAGGATGCCGGCCAGCAGGCCGCTCATCACGCTGCCGACCAGGGCCCCCCGCTTGGCCGGATCGGCCAGGGTAGCCGCCACCGGCACTATCTGCTGGGCCGCCGTGGCGCCTATCCCGAGCAGAACTGAGGCCAGCATCAACATGGTCGCCCCCGTGGCCATGGCCGCCATGGTGGAGGCCAGTGCAATCAATACGAACTGCCCCAGAATGAGCCAGCGACGCTCGATGACATCCCCGAGCGGTACCAGCAGCAACAGGCCGGCCGCATAACCGAGCTGGGTCAGCATGGCGATCAGGGGGATGGCGGATTGGCCGGGAAAATCCTGCGCCATCACCGCCAGCATGGGCTGGTTGTAATAGATGTTGGCGACCGCCAGACCGCAGGAGAGGGCCATGGCAAAGACAAGGGCCGGGCCGGGTGTGCTGCTCGCCATGGCGGCCCGCTCGGTGGAGGTTGATGAACTCATGATGCCATCCTCATAGATGAATAAACCCCGTGCAGGCACGGGCTGGATGAGCACAGCCTACCCAGGGACACGGGGCGGCAGTAGCAGGCGCCCCGCCATAACACCTATTCCACCCCAGCATGCTCCGACCCCTGCCCCACGCTGGGCAGCCCGGCCACGAAGGTCAGGAAGGCGCGCGCCTTGGCGCTGAGTTCGCGACCTGCCGGCAGCAGGGTCCAGAGCTCCAGCGTCGGCAATTGCCACCCCGGCAGCGCCACCACCACCTCCCCCCGGGCAAGCTCGGGAGCGAACATCCACTCGGAGGCGATGCCGAGCCCGAGCCCCGCCAGCACGGCAGCCCGCATCCCCTCGGCGGCCGAGAGCGTCAACCGTCCCCGACCTCGCACCGCAATCCGTTCGTCGCCCCGGCAAAACAGCCACTGCTGCCCCATGCCGGGCTTGGGGCTGTAGAGCACCAGATCGTGATCCTGCAACCCCTGGGGGGAGGCTGGCATGCCTTTGGCAGCAAAGTAGGCCGGGGTGCCCAGCACCCGCATCTCGCAGCGGGAGAGGCGACGGGCCACCAGCGCCGAATCCGCCTGCTCCCCGAGCCGCAAGGCGACATCGATGCCGGCCGAGATGAGATCGACGTTGCCATCATCCAGCAGGATCTCGAGCTCCAGCCCGGGGTGATCCCTGAGAAAATCCGACAGGTACGGGATGATGTGCAGGCGGGCGAAGGTGACGGGCGCGCTCACCCGCAGGCGACCACTCAGGCCAGCCCGGCACTGCTGCACCATGGCGTCGGCCTCGTTGACCGCGCCAATATCTCCCTGGCGCGCCTATAATAGGCCTCCCCCGCCTCGGTGGGGGCCAGACCACGGGTCGAGCGCAGCAGCAGGCGGCTGCCAAGACGCTCCTCCAGCTGGGCGATCAGCTTGGAGACAGTGGGTTGACCCAGTCCCAGCCGTCGCCCCACCGCCGAGAAGGAGCCTGTCTCCACCGCCAGCACGAAGACCTCCATCACCCCCAATCTATCCATCCGTCTCTCCCCTGCCCGTCACCGCCCGGCGGCGTCTCACCTTGCGCCGCCGGCATCCAGTGGCACAAGGTAACATCCCGCCCCCTCGACCGCACTCCACGGGTTGGCAGCTTGCCATCCTCCTCGGTGTCTTGAGCGATTGGCCTGTCCGAACGAGGAGCACAAAAAAAGGCCGCTCATGGAGCGGCCTTTCATCAATCAGGTCTGGACTTAGCTGTCGCGGCGCTTGTTGCCACCGAACTTGCGATCCTTGTTGAAGCCACCTTCACGGCGCTCCCCGCTCTTGTTGAACGGACGGTCACCGCTGGGACGGCGGTCCTTGTTGAAGGGACGATCGCTGCGGGGCGGACGGGGGGCGGTGTTGCTGCCAGCCGGCACCTCGGTGTAGCGAGTGATCTGCAGCGGACGCTGGCAGACACGGGCCTTCTTGATCACTTCCAGCACGTCGGCTGTCATGCCCTTGGGCAGATCGACGGTGGAGAAGTCATCGGCGATGTCGATGTTGCCGATGAAACGGCTCTCGATGTTCGCTTCGTTGGCGATGGCGCCCACGATCTGACCCGGCTTGACGCCGTGATGGGCACCCACGTCTACGCGATAACGCTCCATCTCTACGTCAGGATTGTCTTTGAGCGGACGCGGCTCCAGGGACGGCATGCGACGGGCAGGACGATCGCCACGGTCACCGAAATCACGGGGAGCACGATCACCGAAGTCACGGCGCTCGAACTCACGGCCAGCACGGTCGCTTGCCGGTTCAGTGATGGAGTCATCCAGCAGCAGCGGTTGGTCACCCTGCACCAGCTTGGCCAGGGCGGCAGCCAGCTCCAGCGGATCGGCAGAATCTTCTTCGATCAGCTCGTTCACCAGGTTCACGTAGATCTCAAGCTCTTCGCCCATCATGGTTTCCCGGATGCGCTCCTTGAACTTGGTCATGCGGTGCTGGTTGATGTCCTCGGTGCTCGGCATCTTCATCGGCTCGATGGCCTGACGAGTGGCGTGCTCGATGGCGCGCAGCATGCGGCGCTCGCGGGGAGCCACGAACAGGATGGCTTCGCCTTTACGACCGGCACGACCGGTACGGCCGATACGGTGAACGTAGGACTCGGTATCGTACGGAATGTCGTAGTTCACCACGTGGGTGATGCGCTCGACGTCCAGACCACGGGCGACGACGTCGGTGGCGATCAGGATGTCCAGCTGGCCTTGACGCAGCTTGTCGACGGTACGCTCACGCAGCTTCTGCGGGATGTCACCGTGCAGGGCTTCACAGGCGTGACCACGGGCGGCCAGCTTGCCGGCCAGCTCTTCGGCGGCATTCTTGGTGCGCACGAAGACCAGTACGGCTTCGTACGGCTCGACTTCCAGCAGACGGGTCATGGCGTCCAGCTTGTGCAGACCGGTTACCTGCCAGTAGCGCTGGCGGATGGTCGGTGCAGTGGACGTCTTGGTGATGATCTTGATCTCTTTGGGTTGCTTCAGGTGCTTCTGGGCAACACGACGGATCTGGTCCGGCATGGTGGCAGAGAACAGGGCAACCTGACGGGTGGCCGGGCACTGTTCCATGATCCAGTCCACGTCGTCGATGAAGCCCATACGCAGCATTTCATCGGCTTCGTCCAGTACCAGGGCTTTCAGGCCGGAGAGGTCCAGGTTCTTGCGACGGATCAGATCCATCACACGACCCGGGGTACCGACGACCACCTGGGCACCACGGCGCAGGGCGCGGGTCTGGGTTTCGTAAGAGGAACCACCGTAGATGGGCAGGACATGGAAGTCAGGCATGTGCTTGGCGTAACGTTGGCACGCCTCGGCAACTTGCAGCGCCAGCTCACGGGTCGGTGCCAGCACCAAAATCTGAGTGTTACGGTTACCAGCTTCCAGACGAGACAACAGAGGCAAGGCAAAAGCAGCGGTCTTCCCTGTACCGGTTTGCGCCTGCCCCAGCAGATCGTGTCCCGCCATCAGGTGGGGAATTGCTGCGGCCTGGATCGGTGACGGGCGCTCATAGCCCACGTCTTGCAGCGCTTTCAATACAGGCGCGGCCAGTCCAAGCTCACTAAAAAGGGGCAGTTGTTCGGTATCAGACATAGATTCTTCCAGATTAAGGCAGGCGGCTAACACCGCGGAATAGCAAAAAGGCGGCGATTATAGCGCCACTTTGTTCTGCTGTCTTGAAAAATGTGATAAGCCTCTCAAGACGTTGGCAATTATAGAGGGATCTCGCGACTATGGCTTGCTTATTTTGCACCCATGGTGCGTTATTGCAGATCACTCCTCGCCGGAGTCCTTGTCCCGCTTGTGTTTGAGCACCGCCATGGTCAGTCTGCTGGTGCACAATAAACGCCCACGTTCATCCCGGATTTCAATCTGCCACACCTGGGTCGTGGCCCCCAGATGCAGTGGCGAGCAACGCCCTGTCACCACCCCTTCCCGTTTGGCACGCAGGTGGTTGGCGTTCACCTCCAGTCCCACGCAGTAGATCTCCTCCCCTACCGCCATGTTGGCGGCCAGCGACCCCAACGTCTCCGCCAACACCACGGAGGCACCACCGTGCAGCATGCCAAGGGGCTGATGGGTACGGTGATCCACCGGCATGCTGGCCTCGAGCCAGTCAGGGCCAAAGGCGGTATAGAGGATGCCAAGGTGGGCCATCAGGGTGTTGCGGGAGCTGGCATTGAGCCCTTCGAGG
>RCUH01002466.1_pt1 | contig 10689 bp, 8 predicted proteins | sample 2166191 | NCBI WGS metagenome assembly RCUH01 (sample SAMN09932848, study PRJNA488358) | compost metagenome | feature: garden; material: soil; isolation source: compost soil in an enriched community after 214 h of incubation | place: Germany: Experimental Botanical Garden Goettingen | collected...
AAGTATAATAGTATGAACAATAAATACTTAAGTATAATAGTATGAACAATAAATACTTAAGTATAATAGTATGAACAATAAATAATACTTAGTTAGTATGATAGATAAAATTGATGTCATCTACATCAACATCAAATTTTCGATATTTTAGCCGTTCATCCTAAGACTTAAAAATTTTTAGAATCTTAAAATTTGTGTAATTTTTGATAAAAAATTTTTGCTTTTTCCCTCGTACATAGGATATAAAAATTTGTATGAAAAAGAGTTTGTAGGCTACTACCTACAACGTAAAAATTAACTTTTTAATGAAAGTTATATTTATGTTATTTTAGTTTCATTAAACTTTTAAGTTTAATGAAAAGTTATCTTCTATGTTATAGGTAGTAGAACGCTTTTTCATACAAATTTTTATACCCTGTATACGAGGGAATTTGTGAAAAATTTTTATCAAAAATTACACAAATTTTAAGATTCTAAAAATTTTTAAATCCCTTGAAATAGGATTAAAATCTTAGGTTGGAGATGTCAATGTAGATAACATCAATATTCTCGATTATTGTTAGGTATAATTATACAGACTATCAGTCATTATTTCATATTGTAATGTAGATAATAATACTGGAGTATGTTAATATATATAAATTCAGAAATTTTAATGAATAGCATATATGTTATTTGTGAAGATAAAATTACATCTTTAATGAATGTATGTTGTACATAATCATTTATTATGTCAATTATAGTAACATGTAAATTAAAATATACATAATGTATAAATAAATGACAGAAAACGTCACTATTACATGGGTATTAGATCCTTATGATCCCGCAATTTCAGATGGACATTCAAGGTTATTGGATATTGTACAATTGATTTCAAGTCAAGTTAGTTATAATAATGTTACAATGTATACTGGATTAACAAAAGATGGATTTGAAGATGAAGCATTTTCTTTAGCTGAGCAAATAACGTACATTCCAGTTATTTTGCCTTGGAGTTCTGATACATTTCATGCTTCAGATATATTAAAAGCTCTTATTGAATCATACTTTAAAGTTGATATAGACTTTGTATCAACAACCCCTTCAACTGATACTTCATCATTTAGAGATGATACAAATAGATTTAAATTAAGTATACTCAGTAATGACAGTTTTAATAGAGATATCCTTCCATTAATTGGTGATATCGGGAGCTTTGATACCAATTCTTCTAGAGATCAAGAAGAAGAATTAGTTCGAAGAGACATGGTAAATGGGTCTAGAGACATGGTAAATGGGTCTAGAGACATGGTAAATGGGTCTAGAGACATGGTAAATGGGTCTAGAGACCCATTTACTAATGAGGCTGTATCACGTAAAACATCTAGAAATATATTTAATACTTCAAATTTGAATATCGATTCCTCGACAAATAGTAGAATGAATACAACAGTTCCAATTGGAACTGAAGGTTACATTTCCGTTGAAGATAGAGTCTTGATTGATTCATCAATAAATGACAGATTTGTTAGTATACCTTATCTAAAGAATACTCATCAATTATTCGCTTCAAAGAGTAAGGTGCAAAGATGGATTAATGAGGTTAATCCTGAAAGATATATGAATGGATTTATTCTATTGGGAAGAAGATTAACTATCCCGATTGATTTTCAAGGAGCAATACAAGTTGGAGATGTTTTTCTGATTAATGATTCCAATGTTGTAGGCAATAGTTCCATTAATATCAATGATAATGATTTAGCATTTCTTCTCAGTGTTGAGGGTGATAAACCTGTTCCAATTTATAACAATGATCTTCTTCCTCTTGCTGATAAGTATGATACATTAATGGGATATTTCCCTGATACATTGGATGTAGGTTATAGTATTGATGATTTTAGTAAACATTCTTCCGCATTACAAACTACGAATCTCGCTTTGCAAGATTCTATGGATGAAGTTCAGATATCCGTAATGTTGGATACAAATATCAGTAGATTGATTGTAATGGCAGGTTTAGGAAAAGAGTATTATAAGATAGATCCCAAACTATCTGAATATGTTGCTCTATCTCCTAATATGAGATATATTGTGGTACCGATTAGAGGTAACGTTAATATCAAGAAGATTATTGAAGGATTGCAAGGAACATCAGAAATGAGACGAGCTATTGATATCAATAATGCTATCATAACAAGAAAATGGTTGAAAGTTATCAAGAATATTGATTCTGCTATTATCTTTGACAACGATATTCCTTTCATTGTATCATTAAACGATACAGTTGGTATCTTATCATTATATCCTGAACTTGATTCTGTTAAAATGGTATCAGAACTTGAATCAGCTTTGGATTCATCCTATGAACTTATGTATTGGCCTACAGATATCAATGAGATAATGTATGGACCTATGTAATTTATATCTAATGGCTTAATGGGCCATTAGATATTAAAGTTTCATTATAGATAGAATATATCATCAATGATAGATAACATGAATTGATATGGATGTAGATGAAATCAATATTCCAGAACTTAAAAATTTTTGAATCATAAGATGAACGACTAAATTATTTCATCAAATTCAAGATTATAATGAATAGATATTCTGTATTTATTCATTATAAATATAGTTGAGCTAATTATAGATCTCAATAAAAATATTGTTCATAAATAACAGTAAAATGAATGCTTCATTTAATAGAATCAATCTCGCTATAGATAATATCCTTAATACATCTGAATTATTGAGAAGTTCAGCAATGCTTGAAACTCCAATTTCAGGTATGGTTCAAAGGGAGTTGATTAAACTTCAACTTGAAAGAGAAGTAAGAAATCTCATGTATCTTAAAGAAATAGTTAAATTTGAATCTATTCTCCTAGAACATACTGAATATCTAGAAAAAAATAAACCTAAACAAAAAGAATTAAATATATTTAATAATTACATTATCAACAAATGTGATTTTAATGATAAAAAACTTCTTGATATCGCAGTATTTGAAGTTAATTTGAAGACATCCAAATATCTTGACAATGAATCTCGAAAAGAAGCTGGTACTTTTACTAAATTGAGTGTTAATCGAGATGGACTTTTATCAGAATCACATAAGATTATTCCAAACAAGCCTGGTAACTTCACAATTCAGCCTAATAGTTATAATGATTTTCATCAGATATCTAGATCTATAGATAATTTGTGTAGATATCATCCTACTTGATACTTTATATTTATTGTTGCTATCACAACAATAAATATTTTATATGTTATCAATATTTTAAGCCTATGTCCCGATACCTAAAAATTTTTCAAAATTCCCTCGTATATACAGTATAAAAATCTCAATGAAAACCGTTGTAAGGCTACTACCTACAACGTAGAAGGTAGCTTTTCATCAAACTTAAAAAGTTTAATGAAACTAAAATCATATAAATAAAACTTTCAAACAAAACTTATTTTTACGTTGTAGGTAGTAGCCTAAGAACGCTTTTTCAGAGACATTTTTATACTGTCTGAATGTAAGGAAAAGTGAAAATTTTTTATCAAAAATTACATAAATTTTAACTTTGTAAAAATTTTTAAGTCCTAGGATATATGGTTTAAATGTTGAAATATCGATGTCAATGTAGATGACATCAATATTATTGTTCATATTAACGTTCATTGTGGCTATTATCTCATATTAATGAAAGAATGAAACAATGAAACAATGAAACAATGAAACATAGTTAGAATGAAAGAATGAAACAATGAAAGAATGAAACATAGTTAGAATGAAAGAATGAAACATAGTTAGAATGAAAGAATGAAAGAATGAAACAATGAAAGAATGATATATAAATGATACAAGAATATTGATGTCAGCTATATTGACATCAATATTTCAATAATTTAATCGTCCTTATTAATAATTAACTTTTTAAAAATTAAAATTCACGTAATTTTTGATAGAAATGTACTTTTCCTGGAGATTATAGAGTATAAAAATATTGATAAAACGTTATAAGGCTACCAGGGCGACGAAAGTTTCGATTTTCATTAAACTTAAAAGCTTAATGAAACTAAAATTACATAAATGAAAGTTCTAATTTTTATCGTGATAATAGCCTTACAACGCTTTTTATACTATCTAGGTATCGATTTTTTGATAAATTTGAATTATAGAATGTATGATCTACATGAATGATACGAAGTATCATTCATCTTTGATACGAAGTATCATTCATCTTTGATACGAAGTATCATTCATCTTTGATATATTAATATGAATCTAATGTAGCTGCAATAACTCTTGCTTCATCTAAGTTGAAAGCATTGATGAGCATAAAATCATTAGCTTCAATTCCAGAGACTAACCCTGCAATCTTTGGATAATATCCAGTATTAGAATAATTAAAAATTAAAGGAGTTTGAGGATTAATATTCTTAAATAATAAGAGAGATGAAATGTTTCCATTAGTAAATCTTTTATCATACCAAGAAGCTTTGAAAAGTTCAAGTTTCTTAGTTGAATTTGTGATACCAAAACCAACATCTTCTATTGATACAGTACCATAATCTGATAATGCTATTCGATCTGAATTGCTCGTTGTCTCATCGTTAGTGATAAGAGGAGTACCCGTATAATTCATATTTAAAAGAGAATTTGAAAGATATGAATTCATTGAATTTTCTGTTTCTATCTTCAATGATCTATGCAATGGCGAAAATAAATTAGATTGAATTATACCATCATCTGCATTATCTTCAATACCTTGTGTTACCACTATCTCATCAGACATTCTTTCTTGGAAAGGACTTAGAGCGGGAGAATAAACTTCAGTATAACCGAATGGAGTTATACCAGAAGAATCTTCGATTCTTCTTGGAGAGATCGAAGATTCTTCAAGATTATCAGGAAGTCTAGGAGACATATTGATAATGCTTCCTGGTACCGGTACTGCATTTGATCCTCTGGGAGAAAAAAGATAACCAACTTCCTGAACGGTATCGGAAATAAGAGCATTGGATTCAATTTGACGTGCCACTGTACTTTGACGATTATATGGAGTAGTAAGAAACATCTCTTTATTTTGTACAATTTTCCCACTAGGTGTAGCGATAGATGGGATAATAAAGTCAGGATTATCATTGGTGATTTGAACGAGCTTCCAATCAAAAGCTAATTGTCTATCACTAGCAATGTTATTATCGAGAACGATGTATCCTTCCTTATACCATTGTAAAATCTTCTTATTGATGAATAAATTTAATTTATCGTACAATCTTTTATATAACTTTAATTTGCTAAAATCACCCATTATACCGTAATCTTGTTCATATGAACAATACTTCTCAATTGTGTAGAGAGGAATATAAGGAAGAATCATTCGAATCCAATGGCTTGGAATTGGATGGCCGTTACAAGAATCGAGAATTGTAGCATTGTTAGGAAATACGAGACATCTATTGTTACTGGATTCTAAATCAATTCGTTGTTGAAGAGAAGTTTCTGCCTCTTGTGTTAACACAAGAGGCTTATTATCATTGTCATACAATTTTGGTTGTATGTTCATCATACTTTCCTCAGAGTTTGGTACTGATATCCATTCTATCGTTGTTCCCTTTGGTAGATGTCTAAGAAGTTTCGTTTCAAGAGCAAATATATCGTATGGAGTGTAGTCTGGTTCTGGGATTGGAATTCCATAGTTTCCTTCTGGAAGTACTGCTCGATTAAATTTAGTTGTTAAAACCATTTTCTATATTGTATTATAAATTGAATAGTGTAAAATATGATTCAAATTTGAATATCGCAAAGCGATATTCAAATGATACTTTGTATCATTTGATGTATATATTAAAATTCAAGTTTGAATATATCGATATCATTTACTTCATTTTTATCTTCAAGAGCCTTTACAACAATATACCAAATTGATAATACTGCTGTTACAGAACTTATAATCAAGTATGTGATAACAAGATTTGGATGACGTCCTCCTAATTTCTTCAAGACAGATATAGGAACAAGAAGACTTAATACAATGAAACCTATAGTTAAACTTAAAACCAAAGCACTCATAGTTTTAACATTAGCAAGTTTACATAGAATAAAAATTGCTATGATAACTATGAGATATACTACTAATGCTGTACTTATCTCCATTTACATTATGATATAGATTATCAATTATATAAAATTTAGTATCATTCATTGTATACTTATTCATGTAAATGTATTAAATGAGTATATATTTCATTATTGATATATACAGTATATAGTTCATGTGTATTATTCATATATCATACATATACTCCCCACTTATATGTATTATCCATATATATGGATAATACATACTCCCACTTATATTATTCATGTATAGTTCATGTATAGTTCATATATTATTCATGTATAGTTCATATATTATTCATGTATAGTTCATTATTCATATACTTACATTTTATATCTGAATCCAACACAAGAAATTATGGTATATAGAGTATGTACATCAAGCAAAGAATTGAAACAATATATAAAATGGAAAGGATACCTAACGAAATAATCGAAAATGTTCTTTCTGGATACCTAATGAACAAGGATAAGTACAATCTCACGCTACTGAATAGTTCATTAAATTCATTGAATCTACAATATGATATTTCAGAAAATTATTTTGAACCTATATCAAGAGCTTGCAAATATAAAGATTTTGTAAATCTTAAGATTATGCTTTCAAGTTTACAGCCTGATTGGGAAACACTTAAGATATTAAATAAAATTCTTAGAAAATGTATATCGACAGAAAATTACGAATGTTTCAAATATTTTAGAGAAGTACCTTGGTTTAAATTAATGAGAGATAAAATCCATGGTTTATATAAGCATTCTATTGAAACAATAAAAGAATTTCACAATGTATTCCCAGAATCTATCGCATTCGCAACAAGTGATTGTCTCAAGGATATCATCGAATCTTTACAATTAGATAAGATGGAATATATAATGAATGTCATTAAAGATAGAACATACATTTATCAGAATGAAATTGAAAGTGAAGTACCAGATTATGACTTCTCAATCATAGATATAAGTAAGATTATAGAAGGAACGCCAGGATATGATGGTGAAACAAAACTTTCTATCATAGCATACAGTGACAGCAAATATTTACATAATTTTAAAGGAGAGATAATACCAATCAATGCTATCAATATTTTACTTGCATCTGGAACTACTAAAGAAAAGAAATTTATATTAGATTATTTTATGAATCATATTCCATCTGATTATGTTACAGATATTCTTTTTAGATGTCTAGGTCAGATAGAACAAATGGAATTCTTAAGTACATTTTATAAACGAAATATACAGAATTTCGATTTCTTATCACAAATTGTAACCAATAAATTAGTTTTTAATTCGAGTAAGGCTTTAGATTTCATCTTGAGATCTTTACCTCACTTCAGAGGAGATAAAGATGAATTTAGTATTTCATTCATGAGATCGTTACATTATTATATGGATACTAAATGTACTTATCATGAATTTTATCATAAAGATGATTCATTGGATGTTAAACTCAAAATGAGTTATACTTTAAGAATGTTCAAGAAAGCTATGATGATATGTAGATATATGAAATATAACTTTGGTTATGATATGTACCCTAATTCCACAAAAGATTATCTATTAAAATTAGATTCTGCTTATACAATTCTATTCAATGAAGTTTAATTCAAGGATATCATTACATCTTAGATGTAATGATAAATAGTTGTAGTTGAATATGAATATGAATTATATTATGAGTTCTGAATGTGAATTATGAATTATATTATGAGTTATGAATGTGAATTATGAATTATATTATGAATTATGAATGTGAATTATGAATTATGAATTATACTTAAATATGTATATATTTATCGTTACATCTAAGATGTAATGATATCCTTGAATTATACTTCATTGAATAGAATTGTATAAGCAGAATCTAAGTTATCTTTTATAATTTGCATGATTGATTTGTGAGAGCGATCATCCATAATACAATTACGCCTAAAATAAGATAAGATCATCATAATCTTCTTAAACATTCGTAAGGTATAACTATTCTTAAGTTTGAAATCTAATGGATCATCTTTATGATAAAACTCATGATATGACGATATAGTTTTAATGTGAGATTCAAATCCAATCATAAATTTACTAAATATATCGGCAGCCCATGAACATAAAGGTAAAAATTTAAGAATCCTCTCTATAGACTTATTTGACTTATATACATATTGATTATCAAGGATGTAGTATAAGAATCTTCCATCCTTAACATTTGACATATCAAATGTATTGAAAAATTCAGCTTGTTCAAACTTTCCGCTAATTTCTCTAAATAGCGTATGTAACATGTAGGTATTTGGAGTATTTTTCTTGTAGTATCCTAACAAGAAATTTAACGAATCACTACTTAATTTTCTGATAAGATCTTCATATGGAGTGTAACTATTACATTTATCGCTGATACGTTTCATCGTATATCCAATTAGATTATCTGAGCTAATAATCTGAATTTTTTCTTCAGTAAAATCTTGAAGTTTAACCTTATAAATCCTAGTTATAGGTCTAACATACTGATTTATATACCCAATCTTTTGTGGACATTTAGAACTGATGATATTCTTCATTTCACAACTACCTATACAACGGAAAGTTTCAGGGAAAGCATCATGAAATTCAACCATAGTTTCATAATTCACGTTCATGAGATATACTTGAAATAATGATGATTCATATACTTTAAACCATGGAATAGATGCAAAATATTTGAATACACAATGAACATTCATTGTAACACATTTAAATAAAATAGTGTTTAAGGATGCAATTGTTTCCCATGATTCTTGTAAAACTGATAGAAATTTAGAAAGATTTTTGTAGTCTCGTTTCATACATGATTGAAGTATAGGCTGACAATTATTTTCTAATGGATTATATGTAAATATACAATCGTTACAATACGTGTTGATTAAAGTAAAGCTATACTTATCATCATTCATCATGAACATCATCAAAATGTTCTCATAAACATCCTTAGATACAAACTGTAACATTTTATGTAAGCGCATATATCTAAATGTAATATAAAAATTATACATTTCATTATAGATATACATATTAAATGTATCTTAGATACATTTAATATCATTATAGATATACATTTAATATCATTATAGATATACATATTAAATGTATGTTAGATACATTTAATATCATTATAGATATACATATTAAATGTATCTAAGATACATTTAATATCATACATTTGTATTTCATTCATATATCATACATTTGTATTTCATTCATATATCATGCATTTGTATTTCATTCATATATCATGCATTTGTATTTCATTCATATATCATACAAATGTATGATATTAAAACGAAGAGATTCCAACATTTCCTGGAGTTCTGGTAGGAGTTTCATAAGAATTCCAACCAGATCTATCTATATCTGCAACTTGAACAGAAACTTGATACCTATTAGCATGTCCTTTACCTAATCGTGTTACTTTGACAATAAGTTGTTGTTGAGTTACATAATCTAAATTAAATTCATTATTGCTAAACAATTCAATTAATTCAAAAGCTTTGATATGAAAATCATTATCAGATAAACCTGAATTTTGTAAAATTAAGATTTCATTCTCGCAATATGAGATATAAAACTGTTGAATAAGTCTGTTCATTCTTTCAATTTCTCTCTGAATATATCCTAACTTAATCAATTTCGATTGTTCATTAGTAGCTTCAGTTTTCATAGCAATTAGTTCAAGCTCAAGTTCTTGAAGCTCTGATTTCATTATTTTAATAAAGTTTGAATTGTACATTCTCTCAATTATTTATCCTTATGCTTATTTGATATTACTATGTATACATTCTATTTGATATCGTTATTGTACTTAAATATATAAATCTAATGCATTATGATTGATATATTATGAAGTAGTATACATAAATATTTTATATGATATACATTATATGAATATTAATATTCATATTCTTAATTCTATTTATTGAGAGAATTATCTATAAATAATAAAATTTTAAAATAACAGGATATATAGTTAAAATATCAATAGTAGATATATCTACTATTGATATTTATATTTTCTATGATACTCCCAGTATAATCTCAATAAAATTAATGTCATCTACATCGACATCAATTTTTCAATAATTTAACTGTATATCCTAGGACTTAAAAATTTTTAAAATTCTAAAATTTATGTAATTTTTGATAAAAAATTTTTACTTTGTCTCTCGTATAGACAGTATAAAAATGTCTCTGAAAAAGCGTTCGTAGGTAGTAGCCCACAACGCAAAAAATAACTTTCATTGAAAGTTATTTTTATGATATTTTAGTTTCATTAAACTTAAAAAGTTTAATGAAAAGTTAATTTTTACGTTGTAGGTAGTAGCCTACGAACGCTTTTTCAGAGACATTTTTATACTGTCTATACGAGAGACAAAGTAAAAATTTTTTATCAAAAATTACATAAATTTTAGAATTTTAAAAATTTTTAAGTCCTAGGATATACAGTTAAATTATTGAAAAATTGATGTCGATGTAGATGACATTAATTTTCAGTTATCATACTTAAGTATCTATTGTATTCATACTTAAGTATCTATTGTATTCATACTTAAGTATCTATTGTATTC